>JAEEGJ010017108.1_pt1 | contig 16480 bp, 13 predicted proteins | sample 8958761 | NCBI WGS metagenome assembly JAEEGJ01 (sample SAMN16246546, study PRJNA631951) | gut metagenome | biome: gut microbiome; feature: rumen; material: RS-attached | host: Bos | place: Iran: Karaj | collected 2018-10
GCCGAGACCAAGGTGGCCATGCTCGTTCCCAACGACTATACCAACAGCGACGACGAAAAGAGCGCTGTCGAGTGGTTCAAGGCCAACTATGTGAACGCTGGCAAGGGTATCCTGCTCACTCCCGCCACTATCGATGAGCTCGATATCGAGAACAACCCCATGTGCTGGGTAATGTGCGACCGCATCGGCATCGACCGCGGCTGGCAGAACCTGCCCGGCGACCTGGCATCGGCCGCAACCATCGAGGCACTCAAGGCCTACGCCGCCGACGGTGGTAACCTGTTCCTCACCAACCACGCTACCCAGCTCACCGTGGCTGTGGGCCGTATCGCCGAGGCTTATGCTCCCGGTATCTACGGCAGCGGCGAGGGTGGCCCGAACGGTGACATCTGGGGCTCACAGCCCATCATCGGCAATGCCGAGGGCCAGATTTACGACCATAGCGGCCACGACATCTACTGGGGTATGGACTTTGTGAGCGGCCTGTATGAGCGCTCAATCTATACCTTCATCGGTGCCGGCCACAAGGGCGACCACAACTGCATGTGGGACCTCAATGCCTATGGCCTCGCTCCCAACCCCAACGTCGTTAAGGCATGGGAAGACCTGACCAACTCGACCGTGCTGGGTACCTGGAACCACGTGGTGGATTACTGCTGCGCCGGTATCATCGACTTTGCTCCCACCACCGGCTATCCCGGCCGTATCCTCGCCGTGGGCTTGGCTGCCTATGAGTGGAACATCGGTGGCAGCAACTCCTGCCAGTCTCAACTTGAGAAGTTCACCGGTAACTGCATCAGCTACCTGAAATAATCATGAAGATGAAACTGAGACAAATCCTGTTGACCGCATTGGTGTCTGCCCTTCCGGCAGGCATCAGTGCCCAGCAGGTTGCCGCACACTATGACATGTCATTGACCGGTGGCGACAAAATCGAGGAAGCGGTGTCACACAACCAGTACACGGTGACCTCCCATCTGCCCGCCTGCACGGTTCAAGGACTGTATGGTGATGCCTTGCGTTTTGACGGCTACACCAACTATGTGAAGGCAGGCTTGCCCGTGGGCTCATTCAGCACCGATGCCTTGACCATCAGTGCCGTGCTCGCTGCCGAGGCCTACCCGATGATGCAGGTAGATGTTGCCGAGACGACACCGACTTATGCCACGGTATTTGGCAACCTGGATGGCAAACAGGGCTTTGCGCTGGAATTGTCGTCTCAGGGTGACCTGCGCTTCCGCTTTGGTTCTTCCTACGCGGGCGGCTATCTCTTTTCCTTCAACGGCAATACCAAACTGCCGCGTGGCAAGTGGAGCGTGGTGACCATCGTGCTCGACAAGGCCGGCAATGCCGCAACCATGTATCTGAACGGCAATGCCATCGGTAGTGGCCGCATGAGCCGTGCCGGTGTGGTTCACAGCACTGCCGATTTCTACATCGGCAAGGATGCCACCGACGTGAAGGCTGGTCCGTTCCTGATCAATACCTTTGTCGGTCTGATTGACGACATCGCCATCTATAACGAGGCCATGACCGCCAGTCAGGTGGCTGCCCTGGTGCCTGCCAATCCCGCTTTGCCCGATTTCAACTATCCCGCATCGCGCTATGCGTCGAGCCTGTGGCGCCCCTTGTTCCACGGCATGCCCTCGGGCGGCTGGACCAACGAGAGCCACGGCATGACCTACAGCGACGGCAAGTTCCATGTCTTCTTTCAAAAGAATGCCAACGGCCCCTACATGTCGCGTTTGCACTGGGGCCACATTACGAGCGAGAACCTCTATAGTTGGCATGAGGAGCCCATAGTCATCGCCCCCGGCGAGAGTTATGACATCAAGGGTTGCTGGAGCGGTTGCGTCTATGACAACAATGGTACTCCCAGTATCCTTTATACCGCTGTGGATAACGCCCGCGCGGTGATTGCCCAAGCCAATCCCGCTGACGCTTCGCTCATCGACTGGAACAAGCAGGGCATCGTCATCAACGGCCGTCCCGCAGGTTTGTCCGATGACTTCCGCGACCCATATCACTTCACCGTGGGCGGTCAGCAGTACATCATCGTGGGCACCAGCAAGAACGGTGTCGGTGCCTGCACGCTGCACAAGCTGGAAGGCGGCACATGGACCAATGACGGCACCATCTTCTTTCAGGGGGGCAATGCCAACCAGCATGGCACCTTCTGGGAGATGCCCAATGTGACCGACATGGGTGGCGGCAAGTGGCTGTTCACCTGCACTCCGTTGGGCATGGGCAGTGGCGTGCGCACCCTGTGCTGGACAGGTTCCATCGGATCCGACGGCAAGTTTATCCCCGACGCGGGTGGTGTGCAATACCTGGAGATGGGTGGTATCAGCCGCGATGGTTACGGCCTGCTCTCACCGACGATTTTCAAGAAGGATGGCAAGACCATCATGTTAGGCATTGTCCCCGACAAACTGCCGACCAATGTGAACTACAACATGGGATGGGCACATAACTACTCCCTACCCCGCGAAATCAGCCTCGACGGCAATGGTTTGCTGATTCAGAAGCCCTATAGCGGCCTGACAGGAATGCGTACTTCAACGGCTGTTACCCGCAACCTCACACTTAACGGTACTGAGCCGTTGGCACCTGTAAGCGGTCGCCAGATTGAGTTACTGGGCGAGTTCACAGTAAACGACGGAAAGATGGGTTTCAATTTCCTGAAATCGAGCACGGGCAAGGCCTCCTTGACCTATGATGCCTCAAATGGTTATCTCACCCTCGACTTGACAACACTGAGCCGTACGTCCAACGATGGTGGCACTTACAATGGCATCTATACAGCAGCCCTGCCCAAGCGCGTTGCTGCCGGAGAGATGCTTAAACTTCACGTTTATCTTGACGGATCGATTGTCGACATCTTTGTGAACGACACCTGGGCCTACTCTGTGCGATTGTTCCCCAACGATGCTGCCCAAATAGAGGCCGAAGCGTTTGCCACTGCTGCAACACCCGCACGCATCAGTGCATGGGTGCTGGACCCTACTATGGCACCCGCTACTATCGTGGTGGGTGACGTGAACGGTGACGGCGAGGTAAATATCGCTGACATTAACGCAGTTATTGACATCATTCTTTCGGGTGGCACATCCACTACTGCCGATGTGAATGGTGACAGCGAAGTAAACATTGCCGACGTGAATGCGGTGATTGACATAATTCTGAGTTAATCAGTTAAAACAATTATGATGTTGATTGCAGATACCCTAGTGGTCATTGGACTCGCCACTGCCTCACTGGGAACAATCCAGGAGACGGGTGGTGTGCAGGAACACACATTCTGGCTGCGCAATGATGGCATCGAAGCGGTGACTTTGCAGCAGGGATACACTTCCTGTGAATGCACGACCATGGAGTTTGACAGGTATGCACAGGTGCAGCCTGGAGACTCGTCCCAAGTCATCCTGCGGTTCAACCCACAAGGACGTGGTGGAGAATTCACGGTGACAGGTACAGTGGTGTATAGCACCGAGCGCAAACGCGTGAAACTGGCGATGACAGGGAACAGCATCCTGAGCGAAGAAACGCTCATGAAGCGCTACCCCATCGCTGTGAGTGACAACCTGCGCCTCTCAACCGACCGTTTTGATCTAGGAGTAATGCATCCCGGTGAAACCAAGGAAAGAAGTGTGGTCGTTCTGCATCGCGATGAGAACGACCGCACCGAATCCTTGGCCATTACCTACACGCCCGATGACAAGACGCCAAAAGGCTTGCAACACATCGCCTATCCTGTTATTACCAAGGAGAATGGTAAGGAAACCAAACTGACCATTACCCTTGATGTGCTGATAAAATAAACCGGTTTCATGCTTTTGTTTTCAAAAAACGACTACTTTTACAATCATGAACAGACTATTGATACTTATGGCTACAGTGTTTGTGGTGATAAATGCCATGGCACTCACGCCTCAGATATTGAGCGATAACCATGCCATGCTGCGGGTGGATGCGACAGGGAAGTACCTGTTGCTGCCCGTGCAGGAGAAGGAGGAGAACGCCAATGTGCGAATCATCGTTGACAACCAACAGGTGCAAGCACTCAACGTTAGACTCGCTGTGGACAAGGTGGACTACTATGTGCCACTGGATATCCAGCGCTACGGCAACAAGAAGGTGCTGATTGACATTTCTTTCCATGGCGACCGCCGCACGACGGGTGCCGTCAAAGACTTTGTCTGCTGGCGTGAGATGCGGATGACCGACACGTTCGACGACAGCAATCGCGAGCGCTTCCGCCCAGCCTATCACCACACCCCCGCCTATGGCTGGATGAACGACCCTAACGGTATGTTCTACAAGGATGGTGTGTGGCACCTGTACTATCAGTTCAACCCCTATGGCTCGCAGTGGGAGAACATGACTTGGGGCCACTCGACCTCGACCGACCTGATTCACTGGACACCCCAACCCATCGCCATCGAGCCTGATGCCCTGGGAACCATCTTCTCGGGCTCCTGTGTGACCGACGGTGACGACGTGGTAGCCATCTATACCAGCGCCGGACAGAACCAGACGCAGTCCATCGCCATTTCGCACGACAACGGTATGACGTTCGAGAAGTATGAGGGCAACCCCGTACTGACGAGCGATGTGCCCGACTTCCGTGACCCGAACCCCTTCTGGAACAACGACATCAAGGCTTGGAACATGATTCTCGCTGCTGGACAGGAGATGAACATCTACAGTTCCAAGGACTTGAAGACCTGGAAGTATGAGAGCTCCTTCGGCAAGGAGTACGGCAACCATGGTGGTGTGTGGGAGTGCCCCGACCTGATGAAAATTGACGGCAAATGGGTGCTGATCTGCAACATCAATCCCGGTGGCCCCTTCGGCGGTTCGGCAACGCAGTACTTTGTGGGAGATTTCGACGGCCACAAATTCACCTGTGAATCGATGCCCAAGGTCACCAAGTGGATGGACTACGGAAAGGACCACTATGCTACGGTATCGTTCTATAACGCACCTGCAAACCGTCATGTGGTAATTGCATGGATGTCTAACTGGCAGTATGCCAACCAGGTGCCCACCCGACAGTTCCGCAGCGCCAACTCGATTCCCCGCGACCTGGGCCTGTTCACCGACGGTGAGGAGTCCTACGTCAGCGTGAAGCCCTCACCCGAAATGCTCGCTGCTCGCGGTGCCAAGGTGAAGAAGCCGACCGAGACCTGCGAAATCGTTGTGGATGTGAAAAACTCGATGGAATTGACGCTCTCCAATGCCAATGGCGAGCAGGTGGTGATGACCTATGATGCCGCCAAGCAGACCTTTGCAATGGACCGCACCGCCAGTGGTGATGTCAGCTTCAGCGAGGCCTTCCCCGTCACGACTGTTGCTCCCACCCATGGTGCTATCAAGCAGCTGCGCATCTTCGTTGACCGTTGCAGCATCGAGGCCTTTGATGCCGACGGCAAGATGGCGATGACCAACCTCGTGTTCCCCACCACGCCTTACACCAACCTCAAGGTCAAGGGTGGCAAGGCCACGATTTACCAGATCAGCTATTAGCCTTTAGCTATTGGCGGATGCCAACTAAAAACTGACAACTAACAACTTAAAACTAAATAAAAATGGCTAAGACAAACAAAATCGCGATCATCTCGGTCATGCTGTGCTTCTTCTGCATGGGCTTTGTTGACCTCGTGGGTATCGCCTCCAACTATGTGAAAGCAGACCTCGGTCTCTCGGACAAGGTGGCCAACACCTTACCCTCGCTGGTGTTCTTCTGGTTCCTCATCTTCAGCGTTCCCACGGGCATGCTGATGAATAAAATCGGCCGTAAGAAAACGGTGCTCTTGTCACTGATAGTGACAATCTTCTCGCTGTTTATTCCGCTGTTCGGCAACAGTTTCCCTGTGATGCTCATCGCCTTCTCGCTGTTAGGAATCGGCAATGCACTGATGCAGACCTCGCTCAACCCGCTGGTATCGACCGTGATGGGTGGAGGTAATCTGGCATCGACGCTCACCTTCGGACAGTTCATCAAGGCCATAGCTTCGTTCATCGCGCCTTATCTGGCCATGTGGGGTGCCACGGCGGTGATTCCCAGTCTGGGACTTGACTGGCGCGTGCTGTTCGCCATCTTCTTTGTGATAGGTACTTTCTCAACGGTTCTGCTGGCTGTTACACCCATCCATGAAGAGAAAATCGAGGGCAAGCCTTCGACTTTCGTGGAGTGCTTCAAGCTCTTGGGCACACCCATCGTGCTGCTCTCGTTCTTGGGCATCATGTGCCATGTGGGCATCGACGTGGGTACCAACACCACCGCTCCCAAGATTCTCATGGAGCGCTTGGGCATGTCCCTTAACGATGCCGCATTTGCCACCTCGCTCTACTTCATCTTCCGTACCATCGGCTGCTTGACCGGTTCGTTCTTCCTGCGCGTGCTCAAGATGAGAACCTTCTTCATCATCAGTGTCATCATGATGGCGCTGTCGATGTGCGGCCTGTTCTTCGGTCACAATCAGTGGATCCTCTACACCGCTATCGCCCTCGTGGGCTACGGCAACTCCAACATCTTCTCGATGTGCTTTGCCACTGCTCTCGAGTCGATGCCGCAGAAGCAGAACGAGGTGTCTGGTCTGATGATTATGGGCTTGTTCGGCGGTACCATCTTCCCGCTGCTCATGGGTTTCGCCAGCGATGCCGTTGGCCAGGCTGGAGCTGTGGCTGTGATGGCTATCGGTGTCATCTACCTGTTCACCTATATCAAACAACTCAAAACTAACAACTGACAACTATGAACGACAAACGTTATGTAGTGGGCCTGGGCGAGGCCCTGTGGGATGTTCTTCCCGAAGGTAAGAAACTGGGTGGCGCCCCTGCCAATTTCGCCTATCATGCTGGACAGTTTTTGGGCAGTGACAATGCCATCGCCATCAGTGCACTGGGCGAGGACAAACTCGCCGAGGAGACCATCAACGCCCTCGAGGAGCATGGCCTGAAGTACCTCATGCCGCGTGTGCCTTATCCCACAGGCACGGTGCAGGTAACGCTTGATGAACAGGGTATTCCCACCTATGACATTAAGGAAAATGTGGCATGGGACAATATCCCCTTCACGCCCGAGATTGAGGAGATTGCACATAACTGCCGTGCCGTGTGCTACGGTTCACTGGCTCAGCGCAACGTCGTCTCACGCGAGAACATCCAGCGTTTTCTGGATGCAACTCCTGGCGACTGCATGAAGATCTTTGACATCAACCTCCGTCAGCAGTTCTACAATAAGGAGATCATTCAAGAGTCATTGCGCCGCTGCAATGTCCTTAAAATCAACGATGAGGAGTTGGTGATCATTGGTCGCATGTTCGGTTATCCTGGTCTTGACATGGAGAACAAGTGCTGGCTCATTCTGGGCAAGTACAATCTCGACATGTTGGTACTCACCTGTGGCACCAACGGTTCCTATGTGTTTAAGCCCGGCGAGATGTCCTTCCAGGCTACTCCCAAGGTTGAGGTGGCTGATACCGTTGGTGCCGGTGACTCGTTCACTGGTTCCTTCTGCGCCGCTATCTTGGCTGGCAAACCGATTCATGAGGCCCACAAACTTGCAGTAGAGGTGAGCGCCTACGTCTGCACGCAGAACGGCGCCATGCCTACCTTGACTCCCGAGCTCCTCGCTGCAGCACAGTAAAGCGAATACCTGCTCATTATACAACAGACCCGATAGGAATCACAACATTCCTGTCGGGTTTGTTTCCTTATACCACCATGACCCCAAAATCTCATCAGTACCCTCAGCATATTTTAACGAAAAATGATGGAAACGTGAGAAGATAAGTGGAAAATGCGTACCTTTGTGCTCTTAATAGAATTTGCTGAATGATATGGCAATGAATCTGAAATATGACGGCCAGGGCGATATGCCCAAGCGGCTGATGCTGGAGACCTATGGTTGCCAGATGAATGTAGCCGACAGCGAGGTCGTCGCTACCGTAATGAAAATGGCTGGCTATGAGACGTGCGAGAGCATTGACGAAGCCGACGCGATATTCATCAATACTTGCTCAGTGCGCGACAATGCCGAGCAACGCATTTTCTCGCGATTGAATCAGCTGAACGCTTACCGCCTCAAGCGGCAAAGGCGCTTGATTATCGGTATCATCGGCTGCATGGCCGAGCGCATGAAGGAAGTGCTCATCAACGAGCATGGTGTGGACCTGGTGGCTGGTCCCGACGCTTATCTGGAACTGCCGTCACTCATTGTGCTGGCCGAGCGAGGCGAGAAAGCCATCAACACCCAGCTGTCGACTACCGAAACCTACCGCGACATCATTCCGTCGCGCGTGACGGGTAGCAAGGTGAGCGGCTTTATCAGCATCATGAGAGGGTGCAACAACTTCTGCACCTACTGCATCGTGCCCTATACCCGTGGCCGTGAGCGCAGCCGTGAGCCTCAGAGCATCCTCAACGAGTTGGCCGACCTGCGTACCAGGGGCTTCAAGGAGGTGACCCTGCTGGGTCAGAATGTCAATTCTTACCTCTACAAACCCGCTGACGGCAGTGAGGCTGTTGACTTGTCCCGATTGTTGGCCATGGTTGCCGAGGCTGCACCCGAAATGCGCGTGCGTTTCACCACCAGCAACCCCGAGGACCTGAGCGATGCCATCATCGATACGATGGCCAGTCATGACAACATCTGCAACCATATCCACCTGCCCGTGCAGAGTGGCAGTAACAAGGTGTTGAAACTCATGAACCGCAAATATACGCGCGAGTGGTATCTGGATCGCATTGCTCGCATCCGTGCCGCTATGCCCGATTGTGGCATTTCTACCGACATGTTCACGGGTTTCCACAACGAGACCGAGGAGGATTTCCAGGAGACACTCTCGCTGATGCGTGAAGTAGGCTTTGACTCGTCGTTCATGTTCAAATATAGTGAGCGTCCCGGAACCTTTGCCGCCAAAAACCTGCCCGATAACGTCCCCGAGGATGTTAAAATCGACCGTCTGAACCGCATGATCGCTTTGCAGAATGAACTGTCGCTGTGCAGCAACAGGGCGGACGTGGGCAAGACCTTTGAGGTTCTGGTCGAGGGTTACAGCAAGCGCAGTCGCGACGACATGTTCGGCCGCACGCAGCAGAACAAGGTCGTTGTCTTTCCCGCCAACGGTGAGCATCCAGGCGACAAAGTGATATGCCGTGTGACCAGTGCCTCAAGCGCGACCCTTAAGGGAGAACGCGTTGATAACTGACAACTGACAACTGAAAACTACCAACTGAATCTATGACTTTTTCAAACAAATGTAACGAGATATTTGACCAGACGGTAAAGTTGTACCATGTTACCGACGATATTGATGCCGTGTTCAACAATCCGTTTGAGGAAGACTCAATCTGGGCCAAATTGGCCCGCAAGAACTGGATTGACGCTGTGCAATGGCATCTCGAGGACCTGATTCGTGACGAGGACATTGATCCTGTTGAGGCCCTTGCCTTGAAACACCGCATTGACCACAGCAACCAGGACCGCACTGACCTTGTTGAGGAGATTGATTCCTACTTCCGTCAGCAGTATGCCGATGTGAACGTCCTGCCCGATGCCACCATCAACACCGAGAGCCCCGCCTGGGCGATTGACCGCTTGTCGATTCTAGCCCTCAAGATATGGCACATGCGTGAGCAGACCGAGCGCACCGATGCTGATGCCGCCCACGTCGTCATGTGCCAGTCAAAGCTGGATGTGCTGATGGAGCAACGCAAGGACTTGACTACGGCTATTGACCAGCTGCTTGAGGACATCGCTGCTGGCCGCAAGTTCATGAAGGTCTATCGGCAGATGAAGATGTATAACGATCCCGAAACCAACCCCGTACTCTATGGCAAAAAGCGAGGAGGCACCGAGTAAAGTACTCGTCATGCGCCTGTCGGCACTGGGTGACGTGGCGATGACCATCCCTGTGCTGTATCCCGTCTGCCATGCTAATCCTGGCGTTCGCTTCGTCATGCTGACCAAGAAGTGGCCAGCCTCGATGTTCCATGACCGCCCCGACAACCTGATGGTGGTGGGCATTGATACCAAGACCGAGTATAAAGGGCTGATGGGGCTCATGAGACTCTCCCGCCATCTGCGTCGGCGCTATGGCATTGATGCCGTTGCTGACCTGCATAGCGTCATTCGCACCCGTGTCATTGGGCTATACATGAGGCTTCGCGGCATTCCTGTGGCTCGTCTGGACAAGCAGCGTGCACGTCGAAAGGCCCTCATCAATCACCGCATGGGCGAACCTGTTACGCCGACCGTTGACCGCTATCGCATGGTGTTTGAGCAGTTGGGTCTGACGGCCCCTGATAATTTTACACGATTGTATGACGGCAAGGAAGTGCCCTCCAGTCCTATGGTGCCAGAAAAGCAACCTGGGCAGCGCTGGATTGCCGTATCGCCGTTCTCGGCCCATGAGGGGAAGGTTTATCCCTTGGAACTGATGAAACAGGTCATCCACCAGTTGGCTGCACGCGAGAATTACCGCATCTTCCTGATGGGTGGCGGTAAGGAAGAGAAGATAGCCCTGCGCACAATCGTGCGTGAGAACCACCACGTCTTATCTATGGCCGAGGCCAAGCACGGTTTCCTCGACGAGTATGCCCTGCTGGCCAAGTGCGACCTTATGCTCACCATGGATTCCGCCAACATGCATCTGGCATCACTCATGGGGCTGAAGACCATCACCATCTGGGGTGCTACTGCACCGCAATGTGGATTTCAAGGCTATGGTCAGACGTCGGATGATGACGTGCAACTCGACATGGAATGCCGTCCGTGCTCAATCTACGGCGAGCGTGAATGCCGTTTTGGTGACTATCGCTGTCTTAGGAATATTACTCCCGATATGGTAGTCAAGAAGGTATTTGATACCATAGAATCGGAATAATAATCGTATAAGGGTTGCTCAATTCGTGTAATTTGATTAACTTTGCCAATCGTTATCATCAATCCTATGCTTTATGGCACAGAAGAATAAACCCTCTCGTAACGTGCTGGTCATGCGCCTGTCGGTGCTTGCTAATGTGGCGATGACCATTCCGGTACTGTATCCGTTGTGTAAGGCCAACCCTGACACACGTTTCATCATGCTCACCAAGAAGTGGCCCGCTTCGATGTTCCATGACCGTCCTGCTAACCTCAAGGTGGTGGACTTTGACGTCAATGAGAAACATAGCGGACTGTTCGGCTTGTTGAAACTGTCGGCACAACTTTACAATCTCTATGACATTGATGCCGTGGCAGACCTCCACAATGTCAGTGGGACATGGATTATTGATGCCTATATGCGTTGTCGAGGGGCCAAGATAGCACGGCTGGATAGGGAAAAACCCAAACGGCGGGCACTGGTCAACCACAGGTCTAATGAGCCGGTTACGCCCATCCATGAGCGCTATCGCAGGGTGTTCAGGCAGCTGGGATTGGAAGCACCCGATAATTTCACTCGTCTGTATGAAGGTCGCGAATGGCCTGTAAGCCCCATTGTTCCCGTGAAGGAAGAAGGGCAGCGTTGGATTGCCATCTCGCCTTTCTCGTCACACCGCCAGAAGGCTTATCCCTTGGAATTGATGGAACAGGTGATTGCACAATTGTGCCAGCATGAAAACTATCGCATTTTTCTCATTGGTGGCGGCAAACCCGAGAAAATCGCTTTGAGGCCTATTGCCCGCAAGTACAAGAATGTCATCTCCATGGCCGAGGTTAAGCACAACTTTATTGACGAGTATGCGTTGCTGGGCAAGTGTGACCTCATGCTCACGATGGAGTCGGCCAATATGCACTTGGCATCGCTGGTGGATCTGCAGGCAATGACCATTTGGGGACCTACCTCGCCCGCATGTGGATACTTGGGTTATAACCAGATGGTGGAAGATGATATCCAGCTTGACATGGAATGCCGCCCATGCTCCATCACGGGCGACAAGCCGTGTAAATATGGTGATTTCCCTTGTCTGAAAAACATCAAGCCCGAAACGATTGCACAGCATGTGATTGAAGCAGTGGAGTATAATGCCGAGCACCAGACTAAGTCAACCAAGCTGGCCATGGTGCGTAAGGCCAAAGGGATTGAAAAAGAAACTATCTGATGAAAAGTATATTGATTACCGGCGCTGGTGGATTTATCGGCGGATTTCTTGTTGAAGAGGCACTCAAGCGCGGATATGACACCTGGGCAGCGGTGCGGGAGTCCACCAATCGTGAATTTCTCCAGGACGAGCGCATCCATTTCATTGAGTTGGATTACAGTGATCAGGACCGCTTGGAGGAAACCCTGCGCGACCACATGGGCGAGTGGGGACGTTGGGACTACATCGTCCACAACCTGGGGGTGACCAAGAGCACCAATTACCTGGATTTTAAACGTGTTAACTACGGCTACCTACGCACTCTGGTTGATGCTTTGCAAGCCACTGGAATGACTCCTGATGTCTTTTTGATGATGAGCAGCCTGAGTGTCATGGGCCCAGGCGATGAGAAATCCTACAAGCCCATCATGCCCGATGACCAGCCTATGCCTAACACTTTCTATGGCATGTCCAAGCTCAAGGCCGAAGCCTATCTGCAGAGTGTTGAAGGATTCCCATATACCATTTTCCGTTGCACGGGAGTCTATGGACCGCACGAGAAGGACTACTACCTGATGATCAAGAGTATCAAACGTGGTTTTGACTTCAGTGTGGGCTTTGACAAGCAGATGCTCACCTTCATCTATGTCAAGGACCTAGTGAACGGTGTGATGGACGCATTGGAGAAAGGGCCTCTGCGTAAGGCCTATTTCATCAGCGAGGACCGTGCTTACACCCAGCAAGAGTTCCGCAAAATCGTGTGCGAGGAACTGGGCAAGAAGTTCGTCATTCCGGTGACGTGCCCGCTGTGGCTTGTCAAGATTGTGTGCAGCGTTGCCGAGAAGATAGGTCTGGTGACTCTCAAACCCAGCACCCTTAACCGCGACAAGTTCAAGATTCTCAAGCAGCGCAACTGGCAGTGTGACACCAGCGAAGCGCAGCGTGACTTTGGCTTTGCCCCCAAGTACTCGTTGCGCGAGGGTATCCGCGAGGCCATCGCCTGGTACCGCGAGGCCGGCTGGCTATAATTGGATATCTAATGCCTGAAATCTAACGTCTAACATCTAACGTCTGTAATCTAAAATCTAATTCCCTATGAATCCCATCTTTCTAATAGGCTATATGGGTTGTGGTAAGACCACGCTGGGTGTGGAACTTGCCAGGCAGATGGGACTCCGCTATATCGATCTTGACGACTATATCGAGGCTAGACAGGGAATGTCAATCACCGAAATCTTCGATGAAATGGGCGAAGGGCACTTCCGTGAACTGGAGACCGTCGCCCTGCAAGATGTGGCAGCTATGGCCGATGTCGTCGTCGGCTGTGGTGGCGGTACGCCTTGTCATGGCGACAGCATGGCGCTAATGAATCAAGCGGGTGTGACGGTCTGGCTTACCACCAGCCCTGAGCGCATCACAGCCCGATTGCTCCTGCCTGACCAGAAAGCCAAACGTCCCAAAATATCCCGTCTGCCTGATGATGAGGTATTGACTCTTGTCGTGAAGGAACTGCGAGCCCGTACCCCTTACTACGACCAAGCCCAATTGCAATTTGACTCCACCGACATTGAGACTGCCGAGGCTACCATTATCACAGCCCGCCATCTTGTCGATTTACTGCAAAAATGTCACTAAATTACGCCTGTTGTGCGCTTCGGCGCGCTGTGGCCTTGAATTTGCCGATTTCAGAAAAATGATGTACTTTTGTAGCTTCAAGTAGCAAGAGAGAATAGTTTTATGACAAGCGATAGGCGCAAGTGGTATGTTGTGTGGCAGGGAACCGAACCTGGCATCTGTGACTCGTGGGCAGAGTGCGAGTTGCGGGTCAAGGGCTTTCCCGGTGCCCGCTACAAAGCATTCAATACCCAGGAGGAGGCCGTCGAGGCATTCCGCAACGACCCTGGGGAAATGGATATCCTGCGTGCCATCGCCCGTGCCCCCCGTGAGTTTGTCAACTATGATGCAATCCCTGGCATTGTCCATGACAGCATCGCTGTGGATGGCGCTTGCTCCGGCAACCCGGGAGTCATGGAGTACCGTGGGGTAGATGTGCCGACTGGTGCAGAACTGTTCCATCAGGGACCGTTCCCCGATGCGACCAACAACATCGGCGAGTTCCTCGCCATCGTGCACGCACTCGCGCTGTTCCACAACCAGGGCAACGACCACACCGCCATCTACAGTGACAGCAAGACGGCATTGGCATGGATCAGGGCAGGGCAGTGCCGCACCAAGTTGGCGCGCACCGACGCTAATGCTCATCTGTTTGCCATCATTGGACGGGCTGAGCATTGGCTTGCTACCCACACATGGCCCAATGCCTTGCTCAAGTGGAATACCACCGAATGGGGTGAGATACCGGCTGATTTTGGCCGAAAATAAAGAGGGAAAAGACTATGAAAGAGAAACCGATGGTAATGAAATATCGTGATGAGTTGGACAAGAGCTATGGCGTGGCTGGCATGGTGCTAGGCTTGTCGGTGCTCGATGCCGAAGACTTGTTCACATCTGTTACGCTCGATGGTGACGGGACGGGATGCATTCAGTTCACACCTGAGTTTTTCTTTGCAGGAAATCCTCGATTGTCACCGCGTGGAGCATGGAAGTATATTCTGGGCCATTACCGCATCTCGGTGGGACTGGCAGTCGCTAACGCCCTCTGCCGCCGTATGGTGCTCGACAACGACAAAGTAGACCATCAGTTGCGCGACCAGTTGTTCAACATCGCCTTTGCCGATGGCAGGGACTATTGCCAGCTAGAGCGTGACGAGGTGGAGCCTATCTTTGATGAGGCATTCGAGAACATGTCGCGTTTGTTCGGCGACGTGCGTGTCCGTCATGCCATGGACTCGTTTGTTGATACCTTGCAGCAGCGACGCACCCTCTCGCACATCGATGTCATTGACATCCTCCAGCAATTAAATCTCGCCTAATGTTTCTTTTTATTATATAATAATGTGTAATGAAGATTTACATTAGTTATAAAACTGAAAACTGACAACTAAAAAACTGACAACTGATAACTAAAAACTAAAGCCATGCAGACTGTACTATTCCACTCAACGATATATGGACCCATCCACAGCCGCCGGCTGGGAATGTCCCTCGGCATCAATCTTATGCCCAACGACGGCAAGATCTGTTCTTTTGACTGTCTCTATTGTGAGGCTGGATTCAATGCCCAGGGACCTGGCAAAGATGGTGTGCCCACCCGTGAAGCTGTCAAGAAGCAACTCAAGCGCAAACTCACCGAGATGAAGGAAGCAGGCCAGACACTCGACGTCATCACCTTCTCGGGTAATGGTGAGCCTACCTTGCACCCCGAGTTCCAAAAGGTGGTCGAGGACGTCCTGCGATTACGCACAGAATTCTTCCCCGATGCCAAGGTGTCGGTGCTGAGTAATTCCACGATGGCTGGAAAACCTGCTGTTGCCGAAGCACTCCTCAAGGTGGACAATAACATCCTCAAGCTTGACAGCGCTATACCTCACACCTTCATTGCCATCAACCGTCCTACTTCGCCCAATTGCTTACCCGACGGCGTGATTGCCGACCTCAAGAAGTTTAACGGCCAGTGCGTGGTGCAGACCATCATGATCCGTGGCGAGTATGATGGCGTGAAGTTTGACAATACGACTGATGAGGAACTGGACGCCCTGTTGCGAGCCTATCTTGATATCCGGCCGCGTGAAGTCATGCTCTACAGCATCGACCGCAAGACGCCTGCTGAGAACCTTGAGAAAGTTTCCAAGGAGGAGATGGAACGCATTGCTGAGCGTTTCCGTAAAGCCGGCTTGAAGGTTCAGGTCAACGCGTAATAGATTCACAAAACACATGGTGAGGTGGGGAAATGCCCGCCTCATCTTGTATAAACAAAGATTGATGGCCTAAATCGGGTGACCGTTACAACCCAACTAACCGTTTTCGGAGGTTTTGAGGCAAAACACAGGCAAAAATGTCTATTTTTCGCCTTTTAATTCTTAACGTAGGTTAAATATTAAATTTTCTCAGGAAAATATTTGGTCAGTTTCCGGAGCGGCTGTAATTTTGCATCGCTTTTGCGGCTCACAAGATGTCAAATTGCGTGAGCGATTTTTTTGACGCCTTTTTCGGGCGGTCTTCGTGAGGCGCGGAAGCCGAGTTCATTGAAATGTTTGCAATGAGGAAATTGACAGTGCAGAGACAAGGAAGGGAAACTCCCGAGTCCACGTCAAGATTCCGAAGACAGGTAGACAGATACGAGCACAGCAGATCCTGCAGGCGCCTCGAACGGGGCGCGGAGCCGGGGACGAGAGACATCATCGCCGTTGCGTTTTCATTATATTCTTGTAAAAGAGAAAAACGATAATACAACAACGAAGAGTTTGATCCTGGCTCAGGATGAACGCTAGCGACAGGCTTAACACAT
>JAEEGJ010017112.1_pt1 | contig 16478 bp, 12 predicted proteins | sample 8958761 | NCBI WGS metagenome assembly JAEEGJ01 (sample SAMN16246546, study PRJNA631951) | gut metagenome | biome: gut microbiome; feature: rumen; material: RS-attached | host: Bos | place: Iran: Karaj | collected 2018-10
GAACGCTGCTGACGCTGCTGAAGCCATCGGCGAAGGCCTGCAATCATTCTGCATCGACGGTTCCGTCGCCGACGACCGTAAGGTCGGCATCGGCCACGGCAACCTCGCCGCCCGTCTGCTCCGCGAGGAGACCGAGTGCTTCGCTTTCCTGGCTGGCCACGAAAGCTTTGCCGCCGCCGAAGGCGCCATCAAGATTGCAGAGATGGCCAACAAGGTGCGCCAAAAGCCCCTGCGCGTCATCCTCAACGGCCTCGGCAAAGACGCCGCCAAGATCATCAGCCGCATCAACGGCTTCACCTACTGCCGCACCGAGTTCGACTACTACACCGGCAAGGTGACCGTCGTGGAGCGCATCCCCTATTCGACGGGTCTCCGCTCGAAGGTGAACTGCTACGGTGCCGACGACGTCCGCGAAGGCGTTGCCATCCTGTGGCTGGAAAACGTCGACGTGTCCATCACGGGCAACTCGACCAACCCGACCCGTTTCCAACACCCTGTGGCAGGCACCTATAAGAAAGAGCGCCTATTGGCAGGCAAGCCCTACTTCTCCGTCGCCTCTGGCGGTGGCACGGGCCGTACCCTGCACCCCGACAACATGGCCGCTGGTCCAGCCAGCTACGGCATGACCGACACCATGGGCCGTATGCACAGCGACGCCCAATTCGCTGGCTCCTCATCCGTCCCGGCACACGTCGAGATGATGGGTTACCTCGGCATGGGCAACAACCCGATGGTGGGCGCCACCGTCGCCGTCGCCGTCGCCGTGGAACAGGCTATGAAATAATTCAGAAACCTGAAGACGAAAAAAGGTTCCGAAGCATCGGAACCTTTTTTTGTTTATTCGTCAGCAAGGATGACTACTCGCATGCCAACGAAAGCATATTTGGCTTTCAACTCATTCAAGTCATCATTGCGCAATCGGATGCAGCCTTCGCTCCCGCGTCCTGGCACCGAGCTCTCGTTGTTGGTGCTGCCATGGATGCCGATGCCCGAATGGCCTGGCGTCTTCAAACGCATGAACCAATCGCCGTAGGCCAATATTTCACCACGGCCATCGCCAAAGTCGTGGGTCCATTTCGAAGCATCTACAATCTCCGTGATGGAAAATGGTTTGGCTGCCGTACATTCCGGTGTCTTCATATCACCTGGTTTCTGTTTTTGGCCTTTGTTTTTGCCTACGCAAACGGGATAATGCACACGCTTGAGCGTATCGCCGTTCACCACCTCGCAGACATACAGTCTATATTCAGGCTTGGAAATGACAATGAAACAGTTCTTCTTGTTGACGACTTCGGAATAAAACGTCGCCGAATCGACAGGAATAGTTTTAACGGTATCAACCACCGTTTCAATAGTGTTTTTATTCTCTTGTTCAGTAACTTGACGCTCTGAAGAGCCACACGACGGCAGGGCAAACAATGCCGTCAACACATACATTAATAACATTGTATTCTTCATCTTTTGGTTTATTCTAAATTTGTAATTACAATGACCTTAACGAAACCGCGAAGCCACCGCAAGGCGCCATTTTCAGCTTCAATGTCGATTTGGAAGTAACGGTTTTCTTTGTGATGGTGTAGGCCTGGGGATTGTAGTTTTCATCGGGGATACCGCTGGCGTCCTTGGCATCGGCATAGATGGTCGCCTCATATTTTACGCCAGGTTTCAGAAAATCCAGTTTCACCGTGACTTCGCGGGCGTTTTCATCCGTGATGCCACCCACGTACCACACATCGTGCGGTTGAGGTAGAGACGTTTCAGGAAACGTCTCTACATTGTCGGGAATGTTATAAACGAATCTGGTGGTATTGGAGATAACGCCTTTCTTACCATCTGACAACGTTCCCACGCCCTCAGCAGCCTTATTCAAAGACGACAGTTTGGGATGGCGAGCGGTGACGATATAATCACCAGGCTCAGCCATGAGATACAAGCTCTTGTCCCAATCGACGGCCACGTCCTTGATGAACTGGAAGGCATCCATATAAGGCTCGTAATGCTCAGGGAAGTCGGCAGCCATCTGCAAAGGCGAATAGAAGGTCACATACAACCCCAGTTGGTTGCAGATGGTGTGACGCATCTTGCCACCCCACGACACAATCTTGCCCATGTCAGGTTCGAAGATGCCCGGTGTGTAGTCCATGGGGCCACCTTGCAGACGTGTGAACGGCAGAATGGTGGTGTGTCCAGGTTTGATGCGCTCACGGAACTCGGTGCCCATCGCACTCTCATTGCCAATCATGTTGGGCCAAGTACGACATAGGCCAGTAGGTCTTACCGCCTCATGCGAATTCACCATGATGTGATGCTTGGCAGCTTCCACGATGGCATAGTGGTAGTGGTTATTGATGGGCTGGCTATAGTGGCCTTCACCGAAAGGAATGATGGTGCCCACATAGCCACCTTTCACGGCATCGTAACCGTATTGGTTCATCAAGGTGTAAGCCTTTTCCATCCAACGCTCGTAATTCACCGTAGATGCGGAGCTTTCGTGGTGCATGATGAGGCGGATACCCTTTTCGTGAGCGTATTTGTTCAGCGCAGGCAGGTCAAAATCGGGATAAGGTGTGAGGAAGTCGAAGACAAATTCCTTCTGCTTGCCGTACCAATCCTCCCAGCCGATGTTCCAGCCTTCGATGAGCAGCCCATCGAAGCCGTTGGCAGCGGCGAAGTCGATGTAGCGGCGCACGTTGGCATTATTGGCACCATGCGTGCCGTTGGGCTTGGCGTGTTCGTAGTCGGTTTGGCCGAGTTTCACCGAGGGGAAGTCGTTGGTGTAGGCCCAAGTGCTCTTGCCCGAGATCATCTCCCACCAAACGCCCATGTACTTCACAGGGTGAATCCACGACACATCCTCCAAAGCGCAAGGCTCGTTGAGGTTGAGGATGAGACGTGATGCTAAGGCATCGGTAGCCGAGGTGCAAACCATCACCGTGCGCCAAGGTGTAACGCAAGGGGCTTGGATGCGGCCTTTATAGCCCGTGGCATCGGGACAAAGGAAAGCGCGGAACACCATATTTTTATCGTCGAGGTCGAGATGCATCGTGGGGAAGTCGAGCGTGGCGGCCTCGTGGATGTTGAGGTAGAGGCCATCGTCGGTCTTCATTTGAAGTGCGGTCTGCACGCCCGTGGGCGAGAATGCCGTCCAAGGCCAACCACCGTCCTTGTGGCCAGCTTCCCATAAGCCACGGATTTCAGACAGGCGCGACTCGGTATAGTTGTATTCCTGCGTGTCGAGGTCGCCAGGAATCCACCAGGCCTTGTGGTCGCCCGCCATGGCAAACTCGGTCAGTTCCTCCTTAATCCAGAAGCACACCAAGGCGTTCTCGATGGGGAACTCATAGCGGAAGCCGAGGCCGTCATCGTAAAGGCGGAAACGGATCTGCATCACCGTGGCCCGTTTCTCCGTGGAGTGGTCCATACTCTCCACAGAGCCAACAGGTTGCTCCAAGGTGACAAGCATTTCATTGTAGTGGTTGCGGATTTGCGCCTCTTCGCCCCAGACAGGTTCCCAAGTCTCGTCGAAGGTGCTGTATTTCGTGTCTTTCAGCACAAAAGCATGAGCGAGGTCGTCGCGCCATTCGAGGGTGAAGCCCATCTTGGAGGGCAGCACGATAGGTTTCCCGGCGCGGTCGAGGGAATACTGCGGTATGCCGTTGACGACTTCAAATTTCAGTTCCAGTTGGCCGTCGGGGCTTTGCAGCTTGACAGGTCCATCGGCATAAGACGGTATGGCAAAAACAACTGCCAATACGATAAGTGATAGAAGTTTTCTCATCATGTTTCAGATTAGGGTTTGTCGTAATAGAAAGCACAAAAATAAGAAAAAGATTCGTAATTTTGCCACGTCATCACGAGAAACGAAGCAAATGGAAGAAAAACAGATACTCTTAGGCATGACCCCTGTCGAGATTCAGGAGGTCGTCGAGCAGCTGGGGCTGCCGAAGTTCACGGGCAAGCAATTGGTGGACTGGATCTACATGAAACGTTGCGCCACGTTTGAGGATATGACCAACCTCAGCAAGAGCACAAGGGCATTATTGGCCGAACACTATGAAACCGGACTGAAAGCTCCCGTCAAGGAACAGGTGTCGACCGACGGCACGAAGAAATACCTCTTCCCTGCTGGCAATCATTTCATCGAAGCGGCTTACATCCCTGACCGCGATCGCGCCACACTCTGTGTCTCCACACAGGTGGGCTGCCAGATGGACTGCCTCTTCTGCGCCACGGGCAAACAAGGTTTCCAGAAAAACCTCTCCGTGGCCGAGATCATGAACCAAATCCTCAGCCTGCCCGAGTTCGACACGCTGAGCAACATCGTCTTCATGGGTATGGGCGAGCCTTTGGCCAACTACGACAACCTGATGCGCTCACTCGACATCCTCACGCAGGAATGGGCCCTCGGATGGAGCCCTACCCGCATCACCGTTTCGACTAGCGGCCTAATTCCCAATCTGAAACGTTTCCTCGAAGAGTCGAAGTGCAACCTCGCCATCAGCATGCATAGCCCCTTCCACGACGAGCGCCTCAAACTGATGCCCGTCGAAAAAAGCTATCCCATCAAGGAGGTGATCCATACCGTGAAGCAACACGACTGGCATGGACAACGCCGGCTCTCGTTTGAGTACATCATCTTCAAGGACCTCAACCACAGCAAGGACCACGTCAAAGAAATCGCACGTTTGTTGGGTAGCACCCGTTGTCGCTTTAATTTAATAAGGTATCATGCCGTGCCAGGCATCCCGCTAAAGAGTCCCGATGCCGCCACGATGACATGGTTCCGCGATGCCTTGAATGACAAGGGCATCATCGCCACCATACGTGCCTCACGCGGGCAAGACATTGATGCCGCGTGTGGGCTGTTGTCTACCAAAAACTTACTCTGACTTAGTTTCAGGCCTCAAAGCCACAATCAGCGAAGAGCCTTTATAGTTGTAGCCGAAGCGGAAGCCCAAAGGACGAATGTCCTTACGGGTGGTGTAGGCATCGTTCAACGCCTTCTGGTACACACTGCTCGAGAACAAATCAATAGGATGGGTGTAGGTGCCATACAAAATGGTCTGCCATCCCCTATCAACATAGGTCCTGTAGGTAATACCTGTGTCATCTTGTACAACGGCAAACGAGTGTTTGAGGATATCCTCCCTGATTTGTGAGAAGGTGCCATAGTGCAGGCAATAAGAGCACGACTTGACGAAGGAGACCGTCGAATCCGGATTGATCTTGTCGATCATCGCCTGAACATTCGGGTCAAACTCTTTGTCCAACAGATTGGTGCAGAGATAATACAAGGTCTTCTCCTTGTTCTCCTCGGGATGGAAGAAGCTGATGGCCACAAACGGGCTGCGTTTTTCGGTCGCAACCCATTCGCCCTCTTTGTTAAGGGTTTGGAAGTCAATGGAGATAATCTCATAGCCCATCCTTGCCATAAGCACCATGAAAATCGGGACGGTGCCGTCAATCTCACTATTGTGAAGGTCCGAACTCATGTAACTCGTGATAAAATAGCTGCGACGCAACAAGTCGAGAAGGGCCTTTTGATACTTTTCGTAGGTTTTTTTGCCAAACTCCTTGGCCGTAATCGGCGAACCTGCACGCTCCAAGCCCATCATGTAATAGGTCTCGGCCTTGGGGAAGAACGTCGCCATAAACGGAAAATCGGGACCGCTGAAGGAATAGAAGACGTTTTTGGCACGTGCGGTGATATCACCCAAATCGTTTGTACGGATGGCTTCCACCTTGTTAAGCGTCTCCTGGCTGTTGGCCCACATACGATTCAATTCAGCTGAATGGTTCTTCCACTCTTCTGTCTGAGTCATGGCATACAACGTGTCGCCTTCCTGCAAAGGAATTCCAGCCAAAATGCGTGCCAAGGAATTGAGAAGAGGATCACCCACAAGTTTGACGACTTCTTTCTCAACAGGCATGGTATCGACAACGGCAATGGTATCGGTTTGCGGGTTTTGGGAAGCACCGCGAGAATTGAAGCCGTCGCATCCAGCCAACACGAACGACAAAGCGGCGATAACCACTATGCGAAAAGTAACATTTCTCATTGCATTTGTTTTTTAGTAATTATTCTATTGATGAAATAAACGATGATTCCGGAAACAAGGGTAAAGGCGCTCATGAGGGTCATCCACATCACGGGTTGCTCACCGTTGGCAAACTTGATATAGTCCTCATACACCAGATAAACGATACTCCAAAGGATGAGCAAACAGAAAATGATGGGCGTCACGGGATAACCCAGGGTCTTGTATTTGCGCTCAATGTTGGGGAACTTGCGGCGATGCCTGAAGATGCCCAACACAGTGAGTAACGAGCACATCGACAGCAGGATACCCGTATATTTGGTGATCATCTCAAACGAATTGGTGATGATGAGCAGAAAACTGATGACATATTGGAAGAGAATGGCTGCCATGGGCACGCCCCTCTTATTCTTGTACGACAAAAAGCGAAGGATCCTGTGGTCCTCACCCATCACCTGTGCGACGCGCGGCCCCATGAAGACCATGGCGCTGATGCTCGAAAGCAGCAAGAGCGAAATAATCAGACCCATCATATTACCGATGTTGTTGCCAAAGATGTTATGGGCACTGATAAGACCCACCTCGATTTGTCCTTCCAAATCGGCCATGGGGGTGGAACGCAGGAAGACATAGTTCAACAACAAGTAGAGCAACGTCACGATGAGGGTGGAAAGGATGAGCGACAATGGCAGGTTCTTCCTTGGGTTTTCAATCTCGCTCGCCATATAAGTCGAAGCATTCCAACCCGAATAGGCGTAATACACCCAAATTAAGGAGATGGCGAAACCTGGATTGAAGATGTCTTTGGATTCGAGATGTTGGGAGCTATAGTCTTGGACGTTTTCGGGAAGGATGAAGCCGCAGACGATGAAAATGACTATCATGATGATCTTCAACACCGTGAAGATATTCTGGAACGAGCCGCTGAACTTCAAATCACGGGTGTGCATCAAAGTGATTAAGGTAAGGACGCCCAAAGCAATCCACTTGGGATCCAAGACGGGAAAGATGCGACAAACGTACGACGACAAAGCCATGCAAGTGAGTGCCACAGGAGCCGCAAAGCCCACAATCAGCGAAATCCAGCCCGAAACAAAACCTACCGAAGGATGATATATCTCGCCGAGATAGTGGTACTCGCCGCCCGAACGGGGCATGGCCGAGCCCAATTCCGCGTATGTGAGCGCACCACAAAGTGCCACCACGCCGCCAAACAGCCAAAGCATCATGACGGCGCCCAACTGATGCGTTCCCAGCAGCTGAAAACCAAGCGAGGTGAACACGCCCGTGCCTATCATGTTAGCAATGACGAAGGCAGAGGCCGTCCACATTCCGATTTTTCGAGTCTTCTTTTCTTCCACCATCAGGATGTTTCTTCGTTAAAAAAACGGGCAAAAATACACTATTTTCCCATTACTCACAAAAAAACTACATTCTGAACACACCAAACTGTTGTGGCGGGAAGGGCTGGTTCAAGGAAGCGGCGATGCCTAAGGCCAATATTTTTCGGGTATCCATGGGGTCGATGATGCCATCGTCCCAGAGACGGGCAGTGCTGTAAAACGCCGATCCTTCATAGTCGTATTTGGCCAAAATGTCCTTTTTCAGCTGGGCGATTTCGTCGGTCGGCACCTCCAAACCCTTGTACTTGTATTGGTCTTCCTTCACCGTAGCCAACACACTGGCTGCCTGCTCGCCACCCATGACGGAGATCTTGGCGTTGGGCCACATGAACAACAAGCGAGGACTATAAGCTCTGCCAGCCATGCCATAGTTGCCTGCACCAAACGAGCCCCCGAAGATGACTGTGAACTTGGGAACGTTGGCATTGGAAACGGCATGCACCATCTTGGCACCGTCCTTGGCAATGCCGCCCTGTTCATATTGCTTGCCCACCATGAAACCCGTGATGTTCTGCAAAAACACTAATGGGATGTTGCGCTGGCAACACAACTCGATGAAGTGCGTGGCTTTCAGTGCTGACTCTGAGAACAATACACCAAAGTTGGCGATGATGCCCACAGGGAAGCCCATGAGGTGGGCGAAGCCGCAGACGATGGTGGTGGCGTAGCGTGACTTGAACTCCTGAAAGCGGCTGCCGTCAACGATACGGGCGATGATCTCCCTAGGGTCGACAAGTTTGTGGAAGTCGATGGGCGCGAGGCCATAGAGGTCGTGTGGGTCGTATAAAGGAGCCTCCACGGGCAGCATGTCCAGCTTCTGACGGTGACTCTTCTCCAAGGTCTTGAAGATGTTGCGGCAGATCTGCAAGGCGTGTTGGTCGTTCTCAGCCAAGTGGTCGGCAACGCCCGACACAGAAGTGTGCATCTCACCACCGCCTAGTTCCTCTGCTGTGACCACCTCGCCAGTGGCAGCCTTCACCAACGGCGGACCGCCGAGATAGATGGTGCCTTGGTTGCGCACGATGATGGTCTCGTCGCTCATGGCAGGCACGTAAGCGCCGCCGGCAGTACACATGCCCATCACGATGGCAATCTGCGGGATACCCATAGCCGACATACGCGCCTGGTTGTAGAAGAAACGCCCGAAATGGTCACGGTCGGGGAAGACCGTGTCCTGCTCAGGCAGGAAGGCGCCGCCGCTGTCGACCATATAGACACAGGGCAGATGGTTCTCCATGGCAATCTCTTGAGCGCGAAGATGTTTCTTCACCGTGTACTGCATGTAGGTGCCACCTTTCACCGTGGCATCGTTGGCCACGATGACAGCTTCTCTACCTTGAATCACGCCGATGCCGGTGATGATGCCTGCCGAGGGAAAGTCGTTGTTGTAGGTACCGTATGCCGCCATTGGCGAGAGTTCCAAGAAAGGCGTGTTGGGGTCGATGAGCAGGTCGATGCGCTCACGAGCGAGGAGTTTGTGGCGTTTCTTGTGTTTGGCCACGGCCGCCTCGCCACCACCCTGCATGGAGGCCGACATCGCCTCGCGGTATTGCGCCATCAAGGCAAGGAAGTTCTTCTCGTTCTGCTTGAACTCCTCGGAGTCGGTGCGTATGTTGGATTTCAGTACTTGCATAAGAGTGAGTTTGAAACGACAAAAATAGGGAAATTTTATTACGACGAAGTCAAAATTTTCTGGTACAGCGCATAAAATGTTTATCTTTGCCGTTTCATTCATAATGAACATGTCCGAAAAGAGTTCAAGCAAACGCCGTGTGGCAGGATCTTATTTCATGTCGCTGATGAGTATCGCGCTGGTACTCTTCCTCCTTGGCGTGTTTGCCCTGCTCATGCTACATGCGCAGAAACTCTCCAACCATCTCAAGGAAAACATCGGCTTCGAAGTGGTGATGAACAGCAATGTGAAGGAAGACAACATCCTCAAGCTGCAAAAGGAACTCGACGCCATGCCCGCCGTGAAGTCGACGACCTACATCACCAAGGACGAAGCCATCCGCCGACTGAGCGAGGACCTCGGCGAAGACTTCCTGCAATGGCTTGGCAACGAGGACAACCCTTTGCTTCCCTCCATCGATGTGCGTTTCAAGGCAGACTACGCCAACAATGACAGCCTCAACCTCATCCAAGCCCAGCTACTGAAAAACAAAGACATCAAGGAAATCTACTACCATAAGTCGTTGGTCAACCTTATCAACCAGAACATGAACCGCATTGGTCTCGGACTGATGATTGCCAGTTTGGTGCTGCTCATCATCGCCATCACACTGATACGCAACACCATACGACTAAGCATCTACTCCAAGCGTTTCCTCGTGCGCAGTATGCAACTCGTGGGCGCCACGCCGGCCTATATCCGCCGACCTTTCATCAGGAGCGGCATCACGCAGGGCTTCTTCGGGGCTTTGATTGCCGATGCTTTCTTGGCCTTGCTGCTTTACGGCCTCTACCAACGCTTGCCCGAATTGACTCTAGTACAAGACTATACCATCATTATATGCATCTTTGGTGGCATCATCGTCCTTGGCATCCTGCTTGGTGGACTCTCCACCCGCTTCGCCCTACGCAAATACCTCAACGCCGATGTCGACAAACTATACGCATAATACCAAGGGCTCCTGAGCCCGAATTTTGAATATTAAATCTTGAATATTAAATCAACACAATATGGCAAAAGACATAAAAAAACCACAAGCAAAAACCACCGATGCGGCTGACAACCAAAAGGTCATGCCCTTCGGCAGAATGAACTACATCCTCGTAATCGTCGGCATCGCCCTCATTGCCCTGGGATTCATCCTCATGATTGGCGGCGGCTCGTCGAATCCCGACGTGTTCAACGAGGAAATGTTTAATTTCAGACGACTCACCCTGGCGCCCATATTGGTATTGGCAGGCTTTGTCGTGGAAATCGTTGCAATCTTTTGGAAAGGGAAAAAATAAAAAAGAATAATCACAAAACCTGCAAAATCACAAAACCTAATTTGGATTGTTTAGGAAAGCGGCCAACTGGCACGCTTTCCTGCGGCAACCCGGTTGGGTGCCGCGGACACAAAATAATGATGTTTTGAAGGTTTTGGGAGTTTTGTGACAAAACAAATCATTATGGATTGGTTACAAGCATTAATTCTTGGTATCATCCAAGGTCTGACGGAATACCTGCCCGTCAGCAGCAGCGGCCATTTGGCCATCGGTCAAGCCCTCTTCGGCCTTGAAGACGGCGAATCGAACCTCGCCTTCACGGTCTTGCTCCACGTGGCCACCGTACTCAGCACTTTGGTCATCTTATGGAAAGAAATCGTGTGGATCTTCAAGGACTTGTTTGCCAAACAGTCGTGGCGCAAATACTGCAACCTGAACGATGGCACGAAATACGTTTTCAACATCCTCATCTCCATGATTCCTGTGATGATCGTCGGTCTGTTTTTCAAGGACAAGGTGGAGGAAGTGTTTGGCTCGGGTCTGCTCGTCGTGGGCATCTGCCTGCTCATCACCGCAACGCTGTTGGCCTTCTCCTATTTCGCCAAACCGCGTCAAAAAGAGAACATCAGTGGCTGGCATGCCTTCATCATCGGTATCGCACAGGCTTGCGCCGTGCTGCCGGGTCTGTCGCGTTCGGGAAGCACCATAGCCACGGGTTTGCTCTTGGGCAACAAAAAGGAAAAGCTGGCCCAGTTCTCCTTCCTGATGGTCATCCCCCCCATCCTCGGCGAGGCTCTGCTCGACGTCAAGGACATGTTTGAGGTCGGTTTCAGCCAAGCCATGAGCGGCATCTCGCCTGTGGCGGCCATCGTAGGCTTCCTGGCAGCCTTCATCTTCGGCTGCATCGCCTGCAAGTGGATGATCAATATCGTGAAGAAAGGCAAGCTGATTTGGTTTGCCATCTATTGCGCTATCGTAGGTATACTGGCTATTGTTCTACCTTATATCCTCAAGTAATTGCTTCGAAGAAGCATCGTCGGCAGCCCGATAAGGGCAAGCCGACAGACAGAGATAGGAAAAGATTCAAGATTTACGTAAGATTTGCTTCCAAAATAATGTTTAATTTCGAAGAAGGCGAGGTCATCCTCATCGACAAGCCCTTGGACTGGACGTCGTTCGACACGGTCAACTTCATCCGTTCCCTGCTCAACCGATGCTATGGCATCCGCAAACTGAAGGTGGGCCATGCCGGCACGCTTGACCCCTTGGCCACGGGCCTGCTTATCCTCTGCACTGGTAAGATGACCAAGCAGATCGATAACTACCAAGCACAGGTGAAGACCTACACAGGAACGATTTTGCTCGGCCAGACCACCCCGACCTTCGACTTGGAGAGCGAACCCAATGCCTTCTTCCCTACCGATGGCATCACGCCCGAGCAGATTGAAACCGCCCGACAGCAGTTCATTGGTGACCTCAAGCAATATCCGCCTAAATACTCCGCCATCAAAATCAAAGGAAAACGCGCCTTCGACTATGCTCGTTCTGACGAGGAAATCGAGCTGAAAGCCCGTGATGTCCGCATCGATGACTTCAAACTCAGCCTCGACCGCTTCCCCGAGCTCGATTTCGAAGTCACTTGCAGCAAAGGTACCTACATCCGCAGCCTCGCCAACGACTTCGGCAAGGCGTTGGGCAACGGCGCCTGTCTCACCGCGCTGCGCCGCACCCGTATTGGTGACTTCTGTGTGGAAGACGCCTGGCCTTTGGAGAAGCTGAGACAGTATATTGTTGATACGGGTGATGAGTATAAGGCCTGGAAGAAAAAATGTCTTGATGGAACAATTGCTATTCGCAAATGAGTTTAAACCTATTTTTGCTGTATCATCGGTATACGCTTCACATAATTTTTTTTGTTCTTATCCGTGATGAGCAGCAAGTATATTCCCTTAGGTAAACCTGCAACATCAATTACATTCGTACCATGCTCTACTTTCACCAACTGCCCTTGGGCATTGTAAATCCGAAACTCTGAAACCATTGACTCAGGGGGCATCTCAATTATTATCGTATTGCTACTCGGGTTGGGGTAAACCTGAATTGTTTGTGTTGGCTGTTCATGCCATTCATGTATGCCTATGGTACTGTAATCCACCGTATCCGTAATATGAAGCACCCAATAGTTACTATAGGAATTCATTAAATAGGCTGTGTCGTTTGAACAGTTATAGTCACCGCAAGGCATCTCACCTCCTGAACTATCTGCTTGCCCGAGAATGGTGTATTCTCTATCATTGTGCTTGATAACATCTTCTAAATATTCATCAGATTCCGTTTGAGTGCCTATGGCTCTTTCCCAAAGTAGGTTACCGTTGCTGTCAGTTCGGAAAACCCACAACTTGTTTCCAATTTCAAGATTCCAAGCAGGCTTCAAGTTATTTGCACTTTGGGAGTCGCCATCCAATGACATAGTGGTTCCAAAAACGGTAAATCCCCCGTCTTCATTCTGGAAGAAACCGACAAACCTTTCGTGTTTTGTGCCCCCATAACACTTGCTCCATAGCACATTGCCATCCAAATCAGTACGTAGCAACCAAATATCGGAAGTCAAAGGCATGTAAGGTTGTCCATACCAATGCCCAAGATGATAGCCAGCACCTTGAAGGTCGCCATCTGATGACGATGAAGATCCACCCAACAAATAGCCATCAGGCAGTTCCATGAATCTGGATACGACATCATGATTGTTTCCTCCATAACAACGATTCCATTCCACTTCGCCATTGGCATTCATCTTGACGAATATACCATCGGAATATCCACCAGGTCGGGTACAATTCTCTATGCTACCGTTCCACGATTGATTATCTGCATCACCAAAAACATATAAACCGCCATCATCAGCGATAGCAACTCTATTATCCATTTCATCTCCATTTGTCCCCAAAGTCGTTTCCCATTCCAATTCACCATTTTCGTCTAATTTTACGACCCAAATATCCAAACCGCCAAAATATAAACTGACATCTCCACATGCCCATTCACCTTTGTCCGTGGTACAAACAATGCCACCGTCATCGGTGATAACTCCATGAACTGCGTATGGGAAAAAGTGTTCCTCACACCCCAAAATACGTTCCCAAATGATGTTGAGATCATCATCCGTTCGGATTACTAGAATTCCTGAATTACCTGTTGAAGGGAACACTTTTTTCCCATAAATATAGTATCCCATGTCATTTGCTTTCAAGATGCCATGATAGCCTTGGGAACAGTCTTGATTGACAATTTCATGATCCTCGTCAATTTCTATGACCCATGAACCAGTTGATCCTTGGTCACCGCAAACAATCATTCCACTCCCTAAATCAGAGGATCCCAATATGATGTAGCCTTCGTTTTTAGGTAGGAAACCGGCTGGTTCATCAAATCCCAATCCCCCATAGCATTGCTGCCAATCAATGCGTAGTTGGGCAAAGGAGTTAACAACAGCTAAAAGGAACGCAATTAGTAAGACGATTTTTTTTATTTTCATTACTATATTGTTATTTCGTATGTGCTATTACCAAATTCACTATTGTCAATAGCATGAAGAGAAGGATTTTTTTCATTAACATACAATATAATTTCATGTTGGTGATTGTTTTTATGCTAGTTGTCGTGGCAAAAATAAACATTTTTTCCAATTACGCAAAGACTTTTCGAGTTTTTGATAGCGGATATGTCTATTTACAAAAACCATTACGAGCAATAATTGTGCTGTTGCAAAAACAAATATATCTATGGTATTAATAATAAAACAATAAAATATCGTATTAAAAATCAACATCTTAATAAATAACACTTGACAAAACTTTTGTCCTGCACTATCTTTGCAGCCCTTTTTTAAGTAAAAGAATATCAAACTACATACACAATGAAACTCTCGCAATTCAAATTCAACCTACCGAGCGAACTCATCGCCCTGCAACCCACGCAGAACCGCGACGAAGCCCGCATGATGGTCGTCGACCGCAAGACCGGCAAGATTGAGCACCGTGTCTTCAAGGACCTGGTGGACTATGTGAAAGACGGCGATGTGTTCGTCATTAATAATACTAAGGTGTTCCCCGCCAAACTCTATGGCGAAAAAGAAAAGACCGGCGCCAAGATCGAGGTGCTGCTGCTCCGTGAGCTGGACCATGAGAGCCGTCTGTGGGACGTGCTCGTCGACCCGGCCCGTAAGATCCGTATCGGCAACAAACTCTACTTCGGCGAAGGCGACGAGCTGGTGGCCGAAGTCATCGACAACACCACCTCGCGCGGCCGCACGCTGCGTTTCCTCTACGACGGTACCTACGACGAGTTCAAGAAGACTCTCTCGGGTCTCGGCCATACGCCCATCCCGAAGGAGCTGAACCGTGAGGAACGTCCCGAGGACGCTGAGGACTTCCAGACCATCTACGCCAAGGTGGAAGGCGCTGTTTCGGCCCCCACGGCAGGCATGCACTTTAGCAAGATCCTGATGAAGCGCCTGGAGATCATCGGTGCCTCCTTTGCCGAGCTGACCCTGCATCCCGGCATGGGCAACTTCCGTGACATTGAGGTGGAAGACCTAACCAAGCACAAACCCGACTCGGAAGAGATGTACATCGATGAAAACTGCTGCACCTTGGTCAACGAGGCCAACCAACGCCACAACACCGTCTTTGCCGTGGGCACCACCTCGCTGAAAGCCTTGGAGACTGCCCAGACCATCAGCGGCAAGATCAAACCGTTCAAAGGCTGGACAAACAAATTCATCTTCCCGCCTTACACTTTCTCGGTGGCCAATGCCATGATTACCAACTTCCACCTACCCAAGTCGCCCATGATGATGGAAGTGGCCGCTTTCGCGGGTTATGATCTGCTCATGAAGGCCTATAAGGAAGCTATTGCTGAAAAGTATCGGTTCTTCACTTATGGTGATGCGATGTTAATCATTTAGCTATCAGCCATCAGCAGTCAGCTATCAGCTCAGTTTTGCTGGCTGATTGCTGATTGCTGAATGCTGAAATACGTAGTATTCAACGTAGTTAAAGCCAATTTTGAATCTTAAATCTTTGAATCTTAAATAACTACCAATAATGAACCAAGAAGATTTTTTCAAGAAAATAACCGCTCATGCGAAGGAATATGGTTTCATTTTCCCTTCGAGCGAGATTTATGACGGACTGTCAGCTGTTTACGACTACGGCCAGAACGGCGTGGAGTTGAAGAAGAACATCCGCGAATACTGGTGGAAGGCCATGGTGCAGATGCACGAGAACATTGTCGGCATCGATGCCGCCATCTTCATGCATCCCACCACTTGGAAGGCCTCGGGCCACGTCGACGCATTCAACGACCCGCTCATCGACAACCGCGACAGCAAGAAACGCTACCGCGCCGATGTGCTCGTCGAAGACTACATGGCCAAGATCGAGGAGAAGATTAATAAAGAGGTGGAGAAAGCCCGCAAGCGCTTCGGCGACGCCTTCAACGAGGAACAGTTTGTGACCACCAACCCGCGCGTCTTGGAACACAAGGCCAAGATTGAGGAAATCAGCCACCGCCTCTATGGTGCCATGGAGCGTAACGACCTCGACGCCATCAAGCAGCTCATCCTCGACCTGGAGATTGTCTGTCCCATCAGCGGCACCCGCAACTGGACCGACGTGCGTCAGTTCAACCTGATGTTTGCCACCAAGATGGGCAGCGTGGCCGACGGCTCCGACACCATCTACCTGCGTCCCGAGACGGCACAGGGCATCTTCGTCAACTACCTCAATGTGCAGAAGACCGGCCGCATGAAGATCCCGTTCGGCATCGCCCAGACGGGTAAGGCCTTCCGTAACGAGATTGTGGCCCGTCAGTTCATCTTCCGTATGCGTGAGTTCGAGCAGATGGAGATGCAGTTCTTCGTCCGTCCCGGCACGGAACTCGAGTGGTTCCAGCACTGGAAACAAGAACGCCTCAACTGGCACCTCTCGTTAGGCCTGCCCGCCGAGAAATACCGCTTCCACGACCACGAGAAACTGGCTCACTACGCCAACGCCGCCACCGACATCGAGTTCGACTTCCCCTTCGGCTTCAAGGAGCT
>JAEEGJ010017114.1_pt1 | contig 16476 bp, 14 predicted proteins | sample 8958761 | NCBI WGS metagenome assembly JAEEGJ01 (sample SAMN16246546, study PRJNA631951) | gut metagenome | biome: gut microbiome; feature: rumen; material: RS-attached | host: Bos | place: Iran: Karaj | collected 2018-10
GTTAGATGTTGCCTCGGAAGCAGGAAAAGGCTTCAAAATCGTGGTACAATATCCCGTGATTGAAAACTGACCAGTGCTTTTCGGGCGGAAACTGTTTCTTCCGGAAAACCACTGCCGGGAGATATCTCCCTAGAATAGGAGCAACAATGCTTGAATTACAGCACGTTTCATTCGAAGTGAATGAAGAGGGGCAGGATAAAGGCATCCTGCACGACATCAACCTCGTGATCCCGGACGGAAATCTGACCGTGATCACGGGACCGAACGGTGGCGGCAAGTCCACTATGGCCAAGCTCATCGCCGGCATCTTCAAGCCGACGGAGGGCAAGATCCTTTTTAACGGAGAAGACATCACGGAGATGTCGATCACTGACCGCGCCAGAAAGGGTATCGGTTTTGCTTTCCAGCAGCCGGTGCGCTTCAAGGGCCTGCAGGTCTTCGATCTGATCCGTCTTGCGACAGGTACGAAACTTTCGAGCGTCGATGCCTGCAAGTACCTCTCTGAGGTGGGCCTGTGCGCGAGAGATTACATCAACCGTGAAGTCAATGCCAGCCTTTCCGGAGGTGAGCTGAAGCGTATCGAGATCGCGACCGTTCTCGCGAAGGCTTCCCAGCTGTCCGTCTTTGACGAGCCGGAGGCCGGTATCGATCTGTGGAGCTTCCAGAACCTCATCAAGGTATTCGAAGGTATGAGAAAGAACATTAAGGACAGTTCGATCCTGATCATCTCCCACCAGGAGAGGATCCTGAACATCGCCGATGAGATCGTCGTTTTAAGCGACGGCAATCTTGTCGCACACGGCCCTAAGGATGAGATCCTGCCGGGTCTCGAGGGCACCATGTCTGCGGTAAGAGGCTGCGGCAAGGGACTTCTGGATGAAGGAGGTGAAGGCTGATGCTGAATCTGGATGCTACATCTGATCGCCTTTTAGAGGAAGTCGCGGACCTTCACAAGGTCCCGGTAGGTGCATTTAATATCCGTGCCAATGGTAAGGCAGTTGCCAGAAATTCGACGGCGAACATCGATATCACCCCGAAGGAAAACGGATCGGGCATCGATATCCGTATTAAGCCGGGAACGAAGAACGAGAGTGTACATATCCCGGTCGTCATGACGGCGAGCGGCATCAAGGAGATCGTATATAACGATTTCTATATCGGTGAAGACTGTGACGTCGTGATCGTTGCCGGCTGCGGTATCGATAACTGCGGTCCGAAGGACAGTGAGCACGACGGTATCCACCGTTTCTTCGTCGGTAAGGGCGCGAAGGTCAAGTACGTCGAGAAGCACTATGGTTCCGGTGACGGTTCTGGTAAGCGTATCCTCAATCCGGGTACGGAAGTCTACATGGAAGATGACAGCTACATGGAGATGGAGATGACCCAGATCAAGGGTGTCGACGATACCGTCCGTGATACGAAGGCGGAGCTCGGCAAGGGTGCGAGACTGGTCGTTCACGAGCGTCTCATGACCCACGGGGATCAGAAGGCGGTCAGCAACTACAGAGTCGATCTGAACGGCGAAGGCTGCTCGGCAGATGTTATCTCCCGTTCTGTCGCAAGGGACGATTCCTACCAGAAGTTTGATGCGGTACTGAATGGTAACACCGCCTGCTCCGGACACACCGAGTGTGACGCGATCATCATGGATAACGGCCGTATTCTGGCGGTTCCGGGCCTCGAAGCTAACAACGTCGATGCGGCGCTCGTTCACGAGGCGGCCATCGGTAAGATCGCCGGCGAACAGCTTATCAAGCTGATGACACTGGGCCTGACCGAGCAGGAAGCAGAAGAGCAGATCATCAACGGCTTCTTGAAGTAAGAGCGAGGCAGGCTGTTGACGCGACCGTTGCCTTTTTCGAGGCAAAAGAGACAACAGATGAGGCAACAGAGCCGATAATAGATTGTATTGTCTCAAGTGTTGCCTTTTTCGAGGCAAAAGAGTCAACAGATGAGGCAACAGCGCAAAAAGAGAAAAAAGACCGCCCGATGTGGCGGTCTTTCTGTTAATTGGTGGAGCATATGAGGATCGAACTCACGACCTCCAGATTGCGAACCTGGCGCTCTCCCAGCTGAGCTAATGCCCCGAATCACTTCACTATTATGGTGGTTGGAGGGGTAAATGTCAAGGCGATTTTTCCGATGGCGTGTGGTATAGTAGCAGGTAGTATGGGTGTTTCATACGAATCCGGAAATAAGAGAAAGAGGTATCTCATGAAGCGCGGAAAAGTGTTGGCATCAATGGTTGGAAGTCTGATGTTCCTTTCGGGGATCTTCGGATCTGGCTCGGTTTTGGCGAATTCCCGGGACGCGGGAACGATCATTGTGGATGGAAGAACTTTTTCCTCTGCGCGCAACTCCAAGGGAGATACCTGGAAATACGATGCGAAGACGCACACGCTGACCCTGAAGGACTATGACGGTATGTATATCGATCTCAGTACGCAGGAGAACGCGGTGATCGAGCTGACCGGTACGAACAAGGTCGCCTCGCATGTGGAAGCGCCGGCAATCCAGGTCGAGGGTCCGCTGACGATTCAGGGTGATGGCTCGCTCGAACTTGAGGTCACTGCGTGCAGAAGTGCGCTCTATGCCAAGAACGGCGATCTTTATATCTGCGGAAATGAGGTCTCGGTTAAGAGCTCCGGGACTGCTTCAGATTCTGCCTATCTCCTTATGGCGGACGGTGATGTGACGATCTCGAAGACGAAACTTACGATCGATGATAAGATCCAGGGTTCCGGCGGCGCGATCGGTGCGCTGGGCGGTGATGTCCATGTCGGAGACGGAGCGGTCGTGAATGTGAATTCTACGGCAAAAGCACTGACGTCGCTTACCGGCGGTGTCCAGATCGAGGGGGATGGTACGGTGGTGAACCTGTCCTCGGAAGAGAGCGCGGTCTATGGTAAGTCCGAGATCTTCTTTGCGGACGGCGCGAAGATCACTGCAGAGAGCAAGAAGAGTGAAACCACGGCGATCTACTGCCCCGAAGGCGATATCTATATCGCGGACATCGAAGCGGATGTCCGCTCCCGGGGTGCGGCTATGGCCGGTAAGAGTATCGTGATCGGAAGCTGCTATATTTCAGATCCTCTCGGTGCCGGCTGCGAAGTTGTATCCGAGATGATGACGATCACTTTTGAAGGAAAAGTCATCGGAAATGCGCATATTGTTCCGGGAACGGCTCCGACGCCGACTCCGACACCCAGCCCGACTCCGACACCAAGTCCGACTCCTACTCCGAGTCCGACGCCGGCGCCTTCTGAAAATGGTGGATTCAGCATCACACCGCGCATGATGATCGGCGGCGGACTTGTCGTCGTCGCTCTGATCGTATTTTCTGTGATTATCGTCGGAAAGATCCGCGGAAGAAACGACTGACATATCTTCCGGAAAAGTCATCCGGATTACTGGAGTATACCGATCTCGATCTCGTTACCGTCGAAGACGACCATGGTTCCCCATTCATTTAATTCCGGAATACCGACACTTGTGGATGCGATGCGGAAGACAGAGGCAAGTACCAGACGGGTCTGTCCGTAGATGCCGGATGTCTGAACCATGATCTTACCATCCTGCTTCAGTGCTTTTACCATACCGACATTCTTAAGGTCGGGTGAGTATATTTCCGCGCTGACCTCGGCGCCCTCCGGGAGCTCGAACAGCGTGATCGTGACGTTTTCCAGATAGTTATAGACCGGCTTCTCGTCGGCGGATCCGGCGACAATGATCGAGCCCGGACGTACGAGGATCGGCATGGTGTCATAGCCGTGCTGCTCGTTCTTCCATATCGGTCCCTCGATCTTCTCGCGGGTGAGAAGATTCGTCCATGTTCCGGACGGAACGTAGTAGCGGACGATGCCTTCCTCCGAAGTGATCGGCGCGATCAGGAGGGAAGGTCCGAGCATGTACTGCTGGTCAAGCGCGTATGTGTTCGGGTCTTCCGGGAATTCCAGAACCATCGGGCGCGTCAGCGGGATACCCAGGGAACTGGACTCCACGGCGCAGGAATAGATGTAAGGCATAAGGCCAAGCTTGAATTTCGAGAAAAGAAGCGTCTCGTTCATGGCCTCGGTACCGTACTGCCACGGCACACGGAATGTTGTAGTTCCGCTGAGAACTGCATTTGGCAGGAACATGGCGGCCTGGTGCCAGCGCATGTAGAGATCCGGTGTGCACTCGTCGGTTACACCGGCGATGTTTTCGCTCCAGTACGGGAAACCGCTGATCGAGAGGGAAAGACCGCTCTGAAGAGCTGCACGCATGCCGTCATAGGAAGGATCTTCGTTGTCCAGTGCAAGGAAAGGCATGGCCTGGGAACCGATAAATCCGGAGTGGGAAAGCACGCAGGCGTTATTCTTACCGTTCTTTCTCCAGAGAAGATCGTAGACTGCATCCGAGAAAAGCACTGAGTACAGGTTGTGCTGGCTCTCTGCTTCGAGTTCGTTCTTGTAGGTGATACCCCTGGCGGCGGCTCTCGGTCCGAAGACGGGAGACTTGACCGGTGCATCTGCGCCGTAATCCGGACGGAATGCGTCGACACCCATGTTGATAAGATCCGTCAGGAACTTCTGGTACCAGGCACGGGCGACAAGATTGGTAAAGTCGACAAGTCCTGCGCCGGGTGCGTATACATCTGACTGGTACGGATCGCCGTCTCCGTAATTGAGATAGTAATTGCCGTCAAATCCTTCCTGGAAAAGCGGCGATTTCTGTGAGATATACGGGCTGACCCACACGCAGACACGGATGCCGTTCTCGTGCAGGGTCTTGATCATCTGCTGCGGATTCGGGAACCGTTCCTCATCCCAGAGAAGGGATGTCCACTCGAAGCCTTTCATCCAAAAAGCACCGAAGTTGATGACGGAAAGCGGCATACCGATCCCCTTGGCATTCTCGACCAGATCGAGGATCGCGTCTTCGTCGTATTCCTCGAAGAGCGGGGAAGACAGCCATGTACCGAAGGACCATGCCGGCGGAAGACCCGGACGGCCGATCAGTTCGGAATAGATGTCCATTACATGTTTCATGGAAGCACCGCCCATAAGAATATACTCCATGGTCTCGCCGGCAAGAGAAAACTGAGTTCTCGAGGTCGGCGTTCCCTCGGCGGTAACATCGGTGGTAGCTTCATTTCCAATCTCGAAAGAAACAAGTTCCGGAGTGTTGACCAGAACTCCGTAACCTCTCGAGGAGATGAAGAAAGGAGTTGTCTTTGCGGAACGGCCCATGCGCATGCCGGCATCCTCATTCCAGATTTCGTAGGACCCGCCGTTTCGGACGATCGGGCCCGGAAGTTCGCCGAGACCGTAGATGCACTCGCCCTCGCTGAGTGTCAGCTGTTCACGGATGTAAGTGTTGCCTTCAGAATCGATAATATGTGCCATGCCTCCGAGCTCGGTCGAAGTCAGGAAACGACCGGAGTAGTAGAAAGAGATACCCCAGGTGCCGCTCTTGCTGATCCGGAGTTCAAGCAGGCTGGATGTATAGCTGTAGTAGTCTTCGGTCTCACTGCTCAGGGGCTTGACGATAGCTTTGTTCAGCTCGAAGACGGCCTTGGCGGCACGGCTTCCTCTGTGGTTGGAGATCTTAACGGAGAACATATTAGCTCCGATCGCGCTGATGTTCACGGTGAGAAGACCGCATCCGATACAGTCGCTCGATCTTTGCTGTTCTGTATATGGTGCGAAAAGTGTAATGCCCGACTCCGAATAGTCGATATCGGAGATCTCCCTGGGATACTCCAGTGTATACCCTTCTTTTACTGCCCAAAGTCCATCTGTGAATCTCATGTCCGAAACTCCTCCAAAACCCGAAATATCAGTGCTTTTGACGGAGAAAAATGCTTCTCCAAGTAGATTATAGCAAAGCAAAGTTCAAGGAAAGGGACAGAATTCCTACCGCTGTGTTTCATTTGTGTGAATATATACCTTGTATGATATACTTACTCTGAAAAGAACTTGGCGGGCGATCCCCGAAGAAGGAGCAAAAATACATGACCTCATCGAAGTCGTTTCTCAGTTATGCGAGAAAAATGAACGACCGCCGTCAGGAATTGATGGCGAAAGAAGGGGCATTTTCAGATCTGGCACAGATCCTTCTCGACCGGGGCGTGCGACGGGTTTTTCTTATTTCAGGAAGACAGACACAGAAACTGAAGGTCTACGATGCTTTTGTCGAGAAGCTTCAGAACAGCGGCGCGCGCTGCTTCGTATGGCCGTACGCGGGCAAGATCCCGGACCTCGGGACGGTCGAGGCCTGCGCGGCGGAGTGTCAGACCTATAACTGCGAGGTGATCGTCGCCTTCGGCGGCGGCAAAGTGATCGACGTGGCCAAGATGGTATCGGTCTGGCTCAATAACACCGACCAGTCGCTGTACCAGATGCGAGGAATCGGACGTATTCCGCGGAAGGGTCTCCCTCTCTATGTTGTTTCAACGACCTGCAGCGGAGCCGAGAGTTCGGCGTATTCTCTCGTGCGCAGTGAAAAGCAGATCGCACTTTATTACAGTGAATACCTGGTCCCGGATGCCGTCGTACTGGATCCGGACCTCGTTCTTCGCCTTCCGATGGAGAACATGGCCGCTGCTGCGCTTCTGGCCCTGACCCATGCGACTGAGGCATTTATCAGCCCGCTGGCCAGAGAGTTTCCTGCGGACCGGGCCAATATCCTGATTGCGATCCCGATATTCTTTTCTTTCCTGGAAAAGTCCTATAAGCACGGCGCCGGCAACGATGTCTACCTTCAGATGATGATGGCGCCCTATTATACCGGTGTCGCCACGAGGCGGATAGGCTTCGGTCCCGCGCACAGCCTGAGCATGTATGTTGCGGAGAAGTATTCGGAAGTGCCCGGAAAGATCAGCGCGGTGCTTCTGCCGTCCGTGCTTGAATATGAATTCAACGAAGTTAAAGAGGATCTGGCTGTCCTGGCCCGTGCGGCCCATCTTTGCTCTGCGCGAGCGACAACGGAGGAAGCGGCCAGAGCCTATATTTCCGGCATCCGGAGCCTCAGCAGAAGAGTTGAGATCCCATCTGCGCTTCCTTACCTGAAACTGGAGGATACAGGCGAAATCATCAAGCTTGCGCTCTATGATACCAAGATGTGGGGATGCCCGAAGAAGTTTAATTCCAAGGCGGCGCTCTCAATACTGAAACGCTCCAGATACAGCGAGTGAGGCGGAATATGCCATCTGAGAAGATCCATGTAGACCACAGACTTCCTGCTCCGATCGAATCGCTTCTTCTCACTCTGCGCGGAAACGGATATGAAGCGTATGTGATCGGCGGCGCGGTCCGCGATATTCTGATCGGAAAAACTCCCGAGGATTATGATGTGGCAACTTCCGCCGAGCCCCAAGAGGTCATGAAGGTCTTCGGCGAAAAGCACTGCCACCCGACCGGTCTTTCGCACGGGACAGTCACTGTCGTTGTTGACGGCGTCCCTGTGGAGGTCACGACTTTCCGTGTCGACGGGGATTATACGGATTCCCGTCATCCGGAGAATGTCCGTTTTACGCGTTCGCTGAAACAGGACGTTATGAGAAGGGATTTCACGCTCAATGCACTGGCGCTCTCGGAAGACGGTACGGTGCTGGATTTCTGCGGCGGCGTGAGTGATCTTAAGGAACGGCGCCTGCGGACGGTCGGTGACCCGAAAGAAAGATTTCAGGAAGATGCGCTGCGCATCCTGAGGGCTCTGCGTTTTGCATCGGAACACGGCTTTGCTATAGAAGAAGAGACTTCCCGGGAGATCTTCCGGCAGAAAGACTCTCTTAAGGCACTCTCAGTGGAACGGATCTGGAAAGAATTCTCGAAGCTGATCTGCGGCGCATACTGTGCACCGATCCTTCGCCGGTATTTCGGTGTCTTTACGGTCTTCCTTCCGGAGATCGCGCCCATGCAGGGCTTTGAGCAGCATAACCCTCATCATATCTACGATGTCTGGGAGCATACTCTCGTCGCTATGACATGTGTCCCGCCGACGGTCGTGCTGAGAATGGCGATCCTTCTTCATGATATCGGAAAGCCTTCCTGCTTCGAGATCGGAGAGGACGGGATCGGGCATTTCCGCGGGCATCCGAAGGTGAGCGCCGTAATGGCGGATACGATCCTTTCCCGGCTGAAAGTGGATACCGATACGCGCGAAACGGTCGTACTTCTCGTGAAGGCACACGACGTGCCGCTGGATCCGGTGTTCAAAAATGTGCGGCGCAGACTGGCGCAATATGGAGAAGAGAAGGTCCGGCTGCTGCTGGAAGTAAAGCGTGCGGATATTTCGGCACACTCTCTGAAAAGTGCCTACCGCCTGAAGGAGCTCTCGGAATTCGAAGTTCTTCTGGACCGTGCGATCGAAGAACAGATGTGCTTCTCATTCTCGGCGATGGCCATCAACGGCAAGGACTTAATCGAGCTGGGAATTGATCCGGGCGCCCGTCTCGGAAGCATAAAGAAACAGCTTTTAAACGAAATCATTGACGGAGTGATTCCGAACGACCGGGAAGCCCTTCTGGCGCGTGCACAGGAGCTTTTCAAAAACTGTCAATGATCTTTACATGGGAGCAAAATGCGCACAGTTTCACATTTTGTCACATTTCTATATACAATTATACAAGTAAAACACGCACAAAACGATTTCTTTATGTGCAATATGCACAAATTCAAGTTTTTATACAAATTTTCGAAACAAAATAGATACAAAATGTGGCAGAATTGTGACAAAATCTGCTAGAATTTGAACTTCTCCGGTTGGTAAAATAAGACCATAAAACACAAGACAACAAGGTAATGACATCGGGGATGAGGATAGTATTTTACAAGGTTATAGTTAGGAGGAGATCCAGATGAAAAATAGAAAAGGTTTCACATTAATGGAAATGGCCGTTGTTATCGCCATCGTAGTTTTCCTTTCGGCAGTAGCAATGACAGGTATATCCCAATATTCAAAGAGAGCTCGCGATCTCAGTGCGAACATTGACGCACACTCCGAGATGATCGCTTCCCAGGAGCAGGTAGTTGATAATTATCTGACAACCACAAGAGCTACAGTGAAAGAGTCAACCACAAATATCAGTATTCAGGCACTGAATCCTACTCTTGCAGGACCTTCGGATCCGGAACCGACAGAGGCACCGACAGCAGCTCCTACAGCAGCTCCTACAAGTGCACCGACAACAGCTCCGACGACTGCACCGACAACTGCACCGACGACAGCTCCGACAACTGCTCCGACAGCGGCTCCGACAGAACCTCAGGACGGTAACGTTACAACAACAAACACAGGTTACCCGGATATTAAGAAACTGACAGCTCCCGCAGGTTTGAAAGTAGACTCCGCGAACATCCAGGACTGGGGCGGAAACATTACTCTCGGAAATAGTTCCGATCTTCAGAACTACAGCGCTCTTAAAGTAACGATCACTCTCGAGGGCGGCGCGAAGTTCAGCAGCGGTTCCGGCTCGGTTAACGGAAATAAGCTGACTTATACGATCAACAACGACTCGAACCCCTGGTACTCCGATCCGAAGTTCAGCGCAAACGGAACAAATACGATCTACTTCAACTTCGTAAACAACAAGAGCGGTAAGATGAACATCACAGTTGAGGGCATTAAGTGATCCGGTACCGGTGGTACACATAAAACACAGCAATTCTACGATGACACATTGTTGACAGTTTAGTAATTGACATCATGGAGCATCACAACTTTTAAAGCCTGGGCCGTTCCTTCGGGAGCGGCCCTTTTGCACATTTACACTTTAGTAAAAAAGGTGTGCGTTTTTTGTCATAGAGGTTTATTATACTAATAACGTATCCAGGCAGTGTATGGGGACAGCCGGAATCGTTTGGGGGAAAACATGAAGCTACAGCAGTTAACAAAACTGATCAGTAAGAATTTCACGGTCCTGTCGATCGCGTCTGCGTTCGCTCTGGGCGTGGTTGGTATGACTGATATCAAGGATAACCTGTTTGATACTTCCAAATGGTTCAGAAGGTCGCCTGATGCTGAGCAGACTGAGTTCGAGAATATTGCCGCGAACCCGGACAAACCGGATTTCGACTTCGGCAAGAGCACTTCCCAGGACGTAACAACGATTACTGAGGAACCTTCCGAAACTACCACAGTAGAGACAACTACAATAGAGACAACTACAGTAGAGACGACCACCGAGATCACATCTTCGGAGGATGAATCTTTCATGTCCGGTAATGAAGGATCTGCTCCGGACGAGTCTTCTTCGGATGTTTCCGGATCCGAGACCTCTGATCCTTCTGCTTCATCCAAGAAGACGGATAAGACAGAAGCCACGGAAGAGCCGACAGAGAAGACTAAGAAGACGAAAAATTCCTCGAAAGAGACAACCGAAGAACCTTCCGACAGCACGACCAAGGCGCCGAAGGAAACCACAAAGGCTCCGAAAGAGACGACAGAGGCTCCCAAGGAGACGACGACTGCTACACCTACGACGAAGGCGGAGACGACAAAGCCCGCATCGCTCGGAGACACCAGCGGTTCGTACAATGGCAACATGGCAAAGGAAGTCCTGACACTGGTCAATGAGCAGCGTGCGGCCAATGGTCTGGCACCGCTTTCGTGGAGTGGCGGACTGGCCAAGGGGGCAAAGACCAGAGCGACAGAAATCGTCGTAAAATGGGATCACGTCCGTCCGGATGGATCCGAGTGGTACACCGCTTACGGATGTGAAGATGCCTACGGTGAGAATCTCGGTAAGGGCTACGGTTCTGCAGCTTCTGTAGTGGACGGATGGATGAACTCCAAGTTGCATAGGGATAACATACTGAAGAGCGATTACAAGACCCTCGGTGTGGCTTGTTATTTGTGCAATGGTCAGTATTACTGGGTGCAGGAGTTTGGATACTGATACGAAGAAAATTCCGCTGATATATAGAAATTACATCCGATGGCCACTCATGTTTCTCATGGTGGCCATAGTCATTTTGGGACTGATGTACAGTTTCTTTCTAAATCCCGTGGAGAATCCCGGCGCGTATTCTCCCTGCGTTTTTTACAAGGCGTTTCATCTTTACTGCCCCGGGTGCGGAGATTCGAGAGCGCTCCATGCGCTGACGCATGGACATATCCTGCAGGCCTTTGACTATAATCTGATGTTCCCGTTTGCGGCTTTTATTCTGGCGTGGTACTATCTGGTTGCTATTACGACGCTGCTGTTCAGAAGAAGGGTCATGTGGATCCCGCAGACGATCCCGATCTGGTCAGTTATCGCTGTCGGTGTGGGAATAGTGCTTTTCACGGTGCTTCGGAATATTCCGGTGTGGCCGTTAACGATACTGGCTCCTTAAGGAGGAAAATGAAATGCCAATTTGCAGATATTGTGGAAATGAAGCCGGAACGACCCAGTTCTGCCAGAGCTGCGGCGCGCAGGTCGAAGCGGTCACTCCGACGAGAATGACCGAAGAGGATTACCGCCAGCTGGAAAACTCGGATACAGTCTATACAGAGCAGAGCAAAGGTGCAGAGCAGCCGGTGCAGGAGAATAAGTACTTCCGTCCGCAGACTGCGACGGGACTTCTCACGGCGAACATTATCGTGCTCATCCTGGGAGTTCTCACGTTCTGTAACTCGCTGGGTGTAACCGGTATTGCCGTGATCTTCTCGATCATCGGTATAATCAGTGCTTCGAAGGTCAAAACCTGCAGAAGTGATGCGGAAGTGAACAGAAACAAGAGTGTGGCCACGCTTATGCTGACACTGGGAATCGTAGCTCTGGCCGTTGGATTTGTCGTTCTTATTATCCTGAAGATCATCGGTACGCTCGCACACGGACTGTTCTCGATCATCTTCTGATAACGGGAATGGTTGCTAAAGATATCTAAACAATTTATTATTACAGTAAATCGAAGATGTTTTTGTAGAAGGGAAGAGGAGGAAGAAATATGGCAAAGTGTAAATATTGTGGCGAGGAGACCGGTGGGTCTTTATTCTGCCAGAACTGCGGAGCAAAAGTAGATCAGATCCAGGAAGCTCCGCCGATCGCGCCTCAGATCGCACCTCAGCCGGTCTATCCGCAGCAGATGCAGATGCCGGTGCAGCAGCCTTACTATACACCGAAAGGAGCCGGCGGACTTCTTGCAGGAAATATCATTGTTCTTGTATTGAGTTGCATTTTCTTCTGCGGTCTTACTCCGATCATCTCCATCGCACTGTCGATCATCGGTATCGTCTTTTCAGTCAAGGCCGGACATGCGAAAAGCCTGCAGGAATCGAATTCGAACAGGACAGTCGCTATTATCATGCTTATCCTCGGAATCGTTTTCCTGGTCATCGGTATTATTCTCGTAAATATCGTGGTTTACCAGAATTACGGCGGATGGGGCGGATACTTTGACGAGATCATGGAGAATGCCAAGAACAGATAAAAAGGTGTCTGTGCTTTTCAAGAGAACATTTTAAGGAGAAATAGTATGCCTACATGTAAGTATTGTGGAAATGAGACAGGCGGAAAACCTTTCTGCCAGAACTGCGGAGCTAAGGTAGAAGAGACTCCGGTGGCACCCCAGCCGATCCCGGTAGAGAGTACACCTTCCTATGAGCCGGCTCAGGCGCCGGTTCCGACAAATCCGACATTTTATACACCCGGCGGTGCCGGAGGACTTCTCGCCGGAAATATTCTCACGCTGATCGTGTCGGTAATTCTGTGCTGCCTGTGTTTTACATTCGGTTCTATTGCAATGTCAATCATCGGTATCGTCTTTGCCGCGAAGGTCAAGAATGCTGCAAACGCGGATCAGGAGAGCTCCTATAGAAAAGTTGCCTTGATCATGCTCATTCTCTCGATTGTTGTCATCATCCTTTCGATCGTATGGTTCGTCATCAGTGTTTACCAGCAGTACGGCGGATTTGATGGATTCATCGACGCAATCAAGGAATCGTACGAATCCATTATGGAGTCAATGAATAATAAGTAATCTATACCGGATGTCTTCATGCATCCGGAGATATAGCATGAGGTGCAGATATGCAGTGCGCACGCTGCCACAGGGAATTGTCGGATGTTGCTAAGTTCTGTCCGGACTGTGGCCTGAAGATCGAGAAAACCGGTGATGTCGGAGCAAAAAATGCTCCGGCCTATTCCGGCCTGCCCGGTCTGCCGCCGCTGCCATCCTCGCCGTCATCGAAGAAAGAGGTCGAGTCGGAGTTCGTTCCCGTCTCCTTCGATAATGTGACAATGCCGGTCAATAATATGCCGGATATCAGGCCTCAGCCGGCTCCGGCGGTGTTCGCACCGGCCACACAGGCTTACGCACCGGCATCCCCGGCATACGCGCAGGGACAGCCCGTTGCTGCACCTGCATTCCAGCCGAATATTGCGCCGGTAGTGCTTTTCCCGCGGAATACTTATTGGGAAGAGAGTGATTATTATCATATTGATGCCACGGAAGTGCCTGATTTCGAGGCGATCCGCGGTATTTCCATCTTCCTGATGGTGGTCTCGCTGCTGACGGTATTCGGAGTGCTTTTTCCGCTGCCACTATGTATCGTATCGCTGATCCTTTCGTGCCTGGGCGCAGGCGAGACCGATCCGGTCCGCGCCAAGAAGCATTTTAATGTCTGCCGGGTACTGGCGATCATTTCCATTATCGCGGTAGTCGTCCTTCTTATTCTTATTTATGTACTCCGTTATCTTGCAAACTATACGGCATTTCTCGACGGAAGCATACTGAAATCATCGCTGAAATTCGTGGGTTCGGCGTTTTCTCCTTTCATGTAATGTGAAAAAATTTTGTCTATTTATTGTGAAATTCCACAGTAACCAATGAAAAATATCTAAAAAGGTTGTATAATTGTTTTACAATTCTTTCGATGAGGGGTAGTTACAAATGAAGAAATGTCCTGTATGTGGCGTTATGATGGGAGATAACGTAGCGCGTTGCTTCATGTGCAAGTACGATTTCCAGAAGGCTGCACGTGAAGGTGAGGATGTAGCACGGCAGGAAGCCAGTGAGAACATCAAGCGAAGCGAGCAGGAAGCCAGCGCACGTGTAGAGCAGAAACGTTCCGAAGAAGAGAAGATCATCGTTGAGATGAAGGCGAGAAATCAGCGTGAGATCGAGACACTCAATCAGCAGCTGGAGTCAGAGAAACTTCGCATCGAGACAGAGTATGTCGAGATCAGGAAGCGTGCTCTTGATGAACGTAAAGCTCTTGAAAAAGAACTCGAAGAGGTCCGTGAGCAGGTAGAAATCGAAAAGAAGCGTCAGCTGGACGTATCTGCAGAGCAGGAGAAAGTACGCGAGGAAGCCAGAAAAGAGATGGCGGCCGAGCGTGAAGAGATGATCAAGCAGGCAAAGAAAGAGCAGGAAGCGATTTTGGCGTCTGCGCATCAGGAAACTGAGCAGCTTGCGATCCAGGTTAGAAAAGAATATGAAGACGCGATGGCAAGAAGACAGCAGCTGATCGACGAGGCACAGATCGCCGAGGCGGCAGCGAAGGAAGCCATCGAGCGCCGTGATGCGGCCGAGAAAGACTATAAGGAGATGGAAGCATCTCTGAATACGATGAAGACCGATTACGAAGCGGCCAAGAAGAAACTCGAGGAGGAAGCGGAAGCGACCACCAAGAAGATGCTTAAGGAAGGCGAAGATGCGAAGGCTGCATCTATTGCTGAAGGTGAGCAGGCAAAAGCGGCAGCATTAGCTGAAGCCCAGCAGGTACTCGCTGAACTCGAGAATACGAAGAAGCAGGCTGACTCCGAGATGCAGGCGTATGTGGCGGAAGCCCAGCGCATCATGGCGGAGGTCGAAAAGGCACAGGCTCATCAGAAACAGTTGGAGGAAGATTCCGCACGCATGCAGGCGGCTCTCGATGAGACGCAGAAAGCGTATGAAACAATTGCCCAGGAGAAAGAAAACCTGGATACTGCCGTTGCTTCCATGAAGAAAGAGGCGGAGTCCGAGAGGAACCGCATTATTGAGGAAACAACGACTGAACGTGACCGCATCATCAAGGAAACCACCGATGAGCGCGACCGGATCATCATGGAGACTACGGCAGACAGAGAGCGCATTATTGCGGAGACAACTGCCGAGAGAGACCGCATCATCAAGGAAACCAATGATGAGAGCAACCGCATTGCTTCCCAGGCTCAGGCAGAGCTGCAGAAGTCCCAGGCTGAGAAGGCGAAACTCGATCAGGAAGCTTCCCAGGTCCTTAATCTGGCTCAGCAGGAGAAGCAGAAGATGGAGCAGGAGGCTGCGCAGAAACTGGAGCAGGCGAATAAGGCTGTTCATGATGCACAGGCTGAGAAGGACAGACTGCAGGCGGAAGCTAAGGCCGGATGCGATGTGATCGCGAAGCAGAAGGCAGCTCTTGAGTCGGACATCGCGAAGATGACCAAGGAGCAGGAGGCAAACAAGAGCAATTACGAGAAGCAGATTAACTCTCTGAAAGATGAGCTGGAGACAGCCAAGTCCATCATCGCGGATTCGAAGATTGCTAAGAAACTGGCAGAGGTTGAAGCTCAGGAGCTGATCCTCAAGGCTGAGAAGCGTGCCGTTTCACTGAAGGAGTCCGCACTTTCCGAGAGCGAGAAGGGCAAGCTTCAGGATGAAATTAAGAAGAAGGAAAGTGAGTTGGCAGAGATGGCAAAGTCAAAGGAAGAACTCGAGAAGCAGCTTAATGAAACTCAGAAGGCGATCAAGAAACTTCAGGATCGCATCGATAATATGCCGGTGGGCGGTGCTGTTTCCATCGCAGATGGTATGAAAGAGTATTCCGTAGTTGTTGTACCGCATCTTTCCAATGGTGAAGTTAACTCGGAGCGTATCGCGGAGATCCTGGCGACCAAGGCAGCTTCCGGATGGAGACTCCACAGCATGATCAATGATGAAGGCGGAAGAATGCAGGCTGCTATGGGCGGCGAAAGCATGAGCCTTTCTGCAAGTTCCGTTTCCATTAAGGAAGACCGCGTAATCATGGTCTTTGAGAGAAACGCCGAAGAGGCATAAGAATGGCAGAACCCTGTTGCGGTGGGCTTTCCGCGCAGGAGGACGTATAAGATTACAAGTGAAGGGCTGCCTGCGGGAAACCGCGGGCAGTCCTTTTTTATGCGGAAGAAAACAGTGCTTTTGGCTAAGGAATAACCACAAAGAAAATTGCCGTTAAGTATCACAAAAAACTTTCGCACATAATGAAAGTTTTTGTGGATATTGATACCGATATCGGTTATAATAGTCCCATTAGAGTTTAAATTAGGAGGACGAATACATGACCAATTATTCGGCAGACAAGATCCGTAACATTGCGTTACTGGGCCATGGCGGATCTGGTAAGACTGCGCTTGCAGAAGCGATGCTCTTTTGCGGTAAAGCGATCGACCGTCTTGGACGTTCCGCAGATGGTAACACCGCACTGGACTTTGATCCTGAAGAAATCAAGCGCCAGATTTCCCTTAACACATCCGTAGCGGCATGTGAGTGGAAGAACACGAAGATGAAT
>JAEEGJ010017116.1_pt1 | contig 16474 bp, 14 predicted proteins | sample 8958761 | NCBI WGS metagenome assembly JAEEGJ01 (sample SAMN16246546, study PRJNA631951) | gut metagenome | biome: gut microbiome; feature: rumen; material: RS-attached | host: Bos | place: Iran: Karaj | collected 2018-10
AAGGAATCGGGCCGATGGAAGATCGACAATGTGATTCCGTCCAAGGTGCATGACGTGTTTCTGGATATGGATCTGACGAACTGGGATTGTCAACCACAATTCGATTATTGACGAGATTGCTATGAGAAGGATTATTTGGGGTTTTCTCGGTTTCTTCCTGCTGGCCTCCTGCTCGAATTACGATCTGTTGATTAAGCGTGCCATTCCCTCTTACATGAAAAAGGGAGCCAAGGTGGTCAGCTACTGCGATCCGGCCACGGAGGAGAACCATTTCCTGATCTTTCAGTATGGGGAGGGATTGTTCGTCAACTTTTTCGACAAGGACCGTCCTACGGCGGCCCTGATGCGTGGTCGCGATCAGTTCAAGGTCTATGAGTATTCGCAGAGAATAGACGGCGAATCCTACCAGTTCGTCCTGGATTCCCGGGTGGAGGAGTTTCGCCCTTTGTCGGAGATTCTCGGTTGCAGCCTGAAGGCGGCCGACTACCAGCGGACGAAGGATCCTTACGAGTTTCTGATCTCGTCGCCCAACGGGACGTTCCTTTTCGACCTGAAACACCCGGAGAGGCTCATCCATTTCGTCGCGGAGCGCGTGCGGCTGGACGGTGACCGGATTGTGTGTCTGATGTCCGGCGACCTTCGGGACTATGTCTGGGAAGATCCTGTCGAATACCTCCCGTATTATCTGGAGCCCCAGCGGTTCGAAGTCATCGGGACGTTCGACCTGGATGGGAACTGTCTTTCTTTTACGGATCTGGTGTACGATGGCATCCGGGTCAGCGAGCCTCTGTTTATTGACGACCGCCTGGCGACCATCCGTGCGGATATTGATAAGCGTTATGGGTTGATGCGGACCAATGAAGAGAGCGAACGGCATGAGCGCCTGTTGGCGAAAGCCCGTGCGGAAGCGATTTCCGTCAGTACCATCATGGACGAATTTTCCGGAGCCGAGACAGAGAGTATTTATACCGATACGGTCTTTGCCTTTTATTGCAAATTCTCGGGTATTGAACAGTCTGACCGCCCTGACTACCAGTATCGTCTGAAGTATGTGCACAGCCTCATGACCACCTTGTATCTCTATACGAACGATGATGCGTTCATGGACGTGGAGTATCCGGCTGAATTGAATGTGTTCGGCCATTTTTACGAAAGGAGGATCCTGAGTGAGACGCTCTGGCTGGTCGAATCGAATCTGTTGTTTGACCAAGGTATTTTTGCCGGGTATCATTGATGAGAGGGGTTCCAACGCTATTCCTGACGTTTCTCCTGCTCCTGTTCCCGGGACGCCGAGAATCCCGGCTCGAAATACCGATATCCAGGCCGGATGACAGGTGCGTCGTCATTGACCATAGGGGGTATACAACGTGTTTCAACCGCGGGACAGGCATCCCTGAATGGGTCGCTTATGAGTTGAGGGCTGAGGAGTTGACGAAAAACCACAGCCGGTATAAGCAGTATTTCCTGGATCCGATGCTGCCGGCTGATGAGCAGCCGGCGCCGTTTCACTATCGGAATGAAGGGGGAAGGTGGGTACGTGGCCATATGGCTCCCGCCGGGGATATGGTGTGGGACGATACGGCCGTCCTCGAGAGTAATTACATGACGAATCTCTGCCCGCAGCACCATGCGCTCAACAATGGGGACTGGAGAAGGCTGGAGGAAAAGATCCGCAAGGTGTCGAAGAAGAAGTATCCCGTGATGTAGATTGTCTGCGGGGCGATAGTGGGGGAGAACCGTAACGGAAAGATTGGTGATCGGGTCGTCATTCCGGACACGCTGTTCAAGGCCCTCCTTGCCAGAAAGGAGGACGATGAATATGTGGCCATCGGCTTCCTCTTTCCCAACGACAGCGTCTATCATCAGCTCAAGGAATACGCGATACCCGTCGACAGGATCGAAGAACGGACAGGGCTGGATCTTTTCTGCCGCTTGAAGCGCAAAACGCAGAAAAAGGTGGAAGCCGCTTACGATTTGAGAGATTGGGAGTTGTAGTTCTTCCCGGCAACGTTTTGAAAAGTCCGTGAAATATTGCTAAATTTGCACTCAAATAATCCGGACGGTTCCGTAGCTCAGCTGGATAGAGCAACAGCCTTCTAAGCTGTGGGTCTTGGGTTCGAATCCCAACGGAATCACGAAAGGAACGGACGCCGTGACCGCAGGTCGCGGCGTTTGTCGTAGAAAGGTCCGCGCCAAGCTCGCTTGAGCGCGGGCCTTTCTATGACAAATGACGGTGGTCTCCAGACCACCGTCGTCCGTTCTATGCTCGTGCATTAGCCCCCCGCAGGGGCAGGGATGCCGGCGCGAAGCGACGGAATCCCAATAGTTGATCTGGCCACCGCTTTAAGACATCTTTTGATGAAGCTTGGCGAGTTCTTCCCGCTCATATTCCAGTTTTGCCTTATAGCCCGGACCCTTCTCTGCGAATCGTTCGCAGATTTCGATGGCTTCCAGGAACAAGGATTCCGACTCGGCATAATTCCCCAACGACCTCTGAATGCAAGCATTTGTATCCAGCGACTGCCTGACGAGCCATTCATCTCCCATCCTCCTCGCCAAAGACAACGATTCCTTCGCATCGGTTTCGGCTTCGACCGGCTTGTCACAACAGTATAAAATCCAAGCAAGCTGATTGAGTATTTTATAGTAGATGGACTGGCTGTTGTCTGGACTCTCGGTATAGAGCGGTTTAGCGATCTCCTTTGCCTCAAAGGCATATTTCAAGGCATCTTCATAATTGTTTGTGTCTAAAGCAACACATGAAATATTGAAGAGATTCTTCACGATAAGGAACTGCTGTTTTGCCCGATCCCTCACTTTTTTCAAGGAACGAAGACGATCGAGCGACTGGAAATACGCCTCATTCGCCTTTTCCCATTTTTTCTGACATTGATACAACCAGCCCATATTCAATTCCAGCAGCGCCAACTCCCCGTTCTCGTCCGGTTTTACGGGGAACCCTTCCGAAGTGAAAATGTCATGGGCCTCCGAATAGTATTTCTCGGCCAGGTCATAGTGGCGTGTATTGGTTTCTAGATACCCAAGATTTGTTAAAATCTGGGCTAAATTCCCAGAATAATCCTTCCCGCTGTCTGAAATAATCTCGGACAGGTAGTCTTTCGTCTTGCATAACATATCCCTGGCCTCTTCGTATCTTCCGGCATCCAAATAAACACAACCAAGAAGATTCATACAAGACTCCTTGCTGATACGATACTGCTGATCTTCCGTGGCAAGAATAATGTCATAGGCATTAACCGCGTCCTTCAAGATGCCGAGGGCTTCGTCATACCTGCCGCATTCCTTCATAATCAAGGAAATATCCTTTACAACTTGAGCATAATAGGCGGCGTATTGCACCGGATATTGGCCGAATAGCTCTTTTATGATGAGGTGGGCCTCCGATATTTCTGCCAATGCCTGTTCATAATGATTGGTGAATCTATGAATTCTCGACAAATTACCGAGACAACAGACCTTGTTTATCTGATGGAAATCATAATGCGATGACGATTTCTGGTCCGCACGCAAGGCATCCAATCCCATCAGAAGCATGCTCTCCGATTCTTCCAGCCGTCCCAAGGATTCGTAGCAATTCCCTAATAGCACGTACAGTGAAAACAGAGAATGATCGAACGATTCGTTTTCTTGTTTATGGGTGGATTGATGGAGCCGAAGGGCTTCTTTTGCTTCCTTTTCCGCCAGCAAATAATCTCCTCTCCGCTGGTAAAGAAGAGCAAGTTGATAACGTGACGTCTGTAATGTGTCCCGGGCGTCATCATCCAAATCCGAACCAAACAGCGATATCGCCTGTTTCAGCATTTTCTCGGCGGAATCAAAATCCTGCTTTTCAATGTAGAGAACGGCGAGATGGTTGAGTGTGTCGGCCACCCTCGAATCACGCTGTCCTTCCAGGATTTTCAACGAGTCTTGCAGGATGTCTTCGGCTTTCTTGAATTCCCGCGACGTGATATAATACTCCGACAATTGAACTTGGTTCCACAAGACCATATTGACATAATCGTCCCGGTCCGGCAACTCCTTGATGAGGGACAATGATTCCTGGTAGGCCTCCTCCACTCCTTCAAAGATGCGCTGCTCTGTCAGAAAATCCCCATAGTCGGAAAGAATCTCTGCAAAATCTTCTTTGTCGATGTTCTTCCTTGCGAGGGCGATACATCTTCGATATAGCTCGAGAGCTTTCCCCAACCAACCCTCCGCGGCGTCATTCTGCAAGGTCTTGATCTTGAGGAGAAGTTCGTCGATGTTGGTCTTGATGCCTTTCTTCCCCTCCTCTCCGAGCTCGATCAAGCGAAGATTGTGCTGGATATCCTTCTCGATCTCTACTTCGTCGAGGATTGCTGTCGCTCCTTTGTTGTCACCGTTGTTGAACAGGTCCATTGCGCGCGCGAGCCGCTCCGAGCAGTGTGTCGTGCTGAGTTTCGTCACCATCAGGGCCGTTTCCCACAAGCTGGACTCCATCTGCGCCCGTTTCTCCTCCAAAGTGGAGAGTTCGTCGGCATACTCGGCATATTCCGGGTCGTCCGTCTCGGTAATGGCCATCAGTTTCTTTGTCTTCTTGATGGTCTTCAACAGGAGGTTGTATTCTTCGTTGTTCCCCGCAAAGGGGACGTTCTGCAGGTTGACGAAGACCTTCCCGTTGACGGAGACCTGGGAATCGTTGATGACGATGACTTCCTTGTCTTTCAAATAGACATTCAAGTATTCCATAAACTGGAGGAGGAAATCCGCCTTCAGCGTGTCCACATTCGGGAAATGGCAATAGAAATGCCCGTACGTCGAAGGGAATCCGTCCCGAAATGCCTTCAGCTCCGGGGATATCTCGTCGCTGTCCTTGAAATAGATGTACAGTTTCTTCGGGTTCCTTCCTGCGCACAGTTCGTGATAGGCCGTATCCAGCTCCGTCTTGGTATACATCCCGAAACGGGTCCAATACAAGACCATACAGAGCTCGCAGTCCCGAAGTTCCCGGTTATACTCCTCCTGCTTGTGGAGGGGGCCCATCGAGGAGGCCAGATACTCCCACTTGACCAACTGGATGAAAATGTCCTGCGTCCTGAGCTTGAAATTCAGGTTGTCGACCAAATCCGCTATGGCGGCGCGCTCCAACGCAAGCTCTTCAGAAGAGGCAAGAAAGATCTTAATGGTTCTCATCTCCGGTTTTGTTTGTGCTAAAGATACACATTTTCGACCGAATAACCACAGGTTTCATCTTGTCTTCCCGATTTGGAGATGTTCGTGAATTAGCCCCCTGAATCGGCAACACCTTGCATATTCTTCGCAAGAAATTCTTATCTTCGCACAAACCAACTGCATTCTCCTATGTGCCAATTCCTTTCACGAATGATCCTCGTCGCCGTGGCGATTCTGACGGCATCCTGTTCCTCCAACCCCGGCAGCCTGGAGTTGTCTTTCCAGTATAACAAGCAGCCCGGTCCCGGCTCCAACCAGTATGCCGTATGGATCGAGAATGCCGACGGGCAGGTCGTCAAGACCCTCTATGTCACGGAGTTTACCGCCAAGGGCCGCAGCCGCGACGGTTCCAAGCCCGCCCGCGGCTATACCTACCGTCCATCCTGTACGCCGACCTGGGTGCAGCATGTCGGAGCCGAATCCCTTACGGACCAGCAGATCGACGCCTTCACGGGCGCCACGCCCGCCCAGAGCGGCGTCCAGACCTTCACCTGGGACTTCACCGACCAGGACAACCAGCCCGTGACCAAAGGTACCTATCGCTTCTACATCGAGGCTACCTACAACGGCCCCGGTGTCGTGACGCATACCGGTATGGTCACATACGGCGCTCCTGCCGGTGACATCCCGGTCGAAACCTCCTACATCGAGGCCTCCGAGGACCGCAAGGACATGATCACGGACGTCAAAGCCCGGATGGTCCATTGACCCGGTGCCAGCCTATGAAGAGCCCGAAGAAACTCCTTTGGACGCTGGCGGGCATGGCCGCTGCGCTCCTGCTTGTCTGTGTCGGAATAAAACTGTTCGACGGCCGGTCCCCGCAGGCCTTCTTTGTGCACAAGGTCATCGGCTTCAGGGCGCTGGACATGAAGAAATACGAAGCGGACAAGGCGGATCTGTCGGACAAGGGGACTGTGGCGATTCCTGCCCGAATCAAGTTCCCCCGGCCGATCCGGGAATACCGCGTGAACGGCATGCAGGTTTTCGAGGCGGATCCCGCAGACGATAAGAAGCCAATCCTTCTGTATCTCCACGGCGGAGGGTACTGTCACAATTTCGCGAAGCAGCACTGGAAAGCGCTCGCAGAATGGGCTGATGGGGCCGGATGTGGCATCGTGGCGCCCAATTATCCGCTGCTGCCTCTCCATACGGCCGCGGAGGCCCATCCCCCGGTCTTGGCACTCTATCAGAAACTGTTACAGCGGTATCCGGCCGACCGTATCGTCATTGCGGGCGACTCCGCCGGTGGCGGCTTCACCCTTGCCCTGGCGCAGGAGATCCGGGATTTATCCATGGGCCTTCCCCGGCACCTCATCCTCATCGCCCCCTGGGTCGACATTTTGGGCGGGGATGCGTCGATCCAGAAACACGACAATTGGCTCACCGTGGAAGCGCTTCCCAAGTTCGGGCTCGACTGGGCCGACGGCATCGACCCCAAGGACCCGATTGTATCGCCGCTATACGGCAGCATGCATGGGCTTCCTCCTACCGACATCTACGCCGGCACCTGGGACGTCCTTTACACGGACGTCGTCAAGGCCTATGACAAGATGAGGGCTGCCGGTGTGGAGGCCCGTCTGCATGTAGGGGAGAAGATGGACCACGTTTACCCCGTCCTGCCCACCCCCGAAGGGAAGGCGGCTCGCAAAGAGATCGCGGAGATTCTGTCGGCATGGTGATCGGCCTTCTCAGCAAAAGGAGAGGGAGTAGGATTATTGCCAATTAATGACTATCTTTGGTTTGGAAGTCCGTTCCGTCCCCCTGAAACGTTGTTTATTCCTATAAAGCGAACGAGTATGAGCGAGCATTTCAAGCTGGAAGAGTTTTTGACCAGCAGCGTCGCCCGGCAGAAGAGCCTGGAGAACTTGCCTAGTTGGGAAATCGTCGCGCACCTGAACGAACTTGCCAAATTCCTGGAAGGTTTGCGGATGACTTGGGGGTCGGGTATCCACGTGAATTCCGGATACAGGAATCCCAAGTTGAACCATTATGTCGGTGGCGTCAGGAACAGCGTTCATATGCTCGGATACGCCGCCGACCTCCGTCCTGTCAACGGTGATATGAAAGGTTTCGTGGCTTGTGTCAAGAGCTGGCTGAAGGGCAAGGATTTCGACCAGTGCCTCATCGAAAACCACAAAGGGAGGGTCTGGGTCCATATCGGCCTGTACAGCAACAACAAGAAGCAGCGGCACATCATCAAGAATCTCTCGGTCTAATCGCCTCCTCTCCAAGATGAAAAAGCATTTGTCCAAGGGAACCAGCCTGGCGCTGATCGCCGGGATGTATGTGTTTGCCCTGTGTATCGGGGTGCGCGTATTCACCTGGGCCGAGGATGTGATGCCGGAGGTATGGGCCCTGCTGGCGGCCGATGTCGCGATGACGGTGCTTATCTGGGGCTTCGGCCTGGCGTATGAGAACGTGTCCATCTACGACCCTTACTGGAGCGTCATCCCGCCGGCGATGTTCACCGCGTGGGCCCTTTACAAGCATTGTTTCACGCTTCCGGTCCTCCTGCTCCTCGTCGCCGTGTGGTGGTGGGGGATCCGGCTCACAGGCAACTGGGTTTGGACTTTCAAGGGAATCGGCCACGAGGACTGGCGCTATACCCGCTACCGGGAGACGCTGTCACCCTTCCTGTTCCAGCTGACCAACTTCTTCGGATTGAACATGGTGCCCACGCTGGTCGTTTTCGCGTGTATGCTGCCGGGATTCGGGCTGTTTGAGGCCACCGAACCCGCGAATGCGCTCACCTGGGCGGGCTTTGCGATCTGCCTCGCCTCGGCCACCCTCCAGCTGGTGGCCGACACCCAGATCCACCGCTTCCGGGCGGCACATCCCGGCGCGGTGTGCGACGCAGGCCTGTGGAAGCATGGCCGCCATCCGAACTATTTCGGGGAGGTGATGATGTGGTGGGGCGTCTGGCTGATGTACGCCTCCCTGCGGGGCGTCGACTGGCTGATGCTCGCGCCTTTCGCGATGACCGACCTCTTCCTCTTCATCAGCATTCCGATGATGGAGCGCCGCCAGCTGGCGCACAAACTGGCGTACGCCTCCTACCGGAAGCGTACGCGGCTGTTCATCTAGTCGGAGCTACTGCTTGAATACGACGTTCCGGAAGTGTCCGGTTTCGACGACGTCCTCCTCGTGCGAGCAGAGGAACAGGCCCACATAGCACTCTTCGGGCAGTTCCAGGTCCACGGCGGCCTCGTCGTAGTCGGGCAGGACATCCTTGCCCGAACGGGCGTAGATGGCCTTGCCCTTGCGGGCCAGGTAGATGACGTTGGGTGCCTTGCCCTGGACGGAACCCGTCTCGAAGGTGTCCGCGCCGCGGGCGGAACGGTACTGCAGGGAGGTGAGACCGTCGCCGTGGACGGCGATGTCGGCATAGATGCAGTCGGCGCTGAGGTCCTCGCGGACCATGAAGCCCATCTTGCGGTGCGGGTTCACGCCCTCGCCCACGAAGTCGATGTTTCCGGAGATCTCGAAATCCCCCTTGACCTTCATCCAGACGATGCTGGCGGCGTCGGTGGCGAACCAGAGGTTCGCGCCGGCGGCGGAGACGGTGTAGACATCCTCGGCGGGGTCGTAGCTCATCGTGCCGGGGACGGACACCTGGCCGATGTCGGCAATGCCCTCGAACGCGGGTTTGTCGGAGCCGCCCCGGCAGGCGGTCGCGGCCAGGACGACGGCCGCAAGGATCGGGAAGAGCTTTTTCATATCGAAAGGGTTTGTAGTTACCATCTTATGCCAATGCGCCTCCGAGGATGCGGAGGATCCAGTTGCGCCACTTCCGGGGGCTGGGCCAGCGTTTCACTTCCTCGAGGGTGATTTCCCGGCAGTGGGCGTCCAGGTCTCGGAGGAAGGTTTCGGCCGCCCGGTGGCAGATCCGTTCATCATACAGGAAGGCCAGCAGCTCGTAGTTGAGGAACAGGCTCAGGTTGTCCATGTTGGTGGACCCGATGATGGCCAGGTAGTCGTCGCAGAGGTACTGCTTGGCGTGCATCATATGGTCCTGCCATTCATAGATGCGGATGCCGGCTTCCAGCATCTCCTCGTACATCGACTCCGCGATGCCCCTTTCCGGCGCGATGTCCGTGATGGAAGGCGCGATCCAGCGGACGTCCACCCCGCGGCGGGCGGCGGCCAACAGCGCGTCGATGGTGGACTGCGGCGGCGGGGAATAGGGGTTGTAGTACCAGAAATACTTCTTCGCATGGTTCAGGGCCCATTCAAGGCCGTTGCGGGTAGGCAGCTTCCGGTCCGTCGGGTACTCCGGCACGACCTGGACGGGAACGCCGAAGAACTGTTCCAGCCCGGGCATCGTGTCCCGCAGGGCTTTCTCCGGGAGGTCCGGCGCCACGTACAGCGGCTTTTGCTTATGGAGTCCGATGTTCCGCTGGTTGCCGTGGAACGCCTCGGTCAGGTCCGCGAGGACGGGCCCGGTGATCCGCACGTCGGCGTCGTGCCAGTCGAAGAAGTACTTGTCCTGGATGTTCCGGCTGCCCACATAGGCCGTGGTTCCGTCCAGGAGCAGCAGCTTGCGGTGGTTCCGGTGCGTGGCGAGCTTGGGGATCCAGCGGTCCAGGAAGAAGACGGGGCGGTGGAACGTGTTCACCATCGCGCCGTCTTTCCGCAGCTTCTTCAGCTTCTGGATATCCTCGTCGGTATTGGCCGATTTGTCCAGGATGATGCGCACGTCGACCCCGGCCGCGGCCTTCTCCTTGAGGATGCCGGCCAGGATGGTGCCGACGGAATCCAGGCAGAACCGGTACGGCTCGATGTAGACGGATTTCTCCGCCGCCTTCACGTCGTCGAGAATCTTGTCCAGGTTCTCTTGCCCTTCGAAGACCAGGCTCACGGTATTGCCCTCGACGGGCTTCATTCCCGTGTCCTTCTCCATCAGGGCCGCCAGTTGCTGGTAATCGGGGCGGATGCCCGCGTACAGCGTGGAATCCGTCACCACCGGTAGATAGGACTGATGCATCGGGGCGCGGTACCCGCATCCCGCCAGCAGAAGTCCGCCAAGAAGCGTCAGGAATGCTTTCCTCATACCGGACTATTGATAGGCTTTCACCGCTTTCACGGCGCATTTCTGGCACAGGCGGGCGTCTTTCGCCGTGATGGCGTACTCCGTGTCCAGGAGCTGGTATCCGTTCCCCAGGACGGACTTGCCCAGGACGGGCTTGATGAGCGTCTCGAACCAGGTGCAGGCGGCGATGTAGCGGCCGTGCTGGCGCGTGAGGTGGTAGCCGTCCCGCGTGAGCTGGTACACCTTGGACGTGGCCGGGACCTTCGTGTCATTGTTCAGCCGCGTGCCCCGGGCGATCTGCACGGCTTCGCCGGACGGGATGACCACGGGAATGTTGAACTGCTTCGAGGCGCGCTCCACGCAATCTTTGATGGCCTCGTACATCTGGAGCTGGTTCCGGCCGTAGCGGGGGAAGGCCCGGTGGTCGGAATTGGCGGCATAGGCCCAGGTCATGTGCCAGACGATGGTCGCCCGGGGGTTGGGCGCTTCCTTCCGGATGATGGAGACGAGCTTCGGAATGCCCTGCTCGTACGTTTCATAGACGCCCGAATCGTCCGAGGCCTGCTGGATCGTGATGATGTCCCAGGGCTCGTCCTTCAGGCCGTCCAGGATCGTCGCGTTCCGGCTGACGGTCACCCATTCGTTTTGGGTGGACTTGTAATAGATGTAGTTCGCCGTCCCCTCGGCATACTCCTTACAATGCCTTTCCAGGGTGCAGCCGCCGATGTACAGGCGCGCGACGATGACGTTGTGGACGCCCGCGGCCTCAAGCAGGCCGGGGAGGTACTCCGTGCCGTCGTCCGAGAAGCTGTTGCCCACGGCGAGGATCCGGAGGGTGTCCGGATGCTGCGGCAGGGGATAGTTGTCGATGCGTACCTGGGCGTAAAGGCCCGCGGCCGTCAAAAAGACGACCAGCGTCAGGAAAAAGCGTTTCAGCGTCATAAGCAGTGGTTTACCATTCAAAGATACGGAAAAAATACTATCTTTGCGTCCAATAAATTGGAAATGAAAATGAAAAAGCTTGTTATCCTGGCCCTTGCGGCTTTCTTTGCGATGCCTTGCTTCGCCCAGCTTGAACCCGTATACACCTCTTCCGACGGAAAGGCCACGTTCGACGTCCTCGGCCGTCTCGGTATGGGCTATCACATCACGAAATCCAACGACTTCAAACCCGGCTGGTGCGACGAATTCTTCTTCAACATCCTGCAGTTCGGGCTTTACCCGACGGAGCACTTCGGCCTCGAGCTCGGCGTGGACCTGCAGGTCAACGATTTCAACACCAAGGAGAAGGCGTTCGTCCAGCGCGACGGCCTCGTCAAGGTGGCTGATTTCTCCACGCTTGAGACGCTCGGCGGCGTGGACCGCAAGCGCAGCGACTTCACCGTGACGAGCCTGGGCGCTCCGGTCCTGGTGAAAGCCAAGTTCGAGAAGGTGAGCCTCGGCGTCGGCGCGGTGGCGTCCTGGAACTTCGCCGGCAGCAACTCCTACTGGGTCGAGAAAGGGAACCGCAGCCTGACGGTCGCCGAAACCAAGGCGAAGGTGAATTCCTTCTCCTACGGCATCGTCGCCACGGCGTCCTACGGCGTCTTCGGGGTGTACTTCAAGTACTATCCGAAGTCTTCCCGACTCCTCCCCGAAGGCAGCGTGGACGTGAGCTATTCGACGATAGGTATCGTGCTCGACCTGTAATTACCTGGCCATCCGATAGATGGCCTCGATATCCTCGGCGCCCAGGACTTTGAACGAGCCCTGGGTTATTTTGTGCCCGCGGGTGCACTTGCGCGCCATCTCCCGGATCTCGGCGTCCGAGACTTCCTTGCCGATGAGCTCGTGGATGTTGATGGGCATGCCGATGGCGTGGTAGAAGCGCTCCATCGCCTCGATGCCGCGGAGGGCCGTCCCCTCCGGGTCCGTGAAGTCCTGCGGTACGCCCAGCACGTTCACGGCGAAGCGGACGAAGCGGCTCACGTTCTCCTTGTACACGTAGCGCGCCCAGCTCGGCCAGATGGCCGCGAGGCCGGCGCCGTGCGTGACGTCGAACATCCCGCTGAGCTCGTGCTCGATCTCGTGGGTGGCCCAGTCGCCGGTGAGGCCGCAGCCCGTGAGGTCGTTGTGCGCGAGGCTGCCGCCCCACATGATCTGGGCGCGGGCGCGGTAGTCCTCCGGGTCGGCGAGGGCCTTGAAGACGTTCTCCATCATCGACCGCATCAAGGCCTCGGCGATCGCGTCGGTGAGGTCCATGTCGTCATCGTGGGAGAAGTAGCGCTCCATCGTGTGCATGATCATGTCCGTCACGCCGGCCGCAGTCTGGTACGGGGGCAGGGTGAAGGTGCGGACGGGGTTCATGATGGCGAACTTGCAGCGGCTCATCTGGTTGGAGTAGCCCAGCTTGACGTCGCCGTCCTCGTTCGTGATGACGCTGGAATCGCTCATCTCGCTGCCCGCGGCGGGGATGGTGAGCACGCAGGCGATCGGGAGGTAGCAGGCCGGAGAGGCCTTGCCCGTATAGAAGTCCCAGACTTCGCCGTCATACGGGACGCCGCAGGCGATCGCTTTGCCCGAGTCGATGACGGAGCCGCCGCCGACGGCGAGGATGAAGTCCACGCCCTCCTTGCGGCACAGGTCGATGCCTTCGTGGACGAGGGACAGGCGCGGGTTCGGAACGACGCCGCCCAGGCAGACGAAGTCGACGCCGCCGTCGCGGAGCAGCCCGCAGATTTTGTCCAGCAGACCGGACTTCTGGGCGCTCTTGCCGCCGTAATGGACCAGTACCTTGTGGCCGCCATATTTCTTCACGAGGGAGGCCACTTTTTCCTCGGACTGCTTCCCGAACACGACTTCGGTCGGGGCGTGGTAGACGAAATCTCTCATATTCAATGCGTTTGACGCAAAGATACGAAAAATTCCGCAGATTATGCGCCGTTGTAGAGGCCGGTGAAGAGGATGGCGCCGGAGGTTCTTTCAGAGATGGTGTACAGGAACGGATGGTCGGCCGTGAATTTGACCGTGCGGGGCTCCGAACCAGGGCCGGCGCTGGTCGCTTTCATTTCGATGATGGTCACGGCCGCGGCTTCGGTGCCGGTCTCGTTGACCGTGATGTTGGCCTTGTGGATGATCCGGGAGACGACCGCCGAATCGTTCTCGACCAGTTCCGTGTACGGGCCGGCGGGAAGGCCCATCTCGGCCAGCAGGTCTTTCATTTCCACGGTGTTTTCCGTCTCGAAGCGGGGGAGGCTCAGGATGACGTGGCAGGTTTCGCCCGGGCGCGGCAGCTGCGTGGCCTCCGGCAGGGCGGCCAGGGCGTCGTCCTTCTTCGGCAGATAGACCGTCAGGACGAACTTCCCGTTCCCGTAAGGCAGGGAAACGGCCTGGCCGAAGTCGTTCTCGCCGTAGGAGGCGTCCAGCGTCTGGTGCATCATGCCCACCTTCGCGGTGGCGCCGGCGAGGTTCCGGAAGTTCTCGTCCCGGGTGGCCGCCTTGTCAAAGGCGGTGGTCCAGTCCGCGTGGAAGAAGATGGCGTTCATCAAGTACATGATCGCGGCCGGATTGACATCCTTGAGGACGTCCTTGATCCGCCCGTAGGTGTGCTTCTCGCACCAGTCGTTGACGTACTTCATCACGGCCTCCGGATTGGAGAAGGACATGGACTCCACCAGGGCTTTGTAATAGGTCTCGACGGCCGTTTTGAAAGGGGCTTTCGGGGTGAACTCGTCATTGACCAGCACTCCGTCCGCGAGGGCCAGGGTGACGCTCGTGTCCACCTGCGGCAGGGTCTCGATGAGCTTGGCGCAGAACTCGTTGATGGCGTCCGTCCCTTCGTAGCCGAGGACGGCGGCCAGCTTCGCGGAGACCTCCGCATCGGCGCCGTTCCCCAGCATTCCCAGCGCGTACTGGACGCTGAGCGGTGAGAGGATGAGGCTCTTCTTTTCGCCGTCGTCCCAGACCTTCTTCGTGAGTTTCCAGGCGAACTGGTTGCCGGCCTGGACGAAGGCCTCCTCGGCCCGGGTCAGGGGGACGCGGTCGATTTCGTGGGCGGCCTTCGGGAAGGGCGGGAGCCCGGCTTCGGGATCCTGGATGTCGGGGGTCTTGCTGCAGGAAAGGGTGAGGGCCAGGAGGGCGGCGGCCCAGCCGAGGATATTCATTCTACGCATGATTGGATTCTTTTGCTTTTTAAATCCGGACGGTCCGGGAATCTTGCATCTAAATCTTGATTTTGACGCCCGCCTTCCCGAGGGCCCAGGCCGTGCCGATGCAAAGGAAAGCGAAGGCCACGCATTTCACGAGCCCGAGCGGGCCGGCGAGCCAGGCGGGGGCTTCCAGGCCCAGGGCCTCCGACACGGAATAGTAGAGGTAAGGGATTAGATAGACGGTCAATGTAGCCGTGCCGGCGGGGCAGAAGGGCGCGAACCAGCGGGTCCAACCTTTCTCCTCCAGCACGCGCAGGAGGGTGTACAGCGTGATGCCGATGGCGCCCACATAGAAGCACCAGGGGAGGGTGCCGATGTTCTTGGAGATGATCCAGTCCTCGTGGGCGGCGGTGCCGAAACCGATCAGGATGCCCACGGACAGGGCGGCGTACAGGAGCTTCCGCCCGCCCGGTTCCCGTCCGAAATTCTTTTCCTGCACGGCCACCAGCATGCCGGTGACGACCATCAGGGCCGACGAACCGTTCCCGAGGTTCAGCGCCCGGGCGAAGTCCTGGAAGAGGTTCCCGCCATCGAGGAGCATCTCGCCGTCGCGCGTGACCGTGGACAGGAGGTTCAGGCCGATGAGCGCGAGCCAGAGGAGCGATAGGGCGCCGGTGCGTTTCCGGCACAGGAGCCAGGCCACGGCCCCGAACAGGTAGGCCCATCCGATCAGCCCGAGGATGCCCCACCAGCGGGCCCGGAGGAAACCACCGCCCTCGGTGCGGTAGGTGAGGGCGAGGCCGATGAGGAGGATGATTCCTGCCGCCCGGAACCATTTTCCGGCCTTGAGCTGTTCCGGCCAGGCGTTCCAGACGAGGAAGAACCCCAGCACCATCAGCAGGACGAAAAGCCATTCCCCGCAGCCCATCCAAGGGGCCATGCGGCCTTCGGTATTGACGATGAACACGCCCATCACCAGCAGGGCGAAGGTCCGGGAGAGGATGTGGCCGAGGGTTTTCTCGGCCGGGATCAGCTTCTGGAAGCGGCGCTCGATGGCGTAGGGGATGGACAGGCCCACGACGAAGAGGAACAGCGGGAAGACGATGTCCGCCAGGCCCATGGCGTCCTCGTGCGTCCCCGCGTGCTCAAGCCAGTGGGGCACGTCCCCGACCGTCCAGAGGTCGTTCACGAAGATCATCAGGAACATCGTGAGCCCCCGGAGCATGTCGATGGCGCCGTTGCGCCGGCCGAAACCGTAATTTTCCATGGTCGAGCCTTTTTCTACGCAAAGATATAAACATTTGGACATATGCGAAAAAGGATTTCCGTCCGGATTGCTACCTTTGCGGCAGACAAAACACTTTCTTTCCATGAAACTGTACAGATTCCTTCTCCCGGCGCTCCTCGTGGCTTCCTGCGGCGGCGGCAAAAAGGACGCGGCCCAGGACGGGCAGCGCCTGTTCGTCGGTGACGACTACGCCGTCACCCAGACTCAGTACGGCAAGGTCCAGGGGTACATCCTGGACGGCGTGTACACCTATCTCGGCATCCCGTACGGCGCTCCTACCGGCGACGAGAACCGCTTCATGCCCCCGCAGAAACCCGCATCCTGGGAGGGAATCCGGCCCGCGATGTTCTACGGCAACGACGCGCCCCAGAACATGGCCAACAAGTGGCAGAACAACTCCAGCACCTTCACGGACCACTGGAACTACTACGACGTGAGTGAAGACTGCCTGAACCTGAACGTGTGGACCCCGGCCCCGGACGGCAAGAAGCGCCCGGTCCTGGTGTGGATGCACGGCGGCGGCTTCTCCGCCGGCAACAGCATCGAGCAGGACGGCTACCACGGCGCGAACCTCGCCCGCGCGGGGGATGTCGTGTTCGTCTCCGTGAACCATCGGCTCAACGCCTTCGGTTTCTCCGACCTCTCCGCCGCCGGCCCGGCCTTCAAGAACTCCGGCAACGTGGGCGTCCTGGACCTCGTCGCGTCCCTGCAGTGGGTCCATGACAACATCGCGAACTTCGGCGGCGACCCCGGCAACGTGACCATCATGGGCCAGTCCGGCGGCGGCGCGAAGGTGTGCGACGTCATCTCGATGCC
>JAEEGJ010017117.1_pt1 | contig 16474 bp, 14 predicted proteins | sample 8958761 | NCBI WGS metagenome assembly JAEEGJ01 (sample SAMN16246546, study PRJNA631951) | gut metagenome | biome: gut microbiome; feature: rumen; material: RS-attached | host: Bos | place: Iran: Karaj | collected 2018-10
ACGACACCATCTCATTGCGCATCGTGTCGGGATTGAACTCACAGCCCACGGGATACTGCATCCAGGCGTTGGCCACGAGGATCCACCAGGCGGAGATGGTCGCACCTAAGCCTGTGAGCCAAGTGGAGGCGAGGTGGAAACCCGGTGACACCTTCTTCCAGCCGAAGTACATGACGGCCACGAAAGTAGACTCCATGAAGAAGGCGACGATACCCTCGACAGCCAGCGGGGCGCCGAAGATGTCACCCACGAACCAGGAGTAGTTCGACCAGTTGGTGCCGAACTCAAACTCGAGGATGATACCTGTGGCGACACCCATCGCGAAGTTCACGCCGAACAGTTTCTGCCAGAACTTCGCCGCCGTCTTCCAGAACTCATCCTTCGTACGATAATAATAGGTCTCAGCGAGGCCCATGATGACCGCCAGTCCGAGGGTCAGGGGCACGAAGAGCCAATGGTAGATTGCCGTGAGGGCGAACTGCGCTCTTGACCAGTCGATGGTCCCGGCATCAATGTTTAGAAATAGGTTGTTAATCATACATAAATTATTTAAAGACATTTTTTAGTCAGGTGCGGCGCGGTCGGTGAGTTCGGTGGCTACGTAGCCCGCTTCGTCGCCGGCGGCGTGGGTCTTGAGGAAGTTAGGGAAGAAGAACAGCTTCAGCACCACAAAGATGATGAACAGCTTGATGAGGATAATCGCCCATAACGTCCGTCCGAGCCGCATGGAGCGGAACCCGTCGGCGTAGAGGTCGTAGACTCGGTAGAGAAAACTGTCCTTTCGCATAGGCATCATCATCTTTGACACCGCAAATATAGATATTTTCTTTGAAATGACCAAACATTTATTAAAATTCTTTGCCGTTTCATGGGAAATGAGTATCTTTGCACCCGATTTTATATATAATAAGGTGTCAAGAATGAAAAAATATTTGCTGCCGTTGATGTCGCTGGTGATCCTCGCCCTGATAGCCGGGGCGGTGTGGCTCTTCCTGAACCTCCAGGAACAGAAGCAGGTTAACCATGACATGCAGGAACTGGCCGCCCTCGACAAGCAGGAGATGGAGAACGAGTATGAGCGCTTCGCCCTGCAATACAGTGAGATGAAGACGCAGATCAACAACGACTCCATTATCGCCCAGCTCACCCAGGAGCAGCTGCGAACGCAACAGCTGTTGGAGGAACTGAAAAAGGTGAAGGCCGACGATGCCCGTGAGATAGCCCGTCTGAAGCGCGAGCTCGCCACCGTGCGGGCCGTGCTGCGCGACTATGTGATGCAGATAGACTCGCTGAACCGCCTGAATGAGAACCTGAAGCGGGAAAACACCCGTGTGACGGCCGAACTCGAACAGCGTACGCAGCAGGTGGTGGGTCTGAGTAGTGAGAAGGCGTCGCTCTCTGAGAAGGTGGCCATCGCCGCCCAACTTGACGCGACGAACATTAGCTTGTCGCTGCTCGACAAGAAAGACAAGGCGATGAAGAAACCGAAGCTGAAAGACTGCCGGAAGATGCAGGTCAGCTTCACCATCTCCCGCAATGTGACGGCCTCCAACGGCAACCGTACCGTCTATGTGCGTATCCAGAACCCAGGTGGCAACGTGCTCGGCGGCGGTGGCACGTTCCCCTTCGAGAACCGCGACATCGAGTGCTCGGCCCGCAAGGTGGTGGAGTACACAGGAGAGGAAACAAGCGTGTCTGTTTTCTGGCCTGTCACCCAGGTGCTCGAGAAAGGACAATATCGTGTCTCAATCTTCGCCGATGGCCACATGATCGGCTCACGGACATTTAATTTTGAATAACGACCACTAATTAAACGAATTAACACTGTGCGCAGCCAAAATTAGTGAAATTCGTGGTCTAAGTGGTTAAAATAGAAAAATATATATGGTAAAAAGATTATGTATTGTTCTGCTTTTTGGGGTGGCGTTGCCTGTCAGCGCCCAGCGGTTGCTGACGCTCGACAGCTGTCGGGCGATGGCCCTGCGCAACAACAAGCAGATGGGTGTGGCGAAGGTGAAGCAGGACATTGCGGAGAATCTCCGCAAGTCGGCGCGCACCAAATACATGCCGCACATCAGTGCCCTCGGCACGTATCAGTACACCAGCCGGGAGATCTCCCTGCTCAACGACGTGCAGAAGGCCACACTGCCCCATCTGGGCGATGCGATGGCAGGTGGGCTGCAGGCTGACCTTGCCAAGTTCACAAGTGCTCTGCCAATGGAGAACATCAACTTTATGCTGGGTTCGATGGGTCTGAAACTGGAAGACCTGCAGAAATTCAGTCATGAGGAGATGGAGAAGTTCAGTGGCCAGCTGAACGGTATCGGACAGAGTCTGGTCGATGCCCTCGACACCGATACGCGCCACCTCTTTGCAGGAACGGTGATGGTAGTCCAGCCTGTCTTCCTCGGTGGAAGCATCATTGCCCTGAACAAAATGGCCGACATCAACGAGGAAATGCAGGAAAACTCCGCCGAGGCCCGTCGCCAGACCACGCTCTACAATACGGACAAGGTCTATTGGCAGGTAGTGTCGCTGAAGCACAAGCAGCGTCTGGCCCAGGGCTATCTCGACCTCGTGCAGAAACTCTCTTCCGACGTGAACAAGATGATTGCCGAAGGTGTTGCCACCCGTAGCGACGGACTCTCCGTCGAGGTGAAGGTGAACGAGGCGGAGATGACGCTCCAGAAGGTGAACGACGGTCTCGTGCTCTCGAAGATGCTCCTCTGTCAGACCCTCGGCCTGCCCCTCGATGAGGCTGTCACGCTGGCCGACGAGGACAGTGAGAACATCGCCGTGGTGGAGTTGACACCCGAGCTTGACGTGGCGACGGCTGTGGAGAACCGTCCCGAGCTGAAGCTGCTCGAGGGTGGCGTGAGGCTCTCCAAGCAGGTGACCAACGTCCTCCGGGCAGCTCATCTGCCGATGGTCGCTCTGACGGGCGGCTATAGCGTGACGAACCCCAGCTTGTTCAACGGCTTTGAACGGAAGTTCAGGGGATTCTGGAATGTCGGCGTCGTCGTGCGTGTCCCCATCTGGAACTGGGGCGACGTGATGTATAAGGTGCGTGCCTCGAGGGGTGCTACCAGCATCGCCAACCTTGAGTTGCAGGAAGCCCGCGAGAAGATTGAGTTACAGGTGAACCAGAACACTTTCCGTGTGAACGAGGCAAACAAGAAGCTCACGATGGCACAGTCGAACATCGCCCGTGCCGACGAGAACCTCCGTACCGCAAACCTCGGTTTCCAGGAGGGTGTCATCAGTCCCACCACCGTGATGGAGGCTCAGACGGCCTGGCTGCAGGCACAGTCGCAGAAGATCGACGCCGAGATCGATGTCCGTCTCTCACAGGTCGACCTCCAGAAATCCCTTGGTATCTTAGAATAAAATTTAAAATAAAATATTATGTCAGCAAAAACCCAACATAACAACATTCTGCTTGCCGTTGCAGGCTTTATCGCAGTTGTGATCATCGTGGCCCTCATCGGATTCCTCGCCCTCGACCGTACTCCCGACGTCATCCAGGGGCAGGTGGAAGTTACCGAATACCGTGTGTCAAGTAAGGTGCCTGGCCGTATCCTCGAACTCCGTGTGAGTGAGGGCGATTACGTGAAGGCCGGAGATACCCTCGCTATCCTCGACGCCCCCGACGTGCGTGCGAAGATGGAGCAGGCCCGCAGTGCCGAGAGTGCTGCCGCCGCCCTCGAGCTGAAAGCCCAGAACGGTGCCCGTAAGGAACAGATCCAGGGTGCCTATAATGTCTACCAACAGGCGAAGGCCGGCTTTGAAATCGCCGAGAAGTCCTATCAGCGCATCCAGCGCCTCTACGACGAGGGTGTGATGAGTGCCCAGAAACGCGATGAGGTCTATGCCAACTACAAAGCCATGGAGGCTCAGATGATGGCAGCCCAGAGCCAGTACGACATGGCTGTCAACGGTGCCCGCATGGAGGACAAGATGGCCGCTGCTGCCCAGGTAGGACGTGCCAAGGGTGCCGTGCAGGAGGTGAACAGCTATATCCACGAGACGGTGCAGATCGCCCAGAAGGAGGGTGAGGTCGCCAATATCTATCCGAAGGTGGGCGAGCTCGTCGGCACTGGTTCTCCCATCATGTCGATTGCCGTGATGGACGACATGTGGGGCACGTTCAACGTGCGTGAGGACCAGCTCAACGGCATGCAGGTGGGCTCGGAGTTCACCGCGTTCGTACCCGCCTTCAACAAGGAGGTCAAGATGAAGGTCTATTACCTGAAGGACCAGGGCTCGTATGCCGTGTGGAAGGCCACGAAGGCCAACGGTCAGTACGACTTGAAGACCTTCGAGGTCAAGGCTCGTCCCGTTGAGAAGCTCGACGGCCTCCGTCCTGGCATGTCACTGATTATTAAATGAAGTGTTTTAGTTTAATCTGGACGGTCGCTCGGCGTGAATGCAAGATTCTGTACGTGAATCGCATTTACTTCTTCAGCATGGTCATCTTTCCCCTGTTGACGATGGTGTTTTTTACCACGTTGATGAAAGACGGCCTGCCGCAGGACATGCCTGTGGGCGTTGTCGATCTCGACAATACCTCCACCACCCGTACGTTGGTGCAGAAGCTCGACGGCTTCCAGGGCTCGCAGGTCGTGGCCCATTACCCGTCGGTGGCAGCGGCCCGTCACGCCATCCAGCAGAACGAGATCTACGGCTTCCTCTATATCCCGAAAGGCACGACAGACCAGCTGCTCTCCTCCCGCCGTCCCAAGGTGTCGTATTACTACAGCCAGGTGTCGATCTCAGGCGGTTCGATGGTCATGAAGGACCTGAAGACCGTCGCCACCCTCGGTAGTGCGGGCGTCGGCCAGGCCACGCTTAGTGCCAAGGGCATGACGCCGCAGCAGATTCAGGCGTTTCTCCAGCCCGTCAGGATCGACCTCCATCAGGTGGCCAATCCCTGGGGCAGCTACAATGTCTATCTCTCCACCGTCTTTGTACCTGGCGTGATGATGCTCTTCATGTTCCTCATCTCAGCTTATTCGTTAGGTATGGAGCTGAAATTCGGCCGTGGTAAGGAGTGGCTCGGCAAAGCCGACAACAACATCGTCGTCGCCATCCTTGGTAAGTTCCTGCCCCAGGCGCTCATCTTCCTCGCGCTCATCTTCTTCTACGAATATTACATCTACTGCGTCCTCGACTTCCCCCATCAGGGCGGGTTATGGAAGATCACCCGTCTGGCTTTGCTCGAGGTGTTCAGCTCCATCGGCTTCGGCATCTTTATCTTCGGCCTGATGCCGTCGCTGCGCATGTCGATGAGCATCTGTTCGCTGTGGGCCATGCTTGGCTTCTCCATGGCGGGTTCCGCCTTCCCTATGATGGGCATGGACGGTCCGTTGCAGTCGCTCACGTGGCTCTTCCCCCTGCGCCATTATTATATGCTCTATCAGATCACCGTCTTCAACGGCTTCCCGCTGCTCGACGCGTGGTTCCACTTCGTGGCGCTCGTGGCATTCATGCTGTCGCCATGGTTCGTCATCTACAAGATCAAAAACGCAATGCTCACCTATGTCTATATTCCGTAAGATATATAATTGGTTACAGGATGCTGCCTACGTGTGGCGGTATGAGATCTCGCAGGTGATCCGCGACGAGGGCGTGTTGCTGTTCTGTCTTGTCGTGCCGTTGCTCTATCCGATGCTCTATTCGTGGATATACAACAACGAGGTAGTCCACGAGGTGCCCGTCGCCGTGGTCGATCTGTCGCACTCCCATCAGTCGCGCCAGTTCATCCGCATGTGCGATGCCTCGCCCGATGTCCATGTTGCCTATTACGCTGTCGATCTCGACGACGCCCAGTCGCTCGTCAGCCGGCAGGTGGTGAAGGGCATCTACTTCATTCCCGAGGACTTTGCCACCCACCTGAACCGTCTCGAGCAGGGCACCATCAGTGTCTACTGCGACATGGCGCTCATGCTCACTTACAAGGCCATCTACCAGACGGCGATGGCTGTCTCGCAGGAGATGGGGGCGGAGATACAAAAGAAACTGGCGGGCAACTATACCGTCCGTGAAGACCTCATAACCACCAGCCCGTTGGAGGTGGAAGATGTGTCCATCTTCAATCCCCAGGGCGGCTATGGTTCCTCCGTCCTGCCGGCAGTGCTCATCCTCATTATCCAGCAGACCCTCGTGCTCGGCATTGGTCTTGCGGCAGGCACTGCCCGCGAGCGCAGCCGTTACAGCGACCTCGTGCCCATCCACCGTTGCTACTCGTCGGTCATGCGCATCATCAGCGGCAAGGCCCTCTGCTATCTCATGGTCTATGCCGTCATGGGCACCTTCCTCATCCTCGTCGTGCCGCGGATATTCCACTTCCCGCAACTCGCCGCCTGGCAGGATCTGCTGGCGATGATGATACCCTATCTGCTCTCGTGCGTGTTCTTCGGCATGACGGTGTCCTGTCTGGTTCACTATCGTGAGAATGTCATGCTGCTTGTGGTGTTCCTCTCGCTGCCGCTGCTCTTCATGAGCGGCATCTCGTGGCCGCAGTCCGCCATCCCAGGCTACTGGCAGGGCGTCTCTTGGCTTTTCCCCAGCACCTTCGGCATCCGGGCTTACACCCGTCTCAACTCGATGGGTGCCACTCTCGGCGATGTCGTCACCGAGGTGCGCTGCCTCTGGGCTCTCATGGTGTTCTATCTCTTCATGGCCTACCTCGTCTACGGCTTTGAGATGCGCCTTTCGCGTCGTCATGCCAAGGAACGCATGGACGTCCTCCAGAAGAAGCGCCAAGTCCGCTCAGTCTTAAAGGATAAGACAAAGACTCCCGAAACTTAGTGTTTCGGGAGTCTTTGTCTTTATTTCATGCCGACAATCTTGGTTTTGGGCTTTTCCTTGTTGCGGCGGTTGACGACGGTGACGACGGCCTGGGCGAGGTTGACGAAGGCGAGGCCTGTGGCGGTGTCGCTGGTAAGTGCGGCGGGGGTGCCGGCATCGCCGTTGTCGCAGATGCTCTGCACAAGAGGTATCTGGGCGAGCAGGGGCACGTTCATCTCCTCAGCGAGGCGCTTGCAGCCTTCCTTCCCGAAAATGTAGTATTTATTCTTGGGCAGTTCGGCGGGGGTGAACCACGCCATGTTCTCGATCAGTCCGAGGATGGGCACATTCACCTTCTCGTTGCGATACATGTCGATGCCCTTGCGGGCGTCGGCGAGCGCTACCTGCTGGGGCGTCGAGACAATGACGGCTCCCGTGATGGGGAGTGTCTGCAGGAGCGTCAGGTGGATGTCGCTGGTGCCTGGGGGTGTGTCGAGAATGAAGTAGTCGAGCTCGCCCCAGTCGGCATCGGCGATGAGCTGCTTGAGGGCGCTCGTCGCCATGCCGCCTCGCCAGAGCGTGGCGGTGGTGGGGGAGACGAAGAAACCGATGGAGAGCAGTTTCACACCGTACTTCTCGATGGGACAGATGAGGTCTCGGCCGTCTTTCTTGACGGCATAGGGGCGTTCGTCTTCGACATCGAACATTTTTGGCATCGAAGGGCCGAAGATATCGGTGTCGAGCAGTCCCACGCGATAGCCTAAGCGTGCGAGGGCGATGGCGAGATTGGCAGAGACGGTGCTCTTGCCGACGCCACCTTTGCCGGAGCTGACGGCGATGATGTTCTTCACGCCAGGCAGCAGTTTCTCGACCTCAGGACGGGGCGCAGACTTGAATTCGGTGACGATTTCGACGTCGATGTCCTGTCCGTAGTGGTACTTGATGGCTGCCTCGGCGGCCTTGACGGTCGACTTAAGGAAGGGGTCGGTGTCGCGGGGGAATTCCAGTACGACCTTCACCTTCCAGGGTTCTCCCTCCGTGGCGGGGGCAGCGACCGACGGGGTGTCGGCCACCATGCCACTCTCCACGAGGTTTTTCTTTGTGCCGGCATACGTCACCGTAGCCAGCGCATCCATGATCAGTTGAGGATATAAAGTCATTGCTTTTCCTTATAGCCGGTGACGTTCTTCCAGTCCTTATGGGCGATGTAGACGGGCAGGCTGCCGCGCGGGATGATAAAGGCAGGCATACTGCCCTTGAAGGTGCTCTTGGAGATGGAAGGGGGAGCGGGGGAGTTGATGATCACTTCCTTGAGCGACGGACACTTGGCGAAGGCCGAGCCGCCGATCTTCTTCAGGGCCGTGGAGAGCTCCACCTGACTGAGCATGGTGCATTCCATGAAGGCATCGCTGCCGATGCTGGTGACACCTACGGGCAGTTTGATGCTCTGCAGCGAACTGCACTTTTCAAAGGCATCGCTGTCGATGCTGGTGAGGCTGACGGGCAGGTCGATGCTCTGCAGGCTGGCACACTCTTGGAAAGCCTTGTTGTCGATCTTCTTGACGCTGGCTGGCAGGGTGATGCTGCGCAGAGCGCTGCAACGATAGAACGTCTTGCTGTCGACCTCCTGGATCATTCCGTTGATGGCCACGCTGTCGAGGGTGACACAGCCAGCGAAGGCGCTGCTGCCGATGGTCTTCACCATCATGGGGATGACAATCTGGCGCAGGCTGGTGCACTCTTCAAATGCGCTCGAGCCGATCTTCGTCAGACTGGTGGGGAGGTCGATCTGGCCTAATGCCTGGCACTTCTCGAAGGCGTTGCTGCCGATGGTCTTCACTGTGGTAGGCATACTGATGGAATCCAGACTGGTGCAGCCCTGGAAGGAGTTGGAGCCGATCTCGTCGATACCCCCCTCGATGATGACATTTTTGAGGGAGATGCAGTTCTTGAAGACACCGTTTCCGAGCTTAGACAGCTTGTCGAAACTGACAACCGCGAGACTCTGGCACTCTTGGAAGGCGTTGCTACCCAGCTTCTCCACCTTTGTCAGGTCGATCTGTGCGAGGCTCTGACAGCCCTCGAAGGCGGAGTTGCCAATCTCGTTGCAGTCCTCGGGCAGCTCAATCTGTGCGAGGCTCTTGCAGCTGCGGAAGGCGTCGGAACCGATGACCTTCACGCTCTCCGGGAGGGTGATGGTTGTGAGGCTCTCACAACCCTTAAAGGTGGTGTTGTCGATCTTCGTGATCTTAGCGATGATGTTGACGTTGGCGAGTGCCTTGCAGCCGTTGAAGGCTTGTTTGCCGATGGACGTCACGCCATCGGGAATCTCAATGGAAGTGAGGGCCTTGCAGTTCTCGAAGACTTCCTCGCCGAGTTTCGTGACACCCTGTGGGATGGTGACAGAGGACAGGTTCTCGCAGCCCTTGAAGCTCTCGTCGTCGAGGACGGTCACGCTCTCGGGAATCTGGACTTCCGTGAGCGATGCGCAGTCTTCGAAGCAGCTCTTGCCGAGGCTGGTGATGCCTGAGGGCAGGACGACCTTCGTCAGTTTTCCGGCCCCCGAGAAGAGTCCGTTGGGAAGGGCGCTCGTTGGCAGGCCCTCCTTGCCCTCGGTAAAGACGGCCTCGGAGATGTCTACGCTGGTGACCACGCATTCGCCCTTCTTATCGCTGGCCTTGGTACGGCAGACGATCTGCTGGAACAGCTTGATGTCGGCAGAATTGAGCGGACCGCTGACCTTCAGTTCGGAGATCTTGAACTTCTCGTCGTTACTGATCTGTTGCGAGAGTTGTCCGACGGCATCCACCGTCACATTTTTTGATACTTGTGCGGCGGCACATAAAGGTAAAAGGGTAAGAAGGTAAAAAGGTAAAACACCTTTTGCCAATCCCATTACCTTTGTCAATAATCGATAGTTTGTCATAATCTTCATTTTTTATTATTTTACCTTTTTACTTTTTTTACCTTCATTTCGCTTTGTCAAGTGAACTCCGCTTGGTGCGGTGGTAGGAGCGGTAGTTGTCGAGTTCTATCTCCACGTCGGGTTCTGCGAGGGTGCCTGTGCGGGGCAGTCGCCATTTCATATACTTGATGTTCAGCCCGCGGGCGATCCACATCGATTCGTAATAGGTCTGGATGGAAAGGAGTTCTTGCGGAATGTGGAATGTGGAATGTGGAATGAGATTACCATACAAATCTTCCGTCCTTGCGAGCACCGGCAGTGCGTTTTTCTCGACCATGTACGTTGTATAAGTGAAGAGGAAGTTGGAGTCGGTCTTCAGGTGGATAATGCCGCCGTCGACGAGGAAATGGCGGTAGCGCTCCATGAACCAGGTGGAGGTGAGGCGCTTGCGGGGATTCTTCATCTGGGGATCGGAGAAGGTGAGCCAGATCTCCTGCACCTCATCCTCGGCGAAGAAACGGTCGATAATCTCGATGTTCGTGCGGAGGAAGGCGACGTTCTTCAGACCTTCACGGAGGGCCTGGGTGGCTCCCGTCCACATGCGGGCGCCCTTAATGTCGACGCCGATGAAGTTGGTGTCAGGGTAAAGCTTGGCCAGTTCGACGGTGTACTCGCCCTTGCCACAGCCGAGTTCGAGGACGATGGGGTGGTCGTTGTGGAAATACGCATCACACCAGCGGCCCTTCATCTCAAAGGGAACATGTTCCACTACCGAAAAGGGGTATTGGAACACGTTCTCATAGGATGCCATATCGGCAAATTTCGCCAGCTTGCCTTTGCCCATTATTCAATCACTACGGTGGTCCAGCCGTGCTTGTCCTCGATCTCACCGTACTGGATGCCACGGAGGGTATCGAAAAGCTTCTTAGACATCGGACCGGGCTTCTCACCGAAGGAGTAGCGCTTGCCGGTGTCGAGGTCGTCGATATAAGAAATAGGACTGATGACGGCGGCTGTTCCGCAGGCACCAGCCTCCTCGAAAGTCTCGAGCTCCTCCTCGGGGATGGGGCGACGCTCCACCTTCATGCCTAAGTCCTCGGCCACCTGCATCAGCGACTTGTTGGTGATGGAGGGGAGAATAGAGGTAGACTTCGGGGTGACATAGGTGTTGTTCTTGATGCCGAAGAAGTTAGCGGCACCGCACTCGTCCATGTATTTCTTCTCCTTGGCGTCGAGGTAGAACTCACAGGCGTAACCCTTCTCGTGGGCCAGGTTGTTGGCGAAGAGGCTGGCGGCGTAGTTACCACCCACCTTGTACTTACCTGTGCCGAGGGGAGCCGAACGGTCGTAGTCGCGGATGATCACATAAGGATTGGCTGCGAAACCACCCTTGAAGTACGGACCCACGGGCGTGACGAAGATAAGGAAGCAGTACTCCTTGGAGGGATGGACACCCACCTGGGCACTGGTACCGATGAGCAGCGGACGGATATACAGCGTGGCACCACTCTCATAGGTGGGGATCCACTCCTGGTTCAGACGTACCACCTTCTTCACCATTTCCGTGAAGAGCTCGGTGCTGACCTCAGGCATCATGATGCCGCGGCAGGTGCTCTGCAGACGGGCTGCATTCTCGTCGACACGGAAGATGCGCACCTTGCCGTCAGGACAACGGTAGGCCTTCAGGCCTTCGAAAGCCTCCTGGCCGTAGTGCAGGCAGGTGGCTGCCATGTGCAGGTTCAGATACTCGTCGGAGCATACTTCTATTTCGCCCCACTTGCCGTCACGATAGTAACAGCGTACGTTGTAGTCGGTTTTCATGTAACCGAACGACAGGTTTCCCCAGTCTAAGTTCTTCATAATGTTATATGTTTAATGTTCTCTGTTGTCTAATTGCGCGCAAAATTACATAAAATTATGCGGCTGTGCAACAAAAAGAAACAAAAAGTGGTTATTTTATTTTGCATGTCAGGGGAAAACACGTACCTTTGCATGTCGATAATGAAGAATTTTTAATATTTAGACAAGCAAAAAGAAAAAAATGAAGAAATTATTTGTTTTATGGGCGTTGGCCTGTTTTTGCGTGGCAGCCGTCCATGCTACCGAGGTGAACGACACCACTATCATGGCACAGGCTCAGGACACCACCCTGATTACGTCGGGTGAGAAAGTGGTCATTGTAACCGGCGACAAGCCTTATCATGTAAAGGTGGTCAAGAAGAAGAAGGACGAAGAGTGCAAGGTGCATAACATCAGTACGCATGTCAGCGTGGGTGTGAACATCGGGTTGGGCACTCCCGACGGAATGAGCGTCAAGCCCTTCAAGTCGTGGGACCTCAACTGGACGGTGTTCCAGTATGACTATTCGCCCAAGAAGGCGCTGCAGACCTATTCTGCCGGTGTCGGCATAGGCTGGCACAACTACGGCATAGGAAGCGGCAGCATGTTTTCGAAGGATGCCGACGGCGTGGTCGTCGTGGGAGACTATCCTGCCGGTGTCAGTTCAAAGTATTCGCGCTTCCACAGTTTCAGCATTTCCGTGCCGTTGCAGTTCACGCAGAAGTTCGACCGCAAGGGCAAATACGCTTTGAGCGTGGGGCCGGTCATCAACTTCAACGTGAGCGGCCATCTGACCACTGGCTACGATCAGGGCGACGTGGAACACAACATGACCACCAAGAAGATTGACTACCGCCCGGTGACTGTTGACATCAGGGCCATCATGAAATTAGACGGCATAGGCATCTATGCACGCTATTCGCCCATGACCGTCTTCAAGAAAGACCGCGGCCCGGAGTTCCGTTCACTCTCGCTCGGCTTGTATTTTTAAGAGTTCCTCTTCTGTCTTGGTCAGCTTGTCCTGACAGAACGTGATAAGTCGCTGCGCAGCCTTCAGCTGTGCAGCGATTTCGTCTATGTCGCATTCACCGCCTTCCAGTTTACGCACAATGTTTTCGAGCTGGGCGAGTGCTTCTTCGTATTTCTGGTTCTCGTTCATTTGACAATGGATTTGATGGTTCCTTTCTCTACTTTTGTTTCTATCTCGTCGCCGGGATGCAGCTGAGACGGGTCGCGTACTACCCGTCCGTTGAGCATGGTGATGCTATAGCCGCGACGAAGCAATAGCGTGGGGTCATAGCCTTGCAGCTGAATGGCGATGCGCTCAAGGTGGTGTTTCTGCGTGGTGAGGCGTCGTTCAATGGCAACGGGCAGCCTGCTCTGCAACAGCTCAATGCGATGGCGTGAGTCGCTGATGACACGTAGTGCGAGGGTAGGAATACGCTGACGGGCATCGTCAATGCGGTCGGCAACATGCTTCAGGTGGTCAACGAGCAATGCGGCGGCAGCGGTAGGAGTCTTGACGTGGCAGTAGGCCACCATGTCAAGGATGCTCTCATCGCGGTCGTGGCCGATACCCGTGATGACAGGCAGCGGAAACTGTGCAACGTTCTCTGCCAGGGCCAGTGTGTCGAAACCGCTGAGGTCGCTGGTGGCTCCGCCGCCGCGAATGATGACGACCAAGTCAAACTGTTGAACCTGCTCATAGATGTCGTTCAGCGCGGCAATGATGGACTGCTCTACCTGCTCTCCCTGCATGACGGCGGGGAAGAGACGGACGGAGAAGCACAATCCGTAGGGGTTTTCCTCGAGTTGGCGGCAGAAGTCACCGTAACCGGCGGCTGTCGCTGCACTGATGACGGCAATACGTTTGGCAAAGAGCGGCAACTGCAGTTCGCGCTGCAAATCGAAGACCCCTTCTGCCTTGAGCTGGCGGATGATTTCCTGACGGCGGCGTGCCAGGTCGCCGATGGTGTAGGTGGGGTCGATGTCGGTGACAATCCACGAGAATCCGAATGCTTCGTGAAACTGTGGATAGACACGCAGCAGCACCTTCATACCTGCACGGAGCGGCTGTCCGGTGGTACGCTCGAAGTGTGGACGCACTACGTTCCAGGTGGTCTTCCAGCATTTTGCCGAAGCACGGGCAATGGGGGTGTTGCTTAGCTCGTCCTTTTCCACCAGTTCCATGTAGCAGTGACCACGGCTTTCGCGACATTCTGCCAGTTCTGCCTGTACCCAGAAATCGTCAGACAGCTCAGTCTCAATGGCATCGCGCACCATGAGATTGAGCTGTCTGAGGGTATATGCTTGTTGTTGCATTCAGGGGTTTTTACCTTGTCAGGTTGTTCATGTAGGCATGCCAGAAGTTAGGCAGTCCATAACCGAAAATGTTGTCAGGATGCTCCTTGTTGTCGCTACACTGGCGGACTACCTCAATCAGTTCGTGGGCAGTGAGGTGGGGGAGTGCCTGCCAGAGGCAAGCCACCATGCCGCATGCCGTGGGCGAAGAGAAAGACGTACCGTTGGCACGGATAATCTCGCCCTCGCCATACATGAGGTACGAGGGGTTGCCAATGGCCATGATGTCGGGCTTGACACGTCCGTCCTGTGAAGGACCGATGCTGCTGAAGTTGGCATTGACCAACTGGCGGTTCAAGGCACCAACGGTCAGCACATTGTCGGCATCTGCAGGCGGGGTGATCTTCTTCCAGGGCTCATCGCCTGAATTACCTGCGCTGCAGACGAGTACGATGCCCTTGTCGGCAAGCATCGATGCACCACGTGATATGAAGGCGGTGCGACCGTCCAACTCGTAGTATTTATGGCTGGTACTCGGGTCGTCGAAGTTGTTGTAGCCCAAGGAGGTATTGATGACGTCCACACCCACGCTGTCAGCAAATTCGGCAGCCATCACCCAGTAGTCTTCCTCCACTTCCTGCTCTGTACGGCCGTCCTCACTGCGCAGGAGCCAGAAACTGGCCTCGGGGGCTGTACCGATGAAGACGTTGGGCTCGTTCAGTCCCATGCAGGACAGCACACCTGTGCCGTGGCTGGTGTCAAAGTAGATGTTTGGACGTGGCTCGCACACGAAGTCGTGGGTACCGAGGACATTGATTTTCTGGATGCTGGGAATGACATCGGCATTGCAGAATCCGCCATCGATGACGGCAATGGTCATGCCCTGGCCGCGGAATCCTGCGGCATGGAGACTGTCGCCACCCATGACGCTGATCTGGCGGAATCCCTTTCCGTAGAGGTTGTCGGTAGAATCTTTCGCAGCAAAGGTCGTGGCGTATTCGCGACGTTCAGGCATGGCCTCTTCATTGTCGGGTGAAGTCCATACCTTGCGGGCACCCCATACGAATTCCAGATCACATATTTTATTGATGACAGTCGTGTCGCTTACCTTCACCAGTACGGTGTTCAGCCAGCGGCTGGTGCCGACGACAGGTGCCAGTTTGTTAATCTTCTTTATGTATTTGGGACTGACGGGACGGTCGCTTTCGTCAAGCGTTAGTAGCTGACGCTGACGACGTTCCAGCGCTTTCTTCGACAGAAGCTTCTCTGGCTTGTTAAGGTCTGCTGCGCCTTTCTTGTCACTTAGTGCGATACGGTAGATGTACGTTTTCTGCGGGGTTTCAGGCTCTGTAGTTGATTGTTGTTGTGCATGGGTGGTCAGCATGGCTGTTGTGGCCAGTGCAACCGTAAAAAATAGTTTTTTCATGTTGTTTTTGGTTTTAATTCGAATTATTGGGTGCGAAGGTACGAATTATTGACCATACAGCCAAATTTATTTTGAAAAAAAGCAGAAATGAAAATAAATCGTTATTTATTTTGCATTTCGCTCGGTTTGCACTACCTTTGCACACATTATTATGTAAATATTGCCGATGGACAATAAACAAGCGACACTCGAACTCGGTCAGAAACCTGTGGGACGGCTGCTCTGGCAGTATGCTTTGCCTGCCATAGTGGCCATGACGGCATCGAGTCTCTATAACATTATCGACCGTGCCATGATAGGACAGGTGGTCGGTCCGGAGGCCATTGCGGGCTTGGGCATCACATTCCCCTTCATGAACCTCTCGGCAGCTTTCGGTGCTGCCGTGGGCGTTGGCGCCTCTACCTGCATCAGCGTTAAATTGGGACAGCGTGACTATAAAACGGCAGAGCACCTGTTGGGGAACACCGTGACCTTGAACCTCATCGTTGGTTTCCTGTTTATGGTGCTTAGCCTTGTGTTCCTTGACCCTATCCTGCGCTTCTTCGGGGCGTCGGATGTCACACTGCCCTATGCCCGCGAGTTTATGATTGTTATCCTGCTGGGCAACATGATAACCCACATGTATTTCGGTATGAATGCTGTACTTCGTGCGGCGGGAAAACCGCGCCATGCTATGTATGCTACGTTATTTACCGTAGGGTGTAACATCGTGCTGGTCATGGCTTTTGTTTGGTTGTTCCGTTGGGGCATTCGAGGAGCTGCTTTGGCAACAGTGGTATCGCAATCTTTTGCACTTTGCTGGCAGATGTGGATACTTAGTGACAAGCGTGAACTGCTTCATCTGAAACGGGGTATTTATCGTCTGAAGGCAGATCTGGTGCGGAATATTATTTCTATTGGTGTATCGCCCTTCCTGATGCAGAGCACATCATGCATCATTGTTATTTTTATGAATAATCAGTTCGTGCGCTATGGTGGTGATATGGCCGTGGGTGCTTATTCTATAGCCAACTCTATGGTCATGGTGTTCTTTATGTTCGTCATGGGCGTGTGCCAGGGCATGCAACCAATTGTGGGATATAACTATGGTGCCGAGAAGTACGATCGTATGATGCGCTGCCTGTTTATGGCTATCGGATGTGCTACGTCTATCTTACTATTCGGTTGGACGCTATCCATGCTTTTCCCCCGTCAGATAGCGCGTATATTCACAA
>JAEEGJ010017118.1_pt1 | contig 16473 bp, 21 predicted proteins | sample 8958761 | NCBI WGS metagenome assembly JAEEGJ01 (sample SAMN16246546, study PRJNA631951) | gut metagenome | biome: gut microbiome; feature: rumen; material: RS-attached | host: Bos | place: Iran: Karaj | collected 2018-10
ATTTACAGCAAGGATTTGTTTCTTTCTCCGACGCTCGCGTGGAAAGATTTGTAGATGCTTGGCTTGAAGACGTTGCTGATTTAAGCGGCTCTGATGATGAGGTAAAACTTACTTTTCCGGAGGGATTCTAAAATGCCGAAGACATTAACTGACGCCCAACAGAAAAAAATAAAAAAGGCCATCTATAAGAAGGCTGATGAATTTGGGTACATGACATCTGGTCGAATTGAAAGTGGCAGATTCATGGATGAGTTAGTCGATGATCCAGATATTGGCGGGGTTCTTAAAGAATATATGACCAAGGAGAGAATCCGTACATATATCAAAGACGGCGTTCTTAACGCATACACAAAAGCCAAAAACAGGAGTGCCTTATCAACTACCACTCCAGAAGCGACCGTCGAAAACCTTTTTTCACTTTCAGCATCCATTATTCAGCGTTGTAATGGAAAAAATAGCGGTGTATTTGTCCTTCGTGCTGAGAATGGCAGTATTTTCGTGGTCAGCAGCGGTACAACCCTTAAATGGGAAACAGCTCTAAGAAAAGCTTTAGAGTTGATAGCAAGGGAGCCAAGACTTTCCGTTGAAGGGAAAACTCCATTTATTTGCTTACAGCTTTCAGAAGCTAGCCAAGAGTTGACTGAGGCGGATCGTAACCATATAAGAACTGCTCTGAATGCAATTGGAGTTAAAGCAGTCTTCTGCGGTAACAATTAGCTTCTTGCTAGAGGGTGTGATTATGGGGCGCTACACGCCAGAACAATCTCATAGAATTATGTCCGCTGTTAAGCAAAAAGACACGAAACCCGAAATTATTCTTCGAAGGGCTTTGTGGGAAAAAGGATACCGATATCGCAAGAATTACAAGAAGCTCCCAGGGAAACCTGACATTGTATTTGTTGGGAAGAGAGTTGCCGTATTCTGTGACGGAGATTATTGGCACGGTCATAATTGGGTTATACGAGGATATGGTTCATTAGAGGAAGAACTGTCGCGTTATTCTGATTTCTGGAGAAAGAAAATCGAAGGAAATATTGAACGTGATCAAAAAAACAATGCCCTCCTAAAAGAAATGGGATGGACCGTCATACGCTTGTGGGAAAGCGACATAAGAAAGAACTTAGACACATGTATCATAGAAATAGCTGAAGCTCTAGCTTCCAAATAAGCCCAACTATTATGATGGTTTCAATACACTCCCTATACTAGTAGAAAAATGGTAAATGCAAAGACCGCCGTCCCCAAGAAGGGATAGGCGGTCTTTTTGCATCTATTTCAAGAAATCAATACGGTGGTCAATCGGTCTGAGATCGTATCCGTTTCGTGTCAGGTGCGCGATCTTCAAAGCCACAAGGTTTATATCCGTATTCATGGCACGGGCAACCTGTTCTGCTGTGTACTGGTAGGAACGAACATAATCAAGGAGCTCGTCGGTATCGAGCAGGATTTCCGCCGCAACGATGTTGGCTTGGTACTCTTGGATCGTTCTCATATCATACAGGGTAAACTCTTTCAGCCCGTTTGCCTTTGCAAGGTTGCGATGAAGCTTGTCGTGTCCAATTTCGTGTGCGCAGACGATGCGTTGCAGTCTTTCCGGCATATCACGGTTCAGGAAGATAAACCGATTTCGCTTTATAACGCGGTACATCCCCTTCAGGGAGCCAAAGTCATCGCAGAAAAGAAGTTCTATTCCGGTCTCTCTTGCTATTTTGAATGGGTCTCTGGTGTCGCAGCGCTTCACAAGTTTTTCGCCGACTTCCGAGAGCATATCAGCAGTCATAAACCCACCCCCGTTTCTTCGTATATCATTTTCAGCAATAGTTTAACAGGGCAATAGTCCGAAAAAACGGACTCATTCCGCCTTTTGCTCCCGATATTTCTTGGGGGTATATTTTTTGTTCTTATCCTTGGCAAGCCAGTATGCCTCGTTCAACGCTCTCATAGCTCCGTCAAGAGCGTCTTCAGGAAGTTCGCCGCCGGCAAACATGCCGGCAACTTCACTCACCAGTTCGTCGATGTCTTTGGCTGCTTTAGCGCCGCCCTTTTCCTGGGCGTCTATGTAATACATTCCCGCACTTCCAAGGAGTTCGGGAGCGGTAGTCCCAAGCGCCGCAGCCAACTTTTCTACGATGTCCAAACTCTTGGGCTTACGGGTCCCAAGCTCGTAATTCTGGATTGTTCGGTCCGACACTTCTGCTTTCTTTGCGAGTTCGACCTGCGTTAAGCCAGCCTGAACCCGTTTCTCTCTCAACCGATCCTTAAAAGTCATGACGCACCTCTTTCAAAATTTTTTACGCCGAACACGAACACTTATTTCGTGAACCCCATTGACACGCATAATCGTTCGTGCTATACTATGCCCACACACGAAAGCTCCGTTCGTGTTAATAGTACCACACGAACACGCCGGGTGTCAAGACCTGTGGACAACATTTTTAGCTGAAAAGTGAATCTTTTTTGTGAACGGAGGTGATAAGGTGACCGGAACAGTTCTTCACAGCGATATGAACAGCTTCTACGCTTCGGTTGAAATGATGCTTGAGCCGAAGCTCAGAGGAAAGGCTGTCGCCGTGTGCGGCTCAACCGAAGACCGTCACGGCATCGTTCTTGCCAAATCCGAGCTGGCCAAGAAAGCCGGCGTCAAAACCGGAATGGTGAATTGGGAGGCACGGCAGGCTTGCCCCGGCCTGATTGTGGTTCCTCCTCAGTACGACGAATATCTGAAATACTCCAAGCTGGCACACGAAATCTACTATCGCTACACCGATCTTGTAGAACCTTTTGGAATGGATGAGTGTTGGCTCGGTCTGCCCTGGATGGATCACAGCGAAGGGCTCCGCGTCGCCGAAGAAATACGTGCAGCCACAAAGAGTGAACTTGGCCTGACCGTCAGTATCGGCGTCAGTTTCAACAAGATTTTCGCCAAGCTCGGCAGCGATATGAAAAAGCCCGACGCCATCACGGAGATCACCAGCGACAATTTCAAGGATAAGGTCTGGCCGCTCCCGGCTTCCGATCTGCTCTATGTAGGAAGGGCCACCGAAGCAAAGCTCGCAAAATACGGCGTCCATACCATCGGTCAGCTTGCTGCGATGAACCCGGAATACCTTAAAAGCTGGCTTGGCGTCAATGGACTAATGCTATGGCGCTTCGCCAACGGTACGGACAATTCCAAGGTGATGCAGAAGGATTTCGTTTCCCCGATCAAGAGCATCGGTCACGGAATCACATGCAATGCCGACCTTGAAAATGAAGAAGAAGTCTTCAAGGTCATGCTGGAGCTGTCTCAGGACATCGGACACCGCCTGAGAGTACATGAGCTTGCCGCGACGGGTGTTCAGATTTGGATTCGCAGCAATGACCTCTTCGGATCGCAGTTTCAATGCAAGCTCCCTTTGAAAACACAGCTTCCAAATGAGATTGCCAACGCAGCGTTCAACCTGTTCCATGAACGCTATCAGTGGAACAATAAGGTTCGCGCCGTCTGTGTGAGAGCCATAAACCTCATCCCCAACAGCAGCAGCGAGCAGCTATCCCTTTTTTATGATTATGAGGCACGGGAAAAGCGCATCCGTCTGGAAGACGCAGTAGAAGAAATTCGGCGGCGCTTCGGGAAAAGAGCAATCAGCTACGCGATTCTCATGGGGAATCTCAAAATGCCTACTGACGGACGAGATCTTGTCCGTATGCCAGGTATCATGTATCAGTAACCGGAGGATAAGAACATGGAAAAAGATCAGGAACGAAGAAGAGTGTACGTCAAAGTCAACGCAGACCACAACGTCGATGGATCAATCCATCCCAACTGCATTACGTTTGAAAACGGGAAACGGTATGAGATCGACCGGGTAATACATATCTGCCGCGCGGCAGCTACAAGAGCCGGAGGAACAGGCATCCGCTATACGGTTCGCATATTGGGGACCGAAACTTTCCTGTTCGACGAAGAAAACGGACGCTGGTTCGTCGAAGCAAAGTGCCGTGGATAAGGAGGATCAAAATGCCTTTGGAATTTATTGAAGTATCGCCATTGCCCGAATACTGCATCGGCTGCAAAGAAGAGGACTGTTACAACTGCGATTACGCCGGTTACCGGTGGGTTCTCTCTCCGCTTCAGGAGCTGGAATTGAAGAAGAAGCTCAGGGAGCAGGCTGACCGCCGGCAGCATCGTGATGTTGACGAGATAGACAGAAAAATCAAAGCCACAGGAGGAATCTCAGATGACCAGATATGACATCAAATGCCCGATCTGCGGTTGCTGGAACCGCGCTTTGGATTTAGACGATTCAAATAACAGAATGGAATGTGCGGAATGCCGGCAGGACTTCGAGCTTCTCCGCATCACCAAAACGGTTGCCATTCCTTTGGTAACACAGGAACAGTTGATACTTATCGGAGCTTCTCACGATCCGATTGCCAGAGTTCCGAAAACAGCGTAGATATTCACCGCAAAACTCAGGAAGGAGAACAAAATGGTACTTTCCTACACAGACATCGAAAAGATCGCCGATGCGACGATGGATGACTTCAACAAATTCATGTTTCCCGCAGGGCGTGACTTAGAAGGCATCATGCCTCACGGAACCCCGATTGATCAGCTTGCTTCCGATTACCTGAAGCTGAAAGTGACCTTCGAGCATCTGTCTTCCGATGGGAGCTTTTGCGGGCTTACAGCCTACGAGGATACTTCTTACTCGCTCGAAGAAAACGGTGTTGTGCGGGTCATTCCTCTGAAAAGAAACCAGGTGCTTCTGGACAGCAGCTTCATCGAACCCGGTAAGGTGAAGAAGCTCTGCGGGAAAAGAAGATTCACCCTCGCTCACGAATGCGCCCATCAGATTCTGTTCCAGCTCGAAAACGAGGACACTAAAACTTCCTGCCGCAAGAAGTATTCCGAGCGCAAGTGCTATTCCTTACGGGATCTGAAAAACCGTGAAGACTGGAACGAGTGGCAGGCAAACGCGCTGGGAGCTGCCTTGCTGATGCCGCAGAAAGAGATCAGCCTTGCGGTCTGGCGGTTTTCATCAGGGAAAAACCTCGTCAGCTACAACGGCTATTTCAATTACATGGATCACCAGGCGGTGAAGATGATGTGCGATGCGTTTCGCGTGTCCAGATCAGCTTTGATTATCCGCCTTGCCCAGCTCGGGTATTTAGATAAGCGTCCCTATTCCGAATACTATGATCCATTGGAGATACTGGCATGAGTAAAACACCGATTCGTATCCAGGAGCCCTCTGACGAGCTCCGCCGAAAAATAAGCTTGGCGCGGGAACACATTGCAACTCAGACGCAAAGAGTTATCCGCTGCCCATACTGCCGCCACAAGCTGTGTGAAGCCTGCGCTGATGCGGCAGGACACATCGAGTTGAAATGCAGCAAATGCGGACGGACTGCCCCGATAGATTTTCTGAGCATGAGAAGAGTGCGTCTGCGTGCTTATACCAACAGCTAATCTTCCCATCAAAACTGAATAACTCATAGCTGAGCTCTGGAGCCGCCTGACAAGGTGTAGTCATCCTAAATGCCGCATGAGATGGAAATACGCTTGTATTTCTGTTTTATCGGCACGGATTTGATTCCACCCGTCATGCGGCTATTTTTATGACCTTTCTGTCGGTTCCGACCAGCGGAAAGGTCTTTTTTTCATGTTAGAACACTGGCTCTGTTTCATCGCTGAGTATCCGTAATCTCCATTTTTGATTTTCACCCAAATTCAAAAATTCAAAGGAGATTACGACATGCACACACTCAAAGAATTTGATTACGACCTCTGGACGACGAAAGAAAACGAAACCGTTCACTACTGGGCTCGCGTGAAAAGGACGGGTGAAGTATGTGAGGTGGATTCCGAAGTTTTCAACTTTCTCCGCAGCGAAGAGAACAAGATGCGCTATGAGTTGAGAAAGGGAAAATCGCCTGTATCTCTCGATGTAAACGCAGACACCGACATCGGAGAAAGCGCATCCTGGATCATCGACCCGATCGATTGTATTGAGAACTTGATCTGCAAAATGGATCTCGAAAGGTTCTGCCTTGTACTCACTGAAAAGCAGCGTGACCTTTTCACCGAGTGTGTAATCAACGGGAAAACCCAGGCAGAGTACGCCAGGATGAGAGGTGTCGACCATAAAACTGTCAATGAGTGCCTCATGAGCATCAGAAAAAAATTTGAAAAATTCTATGGCAATACCCCCCTAAACACCTGAGAAATTCACGTTGGCAAGTGAGAGGACAAATCTCACTCCGATGGGAATCTGGGATTTCAGTTTTCTCCAGCTCGCAAGAGCTGCTGATCTTTGAAAACTGAATAACCAGTCACCAGGCACATTCTCAAAGTCAATAGCCACCTTCGCAGGCGCGCCAAGACCCCGAAAGGGCGAGCGATAAAGCCCATGCGATAAAAACCGGATTGCTACCGGCGGAGGCGATGACAGGTTTTGAGGACAATGATACTTCCGTAACTCGCGGCCCGGCCACAAAGAAGGCGGGGAGGTTAGATGCCTATGGAGCGGTGCAGCACACCGCCGCCTGGTGATTCCCATCGGACTTGTAAGAGTTCGTCTCCCGGGGTGTCGAGGACAAATAGGGAGAGACAAACACGCTTTATGGGAAGCCGGTCTACCCGGTAAAGGTTCGCCGGCTTCCATCTTACATATTCGGAAAAGGAGACGAGCATGGAATATCAAGACAGATTTAACGGTGAGCGGTATCTCGATATGACCGCCTACCTCGCCATGAAACATATCGAAGAGACCGAAAGGAGGCAGCGCAAATTGAGAGAGGATTGGGATTTTCACCGCGGAGATATTTACATGGCCGACCTCGGCAGCGGAAGAGAAGGCATCAACGGCTCCCACGTTCAGGGTGGGATCAGACCGGTGGTTCTGCTTCAGAACAACGTCGGCAACTATTTCTCGCCGACTCTGATTATCGTGCCCCTGACCTCCCGTCTGTGGAAGAAACCTTCTCAGCCGACGCATTACCTGGTTCGCCAGACGGGGCGGCTGACTTCTGACAGCATCGCACTCGGCGAACAGATCACCACCATCGACAAGCGGCAGTGCATCAAATACCTCGGCAGGCTCAGCCGTCAGGAAACCGACGCTATCAAAGATGTTGCTATCTGTGCTATCGGCGGAGATGTCGATATTCCCGAATGTCAGGAGGCACCGTAGGAAAAATGAATGCAGAATTAAAAATAGACTCTGAATTTGAAAAAATCATTCCTCCGCTGTCGGAGGATGAGTTCAGACAGCTTGAAGCCAATATCCTTGAAGAAGGTGAGATTTACACTCCTATCTTCACATGGAATGGCTTAATCGTAGACGGTCACCACCGGTACAAAATCTTAAAAGAGCATCCGGATATCAAGTTCCGGGTTTCCGAACGCCACTTTGACAATCGTTATGCTGCCATCTCCTGGATCTGCAACAATCAGCTTGGCAGGCGGAATTTGAATGATATACAACGAACAGTTCTCATAGGCAGAAAATACGAGGCTGAAAAGCTCGCTTATGGAGATCGAAGAAGCGAATCTTTTTCAAAAGGGCAAAATGTCCTTCTGAAAAATACGACAAACATCACCGCTCAAAGAATCGGAAAAGAAATGGGCGTCAACGAAAGAACCGTGCGCAGAGCGGGAGAAGTGGTTATCGGTATAGATGCTGCCGAAGCTGTATTGCCGGGTATTGAAAAAGAAATCATGTCCGGCAGCATAAAGCCGTCAAAGAGCTCGGTCATCGCTGTTGGCAAAGCTCCGGCCGAGGAACGAAAGCAACTGGCGGAGGCTCTACGTAAGCCACAGGAGAAACTACCCGCCCCGAAAGATGTGGCCGAATCTCGGAAACGCAACCAGAGTATTGAGGCAATTTCAGCCGCCCTCGCCGAGCACAAGGAAGTCAATGACATAGAAAATGTTCTTGGGATCATACACGGCGCTGCGGATGACTTTCAAGGGACGTGCAGCTTTTACCTTGATGAGTTTCCCGGGCTGTTGAAAGAAGACAAGCCGAAACTGATCAAGGCAGTTAAAAACCTTAAATCCTACATTCTCAGTATCACAGGAGGAAACTGATATGAAGAAAGCACAGAAAAAAGCCGAGCCCGTGTATCGCATGGAGATGATCGACAGCGCGAAGCTGGAGGTGCTCCGCGACGATTACCAGAAGCAGTTGAACAAGAAACGTGTCGCGCAGATCGTTACAGACTTTGACGAGCGGATCGCCAATGAACCGAAGGTCAGCTACCGTGACGGTCACTACTACGTATTTGACGGTCAGCACAGCGTAAGCTCCCGGATTCTGCTTAACGGAGGACATCTCCCGATTCTCTGCAAGGTATACCGCGGTCTTACCGAAGAAGATGAAGCTCTCCTGTTTGCAGAGCAGACCGGTCACGCTTCTATGCCTACGCCTGCGGACAAGCTCCGCGCACGCCTCTTCGCCAATGAGAAAGAAGCAGTAGCCTTTAAGCAGGCAACGGAAAGCGCCGGCTTCATTCTCGATCTCGACGGTTCCAACAGCGACTACCACATTCGCTGTATCAATACCGCGCTGAGAATGTACAGGCGTGTACAGCCTGAATGCTATAAGGAAGCTCTCGGGATCATTGCGCTGTCATGGAACGGCGCACGCGATTCTCTTCTGAATGAGGTGATTATCGCAGTCAGTGAGTTTGCCTATAAGTATCGCGGCAGGTACAACTCCCGTATTCTGATCGACCTACTGAGCAAGACTAATCCGCGCGAAATCAGCCAGCGGATTCAGGCGGACTTCAAGCACCCTGGCTACAAAAAGTACCTCTATCCGATCTATCAGCTCTACAACGATAACTGCGGCGGAGCCAAGTTGCCTTTAGAGTTCTGATAGTTCTGCAAAGGAAGACGGGAGCCGGCGATGCTGACTTCGCCAGCTCCCGACAATTATTTGCCATCAAAGGGAATGGAGGGAAACACCTATGACGACTGAGCAAATGAAAAATACCGACATTCGCAGTGTTGATCCTTCGGTGCTGGTCAACAGGCAGAATGTTCACATTGACAAGCAGTTACCCCGGGACGAACGGCTGAAGCAGTATATCAGCCAAATCAAAAACCCGTATTGCTATCTTGACGGCGACGTGGTAGTAAAGGTTTCCTTCAAAAAATGCGACGAGACCATCGAAGACAGGCTGCGCGCTTATATTCGGAGTTTTTGAGGAATCGACATCCTCGACTGAAGACAGAAGAATCAGTATCATATTTGCCGGAGGTGATCTGAAATGGCAGAAAAAATCTGGAATGTCGCTGCTTACACTCGTCTTTCAAGAGAAGACGGCGACAAAGTGGAAAGCAACTCCATCACAAGCCAGAAGGAAATGATCCGGGATTTTCTTCTGAGCAAATCTGACATGGTAATGGTTCAGGAATATGTGGATGACGGATACTCCGGAGTCAATTTTGAGCGACCCGGTTTCAAAAAGATGATGGACGATATTCGCGCCAAGAAAATTGATTGTATCGTCTGCAAGGATCTTTCCAGATTCGCAAGAAACTACATCGACTCCGGCCGCTACTTGGAGAAGATATTCCCGTTCATGGGCGTTCGCTTTATTGCGATCAATGACAACTACGATTCGGCGGGAGAAAAAGCGCAATCCGATTCGCTGATCGTTCCGTTTAAGAACTTGATCAATGACGCATACTGCCGGGATATTTCCATGAAAATCAGAAGCCAGCTCGACATAAAGCGTAAGATGGGAGACTATATCGGAGCTTTCACAACTTACGGATACACGAAAGACCCGGCAAATAAAAACAAGCTGGTGGTAGATGAAAACGCCGCCAGGGTCGTGGAACTGATCTTTCGTCTGCGGCTTCAGGGGATGAGTAATGGCAGGGTCGCGCAGCAGCTAAACACTATGGGCATCCTTTGCCCGATGGAGTATAAACGCTCAAACGGGCAGAACTTCAATTCTGGTTTTCGCCTCAACGATAAAGCAACCTGGAACGCCATGTCCGTAGCTCGAATCCTTACCAATGAAGTCTATATCGGTACGCTTTGTCAGCACAGGCGCGGAACTCCTAACTACAAGGTCAAGAAAGAACTGTACTATCCGCGAGAAGAGTGGATCGTAATTGAAAATAATCACGAACCGATAATTGACCGCGTGGATTTCGATACGGTTCAGTCCCTTCTTCAACGCGATGTTCGGACAGCTCCGAACGAAAGCAACGTACCGCTGTTTTCTGGATTCGCATACTGTGGAGACTGCGGGCATTGTATGGTTAGAAAAACCGTAAACTCGGGAGGACGGACGTATACATACCTGACTTGCTCGACCCACAAAGCAGGACAGGGGTGTTCATCACATTCTTTCAGCGAAAAGAAGCTGGAGAAAATCGTCCTTCGTTTAGTAACCGACCACATTCGCCAGATCTGTGACGTTGACCGCGTGCTGGACTACATCTCGTTACTACCGGAACAGCAAAGGGCTATTTTCAATTATGATGCCCAGGTCGCAAAGCTCAATGAAGAGATTGAAAGATTTCAAGAGCTCAAGCTCAACCTTTACAGCGATATGTCAGACGGAATTATAAGCCGAGAAGAATATCTGGAGTTTCGTACTGGTTATGACAAGAAGATAGCTGACCGCCAGCGTTCCATAGCCAACATCCGGGACGAACGGGAACATGCAGTCGAAAGCAACGACCGAAAGATCAAATGGATCGAACTTTTCAAGCAGTACAGGAATATCACAGAGCTTCAGCGGAATGTGATTGTCAATTTGATCGAACGAATCATCATCTACGATGCCAAGCATATTGAAATAGTTTTCCGGTATCAAGACAAACTGGATTCAGCCATTCAATATATCGAGCGTTTCTCAGAAGCCTTGCCGGAACAAATAGTCGAAGGAGTGAGTTGATATGCCAGGGAGAAAAAGAAGAACGTATGAAGAGATGATCGCCACACCGGAGGAAGTCGTTATTGAACAGCCTTCGGTTTGGGAAACGGCAATCTACGCCCGTCTTTCGGTTGAAAACAGCAAGAAGAACGATGACGGAGAATCTATTGAAGGACAGATTGAAATTTGCCGTGAATACATAGAAGATCATCCGTATCTTCACTATGTCGGCACATTCTCTGATAACGGATGGACAGGCGTTAATACCGATCGTCCGGAGTTTCAGCGTATGCTTGCCGGTATCCAGAACGGAAAAATCAAAGCAGTTGTAATCAAGGATTTCTCTCGCTTTTCTCGTGATTATATTGAAGCCGGGAATCTTCTTGAAAATATCTTTCCTGCTTTGGGCGTGAGGTTTATATCCGTAGCTGACCGCTATGACAGCTTTGAAACGGACGGGTCTGCTGCAAGTCTTATGATTCCTTTGAAGAATCTGATCAACAGTTTCTATTCCAAAGATATGTCGAAGAAGGTTTCTACTGCCGTACACACAAAGCAGCTTGCAGGAGAACACATACCCAGCATGATTCCTTATGGATATAAAAAATCCGAAACGAGAGCGTACCGCTTTGAACCTGATCCTGAAACTGCCCCTATTGTCAAACGGATTTTCAGCATGTGCTATGCCGGGACTGGTTATAGGGTTATTGCAAGGACATTAGAAAGCGAAGGCATTCCATCCCCTGGCAGGCTCCGTTTTATTCGTGGGCAGACAAAACGTATCTGCTATGCAGATTGTTTGTGGTCAGCACAAGCCGTAAAACAGATTCTCACAAATCCGACCTACCTCGGTGATCTCGTTTTTGGGCGTATGCCAACCGCACTGTATCTTGGTCAGCCCGATTACCATTATGAGCCGGATGAAACTAAATGGAGAAGGCTGCCGGATATGCATGAGCCGCTTGTCACAAAGGAAGTGTTCGATACAATTCATGACCGCATGGCGGAATCAAGAGAAAAATACAGTGCCAAGTATGCCGCTTCTGAAGAAGAACGAAGGAACAACCCACCGCTATTCCATAAAATGATCTTCTGCGGAGATTGTGGGGCGTCTCTTACGTTTCATCGCCAAGGTCCTTCTTACTACTGCCGGAACCCTCAGTATGGCAGGTGCTCTTTTTCACACAACATTCGTGAAGATAGGGTCAAGGAGGTTGTTTGGCACATTCTCCAGGATCAGCTTTCTTTGTTCTACGATTTGCAGAAGTTTTCAGAAGACATTACACGCAGAGGTTGTTTGACCCGTCAGCAGACCGATATGAAAAACGAGATGTTGGCCTTATCTAAAAAGATTTCATCCGTTCAGCAGAAGCGCTCACATCTATATGAAGACTACACCGACCAAATCATATCTGCGGAAGATTATCAGTTCCTGAAGCAGAGATATGACGAGGAACAAAGTATGTTGTCTTTGCGGGTTAAAGAGATTCAGCGCCAGTCTGTACGGCTTGGCAAGAATCTTTCTCCAGAAAACAGATGGCTTTCTGTTATGAAATCCCTGGAAGGCAAGATGGATCTTGATAATGAACTGCTTCGAGCCTTGGTAGCCAAGGTGCTGATTTACCAGTCATCAGAAACAGACAAACGAATAGAAGTCGTTCTGAAATATCGGGAAGAATTTGAAACTCTAATCTCCGCGCGAATTGAGATTGAAGGAGGTGATGCGCAATGAAACTGTATATGTATATCCGGCTGTCGCAGGCAGATAAGGATTTGAAATTCAAAACAGAAAGCGAGAGCATTGCGAATCAGCGTGAACTTCTTCATCAGTTCGTCAAAAGCCGCCCGGAGTTTGGGCTCTATGAAATTGTCGAGTTCGTTGATGATGGATATTCCGGGACAAATGATGCTCGTCCGTCTTTTGAACGCATGATCGACAGCTTGAAAAACGGAGATGCTCATCTTGTCATCTGCAAGGATTTCAGCCGGTTCTTCCGTGATTATGTGGAGATCGGTGATTATCTTGAACGGATTTTTCCGTTTCTCGGTGTCCGTTTTATTTCTGTCAACGATGGTTATGACAGCGATGAATACAAAGGGACAACGGGCGGCATGGATGTCGTCATGAAGTACATCGTGTATTCCTTTTACAGCCGAGACCTTTCTCAGAAGATCAAAACAGTTTATAACTCCAGGGTGAGGCACGGTCAGTATCTTGGGTCATATCCACCTTATGGGTATATCAAAGATCCGAAGGACAAGCACCATCTTATTCCCGACCCGGATACTGCACCAGTAGTGAAAGAGATTTTCAGTATGGCGGTATCAGGCAAATCCTCCGGCGAAATAATGCGGAAGTTAAACGACCAGGAAATACCAACGCCATCCGCTCACTTTGCAAAGCTGTATCCCAACTCAGGCCGCTTTCGGAACAAATCCGACGAGAGCTGCTGGACATATTCCAATGTTAACCAAATACTCAAACGCAGGGAATATACCGGCGCTCTTGTATCTCAAAAGAAAAACTGGAAAGGGATTGATAATCCTCATACAACCCAAAAGGCCAAATCAGAATGGATTGTCGTTCCGGGCTGCCACAGCCCCATTGTTTCCGAAGAAGATTTTGAGAAAGCTCAACACATCTTCAAGGTGACCAGAGAGTATACAAGGGCACCTCTGGATTATCCACTAAGGAGCCTCATTCGGTGTGGAGTGTGCGGTCGAGCCATGAGCAGAAACAATAGGGTTAAGAACGGGTATTATCAATGCGATAAATCTGCTGGCAAAGCAGATACGAAATGTCCTGTTGGAGAGCGTTTCTACGAAAAAGAATTGGAACGCATTGTTATTTCCGATCTCAGAAGTAAGCTCCAAATATATGTTGACAGCAACCGACTTCTAAAAGAAGCTGCCGGAAAAGTGAGCGGTTCTCAGGAACATATTGCTTTCAGCATCGAAAAAGCAGTCCGATCTTTGAAGCAGAACTCACTTGCCAAGTTATCAGCTTACGAGAGCTACTCTGACGGAAAAACCACGCGCGAAGAGTTTCTTGTCATAAGGGATAGGCTTGCAGAAGAAGCTGCTGCCCTTACCGCCGAAAAAGACAGACTGAAAGCTGATCTTGAAGCGCTCCGAATGACAACGAGCAACGAAACGAACCCGTATCTCGAAACGGCAGAGCAGTGTCTCGGAGCAGAAAGCTTTGACAATAGGATGCTCTTGTTCTTCATCGACAGGGTTGATGTTTACTCTGGAATGCGAGTAGAAATTAAGTACAGGTTCAACGATAACTGAAGACCGAACGACGACAGTCCAGAGATGGATTGCCGTCGTTTCATATATGGATCACCGGGCAGGTGATAAGTCCCTGCCGGTGGTCCTTATTTTTTGGTCTTAGTGTAACACGAGGAAACCCTCCTTTTTGCGGCGTAAGCCGCAATATCTCTGCCGCCAGGCGGCAATATCGCTGCGGCGTAAGCCGCAATATCGCCTTTACCGCAGGCAAAGCTATCTCCCGTATCTTTTATTTTTGTGCTTCGCGCAAACGATATTTGCCCTTGCAGGCAAGCGATATATGCGCTCTCGCGCAAGTGTTTCACAGCATCCTTGCACATTCCTTCTCCGCCGTGCGCAGGGAGAGGAGGGCGAAGCCGACGGCCCAGGCGAGGCCCAGGGCCATGGCCCCCAGGACCGTGAGCAGCGAAGTCTCCGGCCGCCACAGGGCCCTGAGCCCGTGCAGGAAGGGCGGGAAGGGGATAAAGAGGTCAAACAGATCCGCGCTGATGAAGCAGAAGACAAAGGCCAGCACGAAATTGACGACGGTGATCCAAAGGGCCTTTTTCAGCTTGAGAGCGACCCAGAGCGGGATGCTCACGATGCCCGCATCCAGCGCCAGACGCAGGAGAAAAGAGCGCAGGCGGAAGCCGAAGGAATAAAATGCGGCCCCGTAAGGCGCGTAGAACTCCTGCTGGATCACGACGCCGAGGGCGTCAATGACGAGAAAGACGGCGTAGAAGATCAGCAGCTTCGCCAGCGCGACCTTGCGGGCAGAGCCGCCGAGACGGGCGGCCAGCCGCGCCGTGCCGTGTTTTTTTCCAAACCCGATCAGCGCCGTGGGCAGCAGGAAGCAGGGAACGAAAAGGCTTGCGCAGTACCAGTAGATCAGGGGGTACTGTCTGCCGTTCAGCTCCACGTAGAGGTCGTGCAGCGTCCCTGCCTCGGACTCCTCCATGCCGAGAAACTGCTTGCCCATTTCCAGCGCGTTGTCGCCCCACATATAGGAAAAGAAGTCCTCAAACTGATACTCGCTGTTGTAGCCGAAGATGAAATTTTCCATGCCGACGCCATAGTCCACGTCGGGGTTCAGATTCACCCGGGCGATGGAGGCAATGGCGATCACCAGCACCGCCGCCAGCAGGGGCAGGCTGCGGCTGAGGCGGAACAGCTCCTGTTTCAGGGCTTTCAGCATGGGGACGCCTCCTTTAACAAAGCGGCCAGCTCCTCATAGCTCAAGGCGTCTCCCCCGTGAGCGGCGCGGAAGGCCCCGATCTCCTCCGGGGTATAGGGCAGCAGGGCGTCCCCCACGGGGAGGTACACCGTCTTCACCGCCGTCATGGGGGCGATATCCTTCAGCGAGGCGGCGGAGAAGACGAGGCCCCGCCCGTGGGCGGCTTCGTCGGCCAGTATCGCGTCCAGCCGCTCCCGCTGGGCGGCGGTGAGGCCCTCCAGGGCGCGGGGCAGATACAGGGGGCCGGGGACGGCCAACAGCGTGAAGACGATGCGCCAGAGCTGTTTTTCCCCGCCCATGTTGTCGCGGAAGCGGTGCTCCCAGATCTCCCGCTTCCGCAGGCCCGAGAGCTTGATGAGCTCGTCCAGCCGGGCGGCCTTTTCCGGCGGCATGTTCAGGCGATAGTAGGCCGCGTTCGCCTTCATGCTGAGAAAGGGGTCGATCAGCGACGCTGTTCCCAATACCGTCAGCGCCGTGCCCTCCGGCAGGGCGGCGTCCAGCAGGGCGCGCAGCTTCGTTTCATCCTTCCCGAACAGCGCGGTGAGGAAAGAAAGCTCCATGAGGATTTTGCCTTGTTCGTCCATTCTGCGGACCTCCTTTCCGGTCACAGATTCTTCAGCAGCCATTCGAGGCCCCTGCCGATGTGGGGCAGGGCGAAATAGAGGCCCACGACAATGGCCCCGAAGACGAGGGCGATGAGCACGAAGCGCAGGTTGTTGTGGCGGCTGCCGCCGTTCGCGTGCTTCTGCTCGTTCACCACGTTGCCGCTGCGCAGCCAGATCACGTTGAGCAGCTTGTCCAGAGTCTTGCTGCCGGTATCGCCGTTTTTGGGGTTCCGTTCCAGTTCTACGGTCTCGTCGTCCTTCATGGGGGCAGGCTCCTTTCCAATGAGCAATTTCAATAGGTAAACCGCAGGGCGGCGCTTGCGCGAAAGCGCAAATATCGCTCGCCGCAAGGCGAATATCGTATGCGCCCCGCGCATATGTCGCTTGCCCGCGAGGGCAAATATCGCTTGTGCAGAAAACAGCGATATGTTTGCCTGCGGCAAACGCGATATAGCGTCGTTTTACGCCGCAGCG
>JAEEGJ010017119.1_pt1 | contig 16472 bp, 20 predicted proteins | sample 8958761 | NCBI WGS metagenome assembly JAEEGJ01 (sample SAMN16246546, study PRJNA631951) | gut metagenome | biome: gut microbiome; feature: rumen; material: RS-attached | host: Bos | place: Iran: Karaj | collected 2018-10
ACGTTTCCTTCGTTGACCTCACTGCTGAACTCAAGAACGCTCCGGCTGCTGACAAGGACGCAGCATACGCAGCAATCTGCGCTGCTATGAAGGAAGCTTCTGAAGGCGAACTCAAGGGCATCCTCGGTTACACCGAAGACGCTGTTGTTTCTACCGACTTCCGCAACAACTCCTGCACTTCTATCTTCGACGCTAAGGCCGGCATCCAGCTCGACCCGACCTTCGTGAAGGTTTGCTCTTGGTACGATAACGAATGGGGCTACAGCAACAAGGTTTGCGAAATGGCTCGCGTTATCACCAACTACAAGGGCTAATTAAAGTTTAACTAGTGTTAGTGGTGTGGGCGTAACGCTCTAAGCAAATTGATTCCCACACCTCCGCTAAAAAGCTTTTGGACCTCGCCTCTCGGCGGGGTTCTTTTTTTATGCGCCGGAGGCGCAGTATACGATTGTTTTTGTTTGTCATGCCCGATTCCGATCGGGCATCGCCCTCTCGTTAATGGCTAATCACTTCTTTCAGAAAGTCTGCTTTGAGCTTGGAAAGGAGTGTTGCCGCTTTGCGCTTTTCTTTGCGCTGTTTGTGATTGCGGAGTAACGTCGGGATGACGCTTGGATGGTGGAGTGCAAATGGCACGGATGCTTCAGCACCGAATGCTTTAGACAAGATAATAGCGATTGACTTGAGGTCGCGCATTCCCGCGCGCATTCCTGCGAGATTGTGCGCATTTTCTTTGCAATCGTTTCCTGTGACTGCCTCAGCTTCGTTGCCTGTTGCTTGAGCCACAAGATACGGCACGGAGAACATCTTGCCGCCGGCGTGCATCATGCGGAGCGTAAAGTCTGCAAGCCTTGCGCTCTCCGGGAGTGTCGTGTCGAACCCGCCGGTACGTTGGATGATGCGCCTCGAGAAAATTCCCAAATAAGGGTGCGGTGCGGCTACATAGCGCAGAGGTGCGTTCTCATCAATTTCGACAAAGCCAGAACCCTTAGATGCGGGTTTTAGCAAATATCCTCCTAAAAAATTTCCTTTGTCTGTACGGATGCGTGGGGCAAAGGCATCGACCATCGGGAATCCGTCTGTGACTTCGGCAACGTTGTTCAAAAAGTTGCGATCGATCTTGATGCTCGGGTGCGCAAAAACAACCCATTCGCCTTCAATTTCGTCGAGATGCCTGTTCCAGTCGTTGGTGTAAAACCAGCCAAGTTCAGGGTCCGTGAATGGCGGTTGGGGGAGCTTGCCTTGTGCTTCGTCGTAGTTTTCGTCAAAAACAAAAACGTCAAACTGTCGCATCGTTTGTCTCAAAAACTTTTAAAATTCAACGCGGAGGCCGAGTCTGTGCTCAAAGCCCAAGTCTTCTGCAAGGTAAGAGATGGCGTAGTCAAAGGCGAACAAATCGGATGAGTATCCAAGGCCAAGGCTGAGCACTCGTGCTTCGTTTGTCTCGTCCGGTCTGCTAGACGAAGATGCCAGTTCCTTGATATCGCGGGAGATGTCGAGCCAGGTGCGCGTGAAGCCTGCGCGGATGCGGAAAAATTCGCCGAGAGCGTATTCTGCACCGAGGTTCAGGTCCGGTTCTGCATAGCGCGGAAAGTCTGTTTCGGCAAACAAGGTTAAGCGTGGTACACGGCTAGGCCTGAAAAATCCGCCAATGGCAAACGTCTGCGACAAGGGGTAGGAGTCGTCTGCGTCTTCCTTGACATAGCCACGGATCATGGCGCCAAAATCTCTTGCAACAAACGAAAAACCGTAGTTGTTGCTTGAAGATTGCCAGGTCAGGCCCCAGTCAAAAGCGACCGCCATTGCAGTCTGGTCTGTGGCATCGCCGGTGAGCTTGTCGGAGGCAAACTTGAGAGTTGCACCAACGTGGATGTGCTTCATCGGGTAGGCAACGGTCGCTGTAGCAAGCTGGCTGAACGGCTTGTATTCGCTTCCGTTTTTCTCGCCGTATTCATCGTAACCGACAATGGTCCCGTAAGAAATCCAGTTGTACGAGGCCTGGAAGATAAACTTTTCATACTGCGTTGTGTATGAGAGAGTTCCCTGGTTTGCGGCGAATTCGCCTGTCTGCCAATGGGCTTCGGCGACGCGCTTTTTTCCTTCGGTCATGAGGATGGCGCCTGGGTTCAACTGCACAATGGTCGGGTCCGTGGAGTTGAGTGCCGATGCGGATTTTTCGAGAGCCGCATTGCGCGGGCTATCAAAAGTAGAAAGGAACGAAAAAACTTCTTGGCCTGCATCGTGCTTTGAAAAGTAGCCTAAATCTGATGCCGGACATGCGACTGCGATAACCGCTATTGCTGAGAGTTTTTTCAAGAAATCCATGATGTAAATTTATAAAAAGTCGAACAAATATTTTGCACTAAACGTCCCATAAGCGTGATTTTTTTTGTTTATTGGGGTTTTCGACACCTTTACAATACAAAAATGTTTTTATATATTTGCTCGTGCTCGGGCTACTAGCTCAGTTGGTAGAGCAACGCCCTTTTAAGGCGTGGGTCGAAGGTTCGAGCCCTTCGTAGCTCAGTAATCGGTTCCGTTTATCGGAGCCGATTTTTTTTATATTGGGGTTTATGACAAAAGTTCCCTTTCTTGATCTCAAAAGCTTAAATGCTCCCTTCATGGATGATCTCAAAAATGCTGCGTGTTCCGTCGTGGAATCTGGCTGGTATATTCGGGGGCATTATTGCGAACGCTTTGAAAATGCTTTTGCGGAATACTGCGGAGTCAAGTATGCCGTAGGTGTCGGGAATGGCCTGGATGCCCTTTCGCTTATGCTGCGGGCCTCAATGGAATTGGGTCGCTTGCACGAGGGCGATGAAATCTTGGTGCCGGCGAATACGTATATCGCGACTGTCCTTGCCGTTAGCGCTGTTGGGCTCAAGCCGGTACTTGTGGAACCTGCCGAAAATAGCTATGACATGAATCCTAAACGCTTGAAGGATGCCTACGGGGCTCGGACTCGTGCTATTTTGGTTGTTCATTTGTACGGGCGCCTCTGCGCCATGGATGAAATTTGTGCGTTTGCCAATGAACATGACTTGTTGCTTTTTGAAGACTGTGCTCAAGCTCATGGCGCGCGAATGAGCGATGGCCGTGGTGCGGGATCGTTTGGTTCTGCTGCGGCTTTCAGCTTTTACCCGACAAAGAATTTGGGGGCGCTTGGCGATGCGGGAATGGTTCTTACGAACGATGCCGATGTCGCAAACATGGTGCGTGCTCTTGGCAATTACGGCTCCGAGCGCAAGTACGTGAACAAGTATAAGGGGGTAAACTCTCGCCTAGACGAAATGCAGGCGGCGTTTTTGCTCGCGAAGCTTCCGCATTTGGACGCATCGAATGAACGCCGTCGTGAAATCGCTTCTCGTTATTGCGCCGAAATCAAGAATCCGAAAGTCCTTTTGCCCGAGATTCCTGCAACGCCTTCGGAACATGTTTACCATGTGTTCGTGATCCGCTTAAAGAATGAAGAATCTCGCAACGAAATGCAAAAATTCTTGACTGCCCGCGGAATTGAAACGCTCATCCATTACCCGATTCCGCCGCATTTGCAAGAGGCTTATGCCCACGAGTTTAGCGGCGAGTATCCGGTTGCAGAAGCGATGGCGAAAACGATTCTCAGCATTCCCATGAGTCCCGTGATGACCGACGACGAAGTCTCCGAAGTGATTGGAGCCATTAATGAGTTCTAGGGAAAATAAGACAAATCCTCAGCCTGTGAATTTTTGGAAGGCGTTTATGGGTTCTGGAATGGTGACGTTTCTCAACGCCTTGCGCGTTTTTGTAGTGAACAAGCTTTTGGCGGTGTTCTTGCCGCCGAGTGCTTTTGCATGTGTTGGCCAGTTCATGAACTTTATGACGATGGGGCAGGCAACGTCTTCGTTGGCGCTCCAGAATGGCTGGGTCAGCCTTAGCGCTCAGAATAAAAATGATTTGGAACAACTGAAAGGCGTGTGGCGAGGCGGTTTTCGCTTGACCACGTTTGCTAGTATTTTCACGTTTGCTGTAGCACTCGTTCTCTGCTTTACGGTCCCGCTCGAATCGTTTTTCCCGGGCATTCACCCGCGTCTTGTGCAGGCGGCGATTATCTTTGCCTTGCCGGGCGTCTTTGCGACAAACATCATTACGATTACTGCATCCGTGATGAACGGGCTTGGGCATTACCGCCGTTGGGCACTCATCAACATGGTGTCTTCGCTATGGCAAATGCTGTGGGTCGCGTTTTTCCTTTATTCGGGGCGCCTGAGCGTACTTTCGATTGTGGCGACGCAGTCTGTAGTTGCAGGGATTTTTGCGGCGCAAATAGCTTCACGTGCTGGCTTTAGCCTGCGTGAAATTCGCAAGAGCGCGCTTGACATCCGTGCGCCGTGGCTCTCGTATGCGTTGATGGGAATTGTCCCTATGCTTTTGTCGCCTGTGGTGCTCACGTTTATGCGACAGACTGTTGGCGATAATCTAGGGTGGGATGCTGCCGGCATTTGGCAGGGAATCTGGAAAATATCGGATTTCTTAACGGCGTTTTTCTCGGCCATCCTCGGCGTTATCATCTTGCCACGAGTCTCTGCGAAAATGACGAAATCGGAATTCTGGGGAATGTTCCGCCCGATATTCCTTAAGACGATGTTGCTTGCGCTAGTGGCTGTATTGATACTTTACTTTGGCCGTTCGCTCCTTGTGGCTGTGATGCTTTCTTCATCGTATGCGGGGGCCGCCGATTATCTCCCGGTTCAGTTGCTTGGTGACTTTTTCCGCGTGGGCGGCTGGGCGCTTGGGCTTGTGTTAATAGTGCGCCGTGAAACAAAGAAATTCCTGACGCTTGAAATTTGTTCGGAACTTGTCTTGGCGCTATCGACTTATGCCTTTGTAAAACTTTATGAGTTCAATGGCCCGATGATGGCGTATGCGCTAGAAAATTTCCTTACGCTTGTTGCTTCATTTGTTCTCGTCTGCCGCCTAAAGTGGGGTGAAAAATGACTCCAAAAGTTTCTGTAATCTTGCCAAGTTATAACCATGAGCAGTATGTCGAAGCCGCTGTGCGTTCTGTAATGTTGCAGTCCGGTGTCGATTTTGAACTGATTGTCATTGACGACGGAAGCAAGGACCGTACCCCTGAAATTCTAAAGCGCTTGGCTGATGAACTGAAATTCACGTACATCCATCGGCCGAACAAGGGCGTTGTACCGACGCTTATAGAAGCACTTTCTCTAGCTCGTGGCCGCTATGTCTGTTCGTTTTCGTCCGATGACATCATGCCGCCGGATCGCCTTAAAAAACAGAGCGATTTTTTGGATGCTCACCCAGAAGCCGCATCCTGTTTTGGGCAAATCGTCCCGCTATACGAAGGTGATAAGATTGGCTCCGAAATGGACGTTCGCTACTTGCGGAGTGTCCCTCGGATTTCTTTTGAAGAGTCCTTCCTAGGGCAGAAAGCCTTGCATGGCTGTGCCGAAATGTTTGTGCGCGAAAAAATTCTCGCAATCGGTGGCTACGATAAGCGGTATTATTTTGAAGACTATCCGCTTTATCTGAGCATTCTTTACCACTATGGCCCGCAACCGGTCTCGAAGGATTTTGTGTGTTGCTTTTACCGGGAACATGGCGATAATCTGCATGTGGACAATGACCGCATTTTTAGCGAAATTTTGCGTATCTTAGCCGAAAACTACAGCAAGCACCCGTTGTATAAAAAGGCGGTCCGTTGCTGGAAGGCAAACTGGTTTTCTGCCGTTGCAGCCCAGAGCAAGCTCAAGGCGCTCCGCCTGATTCCGAAGGTGATTTCGCTTTCTCCTCGATTCTGGATGCGCTTGCCCAAATTATTTATTCCTAGAAAACTTTTGAAGTTTTAGCCGTTTTGCATTTTTTTAGTTTCTAATCAGTAATTGCGAATACAACAATTTTGGCTTTTCGAAATTGTATTCGTGCTTTTTTTTAATAAACGAATTTTTATGGTGCTTATTCTTCCGCAATCTCGTACGGTACGTGCCCAAGCATCGCCGCGTACTTTGGGAAGTTTGACGGATACGTCTTGTATTTGCGATTGCGGTAAAGGATTGCTTTGGAAGCCTTTGAAATCAAGAAAAATTCTGTGAACGCTTTCAGATAATCTGTAGCGTTCTTGGAACTGTTGAAATCGATGTGGATGCTTTTGCCCTTGACTGTAACAACTTTTGGCAATTTCTCCGCTTCTGCAAGGAACGTCGGACTATCCGCCGTTACCAATATTGCCTCGTACTTTGACGCTGTCTCCCCGGACGCTGTTCCGGGGGCGGTATTGAGCATGTTCAATGCTGCACTCAACAGTTTCCGCTTGCCCTTCTCTGATAATTCCTTGAACGTGAATTCCTTAAAATCCCCGAGCTTGTTTTGGAATCGGAACGAAATAGCCGTGTAGCTTTCGCCTAGCAGTTCGCTGTAATGCGTAAGTTCTTTTTCTAGTAGCGGGGAAGGCTTGAAAAGCTCGTTAAAGTATTTAGGGAACTCTTCGCCGACAGTGTCTACGCACGAATAAAGATGGAACTGCTTGTGCCTAGAATCCAACTGCCTTTCTAGCGCAGAATCATTGTTGAAATCCTCGCGGTAAAGCAATACGGGCTTGGCAATTTCGCAATTGTGGCTTATTTCGTGTTCGTCAATAATCCAGTCGACTTTATTCGGCTGCAAAATTTCTTGAAGCAAAAACGGCGAAGTGTGGAAAATCTTGAAGTCAAGATTGTGCTCGGTAGCAAACTTGTACGCACTTGCCATTCCGCGCAAGCGGTCCGTGAGCCCGCCGTGCATCCACTTGCCGTCAGCCATGAATATGAGCGTCTGGCGACTCTCGCCACCGTCGCAACTTTCGAGAATCTCGCCATTTCTTGAGTACCCGTCCTGTAAATGCCTTAACTTAATCCCTCGTTCAATCAAACGGTCGTGTACGCGCTCCTCTCCAAGGATGCGCCGTGCCATGCGGATAACGACTTCTTTGAACGTTAAGGGAATCACGAAAGACCTTTCTTAAGAATCTTCAAAAAGATTGAACGGGGGAGGTACGAAAGCAAAATGGCCATGCGGTTGCGCATGCGAATTCTCAAATCAAAGAACGTGCCAAAACGATATTTACGGATGTGCGCAATCGCTCTTTTGCGGCTTTCTGCAAATTTTTCATCGTCGCTAGTGCGCATCAAGATGCTAAAGCTTGCGCTCACGAGCATACTGCGGGCAGCTTTGTAAAGCGGCTTCGAAATATGCTTCATCTTTTCGAAAACGTCTTCGGCAATGTCTAGCAAAAGGATGATTTTTGTGCTGCCTGTCTGCGTGGCGAGTTCGCTTCCGGCGCGCTTGCGGTAAAAGTAGAGGTGTGACTTTGTCGTTACTACTTTGTTTGCTTCAAGCAAAATTTCGGGAACGACGGCGAGATCTTCGTAAATCGTATTTACCGGGAAAAACTTCCCTTTCCACAAGTCTGCCTTGTATAGCTTATTCCAGGCGGAGTAATCCGGCAATGAGTCCTGGTAAAGCGAAATCCTGGCCGCTTCTTCTGGCGTGAGGCTTGCCGAAATAGATGTGTTGGGCGTTGTGCCGTCGCACTTGTACGCTTCATCGATATTCTTGATGGAACAGCAGGCGACATCGGCCTTATGCAACTGCGCTATGAAAAATAACGTTTCCAGAAAGTTCGGGGCTACGCAGTCATCGCTATCGATAAACGTAACGTATTCCCCTCGCATAATCTTGAGTCCTGTATTGCGGGCTTCGGACGGTCCTTTGTTCGGTTGTCCAATAAGCCTGAAACGGGCGTCGGATGAGGCGTAGCCGGCGGCAATTCGAGCGCTTTCGTCGGTCGAACCGTCGTCGATAATGATAGCTTCAAAATCCGTAAAAGTCTGTGCAACGAGACTGTCGAGGCAGTCATTGATGTATGCCTCGGTGTTGTACATTGGGATGATGACGCTTATAGCTGGCATTATTTGCCTTCGACTTCGTTTACGTAACCCTTAAGCATTTCCACCCAGCCCAGTCTGACAAATTCGCCTGCCTTGACGAGGTCGTTTTGCGCCTTCTCGTATGCCTTGAGAATGTTGTTGTATTCCGAAACGTCGCGTATCATCTTCACATCGTGATGGAGCTTCTTTTCGAGCATGTCCTGCTTCCACTGGGCGACATCGGCGAGGCACTTGCAAGAAACGTCAAGACATTCTAGATAAGGCGGAATGGTTCCGAGGAACGTTTCTTCGTACGGCTTAGCTTTGGATTTTGCTTCCTTGATGAGCGCTTTTTGTGAAACGACGTTCTTGCTCAGTTCGTCCATGAGCCTTACAATACGGACAAAATCCACCTGCGGCCAAATAAGGCTGAACGGCCACATCTTTTTCCAGTGGAACTTGAAAATGGATTCGTGCGCGGTATTCTTGGCACGCATCATTTCCTTGAGGTTATTGTAGATAATCTGGGAGGGTAATTTGGAAATATCTTCGCTCATACGAGAAGAATATAAAAAATAGGCGCGTAAGTTCTCTATTTTTACTTTAAATTTGCTTGATTTTTTTAAATTAAAGTTTAGATTGTTTCTGAAACGACTTTTTCTAAAGGAATACTATGGATAAAAAGAAAATGAAGATCCTTGTCGTGGCTGACGTTGTCATCCTCGTCGCTCTCATCGTTATCCTGATGACGCTCAAGGGCGGCTATGAGGAACAGGCAAAACGCACTGCAAACGAACAGGAATCGGCTTATTTGGAAAAGAATACTCAGGTTCTCGTGGAACAGTGGCGTTCTGTGGACCAGTACAGCATGGCATGGAAGCTCGTTTACACCGTTCTTTCGGGTGCAAAGAGCGAAGCCGCATTCAAGAGCGCTCTTGCTGCTATTGAATCCGACAAGGATGCTCGCTTCAAGCAGATTTCTCACCTTTACACAGGCGCTGGTATTAACGATGCTGTGCAGAACGGCATTTACGAAAAGGCTGGCCTTGCCGAAGGCACGATTCTCCTCAAGAACGAAAAGGGGTCTAAGGAAGTCGCTTGCGGCAAGAATTGCGTTGTGAAGTTCAGCTATGCCAAGGGCAAGCTCAAGAACGTTGACTATAGCGCTTTGGTCCAGTATAACCTTGCAAACAGCCTCAAGATTGAAAAGCCGGCTGAATACCATTTTGAATAAGGGAGAACGTCATGAATTTAAAGAATATTTCCATTGCTCTTACCGTTCTCGTCTTTGGCGTTATCGCCATGCTCTTCATGCAGAAGGGTAACTATGTCAACCAGGCTAGGGAACATTACGAAGCCACGACAAACAAGTCCTTCAAGGGTAACTCCATGGTGCTTGATTTGGTGAACAACGGCATCGAAATGAACAAGTCCACTTGGGCCATTGCTTGCGGAGCGCTCCAGACTGTTAGAACCTCCCAGGACATGGCTAGACTCGAAGCCAAGTTCTTCCCGGCAACAAAGGGCAACATGAGCCTCGCCAATAAGACTCGCCGCTTTGAAGCCAGTTCTGCAAACGTCATTGTCGCTAACTTCGGCAAGGTCGAAGAAGACAAGAAGACGGGCGTGAAGAGCCTTGCAGACCTCCAGTCCGTGGACGTGAGCATCTTGCTCGGCAACTATGCCGCCGCAGCAGCTGCTAGCGATGAAGGTTCCGACGAAGGCGACGAAGAATAATCGTCTTTAGTCATCCTCGAGTTATGCCCGCCATCGGCGGGCATTTCCTTTTATGCTGTTTTCCCGGCCTCTGTGCCAATATTGTCATGCCCGCCTCCGAGCGGGCATCTCCTGTTTATAATGGACGTTTCCTTTAATATGGAATAATCATTTCTTACTTTTTTGATACGATATTGCGCTAGGTTAGTATATATTTATTTAGAGCAATGATAAAAATGTCTAAAAAAAGGAGGGTTCTCCATGTTTCAACCTATTAATGGAAAATTTGAGATGCCGTCACTACCGTATGGAATGGCGGATCTTGCGCCTGCACTTAGCCAAGAAACGATGCTGTTTCATTTTGGCAAGCACTTGCAGACTTATGTGAATAATCTCAATGCCGCACTTCCGGGGAGCGCTTTCGAAGGCAAGTCCCTTGAAGAAATCGTAAAGACGTCCGAAGGTGGCGTGTTCAATAACGCAGGGCAGATTTTGAACCATGCTATGTATTTTTTGCAGTTCAAGGCTCCGACGATGAGCAATGTCCCGACGGGTGAAATCGCAAAGTTGATTGAACGTGATTTTGGATCGTTTGAAAAGTTCCAGGAAGATTTCCAGACGAAGGGTGCTGGACTTTTTGGCTCTGGTTGGGTTTGGCTCTCGGCGCTGGATACGGGCAAGCTTGTGATCACGCAGGAGGGCAACGCCCAGAACCCGATTACCAAGGATCTCAAGCCGCTCCTCACGTTCGATGTGTGGGAACATGCTTACTACATAGACTACCGTAACCGCCGTCCGGATTACCTGAAGTCGCTGTGGAGTATCGTCAACTGGGATGTCGTGAACGAACGCCTCGGCTAAAACCATTTCTTAACAACAAAAATCGCACGGGTCATCCCGTGCGTTTTTGCTATTGCCTCGGAGGCATTTTCGGCAGCACAAGCTTCATGATAATTGGCACGAACACCATAATCAACACTTGCGCTACGATAAGGCAAACGACTTGTGAAAAAATGAACATCGCAAGGAACGGCGGCTTGTGGCCTTCGGGCATCATTGTGAAGTACACGAAGCAGACCATGGCAGTTGTGATTAGCGGTGTGTAGATTAAGTTCGAAGCGAGCGATTCCACGAAATGCGCCTTTGGGGTACGCGGCTGCAGGTGGAACTTGCGGGCGAGGGCGGCGTTCACCTTGGGAATCGGCACAAAAAAGCCAATTGCAAAGCTAATGACAAAGCTCAAGCCGAAGCATTTCAAGAATCCGATGACGATTGCGATTGTCGGCATCTCAGGCGGGTGTTCTGCCATCAGCTGGCCGGTGAGCGAAAGTCCGAAGCTCATCAAAAGCGCCATAATAAACGCAATTTTCAGCCCCACCTTTCTCATTTGCTTTTGTACTTCAGCCGAATGGATGTTCTGTTCTTCCATTTAAATCTCCATACCCTAAAAGTTGTTTTTCTCTTCCCATTTTTAAAAGGGAGTACTTATAATATATCATCTTTCTTGCAAAACTGTAAACAAAAACAAACGTAATTTGTCAAAATTCCAATAAAAATTGTAATTTATTAGGGTCCGTCATTTTGGAGCAATTTTTATGGACAACGAACTTAAACTGTTAATTGGCAAAGACGAAAAAATCATTTATGCGGGGAAGCCCAACAAAAAGTGCTTCATCTTCGAAAGCATCTTTAATCCACTGCTCCCGTTTGCGCTGATTTGGGGCATCATTGACTTTGGATTTATTGGCGCTTCGTTCTCGTCCAAAGATGAACACATTGGCTTTTTCTTGGTCCCGTTCATGTTGCTCCACCTGATGCCGGTCTGGATTTACCTCGGCGGTGCGCTCTTGTCGTTTAGGCGTTACCGGAATACGAACTATATCGTTACGGACAAGGCTATATATGCGTCTGGCGGTGTTTTCAGCAAACACTACAATTCAAAACCGTTTGCGGAACTTTCGCACGTGGATTTGCACCGCGGCATTTTTGACCAATGGTTTGGCGTGGGGGATGTTATTACGACGTCAGCCCAGGCAAATCCTGTAACACGGAACGGAAGGACGACTTCTACGAACGCGGGTATTTCTATCGATAGTATTTCCAATTACATCGAAGTCTACAACATCGTGAAAAAGCTCCAGCAGGATGTGTATGCCGATGTGATGTATCCGAATGACTTGCGTCCTCGTGAAAATCACGGGTACAATACAAAGTATCGTGGGTAATAAAAATCAATAATTAAGGAATGGGTAAGTGAATTTGCGTTATTTAATTTGTTGCTTGTTGTTTTTAACGGCTTCATTTTCTTTTGCTAGTGATGACGAAAAACGTGAGGTTAAAAAGTACGAATTTCAATCTTCGCAGGATGCGTTTCTTGATTTCAATCGTTCTGTTAGAACGAGTGCTTTTTTGTTAGATGCAGAACAAGCCGAAAATGCGCCTATAGAGACAATCCTAAATTTTTACTGGTGTTGGTCTAACCGTGATGATTCTCCTCGTTGCAAAATCGAATTTTTAGATGAAAGGGGCGAACCCATCATGACTAGCGAAATCAATACGCATCATGAAAAAACTTGTTTTGGAAATCAGACCGATAATTGCAGAGAAGGGGAGTTATTACAAGTTGTTGAAAAAACCAAGAAGGAATATTGTACTTCGCTTGAGCGTAATCAATTTTATAAAACTAGACAAGTGTCGTTATGGGAGTATACGCAAAAATCCGAAAAGAAAAATAATGCTCCAGAAGATATTTGCGATAAATCGAAGAAGAATCAGCAAAATCTTGATTATTGGACTCCTCTGAAAAAATTGCAAATACAGAGAGATTTAAACTATAAACTTGATGACGTGAAATCGGTTCACATGTATCAAGATACCGAAACAAGCATTGGTTGGGGTATTTTGGGGGGACTCTATGGTGCGATTTTTGTGGCTCTTGCATCGATGGTTGTAGAAATCCCCGTGTCGTATGCGTTAGATGAAGACTATAACTGGAAACATGTGGGCTTGGCGTCACTGGTAGGATTTGTCGGTTTCTCCACTTGGGGAATGATTCGTATAGCGAAAAATCCTGATGCCACGCGAGTCGATGTGACAATCAAGTTTTAGAGTATTTTCTTCATGCGGGTGCAGTCAAAGACACCCCAGCGGTGCGGCTGATCTCCGATGAGTTTGTATCCAAGCTTCTCGTAAAAGCCCGTGGCTTCCAAGCGGCTGTCGATGATTATCTGTTTGTAACCGCATTCGGCAATCCATTTTTCGGCTTCACGGACCGCCATGGCACCGAGCTTTTGACCGCGATATTCCGGCATCACGACCACGCGTCCGATTGTTGCTGTTTCTGCATCAATTTCGTAGAATCTGCACGTCGCAACAGGATATTCATCGTCAAGTAAAACGATGAACTTCGTACCGTCGCAATCGTGCTCGTCAAACTCATCTCGAAGTGAAATGTGGTACGCCCGATTCATTGCCTGGATGCGCACGCTGTACGCGCCTGCGCGCTGCCATTCTTCTGTTGCACGGAGAACTTTAATATCCATTGGGTTGCCTTTTAATCAAGTTTGTCGAAGAAAATCTCGCCGTCTTGCTGGACGATGGTGATGGTGTGTGTTCCTTTGTAGCCCATGTCGTTGTAATGGACTGTATATTTGCCGTCGCCAAGAGATTCAATCTTTTCGATTTCATGAATGTCTTCGCCATCCTGGGCATCGCTACGGAATTTCCAGACTGCATAGCCGCCTCCATCACTGAACTCGTTGTCGTATGCTTTTGAAAGTTCCTGGGCGAGATTCTTTGAGCAATACTTCGCAATGACGGAATCGTTCGCGAACTCGTTCCCGAAAATATACTTGCTGTAGAATGTCTGGATTTTTTCTATAGCCTTGGAGTCTGCGTCGTTGCCACTACAGGAAAATGCTGTTGCTGCCGCTAGTAAAATCAAAGACTTTTTAAAGGAATTCATGGAAATTACTTTTCCTTGCAGAACAGATCTTGTTTCTTCTTGTATTCATCTTCTTTTTTCGTATTGCCTTTTCGTTTGTAATATAGCGCAAGGTTTGATAGTACAATGCAATCGGTAGGGGCGATCTTATTTGCTCGTTCAAGAAGAGCGAGCGCACTGTCGTTTTTCTGAAGCATGTAGTGGATGCTCATGGCGTTCAACGCTTCGACGCTATTGGGAAGAAGTTTGTACATCTGGCGAGACATGTATTCGTAGCAGGAATCGTACTCCAGATCAAAGTATTTCCTTATGACAATGGTAAATTCGCCTTCGAGCAGCTTTTCGGCGTTGTCGATTTTTTTTCCGCCGGCAAGTTCGCATTTATCTTTTTTCGTTTTCAGCAATGTGTTAATCTTGTCAAAAAATTTAGATTGCATTCCGCATTCGTTTATTTCACCGAATAACTGAACTTGCCCAAGCCACATATCGATTCGGTAAGGGTATTCCTTGGTTGCGGAGTCCAGTATTGCCGATGCCTCAAATACGCTACTCGGTTCAAGGCCTGGGTAAATATACTTTGAAGAAATGCGAGGCTGTTCTTTCAGTACTCCGTTGGCTTTTGCGATCCATTGCTCGGGCGTGGCTTTGGCGGCAAAAGTTTGTGCTATGCAAATTGTGAATAGGGTAATTAAAATCTTTTTCATGATAAACAATATAGTTTATATTAAGGCAGAATTGTTATCGGAGTTCCGTCTTTGACGGCGTCATAGATTTCTTCGATTTCGTCGTTTGTGACCGCGATGCAGCCGGCTGTCCAATCCTTCCACTTGTGCCAAAATTTAAAGAGAAATGCTGGAATCTTGTTCGGGTAGCCGTGGATCATGATGTCGCCACCGGGTTCGTAGTTGCCTTCTTTCGCGGCCTTGATTTGCTCTGCGTTCGGGTACGAAACTTTTAGTGATAAATGAAAAATGCTTTTGGGATTGTGTTTCTCGATGGTGTATTTACCCTCGGGAGTCTTGTTGTCGCCGGATTTGACTTTTGCTCCGACCGGATTCTTGCCCAATGAAATTCTGTATGACTTGACAACGACATCGCCCTTGAGCAAGTACATTTTGCGGTTCGCCTTTTCAACGAGAATGTTGTCGATGGGTGAGGTGAGCATGGCTTTGGGGGATTCCTTTTCCGATGAACAAGAGAACAAAAGAAATGTTAGTACAAGTAGGAGTGTAGTTCGTTTGATTTTCATCAGAAGCTACATCCTGCATGCTTTTTTCAGATTGTCTTTGTCATCTGGGCAAGATGCCATTATTTTGCAGGCTTCTTCTTTTTTGTTATCGCGGTAAAGTTGGTAGGCGTAAATGCAGGCGGCTTTTTCGTTACCCGCTTCGATTTCGCTCATGAACAGGTTGTCCGCTTCGGCGAGCTTTTCGCTGTTGTTTTCGGCCTTGGCTTGCTCGCGGAGCACGATGGCGTATTCCGGGTTCAGGATTTTTGTATCGCCGCCATGGCTGAGTGCTTTTTCATAATAGTACTTAGACGTTTTGAGGTTGTTTAGGCGGCCTTCGGCGGCGGCAAAGCCCCAGTAGGACTCGTAGCGGGTGGAATCAATGAGCCAAGCCTGGTTGAATCGCTTGATGGCTGTTCCGATATCGCCGCGTTTGAAAAAGGACCATCCGACATTCATCATATGGTCAAAGGATTCTTTTTCCTTGCCTTTTGTCAGGGCTAGAAATTCCTGGTCTGCTTGCAATATTTCCGGGCTCTTGGGCTGGTTTCCATATTCCGGAATTTCGTTGATGTTTCGTTGACGAGGAGCGCTCGCGCAGCCGACAAGTGCGATGATGCTCAGTGCTGAAATAACAGTTGAAAATTTCATATAAAACCTTCTTAAACGAATGTAGTTTTTTAACAAATGTAAATGTACAAAATAAAAAAAACGCCCAGGCTTTGAACCTGGACGTTTTTGAAATGTGACTGGATCCTTCGCTTTAGCTCAGGATGACGCTTCACATCTTACTTAAGGAAGTTCATATACGGCAGCTTGCTAGCGAGTTCCTGCACCTTGTCGGCGTTGGCCATGAGGGCGGAACGTGCGTGCCAGGAACCGTCGAGGAACTGACCGCGGGGGCCGTCGGCAAGCGTGAGCTCGATGGTTTCGTCACCCATCTTGAGCGTACGGCTTTCGGTGCTCGTCACGAGTTCTTCGCTCGGGTGTGCTTCGATCCAAGCGAGGATCTTGTCGGCCACTTCGTGGCTTACCTTGTAGCAAGGAACGCCAATGGCCACACAGTTACCGAAGAAGATTTCGGAGTAGCTTTCGGCGATGATGGCGCGGATGCCCCAGCGCTTGAGAGCCTGCGGAGCGTGTTCACGGCTGGAACCGCAACCGAAGTTCTGGTTCGAAACGAGGATGGAACCGTTCTTGTAGGCCGGATCGCGGAACGGGTGGACCTTGCCCTGAGCGGCGAGGCCAGCGATATCGTCGGCAAAGGCGTTTGCGCCGAGGCCTTCGAAAGTCACGCACTTGAGGAAGCGTGCCGGGATGATACGGTCTGTGTCGATGTCGTTGCCGCGTACAGGAACGCCGGAACCTTTAACAATGTCGATAGAATTCATTTTTTAAATCTCCTTGCGTTACTTGATGTACTTGCGGACGTCGGTGATCTTGCCTTCGATGGCGGCTGCTGCCACCATGGCGGGGCTCATGAGGATGGTGCGGCCTGTCGGGCTGCCCTGGCGGCCCTTGAAGTTACGGTTGCTGGAGCTTGCGCTGACCTGGCGACCCTTGAGCTTATCCGGGTTCATGGCGAGGCAGAGCGAGCAGCCTGCTTCGCGCCATTCGGCACCGGCTTCCTTAAAGATCTTGTCGAGACCGAGCTGTTCGGCTTCCACCTTGATCTTCATGGAACCCG
>JAEEGJ010017126.1_pt1 | contig 16470 bp, 13 predicted proteins | sample 8958761 | NCBI WGS metagenome assembly JAEEGJ01 (sample SAMN16246546, study PRJNA631951) | gut metagenome | biome: gut microbiome; feature: rumen; material: RS-attached | host: Bos | place: Iran: Karaj | collected 2018-10
ACTTTCTGTAAATATAATTGATGCAGATTTCCAGCATTCTGATCACAACCCTGTTTACATGACCTTCGAGCTTCAGTAAGATTCTGCAGATAATTATGGAAGAAAAAAAACGGGCAGGACGAAACCGTACAATTACATTAACTGACACAGAAAAACAAGCTCTCAAAAACCGCCTCATTACAATTACCGAGGCAAATACGGTGGTTGAACCTGCGGTCCCTGAGCCTGGTCGAAGGATCGCCCCCCCCACAGTCCTCGACAAAACCATCAACGCCGACCTCCTCACTGCCCTTCCTCATATTCCAGATGAGTTTGCAGATTTAATCATCATTGACCCTCCATATAATCTCAGAAAGAATTTCAACGGAAAAGTTTTTACAGCCCGCGATGAAGAATCATATGAAGAATATCTTATGTCGTGGTTTCCAGAAGTGTGCCGCAAGCTTAAGCCAACCGGCTCGCTTTATATGTGCGGCGACTGGAAATGCACTGCCGCCCTTCAGCGTGCGATGGAAAGCGAACTTACAGTTTTGAACCGTATCACCTGGCAGAGAGAAAAAGGCCGCGGTGCAAAAGCAAACTGGAAAAACGGAATGGAAGATATCTGGTTTGGAGTAAAAGACCCGGACAATTATTATTTTGATGTTGAAGCTGTAAAGCAGAAGCGCCGGGTAATTGCCCCTTACCGCGAAGACGGAAAACCAAAAGACTGGGAAGAAAGCGAAGAAGGAAACTTCCGCCTCACCTGTCCTTCAAACTTTTGGGATGATATAAGCGTACCTTTCTGGTCCATGCCGGAAAACACAGACCACCCGACACAAAAACCCGAAAAGCTTTATGCCAAGCTGATTCTGGCAAGCTCGCGTCCGGGCGACGTTATTTTTGACCCGTTCCTTGGAAGTGGTACTGCAAGCGTAGTTGCAAAAAAACTCGGCCGCCACTGGTGCGGAATTGAGCTGAACGAAGAGTACTGTATGCTCGCCGAAAAACGCCTTGAACTTGCCGAAACCGACAAAGACATTCAGGGCTACAGCGATGGTGTTTTCTGGGAAAGAAACTCTGCAGCCCTGTACAAGAAATAAGATGAAGACTTCTTCCAGCGCAGAAAAAATCTACATAATAATGAACAAACCGTGCGGCTACGTCTGCTCAGCCGTTTCCGATTCTCACAAAACTGTTTACGATTTACTGACTCCCGAACTCCGCAGCCAGGTACAGGGCGCCAAACGCGGAAGCCGTCTCCACACAATTGGAAGGCTTGACGCCGACACCAGTGGCCTGTTACTACTCACAACAGACGGCTACTTTTCCCACAGAATCACAGCCAGTACGGTGGTTGAGCCTGCGGTCCCTGAGCCTGGTCGAAGGGTCGAAACCACCGCGGCACGCAACCAATCCGAAGTCTGCGGTAGTTTCGACAAGCTCAACCACCGTATGCATCGTATATCAAAAACATACCGTGCAACTTTAATAAATCCGGTATCTCCCAGCTCCCAGTCTGAATACATCACCCGCGCTGCAACCGGTCTCACACTTCCACCGGAAAAAAAATATGGAGAACAACAGGCCGAACCTGCCACTCTCCATTTTCTGACATCTGAACTCTGCGAAATCACTGTTTACGAAGGAAAGTTCCACGAAGTCCGCCGAATCTTCCGCGCCCTGGGCAACGAAGTAAAAGAACTCGAACGAATCTCCATTGGCGCCCTCACACTGCCAGAAGACCTTACCCCCGGCAAGTGGCGCGCACTTACTGAATCTGAAATAAACTCTTTATATTCTCATCCACTAGTTCGCTCAACGCTTCCGGCGTACACCCGCGAACCTCAGCAATAAAATTATAAACATGCTCAACATTAACCGGAGTATTCACAGTTCCACGAAGCGGAACCGGCGCCAGATACGGAGCATCAGTTTCACAAAGAAAACGGTCTGCAGGAACAAACTTCAAAAGTTCTTTTACAGCTTCCAGCTTTGCTTTTTTATTGTAAGTAACTGCACCGCCAAATGCGATGTACCAGCCGCGGTCCAAAAACGCACGGGCTTCATCAATTCCATAACTGTAGCAGTGGATAATTCCGTTATCGTAACCAACGTTTTTAAGGCAATCCAGAGTATCTTCAAAACCGTCTCGGCTATGAACAATAACCGGCAGTTTTAGTTCTCGGGCAAGTTCCAGATGAGCTTCAAAAAGCTCGCGTTCCCCGCGGTAAGTCTGCTCATCAAAATCAGATTCACAGCGGCCATCTTCCCCAGAAGGATTCCAGTGATGATCAATTCCACATTCCCCAACCGCAAGAACTTTACGGTGCAGAATATCATGGTCTCCACCACTTGCAGCCGCCTCAATAGACTGACGCAAAACCTTCATCTGATTATCGCGGTCATGAATAGCCCCAACATCCGGCCAGATTCCCGCAGTGAAATACATAAAATCACGAGCCTTTGCCGCAAAACCGTTATCAGCCATTCCGGCAATTGCCTGCTCAACACAAGCCTGACGTTCAGCTAAGTCGTCGCAATGAGTTCCAATATCAAGCCCAAAATAACAGTTTCTTGCGGCCATGGTAGACAGCACTTCAATGCCATCTACTCCACGTTCGGTAGTCATCATATGAAAATGGAAATGTGTATCTGAGAACATGTGTGAGAGTATAATGATTTTAGATTGTTGATTCTAGGTATCCTTTTGTCTGATAAGTTGGAAATAAAATGCGTAGCGGAAAAAACATACTGAAAAAAATTTGAGCCGATACTGACCGTCTGTCCTCGCAGTTGGTACAAGCGAAGCGCGAGGCTCACCTTTTTTCAGTATGTTTTGTTCCGCGAGAGCATTTTAATTCCAAGGTTTCTGTAAAGCTATAATAACTAGAATATGGTTTCTAAAATCATTATACTTTCACCCATGACAGACATTAACAAATTTCTTACTGATATGCAGAAATCTCTCAAACATGACCGCCAGAATAATGGTGGAAAATCTGATTATAACCGCGTGAAGAACGATATCCGCAGACTTTTTGAGCGTAACGCGGCTGATGTTGGAGAACTTGCTGATTCTATTTTTGAGTATTGGGAAAACGAATATATTTACCGCTCGGCTGATATAAGCTGGGAGCCTAGCGAAGAAAATCAGAACCGTCTTGCAGCTTACCTTGCATTTCTTGAAAATAGCGATGAATTTCAGGAGCTTATTTCTGATGATGACTGGAATGAGTTTGGCCGCCTTGTAAATTTTGAAGCAGAAGACCTTGATGTTGATGTACTTCAGGATTTGATGAAGATTCTTGTAAGCAAGGGCGCATATTAATGGAAGTTTCACAGATAGACGAGCTTTATAAAAACTGCCGCCAGTGCCCAAGAGCGTGCGGGGTGGATAGAACAAATGCGACAGGGTTCTGCCGCGAACCTGCTGACCTTCGCATTGCTTTTGCGGGGCTTCATTTTGGAGAAGAGCCGCTGGTAACTGTTTTTGGCGGAAGCGGTACTATCTTTTTTACCGGCTGTACTCTGCGCTGTGCGTTCTGCCAGAACTATCAGATTAGTCAGGATGGATTGGGACGCGCTGTTGATGCCGAAGAATTTGCCGACATCTGCCTGCGCCTTCAGAACGCCGGGGCCGAAAACATAAATCTTGTTACCGGCAGCCATCACATTCCGAAAATTGCACAATTCCTCCGTACAGCCCGCGACCGCGGTGTAACAATTCCATTCTGCTGGAACTCTTCTGCTTACGAAACCGTAGAAATGCTCGAGCTGCTTAAGGGCCTGGTAACCATATGGCTGCCCGACCTCAAAACACTGGACGGAGCTCTCTCACAAAAACTGTTCGCCGCCCCGAACTACCCCGAGGCAGCAACCGCCGCGATTAAGTGGATGATTGAAAATAATCCGCTGGACATTCAGTCTATTCCAGAACCTCCCGATGCGAAGCCCGCCGAATGGGCAGAGCCCGGCCAGCCACGCGACAAAATGCTTTCCGGTGTAATTATCCGACATCTCTTCATGCCCGGCCACTTTGCCGAAACGGCCGATGTCCTCGCGTGGCTCAAAGAACACGCCGACGGGCGCGCCATCATTTCACTGATGAACCAGTACACCCCGGTAAAATTCAACGAGTCCGCCGACCAGCTGATGGCGCGCCGCGCCGCCCTTTCCAACCTGGAAAACCGCCTGGTAACCCCGGAAGAAGACGCCGATATTCAGGACCTCATCGAGGCCTACGATTTTGAGTATCTGTTCTATCAGGAGCTCACAGACGATACCAGCTGGCTTCCGGATTTTACGAGACCTCAGCCATTTTCCAATAAACTCGCAACCCCTCTGTGGCACTGTTAGACACCCTCACTCTGGCACTGTTAGGTAAAATTCTTTCTATATTTTCTGAATTTTTTTCTAATTCATTTTTTAAAAACCGTGTTATAATTACACGCGTATGAAGAAAGAAAAATTAACTGGAACTGCGGTTCCGCTTGGTGCATTATATACAAAGGAAAATCCCGTAATTGGTGAATTTCCGGACCTCAAACCGTTCGCCGACTTCTGTAAATCGGCCGGAATTTCGATTATTCAGCTGCTGCCGGTAAACGACACAGGCACTCAGAGCTCTCCTTACAGCGGGCTTTCTGCTTTTGCGCTTCACCCTATTTATATTCGCCTTAAAAATATAGAAGGTTTTGACGCGCTTTATTCATCTGATGCAAAATTCAAGAAAGCCTACGACTCTCTGGTAAAAAATCACAAATACTGTCTGCGCTACAACTACGACGGCATTTTGAATGAAAAAACTGCCCTTTTGAAAATGCTTTACGATAACACTGACGAAGGAAAAACCGGAGAAACTGGCGCTGCTCTTTCTAAGTGGATTAAGGCTAATCCTTGGGTAAAAGATTATGCGGTTTATAAAAATCTGAAGTGGAATTATATGCAGGCTTCCTGGAAAAGCTGGCTTGATTCTGACCGCTCAAAGTCAAAGGAAGAAATTACTGCACTCTGGAACAAAAAGGCGTTCAAAAAAGAACACTTGTTCTATGCATGGACTCAGATGATTGCAGACGCTCAGTTTAAGGACGCTGTTGAATATGTTCACGGCCTTGGTCTTAAACTTAAGGGCGATATGCCTATTTTGATGAATGAAGATTCTGCTGATGCATGGGCTTACCCTGAAGTATTTAATCAGGATTTGCGTGCCGGTGCTCCTGCAGACGGTGATAATCCAAATGGTCAGAACTGGGGCTTCCCAACTTACAACTGGAAAAATCTTAAAGATGATGATTACCGCTGGTGGAAAGACCGCCTTACCAACGCTTCAAAATATTATGATGCATACCGCCTCGACCATATTCTGGGCTTCTTCCGCATTTGGGCTATTCCTGAAGCTGATTTGAATGCGCTTAACGGACACACAGAGCCTTACGCTTTTATCAAAAAAACTGATTTGTATGAGCTTGGTTTTGATGATGACCGAATCCGCTGGCTCAGTCAGCCTCATATTCCAACTCATGTAATAGAAGATATTACCTGGAATCACGACAAGGCTCATCAGATTCTTGCGATTTTCTGTAACAAGATTGACGGCGAAGAGCTCTGGCGTTTTGATTCTTCTGTAAAAGGCAACAAAGTTATTGAAGAAGCTGACCTTTCTGAACTTTGCGCACCGGAAGCAATTCCTCGTGTAAAGAAAGTTCTGGAAGATTTCTGGAGTAACCGCACTCTGCTTGAAATTGCGAAAAACAAATTTGTTCCTCTGTGGACTTATGGCAAATCTACTTCCTGGGGAACTTTGAATGATCAGGAAAAATCAGCTTTGCTTGCATGCTTTGATGACCTGAACACTAAAAACGAAAAGCTCTGGAAAAAGCAGGCTGATGAAATTTTTGCTGCTATTACCAGCGCTGTAAAAATGATTCCATGCGGCGAAGATCTTGGCGTAAATATTGAATGCGTTCCAAAGACTATGGCCGCTCACAATATTCTGGGGCTCCGAGTTGTACGCTGGTGCCGCAAATGGAGCGAACCGGGTCAGCCTTATGTTCCGTTTGCAGACTACACTCCGCTTTCGGTTACTACAACTTCCGTTCACGATTCTTCGACTATCCGCGAATGGTGGGAAACTGAAAAAGACAGCGTAAGAGCCTTTATCAGCGCAAATCCAGATGTTTTTGCTCCGGGCACTACAGAAGCCGCTGAGTTCTCTCCAGAAATTGCCGAAGCGGTTATCAAGGCCTCTGCAACTTCTGCAAGTCAGTGGTTTATTCCACCACTTCAGGACTTCCTGTACATGGACAAATCGCTCTGGCTTGAAAAGGCTTCAGACGAACGCATCAACATTCCGGGTACTGTAACTGAATTTAACTGGACTTACCGCCTGCCATGCAGTCTGGAAGAGCTGAGTAATAACAAGACCTTAATTGGAAAAATAATGTAATATCAATTTTTCCATGGTATAATATTTGTATTATTTAACATCTCAAATTGTATAAAAGGAAAGTTTTAATGCAGATTTCACACAACGAGTTTCACATCTCAAAAAAAATCAGAGACTTATGTAATTTCAACAAAGGTCTTTTTGCCTCGAGCGGAAACGTAGTTTTTGCGAATATGAAAAATGTGCGCGAATTTCAGCTTCTTATCAATAACGTTTTTGAATCGCGCGGTGAAGAAAACAAAAAGCTTTCTGCGGGCCAGCTCAATGCTATGGGCCTCATTGATGAGATTCTGCATTATGTGTGTATGCTGTACCGCCGCGACAAGGTGCCTGGATTTGGACGGGATCTTATTGCGGAACTCGATAAAGAATATGGAAAAGATAAGATAGATTCCCTTCTTCTTGATTTTATGAAGGAGTTTCCACCGGTTGCAGTTTACAACGAAAAAATCAGACCGGAAGAATATCTTGCACAGACTGAGCTTGATGCGGGTACTGGGCTTGAACGTACTAACCGAGAACAGACTCTCGAGGAACTGATTCTTCTTCATCTTGCAAATGAAAACAAGGCCTTTAAGCCGTTTATGATTATGTTTTCTGATAAGGAAGTTGCAAAAAATCCTTTGTATGCAAAAACCTGGAAGACAATTCAAAAATATGCGGCCGGCCAGCCTACCTTTGGTCCTTTCAATCATGATTTGATTACACTTTTACGCGAGCCTCAGGTCTTTGCACCGGAAAGTCTTCGCGGTCAGCTTGAATATCTTCAGAAATACTGGGCTGAGTTCCTTGGTGAATGGCTCAAGCGCATTCTTGCCGGAATGGATACAATTTCCGAAGAAGATAAGGCAGCCTGGCATGGCTTTGGCGGCGGTGACCTTCCGGACATGGTTCCTTATTCCTTCGAAAATCTGATGAATGAATATGAGCGCTTTTCTGCCGACAGCGAATGGATGCCTAAAGTTATTCTTATGGCAAAAACTGTTCTTGTATGGCTCGATCAGCTCACAAAGCAGTACGGCTACCCTATTACCCGTCTGGATCAGATTCCAGATGCCGAACTTGATAAACTCCGCGACGAAGGTTTTACCGGTCTCTGGCTCATTGGTCTTTGGGAACGTTCAAAGGCCAGCCGTCGAATCAAGCAGATTTGTGGAAACCCTGAGGCTGCCGCATCTGCTTACTCTCTTTTTGATTATAATATTGCAGGAAATATTGGCGGCTGGGACGCCCTGGCAAATCTTCGACAGCGCTGCTGGCAGAGAGGAATCCGCCTTGCTTCCGACATGGTTCCAAACCACACTGGTATGGACGGCGACTGGGTTATTAATCACCCGGACTATTTTATTCAGCGCCGCGACAATCCTTTCCCTCAGTATACTTACAACGGCGAAAACCTTTCTCAGGATGGCCGCATTTCCCTCTTCCTCGAAGACCACTACTACAGCAAAGATGACTGTTCTGTAGTTTTCAAGCGTGTAGACAATTACACAGGAGACACACGCTATATCTACCACGGAAACGATGGTACCGGTCTTCCTTGGAACGACACTGCTCAGATTGACTTTTTGAATCCTGCTGCACGCGAAGCTGTTATGCAGGAAATCTTACATGTTGCAAGAAACTTCCCTATCATCCGCTTTGATGCGGCTATGGTACTTGCTAAGAAATCTATCCGCCGCCTCTGGTATCCGGAGCCGGGTCACGGAGGAGACATTGCTACTCGTTCTGAAACTGGCTTGAGCACTCAGCAGTTCAACGATGCAATTCCAAATGAGTTCTGGCGTGAAGTTGTAGACCGCGTTGCTCAGGAATGTCCGGACACACTTCTGCTCGCCGAAGCGTTCTGGATGATGGAAGGCTACTTTGTGCGCACTTTGGGTATGCACCGCGTTTATAACTCGGCCTTTATGAACATGCTCAAAAAAGAGGAAAATCAGAAATACCGCGACACTATCAAAAATACAATAACCTTTGATCCTCAGGTTCTTAAGCGCTACGTAAACTTTATGAACAATCCTGATGAGGAAACTGCCATTGCTCAGTTTGGTGATGGCGACAAGTACTTTGGTGTTTGTACTCTGATGATTACTATGCCGGGTCTTCCAATGTTTGGTCACGGCCAGATTGAAGGCTTTACTGAAAAATACGGAATGGAATATACAAAGGCTTACAAGGACGAAAAACCAAGTCAGTATCTTGTAGACCGTCACTGGCACGACATCTTCCCTCTTATGAAAAAGCGCTACCTCTTCTCGGGCGTAGACAACTTCCTTCTTTATGATTTGTGGGAAGACGGCCACGTAAATGAAAACGTATTTGCTTATTCAAACGGATGCGGCAACGAGCGTGCAATCGTATTCTACAACAACAAATATGACCAGGCTCACGGATGGATTAAACAGTCTGATCCTTATGCGGTAAAAACCGGCAATGGTGATGAAGTAGTGATGATGTCACGTTCGGTTTCTGAAGGTCTTAATTTGACAGCCGAGGACGACAAATACTGTATCTTCCAGGAGCACAGAAGCCGCCTCTGGTTTATCCGCAAATCAAGTGAGGTTTGTGAGAAGGGTCTCTTTGTAATGCTCAATGGTTTTGAGTATCAGGTTTACCTCAATGTTCACCAGGTAAGCGACCAGGCAGACCACCGCTATAAGATTTTGTGCGACTTCTTAAACGGCCGCGGCTGCGAAGACATTGAAACTGCATGGCAGGAATTGATTTACAAGGATTTGTATACTGCTTTGCACGCGTACGCCGGCAAGGTTATTTCGCCTCTCTTTGAAGCCTTTGGTTATGAGAAGATAAAGGATAAGGCTGAAGCGGAAGTTGTTGAGACCTCGGCAAATGTAAAGAAATCTGTAAAATCAAAGACAGCCGCTAAAAAGCCAGCCTCCCTCACCGCAAAGAAAGTGACAGACATAATGACTGCCGCAAAGAAGGAGCTTACGACCTTTATAAAGATCGCTTCTAAGTTCGCAGGAAAAGACATAAAACTCGACGCAGAAAAAGAAGCAAGTGAAATTACAGCCCGCCTCAAAAAGCTGGTTGCAATCCATAATCTCAAAAAAACAAAGCAGCCTGCAGATTTACAGAAGGCTCTTCTTAAGGCGGCAGACGCGACAAGTTTTGCAAGTCTTATTGAAGGCGCAGATGCCGACCTCGAAAAACTTCTATTGTGCTGGGCTCTTTGCGGAAGTCTCGCAGAAAAGGGCTGCGCACTGGACTTCGCTTTCGGCCGCAAGTTCAATGAATATCTTCGTGAAGAAAAGTTTACAGACAAGGACGAAAGATGGAATCTTACAAAACTCTTTGTTCTGGCCACCGCAACAAACTCTGCCGCAATCAAAAAGGATTCAAAGGCAGCCGCTTACGAGGTTACAAAGCTTTTGATGCAGAGCCGCTGGTGCGGACTTTTGTCTGGAACTAACAACTTTGACAATATCCGCTGGTTCAACAAGGAACTCAGTGATGACAGCCTGAACAAGACAATTCTGCTGCTGGCCCTGGTCGGAAAAACCGCAGACTTCGCCAACCTCCAGAAGTTCAACAAACTCCTGGCTGCCGCCAAAACAAAGGCTGCCTACAAGTGCGAGCTTATGCTCAAGGAGTTTGAACCGAAGATTGTGGCAAAGAAGCCAGTAAAGAAAGCGACAAGTTCAAAGAAGACTACAGCTGCGAAAAAGAGTCCAACTGCAAAGTCTTCAACCAAAAAGTCTTCGAAATACAAAAAGTAACACTACCTTCCCTGGCAGGTGTTACAATATTAATAATCAAATTTTCGCAATTTTCCCCTTGTCCTAAAACAAGGGGATTTTTACTCACACAAAACACAGGAGTATTTACAAATGACCTTCGGCTTTTCCTACATCGGACTCATCTGGCTGCTTATGCTGCTGATTCCAAACTTTATCTGGACTAAAAATCAACCCAAGGATTATGAAAAATATGCCGCAAAGGAAAATAAAGTTTTGCTGGCTCTGGAAAGATGCGGCGAATTTCTGGTAACTCCTATCGCCCTTATTTTTTCTGATTTCAACTTCAAGGGCTTGAACTTCTGGCTGCCTGTACTTGTGATTTCTTTTTTGTGCATGGTTCTCTATGAGATTTACTGGATAAGATATTTCAAAAGTGAAAAGACCATGAAGGATTTTTACCGTGGTATTTGCGGCATTCCGGTCGCCGGTGCTACCCTGCCTGTTATCGCTTTCTTCCTGCTTGGAATCTACGGCGGAAACATTCTTATGATTCTCGGTTCTTTTATTCTGGGTGTCGGCCACATCGGCATTCACCTGCAGCATAAAAAGGAAGTATATGAGGCACCCGCAAAAAGAAAGCCTGTTGCCAGAATCACTCTTGGTATTTTGAAAGGTCTTGGAATTGTCCTTGCGGTTATTATCTGCGGAGCCTTCACCTTCTTCATTGCCGGCCGAAACATCAATCAGATTAAGAGAGCTGTCAGCTATAAAGATGGTGTAAACGAGCAGCTCTATCTTCAGCTGACAGACCAGAAAGAATACATCACCATAGCAGGTAAATCAAAAGAAAACCCGATTATCATTTCGCTTCACGGAGGACCTGGTGCTCCAACCACTTACGTTGATTACTGCTGGCAGGATTTACTTACAGATGACTTTACAATCGTCTGCTGGGATGAGCGGGGCGGCGGCCGTTCCTACTATCCGAATGCGAAAAAAGACCCGGACAATAAAAGTCTGACTTTTGAGAAACAACTTACAGACCTTGATGCCCTTGTAGATTATCTTTGCGAACGCTTTCATCAAAAGCAGGTAATCATTCTTGGCCACTCTTACGGCACAATGCTTGGAAGCAGATACGCGCTTACCCACCCCGAAAAAGTTTCTGCCTATATTGGAGTTGGTCAGTGTGTAAACGAAAAGAATTATGCAGGAGAAGTCTATTCATATGAAGACGCCATAAAGATTGCCCGCACCAGAGGTGACGACACAACAGCCCTCGAAACCGCTTACAAAAACTTTATGGCAGACATGAGTCTGCAAAATCTCTTTACCCTGAGAAAGCTAGTAAGCCCATACCATCCGCAGACCGTCAAAAAAGACCTTACAGTTTTCGCAGCCCTTACAAGCCCGATTGCCGGAATTGACGACATGCGCTGGTACTTTATGCAAATGTTCAACATGAACCGCTTTATAGAACTGATTTCTCCACTCGAAGAATATATGAATAATTTTAATGCCCTGGAAGCTAACGATAATTACCAGATGCCTCTTCTCTTAATCTCCGGCTCCTGCGACTGGATTTGCCCGGTAGACTTTGTAAAGGATTACGCCGCAAAACTATCCGCCCCAAAAGTAAAACTTGAACTGTTTGAAGGTTGCGGTCATTCGCCACAGGTTCAACTGCCGGAAGAGATCAGTCAGATTATTAAAGATTTTCTTATTGGTTACTTACCGGCTACTTCTTGACATCCGGTCAGCCGGATTATAAAATACATCAAAATTTTTGAGCAAAGGCGCTCATTCGATTTGATTACATTATTGTCTTCAAATCGAATGGGCGCCTTTTGTTTTTTTAGGACGGTATTCTCAATGTCTTCTAATCATGATCTGGAATCTATTCTTCATAAACTGAAAGGAACCCGCGAAGAAGAAATCCTTCAGAAAATGCAGGAATTATATACAAAAATTATCGATGTTCAAGCAGAATGGTACAAAAAATCCGGCTTCACCTGTCCTCAGAGCTGCGGTGAATGCTGCAGAAATTTTGAGCCGGATCTGCTGGACTGCGAGGCGCTTTATATGACAGCCTGGCTTATTGAAAATCAAAAGGAAACCGCAGACAAGATTGAAAAAGGAGAGTTTCCATTTCCGGAAAATAAAGGCTGCCCCTTCTGGGATGAATCAAAGGCATACCACTGTACGATTTATGGCGGACGTCCCTTCATCTGCAGATTTTTTGGAGCCTGCGGTTCAAAGAATAAAGAAGGAAAACCTGTATTCAAGCCCTGCAAGTTTTACCCGGCAGAGCTTCTCCAAGCCCACCAACCGCCTCTCTCCCACAGACAGTATTCAGAAAAGGAAGTTCTTGAGATTTTTGGTACACTCCCGATAGTCACTACAGACATAATGGAAGAAGCAGTTTCCTTAAATCCGGATAATCAGTCCACAGAACTGCTCAGAAGCATTTTACCAAAGTTTATAAAACATTTAAGATGGATTTGCAGCATTAAAGAGGCTGCCGGCGATCTTCTTTAATTCTTCAACACTGGCAATTACCGGCCGGCCAAGCTGAACAGGCACAAAGCTGGCTTTGATTTCATCCGGCATCTTTGGAGCTTCACCAATTACGTGACGGCAGTAATCTGAAGAAAGTGATGGATGATTATATGCACAGAGAATGAAGGCTCCGTCCTCGTCATAAACTTCGCCACTGTTCTCTTTTACAGCTGCATATGCAGAAGCTGTATCCTTATCAGCAAAAACACCGTACTTCATATACAGCTCTTTTGCTGCAGCATCGCGCTGAGCTTCTGAAATATCAACCGGGTAAATAAAGTTTCGCATCATCATCTCGTTCTTTCCAAAGAAAGATTCAAGACGTTCAAGGTTTGCAGGAATTGCAGGATTTGCTTCTCCGCGGGCATTCATATCAACAAGTGAATCCAAAACAACAGGAGCGCCTGTTGCACTTCTTGCCAGAGCCGGAGTACTTGGAACATAAAAGCCGTTTACCGGTAAAGCAAAACGCCAGCTATAAAGACCGGCCATAAGAGAACCGTAGTTGCCGGCACCCATAGCATAATAAAACTCGCCGTTGAACTTATTCTTAATCTGAGCAAATGAATAAGGGAAAAAGAAAATCTGACCAAGAAGACGACACACATTAGTTGTATTGGCAACAGTAAGTCCATGTTCATTTACAAAATTGCGGTCTGCAAAAACTTTAGAAATGGCAGCTTTAATTTCTGCCTCAGTTCCTTCCATTTCTACCGGGTAGATATTTCCACCGTTCCAGGCAAGGCTTTCTTCATCAAGACCGCGAACTGTTCCTTTTTTATAAACCAGAACCGACTTAATATTCTTCTTCCCCTTCAGAATTCGGGACATCAGAGCACCAAGACCGCCATGTGTAAAATCAACAAAAACTGCCTTACCGCCCTTAAGTTCAAGCGTATACTCAAGATAGTTACAAAGGTAAGAAACTCCATAATCTCTGTGACAGCCCAAAAAGCCATGATACATTTCTGTCATAAAAAGGCTGCCGTCCAGCTGCTTTACAACCGGCTCAACAGGGAATGCTGCAGTAGCAATAGTTTCACAAATGATTGGAGAAAATTCTTCATGCATTAAAGCAGAAGTCAGAGAACCCGCAATTGAAGAAAATGGGGTTGTTTCATCAATGTAATAAATCCAGCGGCGCATATCTTCAATTGAAGAAGGCACAAAAACGCCGCCATCATCAGGAATACAGTCTCTTACTGCCTGAGAAAAAGTAACTGATAACTCATTATTTCGTGTACTTGTAAATAACATGAGGTAATTTTAACTTAAAAAGTGAAAACTAACAATATGGTAGGTCAAGGCTCGCGCCTTGACAATTTTCAACCGTCAATCTTCCAAGCCCGGAATGTGTTTCTTGAGTTTTTTCATGAACTCATCACCGGTTACGCCTTCACGGAGACACGCAAACATACAGTTATCTCCCGCAACAGTACCGAGAACTTCGTCCAGGTTAAGATTATCGATGGCATTACAAACAGTATTTGCATGGCCAGGGAAAGTTTTGATTACTACGATATTTCCTGAAAAATCAATGCTTACATAACCGCGAAGGAAATCCTGTACATAAATTGCTTCGCTTTCCGCATTTTCATCTGCACCAGGAAGTGCATAAATATAGCCGTTCTGGCCATCTGGAACCTTGCCCACCTTCAAAAGCTTAAGATCACGGCTAAGAGTTGCCTGTGTTACGTCATATCCTTCCTTCAAAAGAAGCGCAAGCAAATCATCCTGACTTTCGATTGTGTTATTCTTAATAAGTGTTTTAATTGCCTTAAGGCGTGACTGTCGTTCCTTCATAATGTATAAATATACACTTTTTATGCATTTTTTACAAGAATTATTCTATATTATATGTTATAAGCTGTAACTATATTGTGCACAATTTATTTATATTATATACTACCCCCGATTTTAGGGAGTAAACAAGGAGCATCTTATGAAAAAATTACTTACAGTTTTTATGCTGATTGCAGCTGCAACTTTCTTATTTGCTAAGGACGGAAATAAAACTGCTACTCAGAAATTCGCCTTTGAGTCAGTTGATTTAGATGGAAACAAAATCACCAGTGATATCTATTCCAATAATAAAATCACAATGATAAATATCTGGGGAACCTTCTGCGGGCCTTGTATCCACGAAATGCCGGATCTTGCTAAACTCAGCGAAGAAAACAAAAGCAAGGGCGTTGAAATAATCGGTATTCCAATTGATATTATTGATGACTGGGGCCGTGTAAATCCTTCTCTAAAATCAGAAGCCCTTATGATTATTGATACAACCGGCGTACAATATAAAAACGTCGTTCCTACAATCCCTATGTTCCAGACTATGCTGCGCGGCATTCAGGCAGTACCTGCAACCTTCTTCATAGATAAGAATGGAAAACAGATTGGCTCAGTTTATTTTGGTTCACGAAGTCAAAAGGACTGGCAGAAAATTATTGATAAACTTTTGGAAAGCCAGAAATAGGTTTATAATAGCCGTATGGTCGAAAGAAAAAGACGGATAATTGCAGTCTCTGTTCTCTGTTTAGGTTTCCTTCTGATTGTTTTAGGAATCTTCCGTGGCGAGGCTGCTGTCGTTTTTCAAAAAGCAACAAAGATTTGCCTTGAGTGCATAGGAATTGGCTGATGAAAACTAAAACCGCACCTGGCAAAATCCGCCTGCTCATTCAACTTGCATTCACCGCTCTCTCCAACGGCTATCTCAAAGGCTTTACAAAAGGTCAGATTTTTACGGGGGCTTCAAAATACCTTTGCGTTCCCGGAATGAACTGCTATTCGTGCCCCGGTGCCCTTGGCTCCTGCCCTATTGGCGCACTCCAGGCAACTCTAAACGCAAGACAGTTTAAAATGTCACTCTACGTTCTGGGACTGCTGACAGTTTTTGGAACTATGTTCGGCCGCTTTGTCTGTGGCTTTCTCTGCCCTTTTGGTTTAATTCAGGACCTGCTGTTTAAGATTCCATTTATAAAGAAGATTCGCCGCCTGCCCGGAGAAAAAGGCCTTCGCTGGCTGCGTTTTGTTTTCCTGGGTATTTTTGTGATTTTACTCCCACTCTTTGTGATTGATTTTACAGGACTAGGAGAACCGTGGTTCTGCAAATGGATCTGCCCCGTGGGCACTCTTGAAGGCGGAATCCCACTCGTCCTTTTGAATAACGCAATGCGCGGAGCCGCAGGTTTTCTATTCAGATGGAAGCTTGTGATTCTTGCAATAACTTTGCTGGGCTCTGTTATTATCTACCGCCCGTTCTGCCGCTACGCCTGTCCGCTGGGAGCTGTGTACGGCCTTTTCAATAAGATTTCCCTTTACCGTATAAAAATAGATTCAGAAAAATGCGTTGGCTGCGCTGCCTGCCAGAAAGCCTGCCACCTGGACATCCCCGTCTGGAAAAATCCCGACAGCATGGACTGCATCCGCTGCGGCACCTGCAAAACCGCCTGCCCGCACAACGCGATTTCGACTACAGTTTTAAAATAAAAAAGACACAGAGATAATCGCAATCCCTGTGTCCTCTTATACTCTTATGCCAGGTGTGGATTTTTATTTAATCAAAAGTCCAGCGAAAGCCTTAAGAGCTCCTTCCATGTTTCCAGAAAGAACAGTCTTAGCAAGTTTCTTACCGAGCTGTACGCCTTCCTGGTCGAAAGAGTTTACGTTCCATACAAAGCCCTGGAACATTACTTTGTTCTCGTAGTGAGCAAGCAATGCACCAAGTGATTTTGGATTAAGCTGAGCACCGTAAATCAAGCTTGAAGGACGGCCACCGGCAAA
>JAEEGJ010017127.1_pt1 | contig 16469 bp, 12 predicted proteins | sample 8958761 | NCBI WGS metagenome assembly JAEEGJ01 (sample SAMN16246546, study PRJNA631951) | gut metagenome | biome: gut microbiome; feature: rumen; material: RS-attached | host: Bos | place: Iran: Karaj | collected 2018-10
AACATGTGTTGGTCTACTTTTAATATGTTTGTGGTTTTCATGATGTTCAACATATCTGATATCCAAAGTTTTGAGTCCGAGTTCTTTTGTTTGTTTTCTGGCCTTTTTTTCTGCAATATTGATTATTTTTTTTGCACTGTGCCCCTGAGTATCCTTACCGTTACTGGCATCATTTACAATCACAATTTCAAAATCATCATAATCCTGCAAAAGCACAGATTCCAGACACTGCATCAGAAATATCTCAGTCTCAAAAAGCGGTATACAAACACTTATCAAAGGATTCTTGTTTTTCATAATATAATTAAAATTCTAACACAGATAAAAAAGAAAAATCCGGTCCCTTTTTCAAACTTTATTTCTAAAGCTATCCTGTAATTAGGAACCGGATAATCTAAAAAAAATGCCAATAAAAAACTATTCACCATCACCAGAAGGAATAGCTACACTCAAATTATTAGCAGGTGTGCTATATTCTGACATATAAAAAACATCCGTATCGTTAGCAATAGGAGTCTTAGCATCATCTGCTACGTAATACTGAGATGCAATAGCATTACCTGGATATGAACATCCATTGAACAATGGCTTGGTAAACTTTTTATCAAAAGTAACATCCAAATTATTCGAAACGCTTTCAATTGCGAATTCTTCAAGGTCTACAGTTACAACACGGTGTACATTACCATAATTTAGAGCATCATTTTCATCAACATATAATGCAATTCCATTATCTGCTATAATAAGCTTTTTTGGTTTTATAGCAATAAATCTGCTTGGCCCATAAAATGCATTGTCACTTAATCCTCCAGATATTGAAGGAACAAAAAATCCTTCAATATCTGTATAACCACTGTCTTGGCTCTGGTATTGTAATTCACTAACCTTTGCTAAAACTTTATTACCGTTATTCCCTTCTTCTGTCCAATACATTTCGTTATTTCCAGGATTATAATATGCATACATATAGACATCCTCTACATCGAGTGCATCTGAAGTCCAACCAAGAAATTTGATTGTTTTTGTCAGCAAATTATAACGAACTACAGCACCTCTAGAAACCAGTTTATCTACATATTCAGTTCTAGATTCTTTTATTAAAAAGTATAAATTTCCATCCTGATACATACAGTCTGTTACACTTCCCTTTAATTCTGATAATCCTGATAATTCAATCGGACTAATATCCGTAAAAGAAATATCTGATAGTTTTGATTTGAATAACTTATAATCACCATCATTACCAGTAACAAAATATAGAACTCCGTTATGTACAGCAAAATTTGTAATCTTTTTTGTGACACCATTGATTTCATAGTGATTTTCGATAGAAGAATCTTCAGACCATGTCCAATTACTATCTAATGAAGAAACTGGATATTCATATAAAATATTTCTATAACTATAGTTACCATTATTATTAATCATGATAGTCGATAAACCATACAGATTCTGTGTTACTGTATCATAATTGATTAATCCAAAACCTCGAATACAATCTGTAGTTTCATCGCTTCCAAAACTAACAATTCCATCATTTCCAAAACCTGTTTTAGTTGAAGATACCTCGGTTACACAATCATACCATGTAGAATCTATCATTAGATTATCTACATTTGAAATTATAAACAAATTACCATTTTCATCGAAGCAAAATGATGAACCTTGTGTATTTGAAAATACTGGCGTGTCTGTATTTTCTAAGTAAAAGCTATATGAACTGTATTCATCTACTTCATATAATACAGTTTGTGTACTATTAACAAAATCCGAATAATCACTTCGCTGAATTCCTAAAACTTCTGGAGTCAAAATAAACTGGCCATTATTTATATACGGTGCATTTCCTTTCCAGGTATTAGTTGTAAGACCTTCGTAAACATTGATAATTTCTTTGCAAGAATAAAAGACATTTCCAATTTCATCCTCAAAAGAAAACTTTACAATATAACACCCCGCAGGAATACCAGAAAGTTCGAATTTGGTGTGACCACCATTAAAAACAAACTCTTTTGTTATTGTCTCACTATCCCCTTGTTTGCTGGAAATAGTAGCAATTCCATTTATAATGCTTTCAGATTCATCTATAATCTCAAGTTCTATACTTCCATTTCCAGAAGTTTTATTTGTATAAACAGAAATATCTAAAGCATCATTAGAAACTTCTTCTGATATGTATACTTCTTCTAAACTTCCAGAAAATGCAGGTGATGCATCTGATGGAATATCTATTTCGTTGTCACCATCATTATCACCATATACACCTGAATAACCAGTTACAGAAATGTTCCAGGCGCCGCTTGTTGCAAAGGTAATGTCGAACCAGTTTGATGTTGTGTAAGCATATGCTGTTGCTCTGGGAACTTCTTCTACATAATCTGTTGTTTCAGCTTCAATAATCCATGTAATAGTTGCAGGAATAGAAACTGTCGCTGAACGGCTTACGTTTAATGCAGGACCTGCACCATCTATATTGATTGTTCCACTTACCTTGATTCCAGCAGTTTCAATATCTTTCTTTGCTTCATTAGTTCCACTATCACAACTAAAAACTGCAAGTCCGAATAAAAGAACCATACCTATATGAACTGCTCTTGTAATTTTATTTATATGTTTCATTTTCTACTCTCCTATTTTACGCAGAATAAGTGATACCCTTTTACTTGAACTGCATATAATATTTTCTCAGCAAGAGACATAGAATCTGCTCTTTCTTTTATTTCTTCTATGTCATCTATAGTTCCATTAGCACTACTAGCAGGCTCTGCTGATTCTGGATCATCACACCATGCAATCCACGTTTCAGCTGTCTCACCGTCTGGTACATACCACCAGGTACCAGTTTCATCCAGTAATGTTAGTGAGGTTATATTTCCAAAAGCATTGCCTCCAAGACCTATAATAGATTCTGGAAGAATCAGTGTATTTAAGGCTGTATCATTATAGAAAACTGCCATTTCAATTACTTTTAACTGTGATGACTCTGAAAATTTCACAGATGAGAGCTTTGTACAGTCTGCTAAAGCAGCTGACCTCATTACTGTTAATCCTGGACCAAATTCTATAGACTCCAGGTTAGTACATTCTGAGAAAGAATCATTCCTAACTTCTGTTAAATCTTCAGGCACAATAATAGAACGTAAAGCTAAGCAGTTATTAAAAGAACTGTAAGGTGCTTCGTAAGTTGCAATCTTAGCATCTTCATCAGTATTAGTAGTTGTAATTTGAGATAAGTCTAAATCATATAAATTAAATACAGGGTTTTCTGGATGATATATAAGATTATTTAATTTACTAAAGAAAGTTCCATAATCCTCCTCAATTTCACCAGAAAGAATAATTTTCGCATTATGAGAATTAACTTTTTCCTGGAAGGCTGAAGAGAAACCTTCTTCTTTTTCATAACAAGATGAAACAACATAATTTAATAAGTTGTTATCCTCTACAGATATATTAAATACTGAAGTTGTAATTTCATAATCTTCTTAATTTGAATTATTAGGTGTTACAAAAACAGAGAGCTGATAAGTACCACCAGCTGGAAGATTTACTATTTCCAGAATGCCAGGGTCTTCATGAGTATAATAAGTTCCATCATCTGGAATTATTGTACTTCCATAACGCAACTCATAATCCCAATTTACATTTTCGTTATAAATTGTTTCTGGATTAGCATCTTTCAGCAAGAATTCAATTGATCCCTTGTTCAGATAATAAGTTTCTTCTTCAGATTTGATAGAGAGTGTAAATGTATCAGGCAGAGTTGGAGTGATTGTTCCGCTGCCATCTACAGATGTAGCTGATACGAATGAACTAAAGTCAATTGTTTTTCTATTTGAACTTTCAAATCTGAAACCATCTCTAATATCATCATCTGTTATGATGTTTTTGCCATCTTTTTTAAGACCGTATGTATACAAATTCAGATATAACTTTTCTGTAAACTTATATGACTGTACCTTTGCATCAGAATTACTGGTTTCTTCCCAATCTCCATACGAAACTTCTCTATCCAGTATATTTGATTTTATAATATAAATTCCGTCTCTAGCTTCTTCTACAGGCTTTGTACTGTAAAGAATTATTGTATATGATTCTTCCGACTGATCAATTCCTAATGCTTTCTTCAAAGGTTTCATTATTTTGTTTTCATCATAATCAAAATAAATCTCTTTAAATAAACAGCCTTCATCATCTTCCTGCCAATCAACATCAGATTTTTCTTCATTTAGGTAACAACCGTCAAGGGAATACTTATAACACAGTTCTTCTAAGAATGCTTCCATATCATAAGACGGATCACATGAAAGTCCTTCTTCTTTTAATTCATATTGATTCGAAGCATTTGAAATATCTTTCTCATAGATAACATAATATTGTCTTTCGTAATACCGAGCGAGGGTAACTGTTACATTATTTTCGCCTTCTTGAATTTTGATTTCTTCTGAAGAGCCTCGTAAGTTAATAGCCATTTCACCACTAAAAATTGACAATACTCTTGTTTTGTACTCTTCAAAAGAAAACTCATTTGTTGCTTGCTCGAGCTCCTGTTCATATAACTGATAAAGTTTCTCGTCATCAAAGGTTAACTTCATTTTTATTTTCATTGCAATGGAAATAGTTTTACCAAGTGGTATTTGAAGTACTATCGTCTTGTTTTCAAGACTTGTTTTTAAATAATCTTCTTCCTCTGGCTTTCCATCACTAGTTATTGGCTCGTCTGGATTTTCCACACCAAAGCCCATATATTTTTTAAAATCAAAAGCAACTGATTCTTCTTTTGAAGTTATATACTCACCTTTAGTTTCTACTTTTATTTCAAGACTAGAAGTATCAATACAATCCCATATTTCCAGTTTTGTTTCTTCTTCTGAAGGATCTTCAGTTACAGGTCCGTCATCACCTTCTGAGATTCCCTCGCGAGTTACGGTACGGCTTGCGCGAAGAGCACTCTCAACTATTTGTCCTACATTGAATGAAACTGAACCGGTGTTTTTTTCTTTATAATCGTTGTAAGCTCCGGCACAACCGCTTATCATCAGAATAAAAAGCAGCATTAAAAAACTGCTAAAAAAACGTTTCTTCATATAATACCTCTCACAATATCAATGTTAAAATTATAAACTACAATATAGTATAAAACAAGAAAAAATGAGGTAGTCTTGCCTCAACAGCAAAAGAACCGAGACCTTGACCGTTAAAATCATAATGATATAAAATATTGTTATGTTTGAAAAAATACTAAATAATATCGATGACATTGTCTGGGGTATCCCGACAATTGCCCTTATTCTGGTCACTGGTATCGTAATGACAATTGCTACACGCGGTATTCAGTTTACAAAGCTTGGACGTGCTTTTAAGAGCATATTTAAGGAAAACGAAGGAAAGGGAGAGCTTTCCGGCTTTTCTGCACTTTGTACTGCACTTTCCGCAACAATCGGAACTGGTAACATTGTTGGTGTTGCTACTGCGATTCTTGCCGGTGGTCCTGGTGCTCTCTTCTGGATGTGGGTTGCTGCTCTTCTTGGAACTGCAACAAAGTATGCTGAATGTATGCTTTCCATTAAATTCCGTGAAGTAAAAGAAGACGGACACGTTCTTGGCGGACCTTTCTATGTAATTGAAAAAGGTATGGGAAAGAACTGGAAATGGCTTGCTGTTCTGTTTGCTATTTTCGGAACCCTCGTAGGTCTTTTTGGTATTGGTACATTTACACAGGTAAACGGTATTTGTGGTGCCATTCAGAATGCTTTTGATGCAGACAAGGCACACATTGCTTTCTCTATTGGTGAAAACAGCTATACATGGGCTACTGTAATTGGTGGTGCAATCATTACTATTGCTACAGCACTTGTTGTAATTGGTGGTCTTAAGAGAATTTCTAAGGTTGCAGAAAAAGTAGTTCCTGTAATGGCAATTATATATGTATTCCTTGGTGTTTCTGTTCTTATCATGAACGCAACTCACATTCCACATGCATTTGCTTTGATTTTCAAGGGTGCATTTGGTGTTGATACTGGAGTTCGCGCTGTTGCAGGTGCTGCAGCCGGAACAATCATCCGTATGGCTATGCAGAAAGGTATTGCCCGCGGTATCTTCTCTAACGAGGCTGGTCTTGGATCAGCTCCAATCGCTGCGGCTGCCGTTCAGACTGATGAACCTGTTGAGCAGGGTATGGTAAACATGACTGGTACTGTAATTGATACTCTTATCATCTGTACAATGACAGGTCTTTCTATCGTTCTTGCTGGTGGTGATGTATGGAACAGCGGTGCTACTGGTGCTGCTCTTACTTCTCAGGCATTCTCAGCAATCCTTGGTGGTGATAAGATTTCTGTTCAGTTCCTTCTGATGCTCTGTCTCGTATTCTTTGCATTCACAACAATTCTTGGATGGGACTATTACTCAGAAAAGTGTCTTGAATATCTGACTGGTGGAAATATGGCTGTTGTAAAGGTTTACCGCTGGCTTTATATTGCTGCGGTTGCTATCGGACCATACATGACAATTTCTGCTGTATGGACAATTGCCGACATCACAAACGGTCTTATGGCCATTCCTAACTGTATCTCTCTGATTGTTCTGAGCGGATTAGTTGCTAAAGAAACAAAGGCATACTTCGATAAGTATCCTACACTCTAAAAAAACGGGCTGTCCGAATAATCGGGCAGCCCTATTTATATATAAACACCCCGGAGCTTTGCTTCGACGGGATGATAAAAAAAAGAACTTCCGAAGAAGTTCTTTTGCTAAGAGGTGTGGATAGGAGTCGAACCTACCAATGATGGTTTTGCAGACCAGTCCATTACCGCTTGGGTACCACACCAAAAATGTATGTTTAATATATAGAAGATAGAGACCTTTGTCAATATATCAGACCTTCATTTGCTCCTTTAAAACATTTAAAACTTCAAGAGCCTCATTAGGATTATCAAAAATCAGCTGAATTTTCTGATTCTTTTTATTTGTGATTATCAATACATTTGCCTGAGGCTCTTCAGGAAGTTCTTTTATTGATTCATATTTTACAATTGTTGAACTGTTAATTAAAAGCTTTTCGTATACACCGCTGTTTGGAGCAAAAGAAGATTCTTTAAGAACTATATAGAGTCCCACTACTCCACAGTAAGGAATAATCATACCAAATCTTCCCATGTTGATGAAAAACGGCAAAATAACCAGCAGATAACTTAATATTGGAGTTACCCAATGCGAAACAATCTGTTTTTTTCGTACAAGTGGTAAAAGTTTCTGACCAGCCTGATTCAGAATGCTGCGGCAGTAAAAAGGCATTCCAATGCTGATGATTGCCATAAGTACGGTTGGAATTCCTATTATAAAAAAGATTTTTTGATTCATAAATTTTCCTTATTCGTTTTTATTGTTGTTTCGACATACTCAACCAGCGCTGAAGAGTAATGCGGGAACTTTCAAACGCCAGCGGTAATTTTTCAATATCTTCAAGTGAAGAAATCTTATAAGAAGCAAAAGACTGAACCTCGCTTTCTTCTGCTTTAAGACTCTTTATATAATCTTCAATTGTATCAAACTGAGGAGGAAGAGCTGCTGTAAAGAATATATCGCAGGTTTTATATTCAATATTCTTATACTCATAAACATTCGGAGCACTGCAGAGAAACTGAGCACCTTCAACAGTAACTCCAATTTCCTCGCGGCATTCTCGGATAACGGCCTCTTCAACGCTTTCGCCGAAATCTACAAAGCCGCCCGGCACGGCCAGATAACCTTTTCGCGGCTCTTTAGCACGGACTTCAAAAAGCACATTATTGTATTTATCGTAAATAACAATACCTGCGGCAGTTGCAACATTACAGTACAAATCAAAACCACAGTCCGGACAGATCCATTTTCGGTTTCCATGATTTTCGATTTTTTTACTGCCACACATCGGACAGAGTTTAAAATCGTTTTTAAGTCCATTTATCTGTTTTGTCATTTAAAACACCTCATTGTGATTGCGTCGGCAAGTGCTTCGGAACGTTTGATTGACTGAATAATCAGCGGAACAATTAACGGAAGTACGGCCCTTATTTTAGCAAGCTTTCCTTTAACTGTGCCAAGGCCGCCACGGATTGCCTGCGTTTTTAAGATTGATACCGCCTCGTCTACGAGAAGCGGAATGAATCTGAAGATTATTTCAATTATCAGTATCAGGTAACGTACAGGAATGCGGCAGAGACGGAGCGGTATAAGAAGAATATTCAGGCCGTCCATTAAATCGTATTCAGGTGTTGAAACAAAGAAGCCCGAAATACAGGCAAGTGCAGCGTCTGTTCGTAATATTGTTGCAAGGCAGAACAATAATTTTGATGGAGTTACCATAAACCATTTCCAGCTTGTAAAGCGAACTTCATCTGGTAAGGCAGGGTGGAACATCATCTGGAAGACACTGAATAGTAATAAAAACGGCAGAATTTTCAAACTTGCAACAAAGAGTTTACGAAGACTGAAGCCACAGAAAATACAATATAATACGGCAACTCCAAGCGCTGTACCACAAAGCCACAAAGGTCTAACTGCCAGCGAGAATACAAACAGTGCGGTAAACAGCAGTATTCGGAGCGCGGGCGGCAGTTTTTCGGCCGGGGCGGATTTTTTTCGGCGCGAACGCGAAAGCCCCAGAGAAAGATTTTTGAGGCCTACAATCATTCCAGCGATTTCCATTGGAGGGAGTTCTGTCTCACAAACACCCTCACCGTCCATCACATCCATACTGTCGCTTAGTACCCGCCCCTCTTTTATTACAATTTCGCGGTCCGCAAAATCAGCTTCATCTCTTTTATGTGTACTAAAAATCACAGTCTTGCCTTCTGAAGCAAGCCGCCTCAAAAGTGCCATAACTTCTGCCCTGGTTCTGCTGTCCAGCCCTGCAGTCGGTTCATCAAACAGAATAATATCGGAATCCATTGCAAGAATTCCTGCAATGGAAAGTCGTCTCTGTTCTCCACCAGAAAGTTCAAAAGTTCTGCGCTCTCCAAACTGATCAAACGGAATTGCAGCCTCATCCATAGACTGCTTTACCCTTTCAACCAGCGCCTTACCGCTCATTCCCTGATTACGAGGTCCAAACGCAACATCATCTGCCGCAAAAGCCTCAAAAAGCGCTGCCTGAGCATTCTGCTGAGCAAGCACCGGACGCTTCGAATTCGAACAATAAATCTTTCCCTCTTTTGGAATTGAAAGTCCGGCACAAAGCTCGAGTATTGTAGATTTTCCAGCCCCGGATGCACCGGTCAAAGCCGTTAAAGTTCCACAGTGAAATTCAAGATTCACATCAAAAACACCGTGAGCCGTATTTTCATGAGTATAAGTAACATTCTGGAGTTTTAACGATACTTCACGTTCCTTGCAAGAAATCGCAGTATCTTCTGTTTTCCGCTCATTTTTCGGCAGCGGCTCACCACAGATTCTCTGTACATTTTCCTTATTTTCTAAAAAGGCTTTCTGAGTTCCGTAAAAGAAAACCTGGCCTTCTTCAATTCCAATTACACTGTCTGCATCCTGCAGAACTTCCATATCGTGTGTAATCTGAATGATTGTGTTTCCGCATTTATGCCAGTACCGCAAAAATTCCAGAATCTCTACGCGAGCTTCCGGATCAATCATAGAAACTGCTTCGTCCAGAATCAGAATCTCAGGACGCAAAGCAAGAACTCCGCTCAAAGCAATTTTCTGAGTCTGCCCCAGTGACAATGCAGAAGTAGACGAAGAAGCTCTGTCCAGCATGTCCACAATATTTAGAGATTCAATTACACGCAGCTCAACTTCACCGGCATTTAAGCCCAGATTCTGTGCACCAAAGGCTGTATCTCTTGAAACAATGCCACTAACAAGCTGATTTTTAGGTGACTGAAAAACTATTCCTATTCTGTTATTTTCTTCGATTGAAATTGTGCCTGAATCCGGCACCTCTAAGCCGCACAATAAACGTGCTAATGTACTTTTACCGCAGCCATTATAACCGACAATAGCAACATAAGAGCCCTTTTCAATGCCAAACGAGACATCGGAAAGGGCCGCCTTATTATTCTGCGGATACTTAAAATTCAGATTTTTAACTGTTATTACGCTCAATTATCTAGTAAAGAATTATTCCGGAAGTTCTATTGTGATAACTACAGTTCCAGTTGGTTCTGGAGTGTCTCCACCACCGTTGTTTCCGCCATTTGAAGGAGCAACTTCTGTTCCAGCTCCTGCTCCACCTTCACCTTCGAGAGAACCGGCAGTAGCTGCAGTTGAATTAACCTCTTCTGCAGAAGAAACAACATTTGAAACAGTTGGTGTAACATTATTATTGTCATCAAGCTTAGCTGTCTGATTAGCCTGAATAAGAACACCACCAACAGATCTTGAAGCACTCTCCGAATCATTATACTCTACAGTTCCACCAAGTCCCTTAATGGTATTTGAATCGTCAAGAATCCAGTCTGTACCACGACAAGACGCAACGGCAACCGCTGTATGAACCTGATAATTCACACGCTTATTATCAACATGCTTTACCTGAGAACGGGTTGTTCCGGTTTTAAGATAAACATTTACATTGTCTGTCTGATTTGCAGTAGAAAGCTCTTCAAGAGTAATTCTTGTTACAGGTCCAAGATACATTACTGAATCAATAATCTTGATTTTAGCTTCTGACTGAAAGCCTGTACTTATAGTTTCAGCTTTGGCAACTTTATCACCCTTCTGAAGAGCAATCCATTTACCACCACGCTGCACTTCAACCTTACCGCTTACAAAAGTTACAGTAGCATCTTCTGCAAAAACACTGGTTCCAAAAACAACAAGAACTGCAGCTATTATTATAGACTTAATTTTTCTCATATTCTTCCTCCGTATTTTTTTAGAACGCCAAAGAAGCTTTTATAGTTGCGTAATATTGTGTATTCTCTTTTGGATCAAAACAATTATAAGCACCAATATCACAGCCAAGCAAAACATCGCTGAACAGTTTGTAAGTAATTGTTGCTGAAGTATCAAGGCCATCAAACTTTGTTTCATCTTCAGACATTGCAATAATGCCTCTTTCGGTAAGGCTTGCGTAAACCTTTCCGTTTGAATACATAACGCCAAGTTTTGGAATGATTACTCCATTACCTTTTGGACTATATAAACCAGAACCAAAAGTACGTGAAGTTATTGTTTCAAATGCTTTTATATTACCCTGATTTCCAGAATCATATTCAACACCGGCAGTTAACATAGCAGTTGAGCTCACAAAGAAGTTTGCATCAAGTTTTGCATTAAGCATAAAATCTTCAAACTTGATTGTTCCAAGTGTAAAGCGGGCATCATAAGAACCTATATTTCCAAACTGTCCATTAAGAATAAAAGTTCCGTATGCTTTCATACTATTTTCATCTGAAACCGGAATAAAACAAGCTGCCTGAAGTCCGATAGTATTTGAACCAAAAAGTCCTTTATAAGAAAAATCAGCTAACACCGGAACATATTTTGGACAGAGTGCATAGAAGTTATCATCTGCATCAAGCTGGTTACCAACCATTGAGACATTCAATGCATTCAAAAGTCCTGTATAGCCGGCATAGAATGAAGTTCTGATTTTTGCAGTTTTGTAATTAAGATAAAGACCATCGCTTACCTGTGAAAAAACTACACCAGAAAAATCTGAAAACTGGAAACGACCGGCACTCAAAGAAAGATTACCAGAACCAACAGCCCAGTCACCAGATAATTTAAGCAAATCAACATCTGCGATGAACTTTAAGGTCGTTTTGTTATTGTTTAAATCCATAATTGGATTTACCTTAAACAAACCTTCTGTTACAAATCTTAAAGTTCCTTCTTCATTTAACTTTGAAGAAAGCGACAAATAAATACCATTTGTCTGATTGAAAACTGTAGGCTTAAAACTGTCATCAAGACTTAATTTTGAAGTATTATCAATAACTCCGCTCCATGAAAGTGCTGTCAATGATGAAAAAGCACATGAAACGGCTAAAAGAACTGTCAGAATAATTTTTTTCATATTACTCACTCTCCATTGAAACAGCTTCCATATCAAAGCCACTGTATTTATTTACACAAGATGTATAAATACTTAAAGCTTTTGCACCGGAAATAAAATCTCCAGGCTCCTGCTTTGAATTCAAAATTCCATCTGCCTGAAACTGTTTAAAAACATATCGGGGAGAGCCTTTTGTAATGCGATACATTAAGCCGCCATTGATTGGCCAGAGTCTGGAATAAATATAAACTACATCAACAAGAGGAATTGGAGCCTCAGGATCTTCTAAAACAGGGATAAGACCTTTTTCATACAAAGCATTTACTGCAGCCTCATAGGAATCCTGCTCGCCAATCAGATTTGTCTGAACAGCTGCAAGGTAACTAACTTGTCCGAAGGTTGCTTCTTTTGATTCCAGTAACTCTGTGATTACATCTGCTGACTGGGCATAAAGGGAAATGCCGATTAATAAACAAAATAAGACTGATAATTTCTTTTTCATATCATATATATTATCCTACATTTTGACAGTTGTCTACTTTTAACGCTATAATGGTAGCAAATGGTTACCTTAAAAGAAATTGCGGAAAAATGTTCCGTTTCAATCACTACAGTTTCAAATATTCTTAACGGAAAATCAAATGTTTCTGAAAAAACCAAGGAAAGGGTTTTAAAAATTATCAAGGAAACAGGCTATCATCCTAATTACATGGCTCGTGGACTTCGTGCCGCAAAAACAAATTCGGTTGGAATTATCATAGACGACCTTACAGAATTCAGTTCACCCGGCATTATTGATGGCATTATGTCCTATTTTGATGAACACAAATACAAGGCTATTCTTGAAAACCTCCGTTTCTATTCAAAATGGGGAACAAAATGGTATCACAATAAGGGTTATGAAGAGTCTGTTCAGCAGGCAATTGATGAATTTGAGTCAATTAAGGTAGATGGAATTATCTACGTTGCAGGGCATGCAAGATGTATTTCATGTATCCCTGACAATCTGAATGTTCCTCTTGTTATTTCTTATGCTTTTACCGAAAAAAAGGGCATTTCTTCTGTTGAATTTGATGATATGAAGGCTGCTTACGACCTCACAAAGCACCTTATTGAAAACGGACACAAAAAAATTGCTGTAATTGCAGGAACTAAAAATAATATACATACTGGACGACGCCTTGAGGGCTTTAAAAAGGCCATGAAGGAAAACGCTTTACCTGTTAAAGATTCTGACATCAAGTATGCTGCATGGGATACTCCAAGCGGATATGAAAATGCAAAGCTGCTTCTTGAAGATTCTGATTACACTGCCGTTTTCTGCTTTAATGATCTTATGGCTGCCGGCGTATATGATTATCTTTATGAAAAAAAACTTGTTCCAGGAAAAGACATTTCTGTAGCAGGTTATGATAATCGTACTATGTCGAGATATCTTAAGCCAGCTCTCACTACTGTAGAAATTCCTCTCTATGACATTGGCCGAAAATCTGCTGAACTCATTTTGAAGCAGATTAACAATGAGGATGACTCAGAACAACAGCAGAGCTTTGTTCAGTGCGGAATAATCGAGAGAGAGTCTGTCGGAAAGATTTAGGAGATTTATATGAATGAACAATTGATTGTTGATTACAAGAATTTTTTAAACAACGGAAAGACAGAGAGAGAATGCGTTGAGCAGATCATCAAAATGGCCGAAAAAAAAGGCTATAAAAACATTACAAAATTCAAAAAACTTACACCTGGCGATAAGGTTTATATCACAAAGATGAACAAAGCCGTTGGACTTTTTGAAATTGGCTTTGAACCTGTTGAAAAGGGAATGAATATTCTCTGTGCACATATTGATTCCCCTCGCCTCGATGCAAAGCAGAATCCTTTCTACGAGAAAGATTGCATTACTTACATGAACACTCATTACTATGGCGGTATTAAAAAATATCAGTGGACAACTATTCCTCTGGCCATTCACGGTGTTGTTGTAAAGAAAGACGGAAAATCTGTAAATGTTGTAATCGGCGAGAATCAGGACGAACCTGTTTTCTGTATTTCTGACATTTTGCCACACCTTGCTCAGGATCAGATGAAGGAAAAGGCCAGTGACTTTATTAAGGGCGAAGACCTTGATGTAATTATGGGCTCAGTTTCTCCAAGCAACACTGACAATCTTACAAAAGAAGAAAAGAAAGAACTTAAAGAAAAAAGCAAAAAGACTGTACTTGCACTTTTGAAAGAAATGTACGGCATCGAAGAAAAAGATTTTGAATCTGCTGAACTTGAAATTGTTCCAGCCGGAAAAGCCCGCGATATGGGACTCGACCGTTCTATGATTCTTGGATATGGACAGGATGACCGTTCATGTGCTTACGCTTCTGTTGCCGCTATGCTTGAGATTCATGCAGGAAAAAGAACTACCTGCTGTCTTTGTGTAGACAAGGAAGAAATCGGAAGCGTTGGTGCTACTGGTATGGCTTCTAATCTTTTTGAAAACATGACTGCTGAAATTGTTGCACGTACAGAAGCATCTTACAGTGAGCTTACTTTAAGACGCTGTCTTGAAAACAGCTATATGCTTTCAAGCGATGTAAATGCTGCTTACGATCCAATGAATGCAAATCTTTTTGATAAAGATAACACAAGTATGCTCGGTGGCGGAGTTACATTCCAGAAATATACTGGAAGCCGCGGAAAGTCAGGAGCAAGCGATGCAAACCCAGAGTTCATTGCTAAGGTCCGTGCCGCTATGTATGACTCTAACGTAACTTATCAGATGGCAGAACTTGGAAAAGTTGATCAGGGTGGCGGCGGAACAATTGCCTACCACGCAGCAAAATATGGAATGAATGTATTGGACGGCGGCGTTGCAGTTTTGAGCATGCACGCACCATGGGAAATCACCAGCAAGGAAGACATCAGCCAGATGTACGAATGCTGTAAGGCCTTCCTTGGATTAAATTAGGCTTTTTTCGACATAAGGACTTCGTAGATTCTATCGAAGTCTTTTTTATTATCAAAACCAATTACAATGGAACCTTTATTGATGTCGCCTTTGAGGGAGACGTCACGGGTTCCAAAAATATTTCGAAGTTCCTGCTCAAAGGCAAGAACATCAGGGTCTTTTTTAACAGCCTTTTTATCTTCTTTTTTAGCAGCAGCACGTCCACCACCGTTATAGGTTTCTGCAAGAGCCTCAGCCTCACGAACAGAAAGTCCGCTGCCAAGAATCTTTGCAAACATAACGCGCATATCAGCGTCATTCTTTACCATAAGAAGTGCACGTGCATGACCAGAAGTAATCTGTCCGTTTGTAAGCGCATGCTGAATATCTTCAGGGAGCTTTAGAAGGCGGATTGCATTTGCAACAGTAGCGCGGGCTTTACCAACACGCTTTGCAACCTCTTCCTGATTAAGGTCGCCCATCTGAATAAGATTATAGTAAGCTGTAGCTTCTTCAATAGGATTAAGGTCGGCACGCTGAATGTTTTCAATAAGTGCCATTTCCAGTTTCTGCTGTTCGTCAAACTTGCGGAGCTGTACCGGAACCTTAGCCAGCCCTGCCATTTTAGCGGCACGGGTACGGCGTTCACCGGCAATAATATAGAACTGACCATCACCGGCATCTTCAATAATGATTGGCTGAAGGATTCCATTTACTTTAATAGACTCGCAAAGTTCTTCCAGCTGCTTCTGATTAAACTCAATACGAGGCTGCTTTGGATTAGGCTTAAGAAGAGCCGGATCCAGCCACATAGAGCCGTCTTCCTTCATTTCGATGGCGGCCGGAATCTTTGTTTTCTTTAAGGTTGTTGTATGCAGTCCACCAGCAGAAGTTGGAGCGGCACCAGTTGAAACCGCAATTTCTTCCTTCGCTGCCGGATTTTCACTCAAGAGAGCACCAAGTCCTTTTCCTAATGCATTCTTAGCCACGGCGGATCACCTCTTCTGCAAGCTTTGCGTAACTGCGTGCACCAACACACTCAGGGTCATATTTACAGATTGGAAGTCCGTGAGATGGAGCTTCTGAAAGTCTTACATTTCTTGGAATAATTGTATTGAAAACAACATCCTTAAAATATGATTTAACCTGCATTACAACATCCTGTGCAAGGCGGGTGCGTGAATCATACATAGTAAAGAAAATACCACCGATTTTAAGATCCGGATTTATTCCCTTCTGAACCTTCTGAACTGTCTGCAAAAGAAGAGTAATACCTTCAAGAGCGAAGTATTCACACTGCATAGGAACAAGAACAGAATCTGCGGCTGCAAGTCCGTTCAAGGTAAGAATACCAAGTGAAGGTGGACAGTCTATAAGGATATAGTCATAAACAGCTTTAAGTGGTTCAAGTGCGTTTTTGAGGTAGAATTCGCGGTCTTCCTGGTCTGCAAGCTCAATTGCAACACCCGAAAGGTCAATAGATGCACTGATTGCATCGAGGTTTTCTACATTTGTCTTTTTGATTGCTTTGTCTGC
>JAEEGJ010017128.1_pt1 | contig 16468 bp, 9 predicted proteins | sample 8958761 | NCBI WGS metagenome assembly JAEEGJ01 (sample SAMN16246546, study PRJNA631951) | gut metagenome | biome: gut microbiome; feature: rumen; material: RS-attached | host: Bos | place: Iran: Karaj | collected 2018-10
CTCCCAGTTCGGATCGGAGTCTGCAACCCGACTCCGTGAAGCTGGATTCGCTAGTAATCGCGCATCAGCCATGGCGCGGTGAATACGTTCCCGGGCCTTGTACACACCGCCCGTCAAGCCATGAAAGTCGGGGGTGCCTGAAGTCCGTAGCCGCAAGGCGCGGCCTAGGGCAATACCGGTGATTGGGGCTAAGTCGTAACAAGGTAGCCGTACCGGAAGGTGCGGCTGGAACACCTCCTTTCTGGAGTGTCTTCGGGCATTCCGCCTAAAGGGACCGTTGGTGTGGTATCTGACCGATGTATCCGTTTCCCGATTGCCTGCGTATGCTGTTATGCCGGTATGTATCACATACTAAGCAATCCGTGCAGTTGTCCTTGAGGGGACGTTCGGACTGCGGGACAGTCTCTTAGCTCAGCTGGTTAGAGCGCCACACTGATAATGTGGAGGTCCGCAGTTCAAGTCTGCGAGGGACTACATCGGCGGAAGCCAATGTACACGAGCAGCAAGTCTGCGAGGGACTACATCGGCGGAAGCCAATGTACATGAGCAGCAGGGCTGCGCATGGCTCACACGGGGGATTAGCTCAGCTGGCTAGAGCACCTGCTTTGCACGCAGGGGGTCAACGGTTCGAATCCGTTATTCTCCACTCCGGCGGGTAAGTGTAGAGAGAGATTCTACATTCTACATTCTACATTGTACATTACTTGCCGAACGGTCTTTGACATATTGGAACAGGAAAAGAGAAAGCAACAAGACTTCTCATTGAACGAGAAAGAATATGAGCAATAACTCAAGCGATTTATAATTACGTAGAAAGCTGAAGGTATATGTCGGCGGCGTTTCGGCGCTGCCGGTATGGCGAAAGTAGGAAAGGGCACATGGCGGATGCCTTGGCTCTGGTAGGCGACGAAAGACGTGGTAAGCTGCGATAAGCCCCGGGTAGGTGCAAACGACCTTTGATCCGGGGATTTCTGAATGGGGCAACCCGGCAGGCTGACGGCCTGTCATCCATGCCAAGCATGGAGGCGAACGCGGGGAACTGAAACATCTTAGTACCCGCAGGAAGAGAAAACAAACGTGATTCCCCAAGTAGTGGCGAGCGAACGGGGAATAGCCCAAACCGTCGGGATTCCGGTCCCGGCGGGGTTGTAGGACTCCGACATCGCACATCTGAGTGCTAGCGGAACCGTCTGGAAAGTCGGACCGCAGGGGGTGAAAGTCCCGTACGCGAAAGCAGTCAGAGGCGTAGGAGTATCCTGAGTAGCGCGGATCACGAGGAATTCCGTGTGAATCTGGCGGGCCCATCCGCCAAGGCTAAATACTCACCAGAGACCGATAGTGGACCAGTACCGTGAGGGAAAGGTGAAAAGCACCCCTAGCAGGGGAGTGAAACAGTACCTGAAACCATGTGCCTACAAGCGGTCGGAGCACGCTTTTGCGTGTGACGGCGTGCCTTTTGCATAATGAACCTACGAGTTACCGTCGTCAGCGAGGTTAAGTGTAAAGATACACGCAGCCGAAGCGAAAGCGAGTCTGAATAGGGCATATAGTTGCCGGCGGTAGACGCGAAACCAAGTGATCTACCCATGACCAGGCTGAAGTCCCGGTAACACGGGATGGAGGGCCGAACGGATAAGCGTTGAAAAGCTTCCCGATGAGTTGTGGGTAGGAGTGAAAGGCCAATCAAACTTGGAGATAGCTCGTACTCCCCGAAAAGCATTTAGGTGCTGCCTGGGGTGTTTCTCCGTGGAGGTAGAGCGACCGGTAGGATGCGAGGGTTTCATCGCCTATCAAGTCCTGTCGAACTCCGAATGCCACGGTTTCAAGCCCTGGAGAAAGGGGGCGGGTGCTAACGTCCGTTCCCGAGAGGAGAAGAATCCTGACCACCGTCTAAGGTCCCGAAGTTGCAGCTAAGTTAGTCTAACGTAGTCTTTTTCCAGTGACAGCTAGGATGTTGGCTTGGAAGCAGCCATTCACTTAAAGAGTGCGTAACAGCTCACTAGTCGAGGAATCAGGCATGGATAATAATCGGGTATCAAGCTGTACACCGAAGACGTGGAATTCAGATTGAATTGGTAGGGGAGCATTCCGCTCCGCGTAGAAGATGCGGCGCGAGCCGTGTTGGAGCGTGCGGAAAAGCAGATGTAGGTATAAGTAACGATAAAGGGGGTGAGATGCCCCCTCGCCATAAGACCAAGGTTTCCCGGGCGACGTTAATCGTCCCGGGGTTAGTCGGTGCCTAAGGATAAGCCGCAAGGCGAGGCCGATGGAAGAAACGGTTAATATTCCGTTACTGGCTCATACAGCGACGTGGTGACGCGGTTGTGACACTGCCGCCCCCTGACGGAATAGGGGGTTGAAGGGTGTAGGAGTAGATCCGTGCAGGCAAATCCACACGGAGATCCGAACCTGATAGTACTGCAAGGGCCCCGGCCCGCGCAGATAGTGCAGGTAACCATACCGCCGAGAAAACCCGCTAAGCATATGTATGAGGCAGCCGTACTGTAAACGGACACACGTGGTCGGGTAGAATATACCAAGGCGCTTGGGTGATTCGCGGTTAAGGAACTAGGCAAACTGACCCCGTAACCTCGGGAGAAGGGGTCCTCGCTTCTGGCGAGGCGCAGAGAATAGGTCCAGGCAACTGTTTACCAAAAACACAGGACTGTGCGAAGTTTAATATCGAAGTATACAGTCTGACACCTGCCCGGTGCTGGAAGGTTAAGAGGAGATGTCATTCGCAAGAAGAAGCATTGAATTGAAGCCCCAGTAAACGGCGGCCGTAACTATAACGGTCCTAAGGTAGCGAAATTCCTTGTCGGGTAAGTTCCGACCTGCACGAATGGTGTAATGATCCGGACACTGTCTCAACCGCGAGCCCAGTGAAATTGTAGTATCGGTGATGATGCCGATTACCCGCGATGGGACGAAAAGACCCCGTGAACCTTTACTGCAGCTTAGTGCTGCGTCCGGGCATCGGATGTGTAGGATAGGCCGGAGGCTATGAAAGGGTGACGCCAGTCATCCTGGAGCCGCCGTTGAAATACGGCCCTTCCGCTGTCTGGACGCTAACTTGTGAAACAAGGACACCGCTTGGTGGGCAGTTTGACTGGGGTGGTCGCCTCCAAAAGCGTAACGGAGGCTTCCAAAGGTGCCCTCAGGACGATTGGTAACCGTCCGCAGAGTGTAATGGCAAAAGGGCGCTTGACTGGGAGACCGACAGGTCGATCAGGTAGGAAACTAGGGCATAGTGATCCGGTGGTTCCGTATGGAAGGGCCATCGCTCAAAGGATAAAAGGTACTCCGGGGATAACAGGCTGATGATTCCCAAGAGCTCATATCGACGGAATCGTTTGGCACCTCGATGTCGGCTCGTCACATCCTGGGGCTGGAGAAGGTCCCAAGGGTTGGGCTGTTCGCCCATTAAAGTGGCACGCGAGCTGGGTTCAGAACGTCGTGAGACAGTTCGGTCTCTATCTATCGCGGGCGCATGAGGCTTGCGCGGCTCTGTCACTAGTACGAGAGGACCGTGACGGACCGGCCGCTGGTCTGCCTGCTGTGCCGCCAGGCGCACCGCAGGGTATCCAAGCCGGGATCGGATAAGCGCTGAATGCATCTAAGCGCGAAGCCGGCCGCAAGATTAGGCCTCACAGGGTCGTCCAAGACGAGGACGTCGATAGGCTGCAGGTGCAGGGGCGGTGACGTCCACAGCCGAGCAGTACTAATAGCCCGTCGGCTTTGCCTGTGAAGGCGCATACGCTGGAGTTGTGCTCCGTGAGGGCAAAGGAGCCCAAAGGCGATCTCTTCTGTTTCCGTCAATAACTGAAAAGGCATATTCAGGTGGCTTTGGCCCCGGTGTTCCACCTCTTCCCATCCCGAACAGAGAAGTTAAGCCCGGGCGCGCCGATGGTACTGCACCGCAATGCGGGAGAGTAGGTCGCCGCCTTCTTGAGGAGAGACGCCTTCAGGAGAAATCCTGAGGGTGTCTCTCTCTTTTTGTCCCTATTTGTCTGGTCTCTCATAGTTATAGCATCAACTCAAACATGTGGAGACAGGCTTTCACTTTCTTGCAATAATGTATGGAAATCCGTTTTGTGTTTATTGACTTTCTTCCTTTTGGGGCCTTTGCTGGAAGGTGATGACGTCCGCACAAGCACCTCCGTTCGGATGGATTTCGAGAAAATGTTTGAGGTCATAATCGTCATCTGCTCGGTAGATAATGGCAATGCTGTCGATTTGAGAGTCAATGTTGAATAATCCTCGGCGATAGCGATATTGTTGGATGGCTTTACAGATGTGCTTCATCTTTATCCAGTTAATGGCAACTTGTGGTTCACCATATAGGTCAGAACTGCGTGTTTTGACTTCAATGAAGTGTATTGTTCTATCTTTCATGGCGACAATATCAAGTTCACAGCCTCTGTGAAGGTTCCAGTTACGGTCAAGAATTTGATAGCCATTGTTGTTCAAATAGAGTGCAGCTAATTCTTCACCTGTTTTACCTATTGTTTGAGCCATATGATTCTTTTGTTTCCGATAACTTTTGCGCTCCGCTTGTTTCTGTTCTACCTGTTCTTGGGTAAGGTGTGTACCAGAAGGGAAGATATGGCAGATGGTGTATTTTTCGTGGAGATACTTGCCAATATGGGTATATCTTCTGCTTTTGGCAATTTCTTTTTCATAGTCAATGATGCAGATGATATATCCCTTCTGAACACCTCTTTCTATCCGTTCAATACCTTCAAGGAAATTGCTGGTTTTGATAACTTTACTATAAAGAATGGTTCCCTTACTGTTTCTTGTTTCGTTGGGAAACACTCCAAAATGTTTGGCAAATGGAAGGTAAGCGATTCCGTTTTGTTTCAAGACCTGTTGTAATTCATCAGATGGGGTGTTTGTCATTCCTATTGTATAGGCTTGTGGACGGCAATCAACAATGCAATTGATGTGGTAGGGTTGAAGGATGCATATCAAATCCTTCACATCAATACTAGTATTCCCGTATGTATATATAATAGGTTTCTCTTCCATTGTATGATTCCTCATTGGTTTTAGTGTTGTCCTCAGGTTCTGATTTGTTGAAAAACAAAAAAGAAAGGGATGAGCGTTGTGCTATCCCTTTGGCGGAAAGTGAGGGATTCGAACCCCCGGAACAGTTACCCGTTCACCGCATTTCGAGTGCGGCCCGATCGACCACTCCGGCAACTTTCCTTGTAAAGGGTGAACTTATGATTGATAAGCCCACCCTTTATAAATAGCCGGGAGGAGATGTGATGAAACTCCGATGTGATAAGATTTGAGTATTTACCGACCTTTGTAATCCACCGACTCTATGGTTTCCAGAGGCCGAAACCCCATGTTCGATGACATGGCGACTTCTGGGTTGTGGCCCGCCATTGGAACGGTAAAATCATCTCGGTTTCAAGTTATAATTTGATGAGTATCCCGATCGATCCTGTACCCCGGCTGTATGTTAACTCAGCTGTCTCTTTTGTCCGGTTCTCTTACCGAATCTGACGGCTTTCGTTTTGTTCTACATCGCAAAGGTAGTGCATTGTCATCATAAAAACAAAGGATTTGATGATTTTTTTCACCAAATCCCATGTTTTTAACATTTCAGCCTTTTATTCGCCGAGGAACACAGCGAATGACAGTGGTCTTCCTGCAGGAGTCTTACCCCAAATCCACAAAGTCTGTTCATCGCTTGTTTGTGCCGATTTGAAGGCAGATTCCAAGTCGGCAACCGACTTGATGTTCTGGTTGTTTGCCTTCAGGATGATGAAGCTCTCTGGCACGCCAGCATCTTTCAGATAGCCATTCTTCAGTTTTGTCACTTGTACTCCGTAGCTGAGATTCAACGTCGTCTTCTGGTTTTCTGTCAGCTCTTTGAATTCGGCGCCCAGTGCATCCATCTTTTGGGTCTTGATCACGTTGGTGCTTCCCTTCGCATTGCGGAACGTGATGGTTGTGGTTTTCTCCTTCTTGTCTCGGATGTAGCCAATCTGTGCCTTGTCGCCAGGGTGATACTTGGTTGTAGCCTCTTGCAATTCTGACATCTTTGTCACTTTCTTGCCGTCTACCGAGATAATTACGTCGCCACTCTTGATGCCTGCATCTGCAGCGGCTCCATCATCAACAACTTCTGCCACATACACACCGTCCACTGTGCCGAAGTCTGCTGAGAACTTCTCATCGTCATGCTTCTTCGCGTCGATATAGTCGTGGAGTGTCATACCGCTGATGCCAATCATCGCACGCTGTACCGTTCCGTATGCCTGCAAGTCGCTTACCACTTTCTTCATGATGGTGGTTGGAATGGCGAATCCGTAGCCAGTGAATGAGCCTGTCTGTGAATAGAGCATAGCATTGATACCCACCAGTTCACCACGTGTGTTCACGAGTGCACCGCCAGAGTTTCCTGCATTGATGGCAGCATCTGTCTGGATGAATGATTCAATGCCGTTCTTGTGTGCACCAATGTTACGAGCCTTGGCTGAAACGATACCAGCTGTCACAGTGGAGGTCAGATTGAATGGATTACCTACTGCCAGCACCCATTCGCCCACTTTCAGTTGTTCAGAGTCGCCAATCACGATGGCGGAAAGATCTGTGGCATCAATCTTCAGGAGTGCCAGGTCGGTGTCGGCGTCGGTACCGATGACTTGTGCCTTGAATTCACGGTTGTCATTCAGCGTGATGGTGATTTCGTCGGCATCCTCCACCACGTGATTGTTCGTCACGATGTAGCCATCTTGAGAGATGATGACACCAGAGCCCGCAGCTTCACGCTTTGGGGTTTCCACCTGACGGCGCTGAGTGCCACCACCGCCACGACCGAAGAAGTCACCGAAGAAATCCTCGAATGGGTCGCGGTACTCGATGGTCTGCTTACGACCTTTCTGTACCACCTTGATATATACCACAGCGTTGCAAGCCTTTTCTGCAGCCTCCGTCAAGTCCACGGGTTGAGCGGCTGGTGCAGATGCCGTTGAGAGTTGCATCATGTTGTTTGCCGGTTTCTCCGTAGCCTGCTTAGGCTCCGTGAAAGACAGAGCAGGCAAGACCTTGTTCACTGACTTCTGGGAAAGGGAATAAGCGAAAGCCCCCGTCAATCCCGAGAGAAAAGCCACACCAATCAGTGCGCCATAGAATCTTTTAGTTGCTTGTTTCATAGTTTGTTTATTTTTGTCTGATTTCACATTCTATTTCAAATTCGAGCGCAAAATAACGACAATTTCCCTTCACGACAAAACATTTTCTCCCGATTTTTTCCTTTCGTTGAATTAGTTTAACAAATCGTCCAAAAGTGTTAACACCGATTAAGAGATTATCTTAACAATTTCACAATTTGTTAACATGCTTTGCTCAGAATGTCATGCGGACTTTGAAGCGGATGCCCCAGCGGTTCGTGTTGGGATTATGAAGGTAGGTGACGCGGCGGACGTAGTCGATTTCGACGAGTTTGAAAATGTTGTGGATGCCGATGCGCCACTCCACGTAGGGGGTGTTCTTATCCATGCAGACGGTGTTCTGCTCGTAGGTTCCGTCGGCAAGGAAATGTCCTGGGAAATAGAAGAGTTCGGGGTCGGAATAGTTGAGGGAGGCGGGGTTGTTCTTGTCGGTGAGTTGTCCCCAAAGCACGTTGACGCCAAGACACTCGCGCCACTTGAGTTTGTGGAGGAGCGGAATGCGGTTGAGGAGCCATCCGTTGAGGTCCCACTCGGCGAAGAGAGTGGCATAGCGGTCGTTGAGGAACTCGAGGTTGGAGATGAGATAGAAAGTGTTGTCCTCGATGATGTAGGAGGCATTGGCGGCAGGATGGATGAGCAGTGGGAAGGGCACTTTGTTCCATTCAGCACCGGCCTTGAGGTTGATGTCGCACTTGCCGAACTTTCCCAACCAGAAACGTTTGTACAGACCTGCTTCCGTGAGGTTGTAGTTGTATTGTCCGCCGAGGAATCCATTGATGCCTCGGGTGTAGCTGAGGGAGAGGATGGGGGCATCGTGGTTGACCTTGATGCGTCGTTGTTTGGTGTTGACGTAGGTGACGTTGGGCTCGTAGGTGGCGCCGACTTTGAACTGGGCGGTGGTGATGCCTGAGAGCCAGCGGGTAGGGTCGTTGACGGGAGTGCCGACACCGTCGAGACGTTGGTAGAAGAGGGCATCGACAGGATGGTTGCGAGTGCGGGTGAACTGGGCGTAGAGCTTGATGCCTTCCTCAAACTCGCGGGTGTAGTCGATGTGCAGTTCACGGGCATGGTGGTATTGGTCCACCTTCGAGGCGTGGAAGGCGGTGAACATGTTGTCCTTGTCGGTGGGCACATATTTGTCGAAGGGGGAGATGATGTCGTCCCACCAATAGACGGAGAGATTGTGCTGTGGAAACTCGCGGGGCAGGTAGGCCTTCTTGTTGAAGGCGTAGGTGAGTTGTCCCTTCCAATAGACGTTGTGTGTCTTGGTGCCGTAGGCGACATAACCGTTGACGAAGAGGTGAGGGGAGAGGTTGGCGGTGGTGAGCGCCGAGGCACGTAAGCGGAGTCCGTCGAAGTGGTTGGCGGAGATGATGGTGTTCACAGGGCCGATGTCCACGTAGTTGGGATGGAGCGAGTCGCCGGTCTCGACGAAGTTCTCAACGAGTGCCTTGAAGCCGAAGAGGAAGATGGAGAAGCCCTTGATGTGCGTGAGACGGTCGAGGAAACTGTCCATCTTGTCTTCTGAGGTGGTGAGTTTCACCTGCCGATATTTGTTCCAGAAATCGTCGTCCTGCATGGAGGCATCGGGCTCGCGCAGGGTGTTGCCCTTGATGTGTTTGAAGAGCGAGCGGGGTATTTCTTCGAAGCCCACATCGCTGAGTCGGGTCACGCGCTGCACCTGGAACTTTCCGAGCCACTTGGTGAGCTGAAGTTCTACGAGCATGTCGTTGGTGGAGGCGATGCGGTCGCCCGATTCTAGTTCCGTGAAGTCTTGGGAGATGAGCATGTTCTCGACGAAGTTGACATCGCTGCGTCGGGGAATGGTCAGTTCGACACGGCGCACCTGATAAGTGGAGTCGGGGTCGAGCAGGATGTAGAGATGTCCGGAGAAGCCGAAGTCCTGCTGGTTGTTGGGCAGGAAACCCACGTCGATGACCTTGTCCTGGTCGATGAAGATGGTGTCCTGCAGGTAGTACCGGTAGAAGGAGATGGCGTTGTCGGCGATGGGGGAGCGGAAAGGGTATTGCAGCAGGCGGCACTCGTTCTGGTAGATGTCCACATCGGTGAAGATGTCCTTCAGGGTGGTGGTGAATATCTCGCCCGTGTTGACCAGTTCGGTCACGCCCTTGTTGCTCTCGCCCTTGATGACGTGCTTCTCCGACTTCGGGTCCTTTCGGTAGAAGACCTCCGAGAGGGTTTCGTCCACAGTTAGGGGAAGGATGAGCTTGCCCGTCTGCGGCGAGCGCTCCACATGATCCTTGAGGAAGGCGAAACGCTTGTACTCGCCCTCTTCGAAAACCTTGTCGCTGACCTCGTTGAGGGAGAAGGTCATCTTCTCGTATTTCGTGTAGGTGAAGTAGTCCTTGCTGCGGAGGTCGCTCTGCTTCTTGTTGGCGATGACTTTGCGCATCAGCTCGACGGCGGGATTGTTTCTGCGGCTGTAGCGAGTCCTTCTGGCAGAGACCGTCACGGACGAGAGGGTTTCGCTGTCGATGACATCGTCGGTCACTTGCGCATGGCTCAACAGGCAACACAGGGTCAGCGCGATGAGGTATAGTGCACGTCTTCTCATACCACGTCCAGCAAGTCCTTTATATTATGTATAATGTGTGTGGGCACTGACTCGTCCACCGTCTCCTCGCTCCATCCGATGCCTTTGACCCAGACGGTTTGGCATCCGATCTTCGTGGCTGGGACGATGTCCTTCCCATAGCTGTCGCCCACCACGAGGATGTCGCTGGTGGGAATCTCTCGTCCTGTCACCTCGCGGATGGCATCGACGCCCAACTGGAAAATCTGCGGGTCGGGTTTCCTGATGCCCACGACCGCACTCTCGATCACGCGCTGGAAATACTCCAGACGGAAGTCCTTCAGGATGGTCTCGATGTTGCCGTAGAAGTTGCTGACCAGCACGAGCGGATATTTCTTCGACAATGTTTCGATGACGGGACGGCTCACCTCCAACACCTTCAGCACATGCTCATAGCAATACATCGCAACGGCATCGCTCATCCGTTTCCGTTCCTCATCGTCGACTTTCCAGATGCCCTTCTCCATGAGGTCCTTCGTCTCGATGTCGCACTTGATGGTCAAGAGGTCGAGGAAGTTGTGCTCGGGACGGATGTAGGGATGCTTCGCCAAAGCACGTTCTGCTACCACATAGCTCTGACGGAATTCCTCCTTGCTCACGGGGATGCCCACGTGCTGGTAGCCCTCCCACAGCACCTCGCTCCAATGCACGGAGTTCGTGTCGATGGTGCCGCCGTAGTCGAAGATGATAGCAGAAATAGACCCTCTCCGCCCTTCGGGCACCTCCCCCGTAATGGGGAGGCCATCCGGATTGTTACTTAATGACTTCCTATCCGCACGGTCTCCCTCCCCATTACGGGGGAGGGTTGGGGAGAGGGTCTTCTTACAGAACCCTTCGTGCTGATGCCGCATATACAGATAGAGCCCAGTGAATACCGTCATCTCCATCGCCAGATAGAGCCAGGGGAGGTCGATGAGGCAGGCGATGTAGAGGGTGATGGCACGGGTGTTGAACGTGAGGATGTTCGCCCATTTCATCAGGGGAAGACTGAGGCGGCGGAACTCGTCGCGGAAGCTTTGCGGCACCCGATCGACCGAGCCGTAGCGCTGCTTGAGCGTCGCCCAGAGCTGCTGGAACTGCGGCGTCTGCTTCTCCTGACTGCGCGTGTAGTTGATGTAGGTGATGAGGAAGAGCTTGTAGATGACATTGCCCTTCCACGGCGTCTCCCTGTAGATTTGCTGCTGCTGGATGGAGTTGTCGAGCTCGCTGCCCGCCTTGCCCTTCAGAAAGAAGAGATGGATCTGGCGGTAGTAGTCGGAGAGTCCGCACTGACGGGCGTGGAGCGTGATGCCCGAGAACCAGGCGAAGGCGTAGAACACGAGCGTGGCGATGATGCCGTTGCGCTCGGTGTCTTCGATACCCAACCATTGAAATTCAAGCTCGTGATGGAAGTAGAAACGGAGGGTCAGCGCATGATAGATGGCGAAGAACCACACGTCGCCAGCCGCCCCGTCGAGGATGCGTCCGAGCTGCGTCTTCTTGCCCGTCATGCGAGCCAGCTGACCGTCGGCACTGTCATAGAAATTCGCCCATGCCAGCAGGAGCACAGCGATGATGTTGCAGACGAGTCCCTCCGTGCCCTCCGTCCGGTAACTGCCCGAGAAGAAGAAGTAGGCCGAAGCCACACCGATGATCATCGAGAGAATCGTCACCGTGTTCGGATGCACGTTCAGCGCATCGAACAGCCGCGCCCACTGATAGCCGATCGGACGCGTCCACACAACATCCAGCCATTCCTCCGTATCGTTCGACTTATATGTCTGCTCAATCTTTTCCTTCATCTCTATAACCTATAACCTCTAACTTCTTACCTCTAACTTCTTACCTCTAACTTCTTACCTCTTACCTCTAACCACTAACCACCCTGCTTGCTATCGCCTTCGCCGCCCGTTCCCGGCACGACGAGAAGCTGGGGAAGTCGTTGAAGTCGATCAGCCAGATGTTTCCCTCCTCGTCAATCACCGCATCGCCGCCATAGATGGGCACCTCGAGCGCCCGCGCCAGCTTCTCCGCATACTCCTGCACCTGTCCGGCATCGAACTTGTAGCCCGCCTCGGGTCCGTTGATCTTCTCCAGACCGAACTTCGAATGTCCCTTGCTCGCATAGCGCCATTGGAAGAAGCCCGTGCCCTCCACGCCGTAGAACTTGATGAGGTCGCCCACCACGTGGTCCTGCACGAGCCACGTGCTCACGCCCATCTCCTGATACGCCTTCCGCGCCTCCATATACTCCTTCTTCGTCTGGCAGAAAAGCGTGTCCACCGACATCGTCGCCGTGCCCTCGCTGTTCTTCAACCAGAGCGGAAACCTGAGTCCCGTCTTGCCCTTCTGGTTCGTCGAGTCGAAGATGATCTTCTTATCTTGCCCGATGCGGAATGCCGGTTGGGGAATGTCCGACATGAGCATCTGTAGCGCCACCAGCGACTTGCTCATGCACACCACGGCGCCCCTGACCGAGTTGAAGAACTTCTCCTGCACATCTTCCCGCTCCTTCAGATCGTCCATCAACGTCGCCAGCGTCGCCATGCTCCTCGCCATCGTCACCACACGGTCGTACGCCCCATAGTCCTGCGCCAGCATCTCCTCCTCGCGGATGGTGCTCACCTCGTGGCCCTCAGCCCTCAGCTCGTCCATCACCGCCGTGAAGATGGCAGCGTCATTCCCCACCAGGTTCGGCGAGTACTTCAATCCTCTTCTGATACCTAATACTTTCATTTCGGGTGCAAAGGTACGATTAAGTGAGCACAATACAAAATGAAAAGCCGCTTTTCATTTTTATTGTCGAACGAAAGTACCTTCGCCGGAGCCAAAGGTACAAAAAAACGAACACGAATCAAACGAATCGGCACGAATGTGGAATAATTGTAACAAATTATCGGGGAAATGTTTCTTGTTTGCGGAGAAATGCTTATCTTTGCCGTGGCGGCAAACATGTGTTGCAGAGTTGCGAGAGCACTTTGCCGTGGCGGCAAACATGTGTTGCAGAGTTGCGAGAGGACTTTGCCGTGGCGGCAAACATGTGTTGCAGTGTTGCGAGAGTACTTTGCCGTGGCGGCAAACATGTGTTGCAGGGCTGATTCATAGATGAAACAAGTAATAGTGAATAGGAACTTAAATGAATTGAATATGAATGTAAATGATTTCAAACAGATCAATCCGTTTGCTCGCATTGTGTCGCGGCAGACGAACACCCGTCACCTCTCGTGGATGACGCAGTTCAGGAACCGTGTGCAGTCGGAGATCACCGAGGTGGTCGGACAGGACGTGCCGACGATGTTGGCGAGTGCCATCGCGCAGCTGAACGCGGCTGTCGAGCATGAGGACGAGACGTACATGCTGCCTTCGTTCAAGGCGCAGTCTGAACAGTTGATGCAGCTCGACAAGGAGCGCGACAGGAAGTACAAGGCTGCCAAGCTGATGGCCAAGGCGATGACCGGCATCGGAAGTGCCGAGCAGCAGCAGTGTGCGCTGGAGCTGTTGGCGGAGATGGACCACTACGACGTGGATGTGAGGGTTAACTACGTCGAGCAGGTCTTTACGATGGAGAAGAAGCCCGGTGTGTGAGGCTTGGCTCCTGCGCCTCCTGCTGAGGCTTGGATAAACAATAATTGCCAATAATTACCAATAATTGCCAATAATTTTGTCCAATAATTTTCACGAATCACATGTTATTATTGGAACCAATTATTGGCAATTATTGGCTATTATTGTTTTTCGAGACACCCGCAGGTGTCGAGAGCAAAGTCGTTCGTGTTTAATTGAACTCGAACAGGCTGATGAAGCCGGTCATGGTGAAGACCTGGCGGATTTCGTTGCTGAGTTTGTGGATGAACACGCGCTTGCCTTCGGCTTTGGCGCTCTTCAGGATGCTGAGGAAGATGCGCAGGCCGCTGGAGGAGATGTATTCGAGCTTGCTGCAGTTGAGGATGACGTCGCTCTTGATGTTGTCGATGAGCGGCTGGAGCTCTTGCTGCACTTGCGAGGATGCGCTCGTGTCGAGTCGGCCCTCGAAATAGACTACTTGGTTGTTGTTTTCTTCTACAATTGTTGTCTTCATAATGTTGTTTGTTGTTTGTTGTTTGATTATTTAATTTATTTAAGTTTCTATTTAATTGGGAGTTAAATTGGGAGTTAAATTGGGAGTTAAATTGGGAGTTAAATTGGGAGTTAAGCGCTGCGCGCAGGACGTATGTATTGTCAATTGGTATCGTCCTTTTCTACTTCCTTTTCTACTTCCTTTTCTACTTCCCTTTCTACATGGGGTATATGAGGTGGACGACCACGAGGGTGACGGCGAGGATGATGAGGTTCATCCAGAAGCCTATGCGCACAAAGTCTGTGAAGCGGTATCCTCCGGGGCCATAGACGAGCATGTGTGTCGGTGAGCCTATGGGTGTGGCGAAGCTGCTGCTGACGGATATCATCAGTGCTATGAGGAACGGGAAGGGGTCGCAACCCATTGATGTGGCGGCCTGATAGACGACAGGGTAGAACATGGCGCCGGCGGCAGCGTTGGACACAAACTCTGTGGTGAACGTGGCAACAAGACACACGGCGAACATCAGCAGCAGCGGATTGGAGTCACAGAAGCCCACCACAACGTTGGCAAGCATCTCTGCAAGGCCGGTATTCTGTATGGCCGAACCGAGCACCACGGAGCTGGCAAAGATCATCAGTATGTTCCAGTTGATGCTCCTCATGGCCTGCTGTGGCGTGCAGCATCTGAAGATAACCATCAACAGCGCGGCGAGAACAGAGCTCTGCAGGAGCGTCATAATGTTGAGCGATGACAGCAGTATCATTCCCAGCATGATGAGCGATGAGACAACTGTGGGCCATCCCGTGCGTGTCAGCACTTCTTCATCATCAAAGAACTCCAGTGACCTCTGCAGGTTTCTTTCTATATACTTAGCCTTGGGTGAGTATTCCAGCAGCACGGTGTCGCCTGCGTGCAGCTCTATTTCTGCCGGCACCTCGCAGAGCCGTTCGCCGTGACGGCTGACAGCCACCAGCGACACGTCTTCGGTGCCTTTGATCTTTGCCTCGTTCCATCGGCAGTTGACCAGCGGGCTGTTGAAGCGCACGTTGGCGGTATGCAGCTGGCGGTTCTTCTTGTCCTTGCTGAAGGCGAACACCTTGTTGACGGTACTCATCAGTCCGTGACTCTCCCGCAGCGCTATCAGGTCGTTGATCTGTCCGCAATAGACCAGCCGGTCACCTCCCATGACGACCATATCCTTTGTGACGGGCGACACCACCTCTTTGTCAAAGCCTATGACCTCCAACAACTGTCCGCCCTGTACCTTTATCAGGCCGGCATCACCCAGTGTGGAACCGATGTACTTGCTGTCTGACGGTACGAGGAACTCCATCGTATAGTCTTCGGTATTGGCAAACACTTCCTCCGGCGCCTTGCGCTCGGGCAGCAGCCGTTGCATGGCAAGGATGCTCAGTATGCCCACCGTGAGGCAGAAGAGTCCGGGTATGGTGGTGACGAATATATTCATGTGCTCGCCCGTCTGCTCTGCATACATGCCGCTGATGATAAGGTTTGGCGGTGTGCCCAGGATGGTGCAGATGCCGCCCATGCCCGATGCGTAGCTCAGCGGTATGAGCAGCTTGGATGGCGGGATGTTCAGGCGCTTGCCCCACATCTTCACTACGTTGACAAACATTGCCACTACCGTCGTGTTGCTCAGTATGGAACTGAGAGCTGCCACGGTAAGCATCAGTTTCACTATGGCCTTGTTGAGTGATGACGGTGTGCCAAGCACATATCTCATTATCCACTGCAGGAAGCCGGTGTGCTCCATTCCCGCCACGACGACGAAGAGCACTCCGATGACCACCACAGATGTGGAGCTGAAGCCGGCCAGTGCTGCCTCGGCGTCAAGTACACCAGTGAGCAGAAAGACTCCGATGCCGGCAAGGAAGACGAACTCTGCCGGTAGCTTTGTGAATATCAACAGGCTGAAAATCGTTATCACTACGAAAACGGTAATCCAGGCATAGATGGTAAGTCCTAATAGCATGTGTTTCTCTTTGTTTTTATAGTTATTTGAGGGCAAAGGTACGATTAAGAATTGAGATATGCAAGAAAAAGTGCTTGCAATTTTTCTTGCATATCCAAGACGGAGTACCTTAGGCGTAGCCAAAGTTACGATTAAGAATTGAAATACACATGAAAACGAATTGAAAATTTTGATGAAACGGGGATGGGCGTGGCGGTGAAGAAAGCGGGGAAACCGCTTTCCACTCTATTAGGGGGATGGGAAACAGGGATGGGGAAGCGGGGAAACGGGATTGGCGGCTATGATAAAAAAGAGAGATGCACAAGAGGAAAACGCTTTTTCACTCTTGTGCATCTCATTACTGTGAATTTTCAGTGGTATGGAAATCTATGCTATTCTTTCATTTCTTTTGGTAGTTGAGGCATTGCGCCGTTTTGTGTGCATACAAATGCGCTGACATTGACGGCAATCTTGTGTGCCTCGGGTATGCTCTTTCCGTTGAGGATGGCTGCACAGAATGAGCCTGTGAACGAGTCACCTGCACCGACGGTATCGGCTACGGTCACCTTCGGGGTCTCCTGGAATGACATCTGTCCGGGTGAGAAGACGTATGAGCCGTTGGTGCCGCAGGTGAGCACGAGCATGTCGAGGTTATACTTGCCCAGGATGAGCCA
>JAEEGJ010017129.1_pt1 | contig 16468 bp, 10 predicted proteins | sample 8958761 | NCBI WGS metagenome assembly JAEEGJ01 (sample SAMN16246546, study PRJNA631951) | gut metagenome | biome: gut microbiome; feature: rumen; material: RS-attached | host: Bos | place: Iran: Karaj | collected 2018-10
CACTTTCGAGCGAAAAAAGCCAATCGGCAATCTTCTCCTGCTCGGCTTGGTTCTCCCACAGGCCGATAAACTGCATCGACCAGGCATCAGAGGCTCCAAAGTGGCGGATTGTCTGACGCTTCTGGCTAACCTCAATTGTAAAGTCAGCCCCACAACACATTGTAGTAGCTGTTGCGAATAATAGTAGTAAGTAGTATCTCATCATGTGTGCAAAGATACAACAAATCGGGGTAATTACAAAAAATCGAGTATAAAATTTGGAAAATACGTCAGAACCGCTTATCTTTGCAGCCAAATAAACTGCTTAGAGATGAGAAAAATTCAGCTATTATTGGTTGCTTTCCTGTTGACGGCTTCGACAGCCTCGGCGCAGAAACGTGCTAAGTACGAGTTTATGCGTAATCTGCCTGTGTATGCCGACTCGCTAATTGCCCATTTCGATTATCCCTTGGCTAGGGAGAATAGTGGCTTTAAGAAGTTTGCCAAATGGAAGAAAGTGGCGCGCCAAAAGGTGTTCGACTGCATGCTGATGCCACCGCCACCACCTGCTGATGGCTATCAGACTAAGGTGCTGTTCGAGGAACAGCGCGATGGCTATAAAGCTCAGAAGATCGAGATCCGCTTGTCGCAATATTACACCGTACCAGCTTATGTATTGATTCCCGATGGTAAAGGCCCGTTCCCAGCCATCAACCTGTTGCACGATCATGGTGCCCATTTATATATAGGTAAGGAGAAGATGATACGTCCGCTATCCTGTGAGGATAAAGCGGTAGTGAAAGATGCCGAGGAATGGCTGGCTGGTTACGAAGGCCAGTTCTTTGGCGATTATCTGGCCAAGCAGGGCTATGTAGTATTCTCGGCCGATGCCCCGATGTGGGGAGAACGTGGACAGAAAGAAGGACCGCGCCGCGACCGATACGATATGATAGCAGGCAATATGATGCTGTATGGCATCGACCTTTCGGCCTGGATGACCTACGACGATATCGCTGGTACCGAGTTCTTAGCGCAGATGCCTGAGGTAGATGCCTCGAGGGTTGGTTGTACGGGCTGGTCGATGGGTGCCTATCGTGCCTGGATGTTGGCTGCACTCAGCGATCGCATCAAAGTAAGTGCTTCGGTATGCTGGATGGTTACAGCCGATGAACAGCTGTCGTTTAAGTACGATCGAACTGAGAATGGCGGCTTTGCCAACTGTTTCCCAGGTTTGCGTCGCTGGATGGATTATCCCCATGTGGCTAGTATCGCTTGCCCTAAACCTATGCTCTTTATCAATGGTAAACAGGATAAACTGTTCCCTGTGCCAGGTGTCGAAAAGGCCTTTGCCATCATGCACAACACCTGGAAAAGTCAGGGTGCCGACGATAAACTGGAAACCGAACTCTGGGATATCCCCCACAGCTGTGGTCTGAAAGCCCAGCAGCGTGTGCTCGAATTCTTCAAGAAGCATCTGTAGTACATTTCAATTTGCCTATACCCGAATGATCGTTTGCGTATAGGCGCACAATCGTTTGGGTATAGGCGAATAATCGTTTGCGTATAGGCAAACGATAGATGAATAGGCTCGTTGTACCTGTTAAGCTTACTGTTTGTACTTGCTTAGCAAGTTATTTGTACCAGTTTCTCCTATGGCGTAATTCTAATCCAATCGGCATCCAGATTTCCGCGATCTGATTTGGGATTAGAATCAACGGATACATAACCGAATTTTGCGCCAATCCATTTGCCTTCGCGCATCTGGAATTCAGAACCGCAGGGTTTGAACTTCTTGCCATCCAGGCTGTAGGCAAAGTTCAACTTCGAATGCTCTACATTCAGGCGAAGATAGATATCCATGTGGATAGCTGGCTTGTAGTCGGTTTTATCCTCGGCAGTGGGTTTCAGGGTTGCAATGAGTTGTTCTGCTTGTGGATTTCCCTTATCAGCTCCTTTACAAGTAAGTAGCAGCAGTTGGAACTGCTTTCCTACACGTTTAACAACCAGCGCCGAATAATCGAGCCCCATCATGATGAGTCCGCCTAACTGTCCTTCTGCCTTCGAGGTAAAGCGAATCTTGGTGGTAGCCGTAAACTTGTCGGCTGGTGTCTTCTGCAGCAGTAAATTTGGTACTTCCCAGAAGTTTACAAAGTTATCGGAGAGTTTGTAATTATAGATGCGATAGGTGCCAAAAGCGGTGGCAGTACCGAATTTCTCATCGTAATTAGCGTGCCATTGCCACTGCTTGCCCAATGTTACACCGTTGAACTCATCGCTCTCAGCAGGGTTCACTACCAGTTTCGAGTCGCTCTTGGGCTTTTTGTAAGTGCTTACGGGCTCACCTTTCTTACCCATGATGGGCCAACCGGTGCTCCAGTCAACGGGGTTGAGATGAACCACACGACCATAGGCCTCCTTGTCCTGGAAGTGCAGAAACCAGTCTTCGCCATATTTGGTATGCACCCAACCGCCCTGGTGGGGACCATTGATAGCGGTCTTACCCTGGGCTAACACAATTTTGTGCTCGTATGGTCCGTATGGACTGCGGCTGCGCATTGCCAACTGGAACCCCGTAGGCACGCCACCTGCCGGACACATAATCCAGTACCAGCCATCTCGCTTGTAGAACTTCGGCCCCTCACAAGTGCGATTCTCGGTGCCGTTACCATCAAACACAATCACCGGCTGACCGATAGGGCGGGTGCCATCAGCCGACATCTCCCGAACCGTAAGTACCGATGCAAATTTAGAGCGACTGTTGGCCCATCCGTTAACCATATAGCAACGTCCATCCTCATCCCAAAGCGGGGTGGTGTCGATATAGCCCTGGCCTTTGATGACGCAAAGTGGAGCAGACCATTTGCCAGCAGGATCCTGTGTTTTTACCATATATACGCCAAAATCGGGGTCGCCCCAATAGATATAGTACCAGCCCGCATGATAGCGGATACTGGGTGCCCAAACGCCTGCGCCATGACGAGGGGTGCTGAAATGCTCGAGCAAAGTCTCATCGCCTTCGTACAGATTGCCTAATGCGTAATTGATAATCTCCCAGTTTACCAGATCCTTTGAGTGTAGGATGGGCAGACCGGGTACGCATTGGAACGATGATGCCGTCATGTAATAATCCTCGCCACTGGCACCCACGCATACATCGGGGTCGCTATAGTCGGCATTAATAACGGGATTGGTGTAGGTCCCGTCGCCATTATCTGGACTCCACACCTTTGATATATTCTGGGCCGATGCCATAAGTGGCATGCAGACCATTAGCAGTAGTAGCTGTTTCATTTGATAGCTTTTTTTATTTCGCTGCAAATATACATATTTATATATAATTAAGCAAGATTATGGTAGCTGAATTGTTATGCAAACGTTTGCATCGTGAAAATAACAATTTTAAACAAAAAAAAGAATAACGTATTGAAATCTGATTTATCTTTGCACCGATAAAACTGTAAATTCAAGCTCCATAAAGGCTTAAGACGATATAACATTAACAAATTAACTCTAATTTAAATGTAATGATGAAGCAGGTAAACATTCAATTTCTTCGCGAGCGAAGCGACTCGCGTCGATTACCGATGAGGGTGCTTGGCCTTATTTTAGGTCTGTTCCTGTCGGTAAGTGCCTTTGCTCAGATTGATGTAAAGGGCCATGTGAAAGATGCTACAGGCGAACCCATTATCGGCGCAACAGTACGTGTTGACGGCACTCAGACCGCTACCGTATCTGATTTCGACGGTAACTTTACGCTGAAGGCTAACGAAGGTGCTACTATTACCATCTCTTACGTTGGCTATCAGAACGCCACCGTAAAGGCTGCACCTAATCTTGTCGTAACGCTGAAAGACGACGCTCAAGTACTTGAGAACGTCGTTGTTATCGGTTACGGCCGTGCTAAGAAAAGTGACTTGACAGGTTCTGTAACAGCTATTAAACCTGACGAGATGAACCACGGACTGCAAACTTCTGCGCAAGATATGTTGCAGGGTAAGATTGCAGGTGTAAATATTACAAACAGTGGTGGTGAAGCCGGTGCTGGCGCTACCATCCGTATCCGTGGTGGTTCGTCACTGAACGCTTCTAACAATCCATTGATTGTTATCGATGGTTTGGCTATGGATAGCTACGGTATGCAGGGAGCTTCTAATCCTCTTTCACTTGTTAACCCGAATGATATCGAGTCGTTCACTGTGCTGAAAGATGCTTCTGCTACAGCTATCTATGGTAGCCGTGCTTCAAACGGTGTAATCATCATCACCACTAAGAAGGGACGCAAGAGTTCAAAGCCTCAGATTTCTTATAATGGTAATGTGTCTATCAGTGCCATTAAGAAGAAGATGGATGTGATGAATTCTTCAGAGTATCAGGCATATGTGAAAGATCTGGTAATGAATGAGAAGGGACTTACAGAGGAACAATATCTTGCAAGTGATTATTACAAGAATTTGGGATATTTCGACGCTGCAGGAAATCATCTCTTTGCTGATACCGATTGGCAGGGCGAGATTTATCGCGCAGCTATAAGTACCGACCATAATATTACGGTTGCTGGTGGCTTAAAGAATATGCCGTACCGCGTTTCTTTTGGTTATACCGACCAGAATGGTATCGTAAAGACCAATAACTACCAGCGTTATACTGCAAGTGTTAATCTTTCACCTTCTTTCCTTGATGATCATCTGAATTTCAACATCAATGCAAAGGGAATGTATTCAAAGACTACCTATGCAAATGCTGGTACAGCTATTGGTGGCGCCATTTTTATGGATCCAACCAAGCCTGTTTATGATACAAACAAGGATAATGGTTTCGGAGGTTACTGGCAGTGGGGTAGCACTGCTGATTGGGGTGATACCGCATGGACTACCAACATCAATACTTATGCTACAGGCAACCCAGTTGCAGCTCTGAACAACTATTCGGATAAAGGAAAGTCGAAGGCTTTGATTGGCAATATCGAGGTCGACTACAAGATCCATGGATTTGAGGATTTGCATATCCATATGAATGCAGGTATGGATCTGACCTCAGGTAAGAGTAATAAGTCGCAGTCTCCATATTCATATGCATCAAAGGTTTATTACTATGGTAACTATGGATGGAATACTCAGGATACTTATAACCTCTCATTCAATATGTATGCTCAGTACATGAAGGATATTGCTGATACTCACCATTTCGATGTTATGGCTGGTTATGAGTGGCAGCACTTCCATATTAAAACAGACTATTTCTATTATGGATTGTATCCAACAACATGTACAAAGGTAGATTCTGAAGGAAAAGCACTGGCTGGAACTTATTTCGAGCCTTCGGAGAACACGCTTTATAAGAGTGAGAACTATTTGGTTTCGTTCTTTGGCCGTTTCAACTACTCTCTGTTAGATCGCTATATGCTGACCTTCACACTGCGTGATGATGGCTCGTCACGTTTCCAGAAGAGTAAGCGTTGGGGCTTATTCCCATCTGTTGCTCTTGCTTGGAAGATTAACGAAGAACCTTTCCTGAAGAAAGCTGAATGGCTCTCTGATTTCAAACTCCGTCTGGGTTGGGGTATCACTGGACAGCAGGAGGGTATTGGCGACTATACCTATATCGCCACTTATACTCCAAACTCTCAGGGTGCATACTATCCTGTATTTGGTGACGGACGTACCTATCGTCCAGATGCTTATAATCCAAATCTGACGTGGGAAAAGACAACCACATGGAATGCAGGTATCGATATGGGCTTCATGAATGATCGTTTGACGATGAACTTCGACTTCTACCATCGTAAGACAAAGGATCTGATCAATACTGTTACTGTGCCTGTAGGTACAAACTTCTCTAATAAGGTTACAACGAATATCGGATCGCTTCACAATACTGGTTTCGAATTCGCTGCGAACTATCGTGCTATCCAGACAAAGGACTGGAACTGGCAAGTTGGCTACAACCTCACTTGGAACAAGAATGAGATTGACGAACTGGTGGCTGGTTCTGATGAAGGCTATAAGATTCTTCATGGTGGTTTGGCTATTGGTGATGCAGGCTCTGATGGTGTTAAGGCTTATCAGGTTGGTCACGCTGTTGAGGCATATTATGTTTATCAGCAGGTTTATGATGCCAATGGTCTCCCAGTAGAGGGTCAGTATGTAGATCGTAATGCTGATGGAATCGTTAACCAGAGCGACCGCTACTTCTACAAGAAAAGCTCGCCTGACGTAACCATGGGCTTCACCTCTAAGTTGCAGTATAAGCATTGGGATTTGGGCTTCTCACTCCGTGCAAGCATAAATAATTATGTCTATAATGGTGTAGAGGCAGGAAACTCTAAATTGGTGCTGGGTAGTGTATATAGTGGAAATGCATGGCATAATGTCATTGATATTGCCAAGGACAAGAACTGGAAACTTGGTGAAGTGCGTGGTGCTTTGAGCGACTACTATATCCAGAATGCTTCGTTCCTGAAGTGTGACAATATTACACTTGGTTACTCTTTCGACAATCTGTTTGGATTAAAGGCCAGCGGTCGTGTATATGCAACTGCTCAGAATGTGTTTACAATTACAAAGTACAAGGGACTTGATCCTGAAATCGATGGTGGCTATGATGGCAACATCTATCCACGTCCATTCGTAGGCATCCTTGGTCTGAATTTGAATTTCTAATCAAATAAAAGGATATTATTATGATACTCAATAAAATTAAATCATACATTACCGTTGTAGCTGCTCTGCTTTTTGTGGGAGCAATGACAACGTCATGTGTAAAAGACCTGGATGTGGAGAATATTAACCCACAGCAGACTGCTACACTTGATACAGATGCACTTCTGAATAAGATTTATTCTAGTTTTGCATTAACAGGTCAGAAAGGTCCTGATGGCAATAGAGATATTGCTGACCTTGATGAAGGTCGTTCCGACTTGTTCCGTAAGAGTTGGGAGTTGAATGAATTCCCCTCAGGAGAGGCTTCTTGGAGATGGGATGATACAGGACTGCCTGAGCTGATAAATAAGACTTGGGGTGCCGACAATGCCAGCTCGATCGGTGTTTATTACCGTTTGTTCTTCTCTATCACGTTGTGTAACTATTATCTCGATGAGGTTGCAGAAGACGGTACAGAGGAGACCAAGCATAAGCGTGCTGAGGTTCGACTCATTCGCTCATTGCTTTACTATTATGTCATGGACTTCTATGCTAATGCTGCATTTATTGAGCATGTTAGTTTGGAGCCTGGTGTACGCTATACTCGTCCTGAGTATTTTGCTTACATTGAGAAGGAACTTCTGGAAATTGAGCCAGATCTCGCTGCTCCTGGCGCTAATCAGTACGGACGTGTTGACAAGGTTGCAGCATGGTTGCTTTTGTCACGCCTCTATCTGAATGCAGAGGTTTACACTGGTACAGCTCAGTGGGCAAAGGCAAAGGAATATGCCGAGAAGGTAATCAATAATGGCTATTATAAGTTAACCACTGCTGGTGCTACCAACCCTGCTACTGGTGAGGTTTATTCTGCCTATCAGATGCTCTTCCTTGCTGATAATGATACCAATGGTGCTCAGTATGAGAATATTTTCCCAGTTCTGAATGATGGTTTGAATACTCAGAGTCATGGTTCTATGCATTTCTTGGTATTGTCATGTTATGAAAAACGTGATATGAGCAACATGGATGTCCTGATTCCTTCTGGAACAGATGTTTCTTGGGGTAAGTGTAACAAGCCAACAGGTGCAGTGGTAGATGTGTTCTTTGGAAAAGGTGTTGATGCACCAAAGGAAACAACTAAGACACAGGATATTACGGAGGCCGCTGGTGATGATCGTGCTTTGTTCTATACAACAGATTATACCAGAAATATTGAGGATCGTACAGAAGCCAATAATGGTTACGGTTGCGTTAAGTTCCGTAATGTGCGTTCTGATGGCAAACAGCCTAGTGCATTGGCAAAAGTTGATACCGACCTTCCTTTGATGCGTGTTGCTGAGGCCTATCTGAATTATGCTGAGGCCGAGACTCGCTTGAATGGTAGTACTGCTGCTGCTGCAGAGAAGATTAATGTGCTTCGTAAGCGTGCTCATGCTTCTGAGCTTGCTTCTTATACCCTTAACGATATTAAGGATGAATGGGTTAGAGAGTTCTGGTTTGAGGGAAGGCATCGTATGGATCAGGTTAGATTTGGTACTTATGATGTGCCATCTTACCGTTATATTTACGCCATCCCTGTTAATGACCTGATTAACAATCCAAATCTGACACAGAATCCTGGATATTAATTGTAGATATAGAACATCAAATAAGGTAATTAATATGAAAAAGATATATAAAAGTCTGCTATTTGCAGTGATTGCCACTTTGCCTTTCCTTACTTCATGTAAGGATGACAACGACAGTAATCCTACGCTGACATTTCCTGAGAGCTTTGTACTCAATACCCCGAAATTCGCAGCAAATAATGTATATGATATTCCTGCAGCAAACTATGTTAATCTGACAACAACCCAGCCTGATTATGGTGGCTGGCCTGCTGCGGTTACTTATGCGGTCCAGATTTCTCTGGATGCCACCAATGAAAGTGGTTGGAAAGAATTAGCTACCACCTATACTTCTACAAAGATTAATATCGAAGCTGCAGAACTTAATTCTACAGTGTTGGATATGTATCGTGCTGCTCATAATGATGCTGATCCTGAAGGGGTGATGCCTTTGTATTTCCGTCTTCGTGCATATCTGGCCGATTCTAACCAGAAGAACTTTGGTGAGGTGTTCTCTAATTCAATATCAGTTAATGTATTGAGTTACGATACTCCATCTGATGTTAAACTGCCTGAGAAAGTTTTCGTTTGTGGTGGTTCTATTGGTGACAGCTGGAAAACGTGGAAACCTTTAGCTCCCGTATACAACGAAAGTAAAAAGGGTCTTTTCTATACAATAGTTTATAACAATGCTGATGGCTTCAAATGGGGAGACAAGGAAGAGGCATGGTTTGGCTACGACAAGATAGATAAGATTGAGAACCAGGTGGATGGAATGACAGTCTCTACTGATAAGGATAATAATATCGTCTTTGATAAGGCCGGATGGTATGTACTGAAGTTCGTCATTAAGGTTTCTGGCAACAAACTTAATACAACAATGTATGTTGCTCCAGGAAAGGTCTATGTGATTGGTAACTCTATAGATAGTTGGGAGGGTGTTCCTATGACAGCTCCTGAAGGCAAGGGCTTATGGACTTTCAGCGATTTTGTTAAGTCTGGTGAGCTTCGTGCATATATCGAGGTTCCTGGTGAAGAATGGTGGCGTACTGAGTTTACCCTTTATAATAAGGAAACTATCTATTATCGTGATTTCGATATTCCAAGCGACTGGGCTGCAGGAGCTGCAGAAAAGGCTAAGCCCGCAAAGGAGGATCCCGAGAACTATAGTATTACTGTAGGTCCAGGTATGACTCTCTCGCTTGATTTCGATAACAATACTGGTTCTATTAAATAATGGTTAAAATGAAGAATCGTATGAAGAAACAGATATTATTTGGTGGAATGCTGCTCTGTGCAGCAGCATTCACCTCTTGCACCGAGGATTTTAAAGACTGGGCAAGTCCACAGTCGAATGAGCAGGGCGAGGATGCCGCTGCATATGGATTGACTATTTCTGCTGGCAGTCAGGCAAATGTGGTGATGGATAATGCTGCTGAGACAGTACAGATTGTTGCTGCTACAGTTTCGCAGCCCGAAGTTACAGGTTTTGCTCTTAAGTCTGTTACCATCGGGGGAGAAAAACTTCCATACACCTATGAAAATGGAGCTATTTCTGTAAATGCTGTTCAGCTTGACTCATTGATAGAGATTACAACTCTTGATAGATCAGCCACACCTCATGCTGTAACTGTGAAGACAGAATGGTCAGCTAATCTTGCTACTGGTGAAGCCGTTCCAGTTTCTGCTGAAACACAGCTGTCTTTAACTCCATATTCGGCCGTTCCAGAAAAGGATGAAAATGGTTATGTGATGTTGGGCGACTGGCAAGGTTGGAATCGTTCAAATCCTACACTGCTCACAGAGATTGAGCCTGGTGTTTTCCAAACTAAGGTTGTAACTACAAATGAAAACGCTAGTTGGTTTAAATTTTATAAGAAGACTCCTTTTGTAGAGAGTGCAGAACCTGATTGGGGTGTGCTTGACGCCTCTGCTTTTGGTTGTGCTAATAATGGTGATGATGCCTCTCAGAATTTCCTTGTATGGCCTGGCGATCCTCGTTTTGAGAAGCTGGGAACACCTGTTATCTCAGGTGCTGGAGAATGGCTTGTTACCCTGGATATGAACAAATTGTCATATACCGTTGAGCCAAAGGAAACCAAGTACTATGTGGTAGGTGTGCCCAATGGATGGAGCCCAGAAAACAAGCAGTGCATGATGTATGCACTTGGTGGCAATAAGTTCTCATACACTACTTCATGGAACAGTCAATGGAGCATGAAGTTCTGGTCGGAAGAGCACTTCGGTGACTGGAATGCTGTTTTTGGTGGCGAAAATGGTTCTACCGCTGCTACTGGTAGTCTGATCTTCGGTGGTGACGCTGATGGTTGTGGTGCCATTGGTCCGAGCGAGTCTCAAGTATGGGCTACCTTCACAGTAAATATGGGAAGCAGAACCTACGAGTGGACCATCATTGATGCTCCTACTGCAGAATATGAGGCTATTACCGTTATTGGTGGATTCAACGGTTGGAAAGATACTGGCGAGATTGAGCTCACCCAGGTAGCAACAGCTCCTCATAACTGGTATGGTCGTGGCACCATTGCTGAGGACACTGAGCTTAAATTCCGTGCGAACCACAAATGGGATGTAAACTGGGGTGGCGATGGTAGTGCATCTATTGATGAGGAAAAGTACTACTTAAAGCCTGGTGGTGAAAACATCAAGGTACCTGCTGGTACTTATGACTTCTATCTGAACGACATCACCGGTAATTGGAGTATTGCTAAAGTAGTTGAATAAAATTATAGTTAAATAGAATTGGGCGGAGCACTTTACAAAAAGTGCCCCGCTTGATTATTTAGAGAAACAAGTCATGCGAAAAAAAGGTTTATTTTGTTTCCTGTTGATGTTGGCGATGGTTGCAAATGGTCAACCTAGGAAATATCTGGGTGGAGATATCTCGCTGTTGCCATCCTATGAACAGGCGGGGACAGTTTATCGTGATTTCGATGGAAAGCCGATAGAACCATTAGCCTTCTTTAAGAAGATGGGTTGGAATGCCATACGAGTACGCCTTTTTGTAAATCCTGAATATGCCCCCCAAGAGCATAAAGAAGAGGGGGTTTGCCAAGATCTAAAATATGCATTAAATCTGAGTAAGCGTGTAAAAGATGCCGGATTTGATCTTCTTTTAGATATTCATTATAGCGATTACTGGGCCGATCCTGGCAAGCAGTTCACGCCAAAACGGTGGGAAGGCTGCAACAAGCAACAGCTTGCCGACAGTGTCTATGCCTACACTCGTGCTTCGCTACAAGCGATGAAACGAGCTGGCATCGTGCCAGAGATGATACAGGTTGGCAATGAGATAACCAACGGCATGCTCTGGCCAACAGGCAAGCTTGACCCATCAGGAAGTGAGGGGTTTGATATCTTATGCAACTTCCTCAAGGCTGGCTGTAAGGCGTGTCGTGAGATATGTCCGAAATCACAAATTATTATCCATACGGAAAAGACTGGTGACTGGAATATCACCCGAAACTATTACCAACAGCTTCGTTATCGTCAGGTTGATTACGATATCATCGGACTCAGTTACTACCCCATGTGGCAAGGCACCATCCCCAATCTCGGTCGTACGCTCGACCATCTTATCTGGCTCTTTCCCGAAAAGCCCGTGATGATTGTGGAAACCGCCGCCTATTATAGTCACGAACGTGATCCCTGGGCCAAGGGCGACCAATATGCGGAGTTCTATCCTATCAGTGTGGAGGGTCAGACCCAGTTCACCCGCGAACTTGTGACGGAATTAAACAAGCACCACAATGTGACAGGACTCTTCTGGTGGTTCCCTGAGGAAAATGGCTTCGGCAATGAGGTGACAAAGGGCTGGCTGAACCGTGGACTTTTCGACAATCACACAGGCAAAACACTCCCTGCCATGAAAGAATTCAGTCGATTCGTCCGAAAACCGTGAGTGGTTTACATGCAAGCGTGCAACCGTTTGCGCAATGCAACTAACAGTTTTTTAGCCACTTGGGAACAACCAAGCGGCTTTTTTCTTATCTTTGCACCAGAAAACAACAATCAAAAAACTAAAAGCGTATGAGAAAACTCTACTCAACACTTATCCTATCACTCGTAACAGTAATCTCAATGGCTCAGGGTTGGCCAAAAGATTATAATGGTGTCATGCTTCAGGGATTCTATTGGGACTCTTTTGCCGACACCCAGTGGACACGTTTGGAAAAACAAGCTGATGATCTCTCGAAGGTGTTCGATCTGGTATGGATTCCACAGAGCGGCAAGGGCACCTACAACCCGTCAATGGGATACGACCCATTGTATTGGTTTACGGATTATAACAGCTCTTTCGGGACGGAAGATGAGTTGCGCTCACTGATTACCACTTTCAAGGCAAAAGGTATCGGTACCATAGCCGATGTGGTTATCAACCATCGTGGTACACTGACCACCTGGAATGATTTCCCCTCAGAAACCTATAAGGGCGTAACATACAGTCTGACCTACGAAGATATCTGCTCCGATGACGAAGCGGCTAAGAATGGATACAAGGTGGGTAAGAATAAGGATACCGGTGAAGGCTGGGACGGATTGCGCGACTTGGACCATAAGAGCGAAAATGTGCAGACTGCCGTCAAAGCCTATCTGAATTTCCTGCTCAAAGATCTTGGATATACAGGATTCCGCTATGATATGGTAAAAGGCTATAGTGCCTCTTATACCAAGATGTATAATGAAGACTCGAAACCTCAGTTCTCTGTCGGTGAGTGCTGGGATAGTAGCAATACCATCAAGAACTGGATTGATGGTGCTGGAAAGACCAGTGCTGCCTTCGATTTCCAGTTCCGCTATACGGTTCGCAATGCCATTAATAGGGGCGACTGGACCTATCTGGACAAACAGAATGATGGTAATTGGCCATTAGTTAGCAAGAACTACCAAGATGGTAGCTATCGTCAGTATGCTGTGACCTTTGTTGAGAACCATGATACTGAGAAACGTGCTAATGCTGCTCAAGATCCTATCAAGAAAGACACATTGGCAGCTAATGCCTATCTGCTGGCCATGCCCGGCACTCCTTGTGTGTTCCTGACCCACTGGAAAGCTTATAGGCAGGAAATTGCCAATATGATAACCGTGCGCAAGGCTGTGGGTATCACCAATACGAGTGCTACGACAAATGTGGCATCGAACAAAGACTACTATGCAGTGGAGACAACAGGCACCAAAGGCAAACTGCTCGCTGTAGTAGGCACGAAGGCCGCAGGCTATACGCCTGATGGTGATTGGAAAAAAGCCATCAGCGGTTATCACTACGTCTATTACGTCAGCGGTATCGACCCTGCCACCATCAAATATCCAGAGATAAATACTGAGGAAGAAGAGGACGGCAAATATGCAGGTGTGCCTGCGTTCTGCACGATGGAAGAGGGCGAGAGATGTTCATTCTTCGAGGCACCTGTATCATGGGGCAGCCAGATATTTGTATGGGCTTGGATGAACGGTGGCGACGGTAAGGACTATCTTGGCACAAGCTGGCCAGGTGTGACAGCCACCAAACTGGGCACAGCCGACAATGGTAACAGCGTGTGGAAGTGGAAAGTGTCTGGCGCAGTCAATCCCGACTACATCATATTTAGCGGTGGAGGCGTGCAGACAGAAAACTTGAAGTTCACCAACGGCGGCTACTACTTTGGTAACGAGGGCTTGAAAGCTACGGTGACACCTACGGCTATCCGCAACATAGACGTAACTGACCAAAATGCTGAATATGCCGTCTTCGACCTTCAGGGACGTAAGGTGGGTACGACCAAAAGTCCTTTGAAGAGCGGCATCTATATCGTCAACGGGAAAAAGTTCGTGATGAAGTGAGAGAAGAATTGAGTGCGCTCAGATCCTTCCGAACGTGAACGAACCCGCACATTGTGCAAATTCGTACTTAAATAATTATAGTTAATTGAACACAGCGCGGACGACGAACCAGCAATGTAGCAAAAACGTCTGAATGCGCCCGTAATGATGCTCCATCACATGATAGCGCTCCCAGAGCGACTCACGGTGATGGAGCGTTGTTTGTCCCTCTTCTGTATAATTGACCACGACCATCTTTAAATTCAATAGCGGTACTCGTTCCTTGGCTGCAGCCTTCATCACACGGATACACCAATCGACGTCGGCAGAGTAACGATACTGCATGTCGTAGGGTGTAGCAATGGCAAAGTCTGTACGGGCATAGAAGGCCTGATGACAGACAAGCATTCCCTGACGGAATGACTTCCACGTAAGATGTTCGGGCGGCGACAGACGACGGTGATGTAAGAAACGCCCTTCGCTGTCAACAATATCCGTATCACCATAGAGTACGGCAGGGGAATCCTTCTCGCTGATTTGTTCAACAATCTTACTGACAATATCAGGGGCCGGTAGGAAATCACCTGCATTGAGGAAACATACATAGCTACCGTCAATCGAGCGTAACCCCTTGTTCATTGCATCATAGATGCCCTTATCGGGTTCAGAAGTCACTTGGACACGATGACCATTGTCTGCCTCATTGGAACGCCTGACATAGTCATCAATAATTGCCATCGTACCATCCGTAGAGGCTCCATCTATGATAAAATGACTGATCTTAGGGTAGTCTTGGCAGAGTACACTATCGAGTGTACGCTTCAACACAGCCTCAGCATTGTATGTAATGGTGATATAAGTGATCCTTATCATAGTTTGTAGTGCTTGAAAGCCTGAGCCTGATGATAGACATCGAGATATTGCATAGCGACACTTTGCTGTGAATAACGCTGAGCAACCTTATGAACGGCATTTTGGCTCAGTGACGCATAGTCGGCCTCAGTCAAGATCCAGCGGATACCCTGAGCCAGGTCTTCGGCACTACGGTATTCTGCAACATAGCCATTTCGACGGTGGTCAATCTCCTCTGGTATGCCCCCTACCTTAAAACCTACACAAGGCACACCACATGCCATCGCCTCCATGATGGTATTGGGCAGATTCTCCGAGAGTGAAGGTAGTACAAAAACATCACTTGCTTGATAGACATCAACGATACGCTGCTCATCATTGACATAGCCTAAAGGAAAAGCCTCCAACGGCAGTTGGGTTACAACTTCTTCGGCATGCCCTCCAAGAATAACCACACCCAATTGAGGAATATCTGTCAACAGACGACAGGCCTCCATCAAATAGCTCATGCCTTTATTCTCATTGGTAACCCGCTGAGAGGCAAAAAGAATCAGTTTCTTATCAAGCGGTAGCCCCAATCGTTTCCTGGCTTCTTGCTTATCACCTCTTTTATATATATGGGTATCTATCGGATTAGGTATATTGGTTATCTTCTGCCCTTTCAGTAGTGCACTCCTCTTTGCCTCCAACTCAAGCCAACGACTGCAAGCCACGAAATAGATAGTCTCATCACTGAGCATCTGCAGTTTCTTCTGCCAAATACGAGTTGAAAAGTCTTTTGCCGAACCACCGGAAGGTAGCAGACGACAGTTATGACATTGGCTTAGGAAATTGCGACAGCCCAAAGTAACATGGCAGATGGCTGTAGCCGGCCAGATATCATGCATCGTCCAGATAACTGGTTTTCCACTCTGGAGAATCCGTCGGATATCACCCAATGAGAGCATACCCTGATTGATCCAATGCAAATGTATGACATCTGCCTCCTGGAATTCTCGTAGCCGGATAATATCCGTGCCTGTATTGGCAATGTCAATATCAAAAAGATGCCTACGGTTAAAATGGAGCTTGCAAAAGATAACAAATCGCTCCCAGAGGAAATGCCATCTATGCCATACAGACTCCGGCAGACCAACAACCGTCAGCGAATCGGTCTCTTTGTCGCGAACCAGCATTTTTGCCTTGACACCATTATTATTAAGTGCCTTCATCAGACGATTAGCCGCAACGGCAGCGCCCCCTGTCCGCTCACTTGTATTGACTATCAGTACTCTCATATTGCAAAGATACAGCAAGTTAGCCGAAAAACAAAAAAAATCGGGTAAAAAAGCATTTTTATTTGTTGTTTGCGCACACACCACTTGATTTACATCAAGAATGATGGGTATTTATGCACGAAATATATCATAAGTCTTGCAAAAAGCAATTTTTCGTCGTACCTTTGCAGTGTCAAAAGGTTAATAGATTGTTTTAGGTTAGTAGTAATATTTATAGTTTTAGGTTTTTAGTTATTGGTAAAAGAAAGTTTTCAACTGTAGGATAACAGGAGGTCGCTGCGAAGCTCCCTTTTAAACT
>JAEEGJ010017131.1_pt1 | contig 16468 bp, 12 predicted proteins | sample 8958761 | NCBI WGS metagenome assembly JAEEGJ01 (sample SAMN16246546, study PRJNA631951) | gut metagenome | biome: gut microbiome; feature: rumen; material: RS-attached | host: Bos | place: Iran: Karaj | collected 2018-10
TACAAGTTCTACACATAATACAATAAGAAAGGCAAGCGCAAAGGTACCCATTTTTCCCTTAAGCGCTGTTTTTGCCTGTTTTTTAAAAAGAACACTATCCATAATACCACCTGAATATTTTTTTTAATTCTACTATAAAAAGCCCTGTCTTTAAAATAATTTTTTATTAAGGTTCATAAAACAAGCTGAAGAAATAACTTGTTATATCATCGCCGTCCAGACCGGAAAGTTCGAAAGAATTAGTATGGTAGAGGACGGCATTTTTTGTTTCCGGGGTCAAAAATCTGGAAATAACATAAACGCCCGGTCGGTTATCACAGCCGCAGAAAATCCAGGTGGAATCATTTGGATTATTGAAGAATTGCCGGCTTCTATTATCTTTATATTCAGTTCCTGCCAGATCTCCGTGGTGGGCAAAATCAGTTGAAATCAAAAGAAAGTTTTTCTGCTTTCCAGCCTCAGTAAAATAAGGTTTCAGAGCATCAGCCAGCTTCTGTGCATTTTTCTGATTCAGAGGCGGCTCCCCGTGTACTGCAATTACACAGACCTTTGCCTTTGGAAAATAGCGGGAAATATAAGGAATAAGGGCATTCACTCCATGCTCGCCTGGAAAGACCTGGCTGTCGTAATCAACTCCAAGAGCCTGGGCAAGCTGGCTTTCAATTTTTTCGTCTGTATAAACAAGGCCGCTTTTTGTTTCCCAGATGCAGTTATCTAAAGACCATTCGTAGCTTGAAAGCCCGTAGTGAGAAGGACAGATTATAAAAAATGTTTCTACTTTGCGGCGGCGCTCAATTTCAGAAAACCAGCGGTCTATCTGCTTATCAGCAAGTAAGTGATGGCTTACAGTTCCGCTCCATACCTGAGCCTTTGCCGGGGGAAGGGCTTCCAGTTCTGGATCAGCTATCACAGGCGGAATTCCCTCGCCAAGGATATCCCAGGTTTTTATCAGCTGACTAGTAGATTGCTGGCCCGCAGGTTGCTGACCCGCAGACTGAAGGGAGTCCTTGTTTTTCCGGCAGCCAGTAAACACTGCCGGAGCTATAAGCAGAGCGCCTGCAAGAACTAGCGGAATACAGAAAGAGTTGTTTCGTTTAAGAAGCATTCTTTTTCCCAGAAAGGCATGTATTCTTCTAAATCAACGCCTGGCTTATAAACAATCTTTTTCCATTGTTCGTCGGTCATGCGGTCATTCATATCGTGAGTAAATTCTGCATAGCTGAAGCTGTAGCCGATTGCAATGCGCTTTCCGCCCTGAGAGTCATTAAGAGGAACATAAAGTCTTACAGGTGTTCCAACGCCAACTTCAAGACATACACCAAAATCGTTGTTGGTATAAACATCTGCAATGCAGGCCATTTTCAGAAGTTCAGTATCGTTAACAGATCCGTTGTTGTTGTGAACCATAACAAGGCGACTCAAAGAAGAAATGATAGTTGGAATCCATTCAATGTCATCATTTGCAACTGGCTTGTTTTCTGCTTCGAGTTTTGCAATAGAAAGGATTCTCTTATACATTTCATAGAGCCTTTCCAATACAGTCTTAGATTCTTCATCCAGCAAATCATAAGTTTCATAAATTGCCATGAGCTTAAGCACAGAAGCAAGCGAGCCTTCCCAGAAAGGTACGTTAGGCTCAATGTAATGCACAGGCTTTGGAAGAGGCTCGGTTCTAAAGGTAGGATCAAAATCACCATCACCGGCTCTTTCTGCAACAACCTGCTTTACATAAAGAATTGTGTCGTGGCGAAGTTCTGCCCAGGTTGCATGAGCCGCAATCTGAGACTTGATATTCCAGGCAGGAGATTCAGTAAAGTAGAAGCCGGCCCCCTGTTCAAAGGTTGCCTGAGTTTTTACCTGATACAAAACCTGATTGTAATAAGTCTTGTTCCAGAAGTCGCTGTCATACTGTGCAAAAGATTCTTCAAAGCCGTCAAGAATTTCTTTGAGGCCAGGCATTGCAGGGTAGTCAGATTTTTCAAGAAGGGCTTCTGCAGTTTTTGAACCAAAGGCCTTCATAATATCAAGACCGCGTACAATGTCGCGGGGAATAAAGCGTGGTGGAGAAACCTTTTCGTGTACCAGAGAATCATAAGTAAAGCGCTGGCCAAAAAGACGCCATCCCATAGGAACTTGTGGCTTTCCGCTTTCTTCATCAACTTCTGCGTACATTTTGAATACAGACTGGCCGCTGATTGCAGGCGGGCGGAGAGTGTCTGCACAAAGTGACATAAAGGCAACAATGTTTTCGCGGTTAGAAGCCCACTCAGAATAATCAGTAATCTTCTGGTCTTTCCACAGAGGGCAGATATCATCAAAGCTCAAATCATCTGACATACCAATGAGGGAAGTAATAGGATTAAAGAGATTTGCCCATTTAACATAAAGATCTTCATCCTTCTGGATTGTATCAACAATTAAAGTGATAACTGCTTCCTTCTGTAAGATTTCTTCTGGAGTAGGTTCGTCTGCACGTGGTTTTGTGATTGTAAAGTGAAGGTGACCATACCACATGGTAGCGCGGAAGTAAGTTTCCAGCAGCGGATTTTTTGTATAATGGCCGCGTGGCTTGTACTGGGTAAAATCTTCATCTTCCCCAAAGATTGCTTCTTTACCAGGCAGTGCCTTCATTACAAGGTCATAATCCTCTTTTACCGGGTCAGAATAAATTGAAAGCATTGTAGAAATTTCGCTTTCTGATTTTGCCTTATATTCAACCGGGTTGTAATAGTCTCCGGTCTTTACAAGAACTGGAGCTGTTTCAATGATTGCAAGCGGAACTTCAAAATAGGCAATGGCTTGGTCGCGGATCTGGTCTGGTGCATCAGTTCGTCTTGAAAGAGCAGTAATAAAGTCTTTAGTAAGCTCATGCATCTCCGGAAGAAAATAATTTTCCTCGGTGTACTGCAGCATGCGGTCGAAAATCAGATGCTGGCTGTGAGCGGCCAGGTCAGTTGTAATAAAAAGCGGAACAGATTTTATATATCTCAGACTGTTGTAGCGGTCTATTAAATCATCTGTAGAAATCCATTTTGCAGGAGCAACAGACTGCATTGCAAGCCTGTTGTTTTCAAGGCATTCAAGGACATTTTTCTCCAGAGGAATATAACCGGAAATAGGATAGAAGGAATCAAAAACACCGCCGGTCTGATAAAGCAGGGCAGATATGCGGTTGTTTTCAGAGGTGTCTTTGAGGCCATATAGATCAGCTCCAAAAATCCAGCCCTCCATTCCGTTATATTCTGATCTGTAAAACCAGTTCCAGTTATCCTGGAAGTTGAACATTCCCATTTCATAATTGTTTTTGCTGTCATAGTTTTCAAGTTTTTTGCCCACTTTTACGATTGTTGCAAAAGGAACTTCCTGCCCCAGAGAATCAATCTCCGGATTTATAGAAGCTGATTCACCGTTGAAAGTAAAGGCTTCATTCGGATAGATTTTACAAACGCGGCTGCCTACTACGGCAGTTTTTTCTTCGATGACTTCCTGGGTTGGAACCGGCTTGAATTCCATAGGATCATCCAGAAATTGCTTATGCGCGTCTGTGTGGAAAGCTCCTGTAGCAAGTTCCTTTTCCTTAAAATCATAAGTGGAACTAAACTGAACTGTTTTAGGCTTTACTGCTTCAGGCTTTTTTTCTTCCTGAACCTGTGGAGCTGCTTTTTCAACTACAGGCTTTACTTCTACCTTTGCAGGCTCTTCTTTTTTACAAGAAACTGCAAGACACGAAACAAGAATAAGAGAGAATATAAAATGTCTTTTCATATTCTTAATATGATACTTTTCAAAATCACTGTCTATATGCGATAATCCCAGTATGAAAAAGAAAAATCGTGTCGGACTCCCGGGAATTTTCGCTTTTATTTTTTTGATTTCTTTTACATTCCTGATTTCTTCCTGCGGCTGCAAAAAAACACAGATTCATCTTCACGACAGACACGGACTTTCTTATGAAACTGTAAAGGCCTATGCCAGGGTGCATGGCCCACTCACTCTTGTTCTTCTTGATTATCATCATGATATAAGGCCTGAAATCCAGAATGTAAACAGCGTAAACTGGGTTGGAAAACTTATTGAAGAAGATTATGTAAAAAAGGTTATCTGGCTTTCCGGTAAAAAGCTTCTGCTTCCAAACAGAAATGCCCGCATGGCCTGGCTTGAACGCAGTCTTAAAAATACATATCCCCAGACAGCAGATAAAATGCGCCAGGCAGTTCAGCTTGTAGACTGGGATGATTTGCAGGAAGTCAGGCTAAGCGGTCCTTTTGTCATTACCCTTGATTTTGATGTCTTTATGAAAGACCCTGGAAATCCTCCTGAACTTTTTGTTGATGAATTGTGTACCTGGATTCAAAAGCAGAAACCTGAACTGCTGACTCTTGCCTTTTCTGCTGCTTATCAGCCAGATCCGGATAAAGCCTGGGCCTGGCTTGAGCAGTTTACAGAAGGCTATGGGGCACGAGCTGACTGGTTTTTAGAAAGCGGGGAATTCGGCGAAAAGTTTGAAAGTAATGATGAAGCTTTAGCCTGGAATCAGTGGAGAAAAAATCCCGCAAAGTATGAAGAGGCAGAAGCTGCCTTTTATCCGGGTGCTTATTTCTGGCAGAATGCTCCGGAAAAATGCATAAAACTTTTGAAGGACCGAAAGATTCGCCCGGGCAATAAGGCTGCGCAAGAGATTCTTTCAACCTGGAGCGACAAAGAGCTTACTGACATGAAAGAAAAATTTTCTGCTTCCCGCATGCAGGAGCTTTGCGACCTTGCTGGCAGGGCGGCGGCCCAGTATTTTGATGGGGAAGATTTTGAAGCGCCTCTTCAGGACTCAAGTAGGTCTGTGCAGACTTATGGAATTGCGGTGCGTTTTCGAAATGCAGAAGAAGACCGTGGCTGCCTTTCTTTGTATGAGGGAATCAGCGGGAAAGATGATGACATTGATGGAGCTGTAAAATACTGCGCAAAAGAAGCTCTTGTAGATCCAAGATATCTGCCTGTGCGCCCTGAAGAATCAGCTGATTTATATATTAATATTTCTGTCTTTGGAGCCTGGAAAGAAATGACTTCTCCATACGATTTTCAGCCTGGTCTTCACAGCCTGATTCTTGTAGATGAGACAGGGGAAAAAACTCTGCTGCAGGCGGCAATTGCCCTTGAAAGAAGTTATACACGGGAAGAGTTCTTGGCGCGGCTTTCCAACAAAGCAGGCCTGGGTTTCGACGGCTGGAAAAATAATGCCCTGCATTTCTACAGGGCACAAACTATAACTTATTCAGATTTTTCAACTGTTTCTGGAGCTGCCGTAGCTTCCGCTTCTGCAGCCTCAGCCGACAGAGCCTTATAAGCATTGTATTTTGTCATTCCATAGTAAGGGAGAAGCCAGAGGCCTGCAATTCCACAGGTAATAAAGGTCAAAAGCCACCAGCCTATAAAGCTTAAATCTAAAACAAACAATTCCCATTTATGATTTTTTGTAAGCTTCTTGCTCTGGTTCATTGCCTCAATTGCACCGACTTTAGGATTGTCCGCAAGTACAAACCAGTTCATCTGGTAAGCAATAGTACGATTCACTAATATAATAAGCATTGCGATATAAATGGCAAACAGCAGGATTGCAAGCGAAAGCTTCATATCTCCCCCTGTGCGTGAAGTGATTCCCATAAAAATTGTAGAAAGAATCACAAAGGGAAGAACGCATACCATTGTCCATAGCCAAATCCAGAGGTAGGTCCACCAGAAGTTTCCGATTCCGCAGGCAGAGCCGCGTATATTATTTATATATGAACGGAAGGTGAGTTTTCCGCTGCTTTCTGGAGTTTTAGATATTGCCAGCTGTCTTAAAGTTTTTACGTAGGCCATAGTCATTACAGGGGGAACTACAATCATAAAGGCCAGAAAAACAAAATAGAAAAGGATAAAGGGTAAAAAGTTATGACTTCCTACTAAGTCACTCATTTTCATAATACAAAGCATATAGGGAACCATAAAGATTATGGCCAGCCCGATGTAGACCAGGCCTGCCAGCACAAAAGGAGTGCTGTTTCCCTTCAGTAATTCTCTTGCCTTTTGTTTTAAAAGTTTTCTTTCCATAAGTTTTCCTTTTTTTTAATATAGTAACAAAAAAGCCCGGGTTATTGGCCCGGGTTATAATTAGCAATTCAAGATTCGGATAATCTTTTTTGTGAAGAGCACACAAAGAATATCTATAATCCAGAGAACGTTCCATCCGAGCAGAAGCAAGCGGATAATACCTGCAACAGGTTTACCTTCTTGAAAGCGTGTTACAGCTCCAAAAATCCATGAAGTAAAGGGAATAATTGCCAGAATAAGGCTGATAAGCCATGGCTGACCAAAGTAATCTTTTTTTGCCATTAAAATGACCTCCTGATTTGTCTATGCCTCTATTTTATAATGGATTTCCCATTTTGCAACGATTTTTTTTGCAGCCTCCCCCACTTATTATTCTTCGAGCGGTTGTACATCTGCAGAATCAGAAGCTTTTACCAGTTCCTGATATGCGTAAAAATGAGAGAGTTCCATATAAGGCATAACCCATATTAAAGCAATGCCGAGAGTCAGAGTAGAAAGAAGCCCCCATCCAATAAAACTTAAGTCTAACAAAAGCAATTCGCCGATATGTCCTTTTGTAATGGTTTTACTGATTTTCATGGCTTCAATAACTTCAGTTTCATTATCATCTGCAATTGCATAGCTGTTTAAGTAATAAGAATAAGTTTTATAAAAAATCACTATCATAAGCACAATAACGAAGATTACGACTGAAATAGTTGCAGAAAAAACGCTGGAAAAGCCGATTCCCAGAAAAATATAAATTAATACGACTGGAAGTGCCCATATAAAGAGCCAGAGTCCGGTATATAAATCATTAAGAATTGCAGTTCCTGCCATATTAAAATGTGATAAAAAGGCTTTAAAAGAGATTTCAGGCATTTCTTCATCATCTTTTTTCTTAGCAATTTTTGCAATTAAGCACAAAAAGGCCATAGTCAGAATTGGGGTGATAAAAGCATTAATTAAAGCACTTACAATATTGAAAATATTACTAATTGAACCGAAATCTCCGGGATGCTTGCGAGCCAGGTATTTTAATATTGTGTTTGGAGTATCTATAGAACACCTGATAAGAATAAAAACCACAATTACAGGCACAAAATTTCTGATATAAGGCCGAATCTGCTCTCTTGCTCTTTTTTTAATTTCTGTAATATTCATATACTTTTCCTTTTTTGTTTAGTTTTTATTCTAGTTTACAGGAAAGTCAGTTTTTTTCAATAAATAATTTGTTAGAAGTAAAAATACTATTGTTTCTGCAAAACTAACTAACGTTAATTTTCTATTAAACTAATTAACGTTAGTTACCGATATTTATAGTATGAGTAAGAAAAATATTTCACAGGAAAAAATTATTCAGGCATTTATTGCCTCTGCTTTTGATAAAAGTGCAGGTGCTACATCTCTGGCCGACGTTTCTGAAGGCCTGGAAATAAAAAAGGCTTCTCTTTACAACCATTTTGAGAGCCGTGACGCAATGTATGCTGCTTGTATTGCTTACAGTGCGCAGGAAGTTGGTAGAGTAAGTTTTCTGGAAGAAAAGACACTTGAGAGCATCAAAGGGGGAAAAGTTGCTCCAGCGGCTGTCTTCAAGAAGCTGATTACACGTTATTTTGAGCTTTTTGAAAACGAACCTTTATTCCAGATTTATGTTTTTATACATAGTGAACAGTATTTTAATCTTGATGCATTGAAGATTGTGGAAGGGGAAAACAATCAGCTTTGCGATTCGATTAAAGATATGCTTGCTGCCTTTGTAGCTGCTAAAAAGCTTACAAAGAAAACAGACAAAGAGCTTAAGGATCTTGCAGGACAGTTTGCAGCTGTAATCATTCAGCATCGTGATTCTTACATTGCAGCCAGAAAAGAAACTGTACGCCAGAATCCGGACAGCAAGGCCGGCGGACTTTTTGCCCTGCCTACAGACGAGGCTGCCCTTAGCAAAACTCTCAAACTTGTTGAGGTTATGCTGAAGGCTATTTAGCTGGATCCCCGGGTCAAGCCCGAGGATGACATTACCTGTTGTAGATGTCCTGGACTTCTACAGTATATTCACCATTATCATCACGTACTATAAGCGGCGGTTCAATTGTGAGCCGTCGCTTTGCGTTTTTACGGGCTTCTATAAGCACCATATTTGGCTCTTTGCCGGCAAAAGGCTGAATAAGACGCATGCGCTTCATTTCCAGTTTGTGAGCCGCCAGTGATTCAAAGATTTCCGGCAGGCGGAAAGGGCGGTGAATCATAAAAAACTTTCCGTGGGTAGCAAGCAGATAATCTGCGGCCGCTACAACATCTTCCAGAGTGCATAAAACTTCATGGCGGGCAATAGTTTTAGCATCCAGGGCATTTCCCTTGCCGTGGTCATCAATCATATATGGCGGATTACAGGTAACAATATTAAAGCTATGGCGTGAAAATTGCTGGTCTACCTGGCAAAGGTCTCCGTTTACAATCCTTATCCGGCTTTCCAGCGCATTCAAGCACACACTCCGCTCCGCCATATCAGCTGATTCCTTTTGAACCTCAAGCCCGGTAATCTGGACAGGCTGCGCATTTTTCGGCCCTTCGACTCCGCTCAGGGCCCTGCCTGCAAGCAGCAGCGGAATAATCCCGGTTCCGGTTCCCAAATCAATCACAGAGTCCCCGCCGTGCACTTCTTTTGCAGCAAAATCCGCCAGCAGCACCGCATCAATGCCAAACTGAAAGCGTTCTGAGTCCTGAATTATCTTATAGCCGTTCTTTAGCGTGTCAATTTGTTCCATAGCAAAGAATTTTAGTAATATTAAATTTATTAGTATTTATATAAATGTGTGTTATAATTATGCAGATAATATATATATCATATAGAAAAGAAAAATAAAATCCAATTAATATACTATGAAGGAAGGGTTATAATGCCAAAGTTTACAAAAATGCGTATTTCGATAACAGCAAAGTTACTGCTTCTGTTTCTTTCTGTATTCTTTATTTCGATTGTTGTATTTGGAGAGATTGCCTATAAGGAAGCCTCTGCCGGTATGACAGAAGCCGTTTACAAGCAGATTGAAGCAACAACCAGCGATGTTGTACATCAGATTGAAGGTATAAATGCAAGGCACTTTCAGATGCTGCATGCTCTGGCAGAAATTACAGACCTGAAAGACGAAAAGATTTCTCTTGCAGAAAAGCAGAGACAACTTGTAACTGCTGCAAAAGTTGCTGGAGAAAACTGCGAAAATATTGCATTCTACGATGCACAGGGGAACGCCCTTACAGCAGATGGCAGACTTATGAACTTTGCCAGCCGTCCTTATTTTGCAGAAGCTTATAAGGGAAAAGATTTTGCTTCTGACCCTGCAATGAGTGCAGTTACTAATTCTATACTTCAGCATTACTCTGTTCCTGTTCGTAATGAAAAAGGTGTGATTATCGGTGCTGTTGTAATGGTAATCAGTGGAAACACAATTTTAAGCACCATTGAACAGATTGATATGGGTGGCGGAATGCATCCATCTGTAATCAACTACGCAGCTGGAACAACCATTGCAAATGCCAACGAAGGTACAGATGAAAATGCAAACGGTGATCAGTCGCTTGATGAAACAACAGGTCTTGGCCTTGTTCTCAGCAATATCTTCCAGGGAAAAGAAGGTATTGAAGATTTTGAAGATCCTAACATTCATGCTCATCTTATTGCCTGCTATAAAGTTATTCCACATACAACCTGGACAGTTTTTGCAGTAGCTCCTTATGATATTTATTTCACAACTCTTAAGCGAATGCAGAATTCTCTCACATTGGTTAATATCATAATTCTTGTTCTTGCAACTGTAGTTATCATTCTTCTTGTAAGTCTTCTGGTAAAACCTCTTAAGGCTGTAAAAGCTTCTGTTGCAACAATTGCCAGCGGAAATGCAGATCTTACTCAGAGAATTCCGGATGCAACTAATGATGAAATTGGAGATGTTGTTCATAGTTTCAATACCTTCGTAGAAAAGCTTCATGGAATTGTAACAAACCTCAAGGCTTCTAAAACAAATCTTATTACAGTTGATACTGGACTTCAGGAAACATCTCAGGATGCTTCTACTTCTATTACAGAAATCATTGCCAATATTGAAAGTGTAAACGGCCAGATTATGAATCAGGTAGGAGCTGTTGATGAAACAGCTGGAGCTGTAAACGAGATTTCTGCAAACATCAGTTCTCTTGAACGCATGATTGAATCTCAGGCAGCAAGCGTTACCCAGGCTTCGGCCGCTGTAGAGCAGATGATTGGAAATATTAATGCTGTAAATAAATCTGTAAATCAGATGATTACTTCTTTCACAACATTGCAGACTCATTCGCACGAAGGTTTCAGCACTCAGAACAATGCCAACGAAAAAATCATGCGAATTGAAGAGCAGTCAAAGATGCTTCAGGATGCCAACACCGCTATTGCAAACATCGCAGAGCAGACAAACCTTCTTGCTATGAATGCGGCAATCGAAGCGGCTCATGCGGGCGAGGCTGGTAAGGGATTCGCAGTCGTTGCAGACGAAATCCGAAAACTTTCTGAAACTTCTACAGATCAGTCTAAGACAATCGGTTCTGAGCTTCAGAAAATCCAGGCTACTATCGAAGAGGTTGTTAGCGTATCTAATGAAACAAACACCGCCTTTACTGCAATTGAGCAGAGTATCCGGGAAACAAGCCAGATAGTTGAGCAGATTAAGGGTGCAATGGAAGAGCAGCAGATTGGTTCAAAGCAGATTATCGAAGCTCTGCAGTCTATGAATAATTCTACTTCTGAAGTTCATGCTGCATCAGATGAAATGTCAGAAGGAAACAAGCACATCCTTAAAGAAATTGAAAGACTCCAGCAGTCAACAGATTCCATGAAGGGTAGTATTGAAGAAATGCAGATTGGTATTGAGCGAATGAACGCAACAGCCGCAGCTCTTTCTGTAATTTCTGGAACTGTTGGTGAAAATATCCGCCAGATTGGTTCAGAAATCGACTTGTTCAAGGTATAACAAAGTGTCAATCCCGGGCCTTTCCTGAGTGGAGTCAAAGGATGCCCGGGATTCTTTTTTTAACAAAAAATTCTCTTGCATTACATTCAAAATCCTTATATACTGATTTAGAATGACAAAAAGTACTAAAAATGTCATTCATTTTTTTTCTGGAGTAAAAAATTATGATTTTCGACGACGACTACACAATCCCTAAAATGGTCCGCAATTCAGCAACTGAATTTGCAGAAGTTACAGGTCAGATGAAGCGTGTGAAGAATGGTCAGTTTGAACCAGTTCTTTACCGTGAGCTTTATCAGTATGGTCTTGATTTTGGCGCAGCACTCCTTAGTCTTGGAATTCAGCGCGGAGAACCTATTGGTCTTATTTCTGATAACCGTGCAGAATGGCTTTATGTAGATTTGGGAATTATGAATATTGGTGCAGTTGATGTACCTCGTGGCTGTGATGCTACTCCTAACGATCTTGAAAAAATCCTTTCGATTACAGAAGCAAAATATTGTATTGTTGAAAACAACTCTCAGGTAAAAAAGATTATAGATCTTAAAGACAAACTTCCTGCCCTTAAAACTATAATTTCCATTGAAAGCGATGTAAAGCAGGAAAACCTTGATGCCGCAAAGGCTGCCGGTGTAGAAGTTCTTTTCTACGAAGAGCTTATGAAAAACGGCCAGAAGTGGCGTATCGAAAATAAAGGTAAAGTAGAAGAAGAGCTTGAAAAGGGAAAGGGTGATGAGCTTGCTACAATCATCTTTACTTCTGGTACAACCGGTACTCCAAAGGGTGTAATGCTTACACACCACAACTTCCTTGCTCAGCTTGATGAAATCCCAGAGCGTATCTTCCTCAATCCTGGTGATAAGGCTTTGAGTGTTCTTCCTGTATGGCACGTTTTTGAGCGTGAAGTTGAATATGTAATTTTGATTCAGGGTGCATGTCTTTGTTATTCGAAACCTGTCGGATCAATTCTGCTGGCAGATTTTAAGACCCTTAACCCACATCTTCTGCCTGCTGTTCCTCGTGTATTCGAAGCTGTTTACGACGGCGTTACAAAGAAAATGCGCAAAACAGGCGGTATTGTTCTTGGAATGTTCAACTTCTTTGTTCGTGTTGCAAAAATCCTTAAGGCAATGTCACGTCTTATGTTCAATAAAAATGCCTGCTATACCCGTTACTATCCGGTATTCTGGTGGATTGTCTTCCTTATTCCATGGTGTCTTTTGTGGCCTCTTTATGGTCTTGGAAATCTGATTGTCTTTAGAAAAATCAAAGCAATGTTGGGAACAAACTTCCGTGCTGGTGTTGCCGGCGGTGGAGCATTCCCTAAGTTTATCGACGAATTCTTCTGGGCTATCGGAGTACAGATTGTAGAAGGTTATGGCCTTACAGAAACTGCTCCAATTGTAGCTGTTCGCCCTATGGCAGACCCAATTTTCAGAACTATCGGTTCACCAATCCGTGGTGTAGAAGCCCGAATTGTTGATCCTCAGGACGGCTTTGTTCTTGGCCGCTGTAAGGAAGGTGTTCTTCAGATTAAGGGACCTACTGTAATGAAGGGGTATTACAAACGCCCTGATTTGACAGCCAAGGTTTTGAGTGAAGACGGCTGGCTTGATACAGGTGACCTTGCAATCATGACAATTCATAATGAGCTTTGCATTAAGGGTCGTATTAAGGATACTATTGTTCTTCGCGGTGGTGAAAACCTTGAACCTCTTCCAATTGAAACAAAACTTTCTGAATCGCATTATATAAAACAGGCTGTTGTTGTTGGTCAGGACCAGCGTTATCTTGCAGCTTTAATTCTTGTTGATGAAGATGAAATAAAGAATTATGCAGCCTACAATGGTATTCAGTATGATACCTATGAAAATCTGCTTGAGTCTGAAGTTATTCAGAAGCTCTACGAAACAGAAATTGCAAACCTTATTTCTGCAAAGAACGGCTTTAAGATGTTCGAACGTATTTCAAAGTTCTCTCTGATTACAAAGCCATTTGAAGTAGGCGTTGAACTTTCTGCAAAGCAGGAAATCATGCGCTTCCGAATCAACGACCTTTACAAAGATAAGATAAGTGCAATGTTCACTGAGTAATTAATTATGTTCCTCAAGGAACTTAAGATAATCAGCAGCTGGAAGTGGTTTTGAAAAGTAAAACCCTTGAATATAGGTTACGCCCATCTTTTCAAGATAATCCAGCTGCTCTTTTGTTTCTACACCCTCTACAACAATTTTCTTTCCTAGATTCAAAATCATTGTAATCATATTATCCAGAATGATTTTTGCATTTGCCTGTACAGGGTTGTTTTTATCAAAACAGGGCCATAAAAGACTCTTATCAATCTTTATTAATTCGTATTCAACCTTTGCCATTTGAGAAAGATTTGAATAACCGGTACCAAAATCGTCCATTGAGAAGGTACAGCCTATTTTCTTAAGTTCATCCATGTTTTTCTTAAGCATAAAGCTTGAAGTAATAGCAATTGATTCTGTAATTTCCAGATTTACGATATTTGGATTTAAGTCGTATTTTCTAAGCAGCTGGGTCATTTGTTCCGGCAGTGCCGCATCTACAGACTGAAGCCCCGACAGGTTTACTTCCATGTGGTTGATACCTTTGCTGCTTAAATCATGTGTAGCAACAAAATCAAAAACCTGATTAAAAATTCTGTCAGAAAGCCTCATAATAAGGCCGTGCTTTTCTGCAAGTGGAATAAACTCTTCAGGGCTTATGTAGCCGTAGGTTTTGTTGTCTTTAAGGCGGACCAGGGCTTCAAAATTAGTGAACTTTTTAGTCTGCAGCTCGTAAATCGGCTGATAGTACATTTCAATTCCGTCGTTATCTATAGCATCGCGAACAAGCTTTACAATTTTATTATGTCGTTTACGATTTTTTACCAGCTCTGGACTAGCCTGTCTTACAAATCCTAAATCTTTAGAATAGAAATGCCAGTCATTAATAAGGCTTATAAATTCATGAATGGAGATTTCGGTATTCAAATCATCCGGGTAAACAATGAAGTCGCAGTGAGAAGAAAGATAGAAGCTGTTTTCACCTACAAACCAGGCCTGCTCCAGTCTTTCCTTAAGTCTCCTGATTATCAAATCGATATAAAAATTATTTTCAAGACGTTTATTATTTGGCACAATCAGGGTGATGGAATTTGGAGTCACATGAAAAACCGGATAGGTAAAGGATTTTAAAACAAATTCGCTTACCTTTGAAACGAGAGTTGTGGCAATGCTTTCACCAAACTGTTCTTCAATAGATCCATAATCTTCTATATCAATATTAAGAATAAAGAAGACTTTTTTGTGGCTGATATAGTCCTGTAAAATGAGGCGGAGGGCAGTTAAATTCATTGCCTCGGTATCATGGTCAATATAGTTACCCGGGGTTTCAAGGCCCATGTACATAAGAAAGCACATTGAGGCTACACCAATACTGGAAATAGTTGTTCTTGACTGCAGGATTTGAATTATTACGATAACAATCCAGACTGCAAGGTTCCAGTAAATATATCGTCTTTTTCCACGGAAAAAGGAATCAGGATTTTTCTTGTAAAAAATTCTGCTTTCTATGATTGTCATAAAGGCATAGAAGAGAGAAATAATGTTGTTTATAAGGTTTATTACATCGTAAGCAAATAATCCCTGCTGCTCATTTTTTGTCAGAAAATTTACGCTTATAATTGATAATACACCAAAGGCATAAATACTGAATATTTTAATTCCGTCTATTACTTTAATGTGCTGTTGTCTACCCTGAAGAAAGGATATATACAAATACTGGCACAAGGAAAAGTTCAGATAAGCATAAAGACGTATCTGGCTGGCAAGTCTCATACCCCAGTTTCTTGGCAGGTGAAGTTTAGAAACAAAAATAACAGAAATGTCGGCAATAATAAAAACAAGTGAAAAAATTAAAATGCCTATAAAGGTTCTGGTAGAAAGAATGGGAAGTCGTCTACGGTGAAAATACATGAATTCCAGCACTAGCATAAATACAAGTGCTACCAGCTGCAGCTGAATAGGTTTTATAAAATTTAATAAATCCGTCATCTCTCCAGCAAGAATTCCGAATATATTCATACGAGTATAATATATACGAATTCTTTTTAAAAAGCGAGTTATTTTTTTGTTATTATTGGACTTGACCCGATAATCTCTTTGTCCTAAAATTCAATTATGAACATTCATATTTTAGAAATGCCACTGGATTTTGGGGCTAGCAGACATGGTTCAGATATGGGCCCATCCGCTATCCGCCTTGCCGGAATTAAAGAAAAACTTGAAAGCCTTGGTCATAAGACCTTTGAACATAGCGATATTTTTAAGGCTTCTTCTCAGGAATACGAAGAGCCAGGAAATCCTAAAGCAAAATACTTAAAACCCATTACAAATGCCTGTACAAAGCTTGCGAGCGAAGTAGAAAAGATTACCGCTGCAGGAGATTTTCCTCTTGTACTGGGTGGAGACCACTCCATAGTTCTTGGTTCGCTTGCGGGAGTAGCCGCTACAGCTCAAAAGCAGGGAAAGACAGTGGGTGTTCTTTATGTTGATGCCCATGGTGATTTTAATACTACAGAAACAACTCCAAGCGGAAACATCCACGGAGAATGTCTTGCGGCTTCTGCGGGTCTGGGCCTTCCTGAGCTCACTAACTTGTATTTTGAAGGCCGCAAGGTAGATCCTAAAAATATCTGTTTTGTTGGTTCCCGCGATTTAGACCCTGGCGAAAAAAAACTGATGAAAGAGGCAGGTGTTACTGTATTTACAATGAGCGATATAGATTGCCTTGGCTTTCCGGCAGTGGTACGTCAGGTTCTTGCCTTCTTTAAGAATATTGATCAGATTCATGTAAGTTTTGATATGGATGTTCTTGACCCTATGTTTGCGCCTGGAACGGGTATTCCTCTTCCAGGTGGTATGACAAACAGAGAGGCTCTTCTTTTAATGGAAGAAATTGCTACAACCGGAAAGGTTCGCTCTGCAGAAATTGTAGAAGTAAATCCTATTCTAGATGTAAGAAATCAAACTGCAATCCTGGCAGTAAGTCTTGCTGCCCGCCTGCTTGGCGAAAAGCTGTATTAACTTTCAGAGTCTTTTTTTCTTGCCTTTAAAGCCTTTTTCTTATTATCTTTAAAGATAATCCTATAAAAAAGAAAGAGGCTTCGTTTTAAAATGGCAAAATATGAATTCCAGACAGAAGTAAATCAGCTTCTCAAACTTATTATTCATTCACTTTATTCCAATAAAGACATTTTCCTCCGCGAAATCGTTTCTAACGGTTCTGATGCGCTGGATAAATTAAAGTATCTCACAGTATCTGATGAGGCTTTCAAAAACATCAAGTTTGAGCCAAGAATCGACATCACTTTTGATGAAAAAGAAAGTACTCTT
>JAEEGJ010017132.1_pt1 | contig 16467 bp, 14 predicted proteins | sample 8958761 | NCBI WGS metagenome assembly JAEEGJ01 (sample SAMN16246546, study PRJNA631951) | gut metagenome | biome: gut microbiome; feature: rumen; material: RS-attached | host: Bos | place: Iran: Karaj | collected 2018-10
ATTTTCTGAATCCCGCAAAGGGTATTTTTTCTTCAGGTTTTGTCATCGGCAGAACCCTTTTTGTCGTCTTTTTTATAATATATCAGATAAGCTCCGGCCGCACCCAGCGCAAGGAATACTCCGAACACCGCCCAGAGTCCCGCATTTCCGAGTCCGCCGGCAAGATAGGTCAGCGCGTAGGAAGATATATTAAATAACATATGTATCATAATACAGATCCTGATATCCCCGCACTTTTCGTAGGACAGGATGATAAAGACGGAGGCAAGAAATCCGTATATGCCCTGGATTCCGTTTCCGTGATAGATCGCAAAAAGGGCGCTGCACATGATCAGCGGGGCGTAACCGACATAGAGCCTCTTGAGCCCGTTATAAAGGATACCCCTGAACATGAATTCCTCGGAAAAAGGACTCATAAAGCCGTACACGAGAAGCCCCACGATAAACGAGCAGGAATACTGGTTCTTGGCAACCTCCTCATAGCTCTGGGAAAGTGCCGCGATCCCGAGCTTGTAGATCAGGATGTTCAGCACAATAGCTATCGATACCGTGATAAGTCCGGTAAGACAGACGAATTTCTTATCGTATTCCTTTTTCGGAGAGTACTTAGTGTCGTACTCCATGGCCTTGGAACGGATCATCAGTCCCGCCGCCACAAAGGAAATTCCCGTGATGATAACCGACCAGTCGGGATTAATGTCCGGTCCGTCATCTGTGTACACCATAAGAAGCGACTCAACCGCGCCGCCTATCGATGGTGCAAGAACCGCCGTGGCAAGCCTTAGTATGGTATCAGCCAAGAACTTGTAGGCCATGTACATCAGGAAAAAGAGAAACAGCCTGAAGACCAGCTTGCCGGGCTTTATCGGTTCCTTCGCCCCTGTCTGAGCTGCAGTCTGCTTCACGGATGTACTCTTTTTATCATCAGAACGATCTGATCTCGTCTCCTTCGTCATCCGTGTTCTCCAGTGCGATTATCTTTACGTCGTATTCGACCGCATCGTTGACCTTTATATGGCATACATCGCCCACGTGCTTATGCAGGAGGGCTTTTCCGAGCGGTGATTCGTTGGTTATAAGGCCGTTTAAGGAATCGCCCCTTATGGTGGTAACGATCTTAAACTGCTGCGTGCTTCCGTCCGCGAGGAATTCGACGGTTACTGTGTTGTTGAGTCCGACCTCGTCTTCTTTTGACTCGTCATCGATAATGGTGGCCGTGCGGATCATGCGCTCGAGATAGCTGATCCTCGAGTTGTTCTGCCTGTTGAACTTCTTGGCGGCATAGTACTCGAAATTCTCGGACCTGTCGCCCTGTGCGGCAGCTTCACGAACGTCCTCGACCGCCTTGGGACGGACAACGAGCTTTCTGTATTCTATTTCTTCCTCCATCTTCTTGATGTCGGATTTAGTCAGCTTATCATACATATCATTTCACCATTCCGAGGGCTATCAGGGAGATGAGCGCCTGCAGGATCATAAATCTGTTGACCACCTGAGTGTTGGACCATCCGCCCTTCTTGCGGAAGTGGTCGTGGAGCGGGGTGCGGATATTCTTCATGGGATTGACCTTGAAAACCCTAATGAAGGTAACCTTGAAAAGTCCAAGGCCGCCGTCAAGGATTATGATCATGCACAGGATCAGGAACATGAACGGAGCTCCCGTCAAAAGAACGCTGATCGCAAGGAACACTCCTATCGCCCTCGAGCCCGCATCGCCCATGAGGAGCCTTGAGGGAGTCGAGTTGTACCAGAGGTACGCAAGGAGCGCCATTATCATAAAAAGAATACCGGAGCCCACCTTTTCCAGGCTTCCGAGGATAAATGCAAGTGCAAAGATCGAAATGCCGCTGGTGATCGAAAGCGTTCCGCAGAGTCCGTCAACGCCGTCACAGCAGTTGGTAACGTTTATGCTTGCCCATACGAGCATCACCGAAAGGATGATGAACACTACCGGATGGAAATGAACCGTATCTCCCGCGAGTGCGAAGTGCACGTCCGAGCCGTTGTGGTAATAAAAGAGCAGCGCCGTCATGATCGAAACGACAAGGTCGAGAATTCCTTTTTTCATCTCTCCCCAGGGATTTGCGGCTGCATCATCCAGAAATCCCGTAAGCATGCAGAATATGATGAGCAGGTAATAAAGCAGGTTCTCGAGGCTGAGATTCGTAAAAAAGAGGGATATCACGGTAAAGACAATTATGAAGACGATACCCGCTCCTCTGGGCTTTCCGATCGACTTGGTTCCGTCTACGGCAAATTCCCTTCCGCCGTCTGTAGGGAGCTTCTTTTCAAAGAGCTTTAAGGCTATGAAAGTGAGTACAAAGGAAAGCAGTGCCCCGATGAGCATCACCGCATTCTTCGTCTCAGCATCCGTAATGAATTGATATAGCATTCTCTCACCTCGGAAAAATAAAAATCCTCTGCATTTTCAGCTTGCAGAGGATGAAGAATTAATTTCTGAAACCTCATTTTATTATTCTGCAGCACATATTTATACTCTATTAATTATACCATCTTTTTCTGCAAAATTATGATAAATACGATAAGGAACAGGATTATTTGGTTCCGTTTTGCAATTCAGATATCCTCCGGATTGCCTTAGGATAATCTCCGCACTTTTCATAATAATTCAATGCATCTTCCGTTCGTCCCATAACCTGATAGATCACACCGATATTATAGTAAGCCAAAAATGATCCTGTTCCGGACACGTAGGTTTTCTTCGCCTTTGTTGCATCCAGAAAACTGTTTACCGCTTTATCAAACAGCGCATTGTTCATGTAAATAAGACCCATAAGAAAACAATAATCGGAAACAGAGCCCATTACATTTGAGATATTCTCAAGACACATTGCATGCGAATACATTTTTTGGTTAAAAATGCAATACCCGTATGAGATATACATATCTTCCAGATAATCGGGGCGTACATCGGGCATTTTATCGATGCATTTTTCAAATACATCGACGGCCTTTTCATAATTGCCGTTCATATATAAGCTTTTTCCGAGTTGATACAGATAATAGCAATTATCGGGGTCTTTTTGCAGTTCTTTTTCCAGAATAGCTATATTTCTGAGTGATTTCTTATGTCTTTCTTCGACGGTTCCGTTGTACCCGTCGTGGATCACTTTCATCTTTGAATCATAATATGACACTTCTGTATTAGACTCAATCGGAACCAGCTGCTCATGTATCGCACCTGAAAAGCGATATACAGTTTTGTCATAGATACGCGAAATGGGAGAATCAAGAACCAGTTCTTCTCCGAATCTGGTTATATTATTAGAGACCATGATCCGTCCGATACCATACGGATTGCTTTCCAGTTCGGCTATAACGAAAGCCTTATCAATCGGTATCAGATACTCATCACTGTCTATGCATATAATCCTGTCATTTTGGGCATATGTTGCGCAGAGATTTCTGGCAGCGGAAAAATCATCACTCCATTCACAAGAATGAACATTAGATGTGTATTTCAAAGCAGTCTCAATGCTGTTATCGGTTGAGCCGGTATCAAGAACGGCAATGTCCTCGCCTAATGCCGACAGGCATGAAAGACATTTATCCAGCTTGGCCGATTCGTTTTTGGTGATTATACAAAATGAAAAATTCATAGATATACCTATGATATAAAAATGAAAACCCGCTCACAAAGCGGGTTTTTAAAATGGGACCAACAGGGTTCGAACCTGTGACCTCCCGCACGTCAAGCGGACGCTCATCCCAGCTGAGCTATGATCCCATCTGACCGGGAATAAAATTCCTATTAAGGAGCTCTTTCCAGCCACTCGGATATTATACAAAAAAACACCTTTATTTGCAAGGATTTTACCCAATAAATAAGGGCGGGCGAAAGCCTCTAAAAAAGCGGTGCCCCGCCTGATCGGAGCACCGCCGTGAAAAAAGAATTTGAACCGTTAACTATATCTCAACTGAGATCAGTCAAGCATGGTCTTGTCACCGTAGAGAGCTTCCCAAGCAGCAAGTCTCTCGTCGATGATAGCCTGTCCGCCTGCATTGAGATAATCAGCCATAAGCTCGTCCCACTTAGCGTCGAACTCTTCGGGTGAGCATACAACTACGGTATCATAGATGATATCTCTCTTTGCATTGAGAGCTTCGCCCATTCCCTCTTCAGCTGCGATAGCAGTGATCTTGGAATTCTTAGAGGGCTTCTTACCATTGTTGGCTACAGCATTTGCCTGAGCTACGTCTGCGGGATCGCAAGGAGGATAGTTGTTGGCAAGTGAAGCAACGGTAAGCTCGGGAGTTGACAGGCAAAGTCCGTTACAGGTAATGGTCATATCGATGTTCTGTCCGGAGTTCATGATAGCTTCGCCGGTAGCAGCCATGAATGTGTAAGCGCCATCGGGAAGTACTTCATGGTTAACTCCCTCTTCACCGATCTGGAGATACTCGATGTGTGAAGGATCGGAGATCCAGTCAAGGTAAAGGAGTGATGCAAGAGGCTCGTCATTGGTTGAAGGGAAGAAGATCTTTCTGTCGCCGGCAGTTGAGTCGGTGTACTTGATGATCTGGCCGTTGGAAGCTTCGAAGCAGTCAACAGCAACGAACTTAGCTTCAGGTCCTACAAGTCTTGCAAGGTTAGCGTTGATGGAATCTTCGCCGTTTCTGAAGGGATAATCCCAGTTGTGCATGAATGCTCCGACATAGCCGGCCTTCATCATGTCATCCTCGGTAGAATCGCCTGATCCGTAAAGAGCGAAATCATTCCACATAAGTCCTTCGTTGTACCACTGGTTAAGGATCTTAAGGGCATCCTTGGTGCCGTTCTGGGTGAGCTTTCTGTCATCGAAACCGTTAACATAGAGCTCCTTGTCGGTGATGTTAGGATCCATCATAGACTCGATGAGAAGTGCTGCTCTCCAGCCTACATCGTAGGAAACTGAGAAAGGAACCATCTTGGAAGCATCCTTGCCAAGAAGGGTGTCAGCATTGTCTCTGAATGCGCAGATGCACTCATAGAACTCCTGTCTGTTGGTAGGAGCATCAAGTCCGAGAGTATCGAGCCAATCCTGACGCATGAAGCATACGATACGGTTGTTGTTAGCTCTCTTTCCTTCAAGTGCCCAAAGGGTTCCGTCGGTAACGCTCTTGTCCCAATACATATTGGTGGTTCCGAGCCAGTTCCAGAGGTTGGGGATGTCGTTCTTGTAATCAACTACGAAGTTCTGAAGATCGAGAACGCCGCCCATTCCTGCATAGGTCTGGATGGTAGGATATGAATAGGTTACGCAGATGTCAGGAGCGTTGCCTGCTGCGAGAAGGTTGTTGATCTCATCAACCTCGGTCCAGCGGGGAACTGCTACGAACTCAACTTCTACGTTGTGATCCTCAAGCATACCCTTCTTGATGTATTCGGTGTACATGTTGTTGGTGGGATCGGTGCCGCCATCATTTCCGCGGTCATAGATCTCAACGGTGATGTGTCTGGTCTCGGCGAATTTTCCGTCAACGAGTTCGGAGCTGCTTCCTCCCTCAATCTCGGTTCCGTCGCCTTCAAATGTGCTCTGATCAACTGTGCCTACTTCAGGAACGCCTACAGGCTCAGTGTCAGAAGTTTTTCCGCAGGCAGCCATGGAAAGAACCATAGAGCCGGCAAGAAGTAATGACAAAACTTTCTTTTTCATTTTTTCCTCCTTTAAACTTTATTTCAACGGCTTTGTACCGCTAAAATCTCAAACTTGTAAGTATCACTCCTTGACTGCACCGAGCGTAACGCCCTGGATGAAGTACTTCTGAAGTGAAGGATAGATGCACAGGATCGGGATCGTTGAGAACATGACGATCGCTGCCTTGAGCGATTCCTTAAGTCCCGGTGAAGTGAAGCCTTCCTGCGCCGCAACCTCTACCTGGTTGATATTGTTCAGGATGTTGTACATGAGAAGCTGAAGGGGATAATAATCCTTGTTCTTCATATACATGAGTGCATCCGAGTAACCGTTCCATCTTCCTACTGCGTAGAAAAGAGCAAGTGTTGCAAGAACCGGCTTTGAAAGAGGTATATAGATCCTCAGAAGAACCGTGAGATAACTCGCACCGTCGATCTCAGCAGACTCTCTTAAGGACTCGGGTATTCCGTAGAAAAAGCTCCTTAAGATGATCATGTTGTAAACACTCAGACAGCTCGGGATGATCAGTACCAGCGGATTGTCGAGCAGGTTCAGCCTCTGCATCAGCAGGTAGTTGGGGATCGTACCTGCGTTAAAGAACATCGTGATCGTAATGAACGCATTGATCACTTTTCTTCCTTTTAATGCGGGGAAGATGAGCGGGTATGCACAGAGTGTGCTCATCGTAAGGCTCAGGATGGTGCATACGAAGGTAAGTAAAACCGTCCATACGAATGCCTTGATGTACTTGGGATCCTTGAGGACCGTAACATAGGAATCGATATTAAGTCCCTTGGGGATCAGGTATACCTCGTGCCTTAACAGGTAGTCCGTGCCGGAAAGCGATCTTGCGAGCAGGTTTACCATCGGCAAAAGACAGATAAGAGCGATCAGCACGCAGATGAAAACTATGACCCAGTCTCCTATCTTGGTTTTTATGGAATGTATTTCTCTGCTTGTTTCTTCCATGACAGCCTCCTACAGTAGTCCGCGCTCGCCCATACGCTTTGAGAAGCTGTTGGCAAGCACCAGGAATATGACGTTGATGACGGACTGGAACAGTCCGACTGCGGTTGTCAGGGAGAACTGAAGCGCCTTGATACCGTATTTATATACGAAGGTCGAGATAACCTCCGCATTTTCCATTACCAGGTTGTTCTGGAAAACGAAGGGTCTGTCGAAGCCGGAGCCGAGGACATTACCGAGTGCCAGGATCAGAAGGACCACGATGGTAGGTCTGATGCCGGGAAGGGTTATGTGCCACATCTTCTGGAATCTTCCGGCACCGTCAACAGATGCTGCTTCATAAAGCTCGGGAGAGATTCCGGAGATCGCAGCCAGATAGATTATCGAGTTCCATCCGAACGACTGCCAGATTCCGAGTCCGATATATGTCGCCACCCATGTATGTCCTTCATTGAGGAAAGGAATGGCATTATGTCCGAAATGCCTGAGGACCATGTTGATGAGTCCGTTATCCGGAGTAAAAAGCTGAAGTGCAAGACCGTAGATGATGACCCATGAAAGGAAGTGAGGCATATACGCTATGGTCTGGACCGTCTTTTTGAAGAACTTGAAACGAAGCTCGTTCAAAAGAAGTGCAAAGATAATCGGAACAGGGAAACCTATCACGATATCCAGCAGGTTAAGAAAAAGAGTGTTCCTGAGCGCAAAAAGGAAGTCCCTGTTCTTGAAAGCCTTGATGAAATATTCGAAGCCGTGATTACCCGCGAGAGGCATCTCAAAAATGCTCTGCACGATACTGTACTTCTTGAATGCGATCGATACATACGCGGTAGGTATGTACTTGAAAATAATGAAATAAACGATGGGTACGAACAGAAGCAGATAGAGCTGCCAGTATCTCTTCAGATAAACAGCAGCAGACTTCTTCGCAATCACAGGGGTGTTCTCTGCGGGAACAGGTATTTCCAATTCCTTCTTTTGGTCTTTGGATCTATGGCTCACGATAACCTCCCGATGCATATAAAATGCATAGTTTAGAGTCTTTCAATAGCAGTACTGAAGCGGTGTTGTTCTCAATTTTTGCTGTTTTACCATACTTGTATACTACTATTTCTTTTAGTAAATAGTAGCAGAAACGAATTTATAAGTAAACTTTTTATTGTGCAATTGATATATAAAAATGAAGGGGAGATTTTGTGAAAAATGCTAGAATGGTAATATGGCAATTAATATAAGGTAAAAAAGAAAGGAGACCCGAAGGTCTCCTCATTAAGTCAGGTAACTCATAAGCATCTTTTGGACCGGTTGAAGGACACCGGATTTTTCGGCCCTTGTGAAGATATCGGAAACAATCTCATCAAAAATCCCAAGGCTGATTATATCTTCTTTGTGCTTGGACAGCATCTTACATCTCGTTTCATAATATGAGCCGATATTCCTTGATACTCCATCCTCGGTAACGTACGAGTCGATAAGAATGTCATTAATATATCCGATCTTGAATTTTCGTGAAAACCTGATTGAAAACTCCCAATCTTCAAGACATCTGAGTGTGGGATCAAATCCACCAACTTCATCAAAACACTTTTTTCTTATGAACATTGTGGGAGTATCTATAGTGTTTCGTCTCAGAAGCCACGGATACAATTCGCCTTCTAGTTCACCTTGTACAGCTTCATTAGGAAACTCATATGTCATTTCGGGAGACAGGACCCTTATCTTGCCATAAACCAGCCCGACATCCTGATGCTCATCCAGATACTCTGTCTGTTTTTCGAGTTTATCAGGAAGCCAAAGATCGTCACTGTCCTCAAAAGCTATGAATTCGGTATCAGCGAGCTTAACTCCCTCATTCCTTGCACCGGCTGCGCCTTTATTTATTTCCAGTCTGTGATAGACTATTCTCTCATCGCCTATACTTCTTACAACTTCTTCGGTATTATCTTTGGAACAGTCATCAACAATGATCAGAGTGAAATCTTCATACGTCTGTCCAAGTACACTCTTTATGGAATTTTCGATTTTATCCGCCCTGTTATAGGTCGGAATGATAACCGTAACTTTGCTCATATGAAAATTATATCTATGCTATTTCACTAATACAACCCAAAACTGATATAATAATCAGTGATCAGAAACCCGATAGAATCAGATTGTATTCATAATTGTTCTTATGAAGATACTTTACTATTACTGGAATGAAAACAGCAAAGACGACTGTGTGGAAGCGTTTGAAAGACTCGGACACGAGGTGACTGTCCGGAGTCATGAGTTTGCCAACTACACCAGGGATGATAAGTTCCTCGAGGATATTCATAAAAAGATATCCTCTGAAGGAACCGACTGCATCTTCTCATTCAACTACTTCCCTCTTTTGTCGGAAGCCGCGCAAGATGCCGGTATTCCTTATATCTCTTGGGTGTTTGATTCACCCCACTATACGCTTGAAGCCAAGAATCTGAACAATACGTGCAACCATGTATTCGTATTTGATTTCGCCCTTTGTGACAGATACTGTGCCCAGGGGATCACAACTGTGGACTACATGCCCCTCCCCGTAAACACATTCAGACTGTCCAAACAGCTTTCAGGAATTCGCAACACATCTCCTTTCCCCTACAAGCATGATGTAACTTTTCTCGGCTCACTCTATAAGGATGAATACAATTTCTATGAACAGATAAACTACCTGCCCGATCATTTGAAGGGCTTTATAGACGGGATCATCGAATCCCAGCAGTATATCTACGGACTTGATCTTCCTTCAGCTCTTTTTTCTGCGCAGAAATGTGAGGAAATGGGAAAATACGTAAAGGTTGGTCTCGGTAACGATTTCAATAATGCCAGGGATGAGATCTTCCGCAATATGATAAGAAAACAGGTCACCGTAAAGGAAAGAGAAGGCCTGCTGAAAGCGCTGGGAGAAAGATTCAGCCTGGATCTGTACTCAAAAGGTAAACCGGACAGTATCAAAGCTGATTTCAAAGGAACGGCCGACTATGTAAAAGAAATGCCCGAAGTATTTGCCACGAGCAAGATCAACATAAACATCTCGCTTCGAAGCATACTTACAGGCATACCTTTACGTGTTATCGATATACTCGGTGCAGGCGGTTTCTGCCTGACCAATTATCAGACCGAACTATCGGAATACTTCGAAAACGGACGTGAACTCGTCTGGTTCGAAAGCCCCGATGACATGATAGAAAAAACAGAATACTTTCTGGCTCACGATGACGAACGCGAGCAGATCGCAATGAACGGATATGAAGCAGCGAAAAGGCTCTTTTCTTACGATGTACTGCTTCCCAAGGTTCTGTCTCAGGTATTCTGAGGCTTCCGTCCTATCAGTTCAAAAACTTCGTTGCAGATATAATCCGAAGCGGTCATTCCGTTGGTCTTCGCATAATCAAATTCCTCACGGAATATCTTCTCACGCTTCTCTTTCATTTCATCATTTCCGTCTATAACCACATTCTGAATAAACGCTTCTATCTCACTGTAGTTATCACCGGGCGTCTTATAGTAAACATCAACCAGCTTCTTTCCAAGCTCCAGGAAACACTGCTCGGGCCTCGTCAGATACAGAAGAGGCTTTCCGGTGTACAGATACTCTCCCAAAAACGAACCGCTGTCCATTATCATTGCATCCGAAGTATTGAAAACCTTAAGATAATCAGCTTCCTGAATTGCACTTCCGTTAGGCAGACTATCCCACTTCGCTATATATTCATCAAATTCTTCATATGACCTGAACAACTTATATTCCACGGATGCCGTTCTGAGATTCGGATGCGGTTTAAAGATAAAGGAAACCTTATCTTTGTATTTCTCCGCAAGGTACAGCCAGAACCAGGCATTCCTTTTAAAAGTCGACAGCAAAAGAAGACCGTTATCCCCAACACTGTAATGAGGGGCAATGATTATCTTTTTCATGTCCCCGGTTTTTTTTCCTTCCGGGATCTTCCACAGTTTTCGGATCACATCTTCGCCCGGTTCTTCCGCACCGTAGAAGTAATCCATTTTGGCATATCCGGAATATCTTACGTTTTTCCCACCCAAAAACTGATGCTTCTTATAACCTTCCAGATTATATGTCGACTCGCAATACACCCTCCAGATCGAATTGAATATCTCCTTGTTATAAACCTCTTTAACAGCAAATGAACCGTCATTATTATCAATCAGATACATGCCATACTGAATGTATCCGACCAGACATCTGAGAGGAAGCTTGCAATACCACTGTATCCCGGGAAGGCTCATAAACCAGGAAGATAACTGATAAAGGACATCCGGATACCCTCCAAGTTTATCCCAGCCATACAGTCCAAAGGTTTCCATATTCATTCCTTCGGCGACATTATAACCATTGTCCTTGAACCAGCTTAGAGTCTTTTTATAAGAATCCAGAGCACTTTCCCTTTTTCTGTCTGCAAGGGGCGAAATAATAACCTTAACATCTAAACCGGGCGAGCTTTCAAACTTACGGTATACTCCCTCTGCAGGCCACTGGGCAGCTGAATAGCTCTGAAAAGCTATATTTATGGTTTCACCTCTTTCTGCCTTTTGAGAGATATACTTTTCACCCGACTTGATAGCAAGGTCATACAACTGCATATACAGATCTTCCGCACCGTCCAGTGAATCCCTAAGAAGATACAGTCCCAAAAGGTGTTCCCAGGTATACTTATCAGGTATTATCTCCTTGGTAAAATCACCGTTGTCTATACCATCCAGCAACTCATTTACCTTATTAGAAAAGTAATTGGTCAACTCCTGATCCATTATTCTCCCTCCGCCATACAGATAAAGGAATTAAGCAATGCGGTAGCCTTATGGGCTCCCTGCAGATTCAGATGATCCGAATCAAGGAAATCGGAATCATCAAATTCCTGCTTTATATCGTTCATATCAAAGAATTCAACCGGATACGGAAGATCAGATAATGCCTTAACAATATCATCCTTATATCTCGGATCAATGATCCTCATATAATCATCGGTATACGGTGTAATAAAAAAATACGTCTTAATATTCTTATCTGCCAGGAATTTCACCATATCATAAAGGATCCGGCCATTTTCTTCCCTGGTCTTTATATGCTCAATATGCTTATTATGGCCGTTCAGGACCCTGTTCTCGGCATATGCTCTCCTGTCCGCATCCGATAAAGAACTCCACTTCACCTTTTTCACCCCGAGCATATTACAGTTTTCTCTTGCGAGAAGATCACCGTAATATGAGGATTGTTCAATAAGCGCCTTTTCAGCCCAGAACTCGCATAATTTCCCCATCAGCTCCCCGGGATACATTTCTTCATCAAATGTGATCTTTGATAAAGGATCCTCCTTTTTCGCTTCCGGCCAGTTATGATACGCATTATCACCAAACAGATTCAGATATACCGACGGAATGATCACGCGGACCATCGTACTAAGTGACAGATCCTGATAAAGCATATAATATCCAAGGTTAATAAGGCACCTTTTAATTGGCTTTTTCATCTCGAAAACAGCTTTTTTTATATGTTCGAAATCAAAATAAAGATCCTGAGAGGAAATACAGTATTGTATTACATCTCCTGCAAAAGAAAGCTCATTTTCAATTATACCGTTCATTGCATGTGAACTTCCGACTATGATTGTATCAGCACCGACATCACGGTTTTTGTGATGCATTGCGGACAGATAGCACAGATCATAATTTTTGGTAAGATAATCAAGACAGATCCGCTGAATATTCGTAAAATATCCCGTATCCCCGTATCCCATATAAAACCCCTCAAATTCATCGATATAATACGCTTTTTGTAATATAATAATACCATATAAAGGATGGAAACAGAGAATGGTAGATAAGAAATTTTGCATGAGTTCATTTATGGCATTCAGATATATTGAAAAAGATGATGTGGAGTTCTATGAGGGATTAAAACACCAAAACTTTAAACCGGTTTCAGATGACGAACGCATACCTGTTAAAACTGCGGATGATATCGACAGAGAAATCGGAAAACAAATGGAACAATTCAAGGATAAGAAGAAGGGAATTCTCTTATCCGGGGGAATGGACTCCGCAATAGTCGCATCCTATTTATCCGGATCCGATGCCTATACTTTCAGATTTCTGGGTGGAGATTTTCAGAGCGAAGAGCTTTCCAGAGCTGAATACTATGCAGGTTTCTATGGCCTCAAGCTCCATTATGTTGACATAGACTGGGATACGGTTGTAAATCATTTAAAGCCGGTAATGAAAGCTAAATCCGCCCCCGTTCACTCAATTGAACCCCAGATCCTCCAGGCAGCTTTACAGGCCAAAAATGACGGTGTTGAAATAATGTTTGTCGGAGAAAGCAGCGACCTTGTATTTGGCGGAATGGATGGTCTCTTAGCCAAGGACTGGACCTTTGAAGAATTCAAGAACCGATACATCTTCACTAAACCGGAAGAGGTTTTAACAGATCCGGTATCTATGGATTATCTGTTTGAAAGATACAGAACTGATGGAGATAAGATAGACTATCTTACATTTATGGATGATGTATTTTCTATTGAGTCATCCGGCTCATATTGGAATGCTTTCGCGGTAGCGGATATGGCATATTATGATCCCTACGCAAAATTAAAGATGGCTGATGCATTGGATCTCAACAGAGTAAGAAACGGAGACCCCAAGTATCTGATCAGAGAACTGATGAAGAAAAAGTATCCTGAGATACCTGTCCCGAATAAAAATCCCATGCCAAGGCCGGTTGATTCCTATTTCAAAGATTGGGAAGGACCTAAGCGTCCGGAATTCAAGAACAATATCGATATGAGCAAATTTACGGGAAACCAGAAATGGCAGATGTATGCCCTTGAACAATTCCTGGAAATGAATGAGAGGTAAGCCCTAAGCTTACCTCTCAGTATCCTTAAATCTTCAGTTTTGTTCATCGTCTGTATTAAGATGCTTTCTGGGCTGAAAATCCTCGACCGTCCATCCTCTGGTAGCTTTGAGTGCCTCTGATATCTTGGTGGAGGAAACAGTTCTGGTATAAGGGAAATATATGATCTTAATACCTTCAGCCTCAAACTCCTTTTCATAAGCTTTCCATTTCTCGGTTCCGTACCAATCGTCTCCGACAAACAGGATCGTGGCTCCCAATTGTTTGCAGGCTTTTAATTTATCCATATCATACTGGGGAACGGCAGCATCAACATACTTACATGATCTGACTATTTCTACACGGTCTTCGTATGGAATCAAAGCGTGCTTCCCCTTGTACATGACCAAGTCATCCACAGTTACTCCGACTACGAGTTTATCGCAGAAACCCTTTGCATTCTTCAAAAGCGTTAAATGTCCGATATGAAAAAGATCAAACACACCCGCAGTATATCCAATGACCATGCCATGCTCCCTTCATAAGTGAATAATCCGGTAAAATATCTTACTTTCGACAGAAAATATTATATCACTAAAATGTATCTGACGCCCACAGAAAGAATGGGAAATATACTATGAAAATACTTTATATGGACTGGAAAAGCTTCTGTACAGAGGATTTAATCCCCGCATTCGAAAAAAAAGGATGCCGGATCATTCGGGTTCCGTTTACCAAAGAACTCGGATGGAAGGGTGATGAATATGAGGAAATGCTGCGAACCATCATCAGATCCGAGCAGCCGGATTTTGTTTTTTCCTTTAATTTCTACCCTCTTATCTCCAAAGTATGCAATTCCGAAAAATGTCTGTATATTTCCTGGGTTTATGACAGTCCGCAGGTATCACTTTGCAATGATGCCGCAGAAAATAAGTATAATCTCATATTTCTGTTCGACAAAATGCAGTTTCTGTATTTTCAAAACAAAGGAAACAAAAATGTAAAGTATCTTCCGATGGCTGCAAATCCCGAACGCATCAGCCAAATGCCTTGCACCGATGAAATAAAGAAGCATTACTCATCAGAAATATCATTTGTAGGTTCTTTATATTCCGAGAAAAAACACCGGCTTTACGATAAATTCGACAGCACAGCCCCCTATACACAAGGATATCTTGAAGGAGTGGTCAAAGCTCAGAAGCTGGTCTACGGAGAGAATTTCATAGAAAAAACCCTGACAGATGAGATAATCAATGAAATGATGCGTGTTTATCCCATGACTGCCCGTGAGGGAGGACATGAAACTCCGGCCTGGCTGTATTCCGAATATATATTGAGCAGGAAAGTCACATCCGAAGAACGTGCTGAAATATTAACCTTATTGTCCGAAAAGCACAAAGTGAAACTGTATACGCACGACAGTGACTGGACTTCAGGCAAAGTGATCAACTGCGGTCCCGTAGATTATTATGATGATGCACCTTATGTATTCCGCTTTTCTGACATCAACCTGAACATAACCCTCAGAAGCATTAAAAGCGGAATTCCTCTCAGGGCTTTTGATATTATGGGCGCAGGAGGTTTCCTTATAACTTCTTACACTTCAGATTTTACGGAATTCTTTGTTCCGGGTGAAGATTTCGTCTATTACGAAAGTATAAGTGATCTGTCAGACAAAGCCGATTATTATCTGGCTCACCCTGAAGAACGGATAAAGATAGCGGAAAGTGGCTACAGGAAAATCTGCAGCGATCACACATTTGATCACAGAGTCGATCATATACTCAGCTTCATTGTGTAGTTTCTTGTATATGTTTTAGCACTTCTTTCTTTGCAACATTACTGAAATGTGTCAGGGAAAGTATATCCTCAAGCAGTCTGGAGCTCTCCTCATTCTTAAGAGCCATATATGTCTGAAGTGCCTTTTTAAACGCATCCCATATATATAAAAGCGTATTCAGATCCGTACGGAACTGTACGGGAAGATATTCGTGAAGGGTAAGTGTCAGTTCTCTTCGTTCAAGTATCCCGGTCACCATCACTTCAGATAAAGCAGCTATTCTGGGATCTTTATTTCCGCCCCTTCTTACCGATTCGCCGATCACATTACAGCACTTCGTGATCTGATGAGCTTTATATAGCCTGTCGCAAGTTTCGAACACGGCATCAAAATCGTTGTAATCACATTCCTTCTTGCAATCCCATTCTTCGGATCTGAGATCCTTAAGCGGTGCTTCCACTACCTTTCTGCCATCGCGTATCATCTTCATCACGAAAAGATGAGATAACCTTTCGGCAATGAAACCGACATCCCTGTGTTGGTAAGTGTCTGTCTTTTCGGGACTTCTCTTCCAGAATTCGTCAAGGATGGGAAATGCCCAATCCGAAAAATCTCTGTAAAGGCCGGCACGAAATACAGTAATATTGCAGGCATGGATCAAATTTGAAGTAAAGCATTCTCTGTAAAAGTCATATTCTCCGGGGTCTTTTTCATTTAATATGTCCATAAAAAGATCCCAGTCCACAGAATACTGAACTTCACGATAATCCTTTTCTATGGACATACCGAGATCAATCGGTTCGGTAGTGATAATATCCACCCCTTCATCCATATATCTGTCATATTGTTCGTCTGTAAGTTCAAACCTTCTTCTGTAGTGCTCTATTCCAACATAATCACTGTCAATATGCCTGCCGATCCAATACATGGCGCTAGCTTCACTATATCGTCTGTTTCGATCTGAAACGCTGCCTTCACAGCCATCAAAGTCATTCACTTCACATATTCTGACATCTGTCAGGGCTGCCCCCGCCTGTATAGGGACATCATATTTGGACTCAGGCGGTTTCTGAGTCAGTGGTTTATCAACATGGCATGAAACAATATACAGTTTTAATCGATTGTTGAACTTATCAGACATTTCGGTACATTTCCTATTCTTATCCAAAATTACTTTTGGAACAATATCATCCGCAAAAACATGAAAACGTTCT
>JAEEGJ010017135.1_pt1 | contig 16465 bp, 12 predicted proteins | sample 8958761 | NCBI WGS metagenome assembly JAEEGJ01 (sample SAMN16246546, study PRJNA631951) | gut metagenome | biome: gut microbiome; feature: rumen; material: RS-attached | host: Bos | place: Iran: Karaj | collected 2018-10
GCGACTTCTCAAATTGGCATTAAACACCACTGTTGTCCCGTGTCTCCCTCGTGGGGCACGGGGCATTTCATTTACAAGTGGGCAACCGAAAGAAAAATAATTTGCTGTTTTGTTGCGCATTTAGTAAACAATGTGTATCTTTGCACAATGTTATAATGTATGGTACAAGGCATCCAATTTAAGATAACATTCTTGGACGAAGCGAGCGAGTTCTTGAGAACGCTTGACGAGGCACCTCGTGAGAAGATATACTACAACATTCGAAAGATTGCGGGTGGGCATAAAGACAGTGACCTTTTCAAGAAGTTGGACGGCTCTGACGACATTTGGGAGTTCCGCACGCTCTACAATGGTATGCAGTACCGCCTTTTGGCGTTTTGGGACGAGGAGGAGAAACGTTTGGTGGTTGCCACTCATGGCTTCGTCAAGAAGACATGGAAAGTGCCATCAAAGGAAATAGCCAAAGCGGAGGCTTTGCGCAAGAAGTATTACGAATCAAAATAGGAGGTTATTATGGCAATGAAACTTCACACATTAGACGAACTGACCGACAAGTACATTGGCCCTATCGGAACACCGAAGCGCGACGAGTTCGAACGGAAGCTTGCTGATGAAATACATGCATACCATGTAGGTAAGGCCATCCGGCAGGCAAGAGAGTCACAGTCACTTACCCAGGCAGAACTCGGTGAGCGGATGGGCGTACAAAAGTCGCAGGTCAGCCGCATTGAAAGCGGCAAGAGCATCACCCTGGCTTCCATGATGCGCGCTTTCCGCGCACTTGGAGTTCAAGTATCACTCGACATGAAAGGAATAGGCCGAGTGGCTCTCTGAAATTGTTATTCGTTAAGTATGTAATACCCCTCTGGTACCAAGAAGGTGCCAGAGGGGTTAGTTTTGATGGCGTTTATATGCTATTAATAACTGCTCCTATGGTACTCGCTATGACGCGTTTTTTGTTTCATTAGAAAGCAACAATGGGTTCACACCATCAAAATCCCCGACAAATTTCCTGCAACAATCCGTATGAAAATAGCGCGGGATTGATGGGTTTATGGCATATGTTTGGCTTTCGATGAGCAAAAAAGATGTCTCCGTTCGGCAAATAATAGGGATTTGAACTTCAAATAATAGGCTTTTGAAGTTCAAAAAATAGGGAATTGAAGTCAAAACAAAAGGCTTTTAGACTGTGATTGGGGCCTAATTACAGTCTAAAAGCCTATCAAATAAAGTTCAGAAAAATATAAAAGCAAGTCTGGCGGCGAAAGTCGCTGTACAAAAGACTCATTATCAACAACTTGTGCATTATGGCTCAAAACTTGCATATTTGTCTGTCATCATGTGCCTGGTGACTTAAAAGCGATTCTCAGCGTACCAAAATTCAGAATTTTCCTGACGTTTTGCCTATGGAACAAAAATCTTCAAAAATCTTACACAAATATTCCTTTTAGCCTATCATGACCAGAAACGACTGACCCTTAAATCATTTTTGCAAGTTTTTTGTAGGTTTTCGTCCTGATGCAAATATAATGAAATACGCCCAATGAGTTTGGACGGAAGCAGAAATATAATCCAATAGACGATGCATCAAACTTAACGATAACCTTAACGATAACGATAACGAAGAACTTAGCTGTTGTTCGGCGGCATCACTATCTACTCCCCGCCCTATAGGGAGGGGCTGGGGGTGGGTCCGTTGGGGGTGGGTCCGTTGGGGGTGGGTCTTTCTTTCCGCTGAATATGGCGGTAAAGGAAATACATGCAGGGGATGAGGAAGAGGTCGGCAAAAAGCCAGGCTACGGGGTCGCCCCAGCAGACACCCAGCCAGCCTATGGCGGGAATCAACCAGATACTGACACCGGCACGGGCTATCATCTCCATCACACCGGAAAGGATGGAGAGGTTGCTGTAGCCTAATCCCTGAATACTGTAGCGCAGAATGGTAAGCATGCCGAGACAGGGGAAGAAATAACTGGTGAGCTGCATGTAGATGACGCCGTTGGCAACAATCTCCGACTCACTACCATCGACAAACAGCAGGATAAGTTCGTCGGAAAAGAAATGCAGGACAACGACCGTGAAAACCATATAAATAAGCATGATGCCGGTGGCGGAACGAAGGCCCTGCCCTATCCTACCGATTTTACCCGCACCCAGATTCTGACCGCAATAGGTGGCCATGGCCACGCCAAGGTTCTCGTAGACGCAGGTGAAGAGATATTTTACGCGAAGACTTGCGGTAAAGGCAGCCACACAGACTGTTCCCAAGGCATTGTTGGCCGTCTGCACCATAATGCTGCCGATAGCGGTGATGGAGAACTGCAAGCCCATGGGAACGCCCTGCCAGAGCAGGTTGCGGGAAAGGGAGGCATTGTAGTGGCGGTCTTCGCGCAGGGGAATCAGCTGCTGCATCTTCCGGCGGATATAGGTGTAGCACCAATAGGCCGATAATGCCTGCGATACCATGGTGGCAAGGGCGGAACCTTCGACACCCATCTTCATCACGACAATCAGGACAAAGGCCAGCACGGCATTATAAAGACTGGAGATAATCAGGATGAGGAAAGGCGTCTTGCTGTTGCCCAAAGCTCGGATGAAACTGCCAAGCAGATTGTAGGCAATGGTGAAGGGGATGCTGAGGAACTGGATGAGCAGGAAAAGCCAGGCATCATGGAAAATCTCGGCAGGGGTGCTCACCATTCGGAGAATCCAGGAACAAAGCAGGGAGCACACCAAGGTGAGCACAACAACGATGATGGCTGACAGCAGCAAGGCATTCCACACATAACGGCGCATGCGCTGGAAGTCCTGCGCCCCGAACGCCTGTGATACGGGAATGGCAAAGCCGGCACAGGAGCCGTTACAGAATCCCATGATGAGGAACATGATACTGCTGCTGGCTCCCACGGCAGCCAGTTCGTTGACTCCAAGAAAACGCCCCACGATAGCCGCATCGGTCACCAAATATACCTGCTGCAGGATATAGCCCAGGATGAGGGGAAGGGCAAACTGCAGGATATGGCGGACCGGAGAGCCGGAGGTCATTGCTATGGCTGAACCTTCTTTCTTTTCCATTTCAGAGGATTTCATGAAATATGTAATCAGTCAACATTATTATTGGAACACAAAGACACAAAGAAATAAAGGACAAAAATCTTCAAAAATCTGACATAAATATTTTCGTAGGATTTGTGTGGATTTTTGTTTAATATCTTTGTCGCTTTGTGTTTATAATTCTATGAACGATATTTGCGCATCCACTTATTTAAAAGAGAACGAATCTCTCGACTCGTCCTCTCCGTCATTAAAAAATTATAGGTATGAGTTTACTGTTTTCCGATGATACCCAGCTTGGTACCACGGATGAATTCCACAATGTTGCGGATTTCTAAACTATCGGGCACCTGCTCCTTCACCTGAATGACGGAATCGAAGACCGAGGTCTGTCCGTGGAAAATCAGGCGATAGGCGTTGGCAATATGCTTCTGTATTTTTTCATCGACCCCATGAGCGGTAAGCACCTGGGCATTAAGTCCGCCGTAACGGACAGGGTTGTCGTTGGCCACGATATAGGGAGGCACATCCCTGGAGACACGGCATCCGCTACTGACCATGACGCCGTTACCGATGCGTACCTGCGGATTTACAATCACATTCGATGAAAGAATCACGCCGATACCGAACTCTGTATCGCCGGCCACCTTGGAACCATAACCAAACACGCAGCCGTCGCCCACATGGGTGTCGTGAGAGAGATGGACGCCCTCCATGATGAAGTTGCGGTTGCCAATACGGGTTTCGCCATCCTTGAAGGTGGCGCGGTTGATGACTACATTCTCGCGGATGATATTGTCGTCGCCGATGACGAGCACCGTGGCATCGCCGCGATAGCTGAAGTCCTGCGGAATGGCTCCCAGCACGGTGTTCTGATGAATCTTGTTGCCACGCCCCATGCGTGTGCCGTTCATCACGCTGACGTATGGATAGATGACGCAGTCGTCGCCAATCTCCACATCGTCTTCTATATAGGCGAAGGGATAGATTGTGACATTCTTTCCGATTTTCGCCTTTTCGCTGATTACTGCTTTGTCGCTGATCATAAATGAAAAGAAAAAAAGAGACCCACCCCTGCCCTCCCTGTTTAGGGAGGGTGTTTTAACCTTTATCGAGAGGTTTATAGGGTCATTGTTTTAATATTTATATTTATATTGAATAATATCATTGAGAGTATCCACTCCCCGCCCTATAGGGAGGGGCTGGGGGGAGGGTCCTTATTTACTTCCTCCACCCAGTGCCTGATAAAGACTTACCACGGCCTGCATCTTGTTGAAGTCGTCGGTGACCTTAGAGATTTCGGCATTGAGCAGCGAGTTCTGGGCCGAGATAACCTCGAGATAGGTGCTGGTGGATGAACTTACCAGGGCACGGGTGTCCTCGACGTTCTTCTTCAGCACTTCCACCTGATGGGCCTCGAGTTTGCTCTTGGCATCGTAGGCATTGTAGGCCACGAGCGCATTCGACACCTCGCTGCCTGCCGAGAGAACGGCATTCTGCCATTTGTTGTAGTTCTGCTCGTAGGTATCCTCTGCCACCCTAAGGGCTGCCGTCAGACGGCCGTTCATGAAGATGGGCTGTACCAGAGAGGCAACGGCCGAAGCCAGAATCTTACCGGGATTCACGATTCCCATGCCGCCACTGTTGGTATAGGAACCAGTGGCACTAATGGTAAGACTGGGATAGAACTTTGCGCGAGCGGCGTTCACATCGTAGAAGCTGCCGGCAAGCTGCATCTCGGCAGCATGCACGTCGGCACGGTTTTTCAGGAGCTGGATGCCCACGCCTGTAGAGAATTTCTCGGGCAGTTTCTGGTCGGCAAGCTTTCCGCGCTGAATGGTCTGAGCGGGCTGTCCGATGAGCAACGAAAGAGAGTTCTCCACTTCACGAATCTGGCGCTTGATGTCTTCGGTCTGTGCCAGCACGCTGTAGTGGCCGGCCTCGGCACTCTGCACGCTGGTGGAGCGATAGCGTCCCAGCTGCATCTGCAGTTTCATCATGTCCCAGGTATCCTTGGTCAGTCCGGCCATGTCGTTGACAATCTCCAGCTGGCGGTCGAGCATCAGCAGCGTGTAATACATATTGGCAACGCCCGACACAATCTTGGTCTTCACCACCGTCTGATAGTCTTTCGTGGCAAGGAGTGCCATCTGTGTAGAACGCTTCTGGTTGAGGATGTTACCGAAGAGATCGGCCGTCCACGATGCGTTCAGCGGCAGAGAATAAATCTGCGATGCCTTACCGAAGTCCCATGAAGAAAGCGTACCCTGCGGCGAGAAGGTCACCTGTGGCAGGAAAGCCAGCTTGGCCATCTTGAGCTGCGACTCCACCATGTGCACGTTGAGTGCGGCATTGAGCAGGTCAGGATTCTTGTCGAGTCCCTGCTGGATAAGCTTCTGCAGCTGGGGATCGGTGAACACCTCGCGCCAAGGCAGGTTGGCGAAGGTGGTAGTGTCGGCGGAAGCCTTCAAGGTGTCCACCAGGCTAACCGGATCGCGGATAATGCCGGTAGTGTTCACCTCGGGCCGCTCATATTGGTTGTAGAGGCCGCAGCTGCTGAGGAAGAGAGGGAACATGACCCACACCCATCCCCTTCCGATATGAAGGGAAGAAGTTACGACCTTTAAATATTGTGCAATTTTCATATTCTACTCCAATTATTTTTATTATTTTATCTGACTTGAGACACATCCCTCCCCTCCATTTAGGGAGGGGCTGGGGGTGGGTCTTTATTTCACGTAATCCTTATTAGATATATCCAACGGCTGGGTGTACTGCAGCAGTTCGGTGTCCACATCAGCATCGTCGTCTTCGAACTTCATCGGCTTGAACTTCTCCTGCAATGACTGGAAGATGACGAACAGGCCGGGCACGACGATAATCTGGAAGAGCGTACCAATCAACATACCGCCAACGGCAGCTGCGCCGAGCGTCTGGTTACCGTTCTTGCCCACACCCGATGCAAACATCATGGGCAGCAGTCCGATTACCATGGCCAATGAGGTCATCAGGATAGGACGCAGACGGGCTGCGGCACCCAAGATGGCCGACCACGAGATGGCCATACCCGTCTGGCGTCGTTCGAGCGCGAACTGTACTATCAGGATGGCGTTCTTAGCCAACAGACCGATAAGCATGATAAGCGAAATCTGCATGTAGATGTCGTTGGCGTGGCCGAAGAGCATCGTAAAGAGGAAACAGCCTGCAAGGCCGAAGGGCACGGAGAGCACCACAGCCAGCGGCAGGATGTACGACTCGTACTGTGCCGACAGGATGAGGTAGATGAACATGAAGCAGAGCAGGAAGATCATCCACGTGGAGTTAGAAGCCTTGGCCTCCTCACGCGTCAGTCCGCTAAAGTCATAGGTATATCCTGCAGGAAGTGTCTGTTCGGCCACCTCTTCGAGGGCCTTGATAGCCTCACCGGTAGAGACACCGTCGGCCACTGTTGCCTGTACATTGATAGAGGTGAAGAGGTTGAATCGGTTGATGTTGGCCGGACCATACACACGCTCCAGATGGCAGAACTCGTTGATAGGTGCCATGCCGGCTCCCGTGCGTACATATATATTATTGAGCGACTCCTGAGTCATGCGTGTCTCAGGGGCACCCTGCACCATGACACGGTAGAGTTTACCGTAGCTGTTGAAGTTAGAGGCATAGAGACCGCCATAGTAACCCTGCAGCGTGGAGAGCACCACGCGGGGCGATAGGCCAGACTGCTTACACTTGGCCACATCGACATGAATCATGTACTGCGGGTAGTTCGGGTTGTAGCTGGTCTGAGCACGGCTAATCTCCGGACGCTCATTATAGGCCTTCAGGAAGTCCTGAACGATGTTGAAGAACTTGTTCAGGTCGCCGCCGGTGCGGTCCTGCATGACAACGGAAATACCGTTTGATGCCGAGTAACCCTGCACCATAGGCGGTGCGAAGGCCAGAATGGAAGCATCCTTGATGTGGGCGGTCTTCATAAACAACTGAGCCTGGAGACCCGTCACGGCATCGGGATCGAGGAAGAAGCGGTAGATGCCGTCGCCCTGCCACAATCCGCTGATTTTCCACCACAGTCCGTGCTTGCGCTCATCGAAGGGCTTCAGCTTGACGATAAACGTGGCCTGGTCGCTTCCCGAACCTGCGATGAAGTTGTAGCCCTGCAGCTGCTCGCGGCTCTGCACGGCGGGGAAGGCAGCAATAATAGAATCCACCTCGTTGATAACCTGCTGGGTGCGTGCCACTGAGGTTGCCGGTGGCATGGTGATGGTACAGAACATGATGCCCTGGTCTTCGTCGGGCACAAGTCCGGTCTTCGTCGTAAACATGGTGACGCCCAGCACTACGATACCCAAGATGACCGTAGTGATAACTACGACGGGCTTACGCACCAGTTTCTGTACTGCATTCTTGTATTTCGTGTTCATGGCGTCGAACGACGTGTTGAACGAGGTATGCATGCGGTCGAGCAACGACATCTTCTTCTCATGACCTTCTTCGTCGTGCGGTTTCAGGAAGATGGCACAAAGGGCCGGCGACAGCGTCAGGGCGTTGGCAGCCGAGATGATGATGGCGATGGCCATTGTCAGACCAAACTGCTGATAGAATGTTCCGGTAACGCCGCCCATGAACGACACGGGGATAAACACCGAGGCCATGACCAGCGTAATGGAGATAATGGCTCCCGAAATCTCGTTCATGGCATCGATGGAGGCCGTCAGCGCACTCTTATAACCCAAGTCAAGCTTGGCATGCACGGCCTCGACCACCACAATGGCATCGTCGACCACAATGGCGATGGCCAGCAGCAAGGCCGACAGCACAAGCAAGTTGATGGAGAAGCCCATTAAGTTGAGGAAGAAGAACGTACCGATGAGCGATACAGGAACGGCAATCAGCGGGATAAGCGTTGAGCGCCAGTCCTGCAGGAACACATACACCACGATGAACACCAGAATGAGCGTGAGGATAAGCGTGAATACCACCTCCTCGATAGAAGCGAAGAGGAACTCCGTCACGTCCATGTTGATGCGGTATTCCAGTCCCGGGGGGAACGACTTAGCCTGTTCCTCAAGTACTTTCTTACAGTCGCGGGCAATCTGGGTGGCGTTAGAGCCGGCCACCTGCTGCACCATACCCATGACAGACGGCATACCGTTGTCGCGCATGGCAACGCTATAGGTCAGCGCACCAAGTTTGATGTCGGCCACGTCTTTCAGTTTCAGCGTCTGGCCGCTGGCATCACTCGAAATGATGATGTTGCCAAACTCCTCAGCCGTCTTCAGTCGACCGGTATAGCGCATGGCGTACTCGTAAGCCACATTGCTCTCCTCGCCGAACTTACCGGGGGCAGCCTCGATATTCTGCTCGGCCAGCACAGCGGTAATGTCGCTAGGCATCAGACCGTGCTGTTTCATCACGTCGGGCTTCAGCCACACACGCATGGAGTAGGTCTTCATACCCGGTGACTGCACGTCGCCTACGCCTTCGACACGTTTCAGCGCCGGCACGACGTTGATGTTGGCATAGTTGGTGATGAACTCGTCGTCGTAGCGGCCATCGGGCGAAACCAATGCATACATGATGACCTGCGAGTTCTGACGCTTCTGCACCTGCACACCAATCTGCGTCACCTCGGAAGGCAGCAACGACTGTGCCTGCTGCACGCGGTTCTGCACGTTCACGGCACACATGTCGGGGTTATAGCCCTGACGGAAGGTAATGCTGATGCTTGCCGAACCAGAACTGGCAGTAGAAGTGATGTAGTCCATACCCTCCACACCGTTGATGCTTTCTTCGAGCGGTGTGATGACGGAGTTCTTCACCGTCTCGGCATCGGCGCCGGGGTAGGAAGTCCAGACGCTCACCGTGGCGGGTGCAATGTTGGGATACTGCTCAATAGGCAGTGATATCAGTCCGATAAAACCCAGTATGACGATGAGGATAGAAATCACCGTCGAGAGCACCGGACGTTTTATAAATGCGGTAAATGTCATAGTCGTTTATTGAAAAAAGTTATCCTATTACTTCTGCAGTTCCTTGACTATTTCACCGGCGGTCATGGAACCAGCCTGGTCATTAATCTTCTTCTGATACTGCTGGGGCGTGATAGGCTTGATTTCCATTCCATCTGTGAGCTTGGTAATTCCGTTGGTGACATACTTGTCGCCCACGTTCAGACCGCTGGTAACGATGAAGTTGTTGCCGTCGTTCTGTGGATTCACGGTAATCTCGGTGTATTTCACCTTATTGTCCTTGCCCAGTATATAGACAAATTTCTTGTCCTGCACCTGACTGACCACGCTCTGCGGAATGACAATGGCCCTGCTGTCGTCGCGCTTGATGATGACAGAGCCCGAACCGCCACTCTTGAGCAGACGCTCGGGGTTGCTGAAGCGGGCAATAATCTGAATGGTACCCGTGGCAGCATCCACCACACCGCTGGCTTTCACCACCCGGCCTTCGTGACCGTATTCAGTACCGTCGGCCAGCTGGAGCTTCACTGAGGGGAAGTTGGCAATGGCGGCATTCATGCCACCGGCGTTCTTCGACATGGAGAGCATATCCTTCTCGGTGACAGAGAAGTAAACCTCCATCGTGCTGTTGTTTGAAACGGTGGTCAATGCCGGCGTGCTGGAGGCACTTACCATGGCACCCACCTTGTAGGGAAGGCTACCGATAACACCCGATGTAGGACTCTTCACGTAGCAGAACTGCAGCATCTCGCGGGCGTTGGCCAGTCCGGCCTTGGCCTGGGCAAGCTGAGCCTGAGCCACATCGTAGGCGTTCTTGGCACTCGACAGTTCGAAGTCGCCAACCACCTTGTTATCATAAAGCTTTTTGGTATTCTCGTAAGTCAGCTTAGATGTGTTGCACTGGGCCAAAGCGGTGTTAACGGCTGCCTGGGACTGACGTACGCTGGCCTGGTAGGTCTCGTTGTCAATCACGAAGAGCAACTGCCCAGCGCCTACCGTCTGACCTTCCTTCACGCAAACGCGGGTGATGAAACCAGACACCTTCGGACGGATTTCCACATCCTGAATACCTTTGATGGTGGCAGGATACGAGGTCTGCAGCGTTGCGCTGCTGGTTCCAGCCGCCTCCACAGGGTACTCATTGTCTCCGAAACTCATGCCGCCCTTATTACCGCCGCATGAAACCAGAAGAGCAGCAAGAGCTGCAATCATTAAAAACTTGCTTTTTTTCATACCTATTTATATTATTAATACTATCTTCAGACACTCTGAAATAAACGTTACTCCTTGAAAACTTTTTTAGAGAATTCAGTTTTCAAGATGCAAAATTACATAAAAAAAACGAATGCATAGGTAATTCAAGAAACGAAGACCAAAGAATTTATGTTTTTTTAATCCTTCGTTGCTATCGACAGCCCCATCTTGGCGGCTTTCTGCATCAGCAATTCCATCAGCGGCTCGCGCTCGTTAGGCACTTTATTGTCGAGCACGGCATCCTTCAGGCACTGTTTCAAAGCACCCACCTCGGGCGATGGTTTCAGGTTGAACATCTCCATAATCTCATTGCCATCGATGACGGGCTGCAGCAGACGCTTGTAGTCTTTTTCCTTCAGGTCGGCCAGTTTCTCACGAACCATACGGAAATTCTCGCGGAAATGGGCCTTGCGCACTTCGTTCTTCGAGGTGATGTCGGCTTCGCAGAGCGTCATCAGGTCGTCGATATCGTCGCCGGCATCGTTGAGCAGACGGCGAACGGCGCTGTCGGTCACCACCTCGTCGGCAATAACAATGGGACGCATGTGCAAATCCACCAGTTTCTGCACATATTTCATCTTGGCATCCAGCGGCAGTTTCATGCGGCGGAAGATGGCCGGCACCATCTTGGCACCCAGGAAGTTATGATTATGGAAGGTCCAGCCCACCAGCGGGTCCCAGCGCTTCGACTTGGGTTTCCCTATGTCGTGCATGAGTGCCGCCCAGCGCAGCCACAGTCCGGCACCACGGGCAGCCACGTTATCCAGCACTTCCAGCGTGTGATAGAAGTTGTTCTTGTGAGCACGGCCGTTGCGGGTCTCCACGATGTCGAGCGAACAGAGTTCGGGCAGGAACTGGTAGAGCAGTCCCGTGTCGTAGAGTTCATAGATGCCGCGACTGGGCTGGTCGGTCATCATAATCTTGTTGAACTCCTCCTGAATGCGCTCGCCGCTGATAATCTGCAGGCGGTTGGCATTGCGCGTGAGGGCATCGCGCGTCTCCCGCTCGATGTCGAACTTCAACTGGGCGGAAAACCTGACGGCCCGCAGCATGCGCAGGGGGTCGTCGGAAAAAGTGATGTCGGGGTCTAATGGTGTTCGGATGATGCCGTCCTCCATATCGTAGAGTCCTTCGAAGGGATCCACCAATTCACCGAACCTGCTCTTATTCAGGCAGATGGCCAAGGCGTTGATGGTGAAGTCGCGCCGGTTCTGGTCGTCCTCGAGCGTGCCGTCTTCCACGATGGGCTTGCGCGAATCGTGGCTGTAGCTCTCACGGCGAGCGCCCACAAACTCCACCTCCATCTTTCCCATCTTCACCTGGGCAGTGCCGAAATTGCGGAAAACAGAAAGGTGGGCCTTGCGCCCCAGCTTTTCCTTCAGGCGGCTGGCCACATCGATACCGCTGCCCACGACCACCACATCGATGTCTTTCGATGGCCGTTCCAGGAAGATATCGCGAACGAAGCCGCCCACGACATAGCATTCCACTCCCAATTCGTCGGCCGAATCGGAAATCAGATGGAATATGTCTTTATCGAGTATTTCTGCTAATTGTGCGTCGCTATAGAGAACCATGCTCCTTGAATTTGGCTGCAAAGGTAGTGCAAATCGAAGACAAAACAAAGAAATCTTTTCTTTTTTTGTTGAGATGCAGCCTACCTTCATGGCCCAAAGGGACATAAAGGTACGCAAAAATTCGATTCTATTTTGGTTTTGTGCTCACCAATTCGTACCTTTGCATAAGGTACTTCCGCTCGACAATTCAAAAATAAACGAGTTTCTTTTTGGTATTGTCCTCGCTTAATCGTACCTTTGCCCCCATGAAACAGAGATTATTGATTGTGGCAGGTGTTTCACTCTTCCTGCTCTGCTCGTGCCAGCAAAAGGCAAAGCTGCCTACCTATGGCGAGATAAAAATGCAGCGCATCGACTCGATGATTGAGGCTGCACAGAAAGAAATACCACAGCTGGACAGCATGTTACAGCGCACACAGCAGCGCTACGACTCGCTGAAACGCATCACCGATGCCCACCGCGAGGCGCTGAAAGCCACCGAGAAAGAACTCAACGAACTGGGAGCCATGCGACTGGAACTCGACTCCATGCAGGTGAAATTCGACACGCAGTGTGCCCGCGTGCGCTTCCTGAACATGAAGAAAGAAGAGCTGCAAAAGAAGCAAAATGATAAACAACCCGCTCAATAACCCGTCGGCACGCCGGCGCCGAATGGCTTTTTTGCCTCTTATATTTGGAAGTTTCACATTTATTGAGTAATTTTGCAGCGAATTTCGAAGTTTATCATACATGTCGACAGAGAATAACACAGAACGACAATTCAGGGACGCGATGGCCGAGTGCCGCACGCTTTTCGAAAAGAAACTGCACGATTACGGCGCATCGTGGCGCATTCTCCGTCCTTCATCGCTCACCGACCAGCTCTTCATCAAGGCCAAGCGCATACGCTCGCTCGAGATAAAAAAGGAATCGATGGTGGGCGAAGGCATCCGTCCTGAGTTCATCGCGCTCATCAACTACGGCATCGTGGGCCTAATCCAGCTGGAAAAGGGCTACGTAGACGAAGTGGACATCGACCCCGAAAAGGCGCTGGCACTCTACGACAAGCATGCGCAGGAAGCCCTGGCGCTGATGCTGCGCAAGAACCACGACTACGACGAGGCTTGGCGCTCGATGCGCGTTAGCAGCTACACCGACTTCATACTGACCAAGATACAGCGTATCAAGGAAATAGAAGACCTGCAGGGGCAGACGCTCGTCAGCGAAGGCATCGATGCCAACTACATGGACATCATCAACTATGCCGTGTTCGGAGTCATCAAACTCACGGAATAACGGCAGGTTAACACGAAATAGGAAGAAGCGGAAATGAAGTGGGCGGTTAACATATGCAGGTTCCTGGTAGCGCTGACGTTCATCTTCAGCGGATACGTGAAGGCCATCGACCCACTGGGCACGCAATATAAGATAGAAGACTATCTGGAAGCCGTCTCGTTGGTGCAGTATGTGCCGTCGTTTGTCACGCTCGGAGCCTCCATACTGCTCTCCGCCACCGAGTTCTGCCTGGGTATCTTCCTGCTGTTTGCCATCCACAGGCGCACCACCTCGAAACTCACGGTGGTATTCATGGCCGTCATGACGCTCATCACCCTGTGGCTCTGGCTGGCCAATCCCATCACCGACTGCGGGTGCTTTGGCGACGCCATCCACCTGACCAACGGTGAAACGCTGCTCAAGAACGTTGTGCTGCTGGCGTGCGCCCTAGTCATTGCCCGCTGGCCGCTGCTCATGATGCGGTTCATCAGCAGGACCAACCAGTGGATAGTGGTCAACTTCACCATAATCTTCATACTCATCTCGAGCATCTGGAGTTTATGGACACTGCCGCAGTTCGACTTCCGCCCCTACCACGTGGGAGCCAACATCAAAGAGGGAATGGAGTTTCCCGAAGATGCCGAGCGGCCGGAATTTGAGACAACGTTCATCATGGAGAAAAACGGCGAGCGCCGCGAGTTCTCACTCAGCGACTATCCCGACTCCACATGGACATTCGTGGAACAGAAGAGCATCATGGTGAAACAGGGGTATGTGCCGCCCATCCACGACTTCAGCATACAGACCGCCGAGGGCGACGACATCACCGACGACGTGCTTAGCCGCGAGGGCTACACCTTCCTGCTCGTCTCGCCACAGCTGAGGTTCGCCAGCGACACCAACTTCGGCGACATCGACCAAATCTACGAGTACGCACAGGAACATGGTTACCCATTCATCTGTCTCACCGCCAGTCCGCAGGAGAGCATCGACCGCTGGCGCGACATCACAGGAGCCGAATATGAGTTCTGCGTCACCGACGAGACCACGCTGAAGACCGTCATCCGCAGTAACCCCGGACTGCTGCTGCTTCGCGACGGCACCGTCATCCGCAAATGGAGCCACAACAGGCTGCCAAAGTTGGGCGACGAATACGTGAAGAAAGACAAGACCGGCAAGAGCCTGCCGCTAGAACAGCTCGACGAGGGGAAAATGCCCACCGACTCTGTTCCCGGCAAGATAGCCGCCATACTGACATGGTTTGTGCTGCCGCTGCTCTTCCTAACGCTGGCCGACCGACTGTTCGCATGGACCAAGTGGCTACGAAAAAAGAAACATCAAAGCAGTATATATAAACATTTAATTCAGAAAAGCAAAATGAGAAAGAAAATTGTAGCAGGTAACTGGAAAATGAACATGAACCTGCAAGACGGTATCGCTCTTGCCAAAGAGCTCAACGAGACACTCAAGGCCGACAAGCCCAACTGCGGTGTGGTCATCTGCACACCGTTCATCCACCTGGCAAGCATCGCCGAGTTCCTCGATCAGGACATCATCGGTCTGGGTGCTGAGAACTGCGCCGACAAGGAGAAAGGTGCCTTCACAGGTGAGGTTTCGGCTGAGATGATTAAGAGCACGGGTGCACAGTATGTCATCCTGGGCCACTCAGAGCGCCGCGAATACTACAAGGAGACTCCCGAAATCCTGAAAGAGAAGGTGCTGCTGGCACAGAAGAACGACCTGAAGGTTATCTTCTGCATCGGCGAAAGCCTCGAAGAGCGCGAAGCCGGCAAGCAGAACGAAGTGGTGAAGGCCGAGCTCGAGGGCAGCGTATTCAACCTCTCAGAGGAAGACTTCCGCAAGATCGTCATCGCCTACGAGCCCATCTGGGCCATCGGTACCGGTAAGACTGCCACAGCAGAGCAGGCTGAGGAGATTCACGCCTACATCCGCTCTATCATTGCCGAGAAGTACGGACAGGCTGTTGCCGACGACACCACCATCCTCTATGGCGGTTCGTGCAAGGCATCTAACGCTCCCGAGCTGTTTGCTAAGCCCGACATCGACGGTGGCCTCATCGGCGGTGCTTCGCTCAAGGCAGCCGACTTCAAGGGTATCATCGATGCCTGGAAGAAATAACACTTTATCAAAAAGGTAAAAAAGTAAAAAGGTGAAAAAGTAAAAAGTAGAAATGTAAAAAACAAAGGCTTATGAACAAATATTCGAATAATTTGATTAAAAAGGTCATCTGGGTTTTACCTTTTTGCCTTTTTACCTTTTTGCCCTTACCTGTACAGGCACAGAAATACATCGACCACCTGCAGCAGCAGAAGGCCGGACAGGGTAAGGTGACTGTCACACAGTCGCCCGAAATCACCGAACTGGTGAACGGCAAGCCCAAACCAGTCGAGGCCCCCAAACCTGTGCAGCAGGACAACACACAGCAGAAGCCGGTGCCGCAGAACAACGTGGCACAGACCAACAAGCCCGACTCTGCCACGCAGCCCGCTAAGCCCGAAGCCGACGACTCCATCCCCGAGAAACGCGAGGAACCCAAGAAGCGCAAGGTGATAGGCTACGAGAACTACAACATCACCACCGAAGACGGCACAACCATCGTCGACAAACGCAAGAAGGTTATGAGCAACGCCACCAAGGTGTCGGGCTATCGCATTCAGGCATTTGCCGGCGGCAACACCCGCGCCGACCGCGTCAAGGCCGAGCAGGCTGGCAACAAGCTGAAGAACACCTTCCCCGACCAGCCCGTCTACGTGCACTTCTATTCGCCCCGATGGATATGCCGCATGGGCAACTACAAGACCTACAACGAGGCAGCCAAACTGCTCAAGCAAGTCAGGAAGCTCGGATACCCCCAAGCCTGCATCGTAAAAGGAAAAATAACGGTGCAGTATTAAAAATTCATAATTCATTCCGATGAATCCAGAAACAGAATTCCGCGACGGCCTCGAACAGCTCGCCGTGCACTATAAAGACATTATCGGACTGCTGGGCGAAGACCCCCAGCGCGAAGGACTCCAGAAGACGCCCATGCGCGTGGCAAAAGCCATGCAGATACTCACGCGCGGCTACTCGCAGGATGCCCACAAGGTGCTCACCGACGCCCTGTTCGAAGAGAAGTACAACCAGATGGTCATCGTGAAAGACATCGACTTCTTCTCTCTCTGCGAGCACCACATGCTGCCCTTCTACGGCAAAGTGCATGTGGCCTACATCCCCAACGGCCATATCACCGGACTATCGAAGATTGCCCGCGTGGTGGATATCTACAGCCACCGCCTGCAGGTGCAGGAGCGCATGACGCAGCAAATCAAGGACTGCATCCAGCAGACCCTCCAC
>JAEEGJ010017137.1_pt1 | contig 16464 bp, 15 predicted proteins | sample 8958761 | NCBI WGS metagenome assembly JAEEGJ01 (sample SAMN16246546, study PRJNA631951) | gut metagenome | biome: gut microbiome; feature: rumen; material: RS-attached | host: Bos | place: Iran: Karaj | collected 2018-10
GCGCCGTTGGGATATGGTAAGCGTCATTGTAACGAATCAGGAAGGAAACAACATCCTGAACCAGGGTGTTGCCGGCACATACCAGTGGAGCGCTCCCGGTCATTTCATGGCCCGTTACGCTGCTACAGGCGGTGGCTTCTTTAAGATTCCTGAGAGCGAGATTGTCCTCTCAGAGGGTGTTCTGACCCAGAATGCCGGTTGGGAAGAGGGCTCAAATTCAGACTGGGCAAAGGGTGACCTTCCTTACTACAAGAAGTAATCACAGGGTCTGACAGACCTGTTGATAAATATTATTAAATTAGGACGTGCCGTCAATCGGTGCGTCCTAATTATTTGTAACTTTGCACTGTAAAATTTTACTAAACAACAGATCTTAATGGATTCAAGCAATTCCTTTCTGGTCTTTTGCGGTACAAACACTATGTACCTGGCCAAAGAGATATGCGATTACCTTAACTGCCCTCTGGGCAACATGAATGTGGCTCATTTTGCAGACGGCGAGTTTGCAGTTTCTTATGAGGAATCAATCCGCGGTAGGGATGTATTCCTGGTTCAGTCCACATTCCCGTCATCGGACAATCTTATGGAGCTTCTGCTCATGGTTGACGCAGCCAAGCGTGCATCGGCCAAGTCAGTAAACGCTGTCGTTCCTTATTTTGGTTGGGCACGTCAGGACCGTAAGGACAAGCCGCGTGTATCAATAGGCGCCAAGTTGGTGGCCGATATGCTCAGCACCGCCGGTATTGACCGTCTGATCACCATGGACCTTCACGCAGACCAGATTCAGGGTTTCTTTGATGTTCCGGTGGACCATCTGTATGCATCGATGGTGTTCCTGCCTTATATCCAGAGCCTCAAGCTGGATGAGCTGGTTATGGCTGCTCCTGATGTAGGCGGCAGTAAGCGTGCCAGCGCATATGCCAAGTTCCTGGATGTGCCTCTGGTACTCTGCCAGAAGACACGTACCCGCGCCAATGTGGTTGATGATATCCGCATTATCGGTGACGTTCAGGGTAAGAACGTGGTTATCGTGGATGATATCGTTGATACAGCCGGCACAATCTGCAAGGCAGGTGATGTCATGATGGAGGCCGGTGCCAAGTCTGTACGTGCCCTTGCTTCACACTGCGTTATGTCAGGTGATGCTCCCGTTCGCGTGGACAACTCACAACTCGAGGAGATCATTTTTACCAACAGCATACCTTACCGTAACTCAATCCCCTGCAAGAAACTCAAGCAGCTCTCTGTAGCACAGATGTTCGCCGAGACTATCCGCAGGGTCATCAGTAACGAGTCAATCAGTTCACAATATTTAATCAAGTAAATTATGAAAAGGATACTGTTCGCCTTACTTGCACTGGTACTGCTGGTTTCATGCGGTAAGGATTCATACAAGATAAAGGGAGAAATCCAGGGTTTGGAAGACGGTAGCGTTGTATTGCTCAGCGCACTTGAGTATGACGGTCTGAATACTTTGGATTCAACCGTAGTCAAGGACGGCAAGTTTACCTTCAAGGGTCAGACTGATACCGCTCAGGTGGCTGTCATCACATTTGAGGTAGAAGATATGATGAGAGGCTGCCAGTTGTTCCTTGAGAGGGGAACAGTAACTGTATTGATTGACGTGGAGAGCGGAAATCAGTATCTTGCAGGTACTCCCAACAACGACGCCTTCCAGAAGTTCTATGATGACACCGAGGTCTTCAATGATGAGGCCGATGAGCTTGAGGATAAGATCCGTATGACTCTTGCCACTAACGGTGACCCTGCCGTATTCTACAGACAGATGGGTGACCTTCAGGAGCGTTTCGCCGCTCTTCTGGCCCAGAGCATTGAGGAGAATGCCGATAAGTTCTACGGTTATCAGCAGCTCATGGACAACTACAGCCTGCTTGAGCCGGAGGTTATCATGGGTCTTCTTGAGAAGCTTGCTCCCACATTCGGTCAGGATATCGCATTGATGCAGCTCACCGCCATGACAAAGGCTCAGATGGCTACCAGCCTGGGTAATCCTTACATTGATTTTGAGGCTTCTATCCTTGACAAGAAGAACAGCTTTGACGGAAAGGCCAAATTCTCTGATTACGTAGGTAAGAACAAGGTTGTTCTGCTGGATTTCTGGGCAAGTTGGTGCACTCCCTGCCTCAATGAGATTCCCAATCTGAAGGCTGCTTACAAGAAGTTCCATTCAAAAGGATTCGAGATTGTAAGTGTATCAGTTGATGATGAAACCGACGAGTGGATCAAGGCAGTAAAGGATAACGGTATGAACTGGGTTCAGTTGTGGAACGGTGTTGAGGATGCTCAGAACTCAGCCGCTGTCAAGTATACTGTTGCAGCAATCCCCTGCACATTCCTGATTGACTCAGACGGCACCATCATAGGCCGTGACCTTCGCGACCAGGAACTGGAGGAGGCATTGGAAGACTTTTTCAGCCGTCAGTAAAAGACATTATATAAAAAGACGGGGCTCCTGCGAGTCCCGTCTTTTTTTGTATCTGTTGATAGTCTTACCTGCGTGATATCTTACGCATCAGTTCATTGCGGCTACTGCTGTAATCGAGCGTATTGGCTGCGATTGTGTAGTTCTGGGGATCGGCACAGAATTCATATGCGTAAAGCAGGAAATCCGCGCGACGGCTGTCAAATGAGAATGTCTTGGCCATGTCTGCAATCTGACGTGAGGTGAGCAGGCTGCCGCATACAATCATTCTGGCAAGCTTCTCGCGTGTGGAATCAAAACTCTCGTTCTTGAGCGCCTTGATGATGGCTGTCATGTCCGATGAACTGACCTTGCGAACCATATCGGTGCGGCGGAGCATATTCTCCTTCTCGTCAAGTACGTAGCTTATGATCTTCTCACGACTGCTGCTGTAGTCAAGCGTACCCAGAACCATGTAGTAATTGTAAGGATCAACACAGTTGCGGTATGCGTTCTTGAGGAACTTTACGCGGTTGCTGTCATAGTCAAATGCCTGGGCTACACGTGTTATCTGTGCTGTGGTCATGAAACCGTCGGTGCTGAATATCATATCGGCCATCTTGAGACGGTTGGAGTCATATCTCTCGCGGTCGAAAGAACGGATCACCTCATTGTCAACTACTTTTATGCGTGGACGCTCGGGAACGGGAACTGCAGCATTACGTGAGCGGCGTGGATCGGGACGGTCAATGTAACGGTCATCTACTCGTTGAGGGGTGCGTTCCCTGCGGATAGTTCTGGACTGGGCCTGAACACTCTCGGTGCAAAGCAGAAGCGCTGCAACTGCAATGCCAATCATCATCATTCTCCGTTTCATAACTGTCATCTTTTAAGTGTTTCTACTTCTAAGACGATTGTTGAAATCATTTGTTAACGACTTCGCGCTCAAAGAAGTCCAGGAAGAAGGGCCAGTTGGGTCCGGCTTCGTGGCCGCCGTGGTGCTGGCGGTAGGTCAGGCGACCGTCCATCAGGCCGTTGTCCATGCCTGGGAAGAGGTCTGTGCCTACGCCCTTGTAGCCGAACAGCTCATATACGGGCGATGCCTTTGAGGCCGATATGAACGAGCCAACCACATCCTGCCACTTGTCGCCGTTCCAGCTTCCGGTTGATATGAAGCATGCACGCGGTGCGCACAGGGCGATAAGTTCATGCTGGTCAACGGGCAGGTCATTCTCGGTATAGGGGTCTGTGCCGTATTTGATGAGGTTTCCGCATACCCAGTGGTACTCCTCGTTGGATACTATGTTGCCGATGCTCTCACCGCAGTCACGGCGCCATCCTGCTGCACCGGCCTTGCCTGATGAGGCTATGAATCCGGCTGCAATGCGCTCCTCAAATGCCATTGCTACGAGCGATGCCTTGCCGTATCGTGATACACCCTCGATGGCGCACTTGGTGGCATCGAATGTCTTATCGGTCTCAAAGTAGTCAATCAGACGTGACAGGCCCCATCCCCATGCACGGAGTGAACCCCAGTCAGTGGGCTGACGGAACTCACCCTTGTTGCAGAGTCCTATGATGCCGTTGGTCAGACCTGATCCGGCATCGGCCTGGATGGAAGAGGGGTTGATGGTGGCTGCGGCCCAACCGCGCTCTATTACCATCTGCTGCCAGGATTTCTGGTTGCCGCGTACGCGTGTGGGATCACCGCCTCCGAATCCGAACTCTATGATTACGGGCAGGTCCTGCTTGCCCTCGGGATATACTACGTTGGCCTGGATCTCGACCGTGATTGCGGGGTAACTGGAGTTGTCAACCACGCCCTTGAGCATGCGTACCACTACGGGTGTGCCGGCAAATTCCTTCTTCTCTTCGCTGGTAACCTCCCATTTTACAGACGGTGTGTTTTCGGGGATGCGGCCGTAGACATTGTCCTCAAAGAGTTTTACTATCTCGGGACGGCGCACCTTGTTCCACATCTTGGCGTTCTTGACCTTCTTGCCGCTCTCTGTTACCAGAGGATCGGGATAGAAGGGGTAGGGGTTGGCTGTGAGCTCGTCATAGTTGGGATGCTTGCTCTCATCGGGGCTGTTGGGCTGACGGCCCTCACGGGGCTCTCCAACGCCCACCTTGGCCAGCATATCGGCGTAATCGGCCGCTGCAATCTTGCGCAGGCTGTCCTGTGCTGCGCGGTTACCGCCACCAAACATGAATTGTGCACTTACTGTAAAAGGAACGCAGGCCAGAACGGCTGCAAAAATGATAAACTTCTGGATTCTCATAAACTTGAATTTTTTGTAAAGGTAAATAAAAAAGGTCATCCTTGATCGGGATGACCTTTTTTGCTTTGGTTATTCTGTTTTTTACTTTGCTGTCTGGTTGTAAGCGGCGTTCAGACCTTCCAGAATCTGGGCTGTGATGTTGAGAGCCTCATCGGCATAAAGCAGACTGGCCTTGCTGATGATCATGTTGAAGCCGTGAGTCTTGTTGTATTCCTTTACGAAATTGTCAACCGTCTCGCTGATTTTCTGTGAGTTGGCGTCTCTCTCGGCCAGGAGTTCCTGGGTGTACTTGTCACTCTTCTCCTGGAGTGCCTGCTGTCTCTTGGCAAGTCTGTTCTCCTCAGACTGGGCGCGCTCAACTGATGAATAAACGCTGTTGGCTATCTTTTTCTGATGAGCCTCAACATCCTTCTGCCACTTGTTGGCCTCCTCGGTCAGGGCCAGGCGGTAGTTCTCCTCCTTGCGGGTCATCTCCTCAGCAAGATCCTGATAGAATGTGTAGTTGGCCAGGAGTGAATCAACGTCAATGTAGGCGATCTTAAGGCCTGAAACGGCGATGGGAGCCTGCTGCTGGGGAGCAGCTGCCTGCTGTGAGCACTGTGTGAAACCTAATACCAATACTGATGACAGTACGAATGATGAAACTGATTTGAAGTTCATATAGCTAAATTCAATTATTTACTTTTCATTTACAGCCAGAGGATTAATCTTTTGCGCCTCTCTGTCCTGCTCTTCAACGCATCCTATGTTCCTTTTTCTCATAGCAGGATTCCGCCCTACGTGTATGTTGGGGAATTTGCCGTTCTTCTTAAGCAGGATGCTTACAGACAGTAAGAGCATTGCGCCAAGAAGTAATAGAACAACAGTTAGAAACGTTTTCAACATATGCGGCGCGAAGTTATGTTTTTTAGTTGAATTAATGCCAAGAATAATGTACTTTTGGGAACCATTTTTGTAGTTGTTAAGTAATAATTATAATTTATTAAATATATATGGAAAAGATAGACTGGTCTAAGAGAGTGATGGACATTTTCCTGGAAATCTGCAGGATTCCGCGTCCATCGGGCCGAGAGGAGAAGATGGGTGAGTACCTTATGAATTTTGCCGCTGCCCGTGGGCTTGCCGCAAAGAAGGATGAGGTTGGTAACGTGCTCATTTCCAAGCCCGCCACCCCCGGATTTGAGAACCGTCAGACTGTGATTCTGCAGGCTCATCAGGATATGGTCTGCGAGAAGGATGCCACCCTGGACCACGATTTCATGACCCAGCCCATTGAGACCTACGTTGAGGACGGATGGCTCAAGGCACGCGGCACCACCCTGGGGGCCGATGACGGCATGGGCATAGCCATGGCGCTGGCTGTCCTTGACAGCAAGGAGATTGAGCACGGACCGGTGGAGTGCCTCTTTACCGTATCTGAGGAGACGGGTCTGACTGGTGCCGAGAACCTTAAACCCGGTATGATGAACGGCAAGATGCTCATCAACCTGGATTCGGAGGATGAGGGCGAGATCTTTATCGGCTGCGCAGGCGGTATCAATACTTCTGTTGAGTTTGATTATAAGACTGAGCCGGTACCTTCAGGATATTTCTTCCTGCGCGTAGGTGTGGACAAGTTCCACGGCGGCCACTCGGGCGATGATATTGACAAGGGTTTTGCCAATGCCAACAAGATACTGGCGCGTTTCCTTTATGGCGCCCTTGACAAATATGACCTGCGCCTGATTTCGCTAAGCGGCGGTAACCTGCACAACGCAATACCGCGTGATGCTGTGGCAGTGATTGCCGTTCCGTTTGCAGACCGCGAGAAGATCCGCGTTGACTTTAACGTGTTTGCATCGGAAGTACAGGATGAATATCATGTGACCGAGCGTGAGGTCAAGTTCTTTATGGAGAGCACCGATGCCGTTGCAGAGTGCATTGAGCAGGGTGTGGCTCGCAATATCATACGTTCTGTGTTTGCTGTGTTCAACGGCATTTACGCCATGAGCATGGATGTTCCGGGGCTGGTTGAGACATCGTCCAATCTGGCACGTATACGCACCGAGGAGGGTAAGGTTACCATGCTGGCAAGTCAGAGGAGCAGTGTTGAATCGGGTAAATATGCGGTTCAGGCTACTCTGGCGGCTTGTTTCCGTCTGGCCGGCGCCAAGGTTACAAGCAATGACGGCTATCCGGGCTGGGCTCCCAATCCCAAATCGGAGCTGCTGGATATATCGGTCCGCACCTATAAGGAGCTGTTCGGACGCGATCCCAAGGTCAAGGCTATACATGCGGGCCTGGAGTGCGGTCTGTTCCTGACATCATACCCCGACCTGGATATGATCTCCATCGGCCCGACCCTTCGCGGTGTACACTCTCCTTCCGAGCGCCTGGAGCTGGCTACCGTTCCGATGGTGTTTGACCATTTGCTGGCTATTTTGCGCGAGGTTCGCTGATCTTTCCGCCAAAGTGTCCCACAACAACCCCGCTCACAACCCGTGTAGCGGGGTTCGTTGTGTTACACCCCCTCATCTTGAGGGTGTGTCCCACGCTCATCGGCCCCACAATACGTTCTATCGCGGGCTGTTGTGTTACACTTTGGCGGAAAATGAGGGGCCGATACCCGATTCCTCAGTTGCGGATCAGGCCGGTGCGATAAGCTTGGAGCAGCGCCTTGAGGTCCTCTACGCGGGCCATGAGGCGCTTTCCTTTGTCGGTGTCGCGGACCAGAATCTGCTGATCAGAGTACTCCACTATCTGGGTCGATGCAATTACGTCCATGCCCTCGGCGACTGACTTCTGGATTGACTCGAACGGATGATGACGTACCAGGCGCATTCCGTGTGAGTTGTAGATTAGGGTATAGCCGGCTATTCCGGTCTCCTGATGATAGACTTTAGAGAATCCGCCGTCAATTACCAGCAGGCGTCCGTCGGCCTTGATGGGACTCTCGCCCTTGGCGGCCTTGACGGGAATGTGGCCGTTGATGATGTGGGCGTGCTCCATCTCTGTTATGCCGAACTCCTGCAGAATCATCTCGCAGATTTCGCGGCGGTTCTTGAGGTGGTAGTAGTTGCCCTTTTCCTCAATGTGAGTGCTGGTATCGGCTATGAAATAACGCTCGAACGTGGCCATGCTCTTCTTGTCGAAGGGAGGCGATACGGGACCGCACCAGAGGTACCAGAACAGGTCTTTGCCGTACTCCTTGAGGGCATCATCGGTGGTTGAGAAGTATGCTGTGCGCACCAGTTTCTCAATCGTGTCAAAGAGCTCGCGGCCCTTGTATTCAACGCCTTGAATCTCCATCGATGCAAACGTGCCGTCCTCATTCAACGGTACGCTGCCGTGGTAGAGCAGGTTGTTATTGTGAACCAGATACAGTGAGCCGTGCGCAAACAGGCACTCCATATGACGTGCCAGTGCCTTGCTGTTGGTAAAACTGTGTACCAGACGGTCTATGACGTTCTTTTCGGCCGATGTCAACTTGAACGGGTCCGATGGGTCCACCGTGGGGAAGTTGGTGTCAAGTAACTTGTATTCCTTGCCGTTGCAAATGACAGTTCCCTTCTTTAAATCCATCTTATCCAGCAGGTTACGATGCTCCATATGGAATTCCGGATGGCGTGCAATCACCTGAGCTTCAATCTTGAACTGGATGATTGCAATTGCTTTGTGCATCTGAGAAAGGAGTCGAATCTGAGGAACATCATCGACCGGAGTTTCATCGGTCTTGACGGGAGTGAACAGTGTGCAGGGATCTTCTGCATAGGTCTCCATTGCAAAGGTTGCAAGCGGCAGCAGGTTGATGCCGTAACCGTCCTCAAGCGTAGCCATATCGGCATATTTGAGGCTGTTGCGGATTACGTTTGCCACGCAGGCGGCGCTGCCGGATGCGGCTCCCATCCAGACTACGTCGTGGTTACCCCACTGGATGTCAAAATCGCGGTAGGTGCAAAGCATATCCATAATGCGGTGCGCGCCGGGGCCGCGGTCGTAGATATCGCCTATTATGTGGAGCTGGTCAATGACCAGGTCGCGGGTGACATCGGCTATGGCTATTATGAAATGGCTGGCGCGGCCGGTGGAGACGATGGTGTCGATTATGGCCTGCAGGTAGTTATGCTTGGACAGGAATGTGCCGCGGGTCTCGTGCATGAGCTCCTCAATTATGTAGGCGTAGTCCTTGGGCAGGGCCTTGCGGACCTTGGAGCGGGTGTATCGGGAAGATACGCGCGTGAGCACTGCAATCATGCGCATCAGCGTGACCTTGTACCACTCGTCAAGGTCGTCGTTATCGGCCTTAATGGCGCGAAGTTTGGCCTCCGGGTAACTGATCAGCGCGCTCAGACTGCGTTTATCCTCCAGGCTCAGATCATCGCCGAAAACAGCGTCAATCTTCTGCTGGATTACGCCCGATGCCGAGCGCAACACGTAGTCAAACGCGTCGTACTCGCCGTGGATATCGGTCACAAAATGCTCGGTTCCCTTGGGCAGGTTGAGGATTGCCTCCAGGTTTATTATTTCGGTCGATGCTGCCGCGATGCTTGGGAAACTCTTGGCCAGCAACTGCAGATATTCTGTACTCCTCTCCATAGTATTGTATGTTTACTGCAAATTTAATGGTTTTCCGCCAAAGTGTCCCACACTCACCCCACTGAGAATACGTTCTCTCGCGGGTTAGCGTGGGACACAGGCTCCAGATGTGTGGGTGTAACACAACGAACCTCGCTACAAGCGCTGTGAGTGAGGGTGTTGTGGGACACTTTGGCAAAAACGACGCAAAGGGAACAGCGCTGCATTTGGGGCCTGACCCCAATTGCACATCAGTACCAACCTAGCGTGACGTGGTCATAGTTTCCGTTCCGATAGAGTTTGTAAATATTATCTTTTGTGAAGGCTATTTCGGTCCAGGCCCAGGGAATCATACCGTCTGTCAGATAGAAGTCTATGTGTACTTTACCGTTGCAGTTAACTACTCCCGGATCGACCGTAAAAATATGGGCTGTCAGGTTGTCCGCCATACGATATCCGTCAGTTGTGACGGTCAAAACGCTGTCAATCATTACTATCGTAGTCTTGATATTGAGCGAATCGCCATCACAGATGCCGGTTCGGAATGTTTCAACCGCAATGGTATCATTGACGGTCACAGTCTTTCTTGTATCGTACGGTTGCGATTTGTAGTTTTCCTCGTAATTTGAGGCTATAGAACCTACATAATCGTATGCCCATAGACTTGACATACCTTTCAATGACTCTTCACGATCCCAATCAATACCCTTACATGATATGAATCCAAAGGATATTGCAACTATAAAGCTGACTAAAGCAAATATATTTTTTTTCATACCAATCATCAGAATGTATATCCAAAACCAAACCTAACTCCCGGTATCAGGACCAATCCGTAAACAGAGTACTCACCTTCGCCAAACTCAGCCTGCCAACAGAATCCGTTGGGATACTGGGTTCTGAAACCGAGGATCGTAATATTGAAGGGAAGCGGATTGTATCTGAAGTATTCGTTGTACTCCCAATAAAGTGATTTGTCTTTAATATACCCTCCAAGCAAAACCTGTGAATACATCATGAAGTGTTCCTTGGTCACGATATGAAACCGAACGCCAAACAGGATGTCCAACTTTAGGGCCATCTCACTATATAGACTTTGATTTGTCAGATAGTCAATCTTTTCAAAATCAACCGTATGGAGTCCGACATAGGCCAGAGCCGAGAGCCTTTTTGTAAAACCGTTATCAGGCAACTTGTATGCTGCCTGAATTGAAAGACCGGGATAATATCTGGACTTGTAGGCATGGCTTTCCATGTTTGAAAATGAGTGATATTCATACTCATGATCGTAATCAAACGATTCACCCAAAACCGGTTCTCCAAACTTTTCCCATGAATGATAACCGGGAGAGGAGATTCCTGCGCTTATCTCAAACCTTTGCTGCGCATTGATCAATGTAGGAATTGACGCAACAAAGAAGAATGCAATTATTGTAATGTATAGTTTCTTCATATCAATACCAGCCTGTTTCTGTATTATCTATCGGATAGTTGTAGGATTTGCCGTCAAGGTAGTGTCTCTCGGACCATGCCCAAGGAGTAGTCTTGCCGGTTTCATAGAAATCCACATGGAATACGCCCTCGTCGTTGACTATTCCCTGATCTTTGGTAAACAGGTGCGCCCAGAACTTGTCGGCGTAAATGTAACCGTCGGTGGTAATAACTATAGAGTCTTTTGTCTGACGTAATGAGGTTGTTACATTTACCGAATCGCCGCTCTGGCTGTAACGGTAAACAATGTCCATGGATAATGTATCCTTGAGGACCCATGTGACAGCATAGTCCCGGTCCAAGTGCTCCAAAGTAACTGTATAAGAACTGTCAATCGGACGATATTTGTTATCATCAATAAATTGGCGGGACCATTCTATTGACAGGCCCTTGATATCCTCTGCCGGTTCAAAATCCCGGGTTATGCAACTTGTCATAAGGACTGTTGCAAGTAGTGCAAACTGTATGTATGATCTAACCTTTTTCATAATCAGAACCTGTAACTAATGCCGGCCCGTATTCCCGGGACAATAAACAATTCACTCAGAACATACTCCGAGCCGAAACCCAACTCTGTCATAACACCTAAATGGCTGCTCCCGTGACCCAGTTTGACCCTGAATCCCAAAAACGTGAGCTGATACACGAACTCATTGCTGCTTGGGCTATGAGAATTGCCGGTGACGGTCCAGTAATCACTGCCGTTTCTGAAATCGATACCCGCCATGGCCTGAGAGTACATGGTCAGATGCGATTTCTCCAATATCCGGAACCTTACGCCCAACAGGACATCGGCCTTAAAGGCTGTCTGCTTGCCGTAACTGCCGCTAATAATACTTTTGCGTTCATAATCAGCAACATGGACACCGGCCATGCCGACCGCTGACAGACGGCTCAGTTTGCCGTCGTCTGAAAGCCTGTATGCCATCTCGACCGATACGCTGGGGTATACCTTTGAATAATACGATTCTTCCTTAAGATGATTGAGTACACCGTCGCTGAATTTTGAATCGTATTCGTCTAAAGTGAAATCATAATCTGTCAGCATGTAGTTTCCTGCAGTGGATATGCCGGCGTTGATCTCAAATCTGCCATCCTGTGCCTGCACTACAAATGGAATGAAGAATGCAAACACGGGAAACGCTAATAGTTTTCTAACAAAGGACATATAAATCTCATTTTTGACAAATGTATGACAAAAATAGCACAAAAGGGATGGTTCCTTTTGTGCTATTTTGTGCTTTTTTCCTTTTTGTGTGTTAAAGGACGCCCTTGGAGGAGGGGAGTGTGTAGTTCCAGATGTCGCGGCGCACTGCCTGCTTGAGGGCGCGTGCAAACGCCTTGAAGATGGCTTCGATCTTGTGGTGCTCGTTGTCGCCCTGGGCCTGGATGTTCAGGTTCATTGCGGCGGCGTCGCTCAGGGACTTGAAGAAGTGCAGGAACATCTCGGTGGGCATCTCGCCAATCTTTTCGCGCTTGAACTCGGCGTTCCAGACCAGCCAGCTGCGGCCTCCGAAGTCAAGGACCACCTGCGCCATGCAGTCGTCCATGGGCAGGGCGTAGCCGTAGCGCTCTATACCGCGCTTATCACCCAGTGCCTTGCGGATGCATTCGCCAAGCACGATTCCGGTATCCTCGATGGTGTGGTGCTCATCGACGTAGAGGTCTCCCTTAACCTTGACGGTCAGGTCCATACCTCCGTGACGGCCAATCTGCTCCAGCATGTGGTCAAAGAATCCCAGGCCGGTGCTGATGTCGCACTTGCCTGAGCCGTCTATGTTGAGCTCAACCAGTATATCTGTCTCTTTTGTTGCTCTGTGGGCCGATGCACGGCGCTCGCCTGCAAACACGAATTCGGCAACCTTCCACCAGTCACGGCTGGCAAAGGCGCAGACTGACTTAAGATCATCCGATAAGCCATCGGCACTGTTCTGCAGCAGGATGGCGCGGCAGCCCAGGTTGCGGGCCAACTCTACATCGGTGGCGCGGTCGCCAATGACGTAACTGGCGGCCAGGTCGTACTCATCGGTCATATATTTGCCGAACATTCCGGTGCCGGGCTTGCGGGTGGGGGCGTTGTCCTCGGGGCAGTGACGGTCTATGAGCAGGTCATCAAACTCCACGCCTTCACCTTTAAGTGTGTTCAGGATGAAGTTGTGGGTGGGGTAGAAATCCTTTTCGGGGTATGACGGGGTGCCCAGTCCGTCCTGGTTGCTGGCCATTACGAACTCAAAGTCGGTGTGCTCCCTGAGGAATGACAGGCTTTTGAATACTCCGGGCACGAACTTCAGCTTCTCAAAGCTGTCAAGCTGCTCGTCGGACGGCTCAACCACGATGGTTCCGTCACGGTCTATGAATAGGACTCTTTTGCTCATATCTGCCAAAGTTATTTAAATTTCTTGAGAGCTTCAAGTAATGCGTTGTTTTCGGGGGCGGTGCCAACGGTTACGCGCAGTGAATTGCCGCACAGGGCTATCTTGCTGCGGTTGCGTACAATTATGCCGCAGTCAACCAGATAGTCGTAGGTTGCCTTGGCGTCCTTTACGCGGGCCAGGAAGAAGTTTGCATCGGACGGATATACACGCAAGGTGCAATCCAGTTTTGCGAACTCATCCATCAGGCGGGTGCGCTCCCTGAGAATGGAATTGACCCATTCCTGAACGCGGTCGTGCTGCATAACCTCTTCCATGGCCCGCTTTTGGGTGAGCTGGTTGATGTTATACGGGTATTTGACTTTGTTCATTATATCTATGATCTGGGGCTGTGCAAACGCCATTCCCAAGCGGATTCCGGCCATTCCCCATGCCTTGGAGAATGTCTGGAGCACAACCAGATTGGGGCGCTCGGAGAGTTGCTGCAGATATGAGGGCACGCCTGCAAAGTCAATGTAGGCCTCATCCACAATCACTATTCCGTCAAATGAGTCCAGCAACTTTTCAATCACCCCACGGTCAATGTTGTTGCCGCTGGGGTTGTTGGGTGAGCAGAAGAATATCAGTTTGGTGTTTGCATCGACTGCAGCCAGGATCTTGTCGGCATCGGGCTGGAAGTTCTCGTCCAGCAGTACGCGGCGGTACTCCACGTCGTTGATATCGGCACAAACACCGTACATTCCGTAGGTGGGCTCTATGGCTACGGCGTTGTCCACTCCGGGGCGGCAGAATATGCGGAACATCAGGTCGATGGCCTCGTCGCTGCCGTTGCCAAAGAAAATGGACTGCTCGCTGACGCCCTTGATCACTGCAATCTTCTTCTTGAGATCGCGTTGCAGCGGGTCGGGGTAACGGTTGAAGGGGGCGTTGTAGGGGTTCTCGTTTGCGTCCAGGAACACCTTTGCCTCCTTGCCCTGGTACTCGTCACGGGCCGATGTGTACGGGCTCAGGCTCCAGATATTGGGTCTTACAAGTTCTTGTAGCGGTTTCATAGTTCTTTCAGTCGCAGGGTTACTGCATTTTTGTGTGCGTCCAGATACTCGCCGGCGGCCATGGTCTCAATTACCGGACCAAGGGATTTGAGGCCGTCGCGTGTGAGCTGCTGGAAGGTTATCTTGCGCATAAAACTGTCAATATTCACACCCGAGTATGCCTTGGCGTAGCCGCTGGTGGGCAGGGTGTGGTTGGTGCCCGATGCGTAATCGCCCGCACTCTCGGGTGACCAGGGGCCGATGAACACGCTGCCTGCGTTGACTACGCGCTCAGCAAGTTCAGAGGCGTTCTGAGTCTGGATGATCAGGTGCTCGGGAGCATACTCGTTGGTCATCTCAATTATCTCATCATCGTTGCTGAGCAGTATCATGCGGCTGTTGCCCAGTGATGCCTCTGCAATCTCGTTGCGGGGCAGCAGGGCAACCTGACGGTCAACTTCGGCCTGAACCTTTTCAATCAGTTCTTCCGATGTGGTGAGCAGTATCACCTGGCTGTCACGTCCGTGCTCGGCCTGTGAGAGCAGATCGGCGGCAACGAATGCGGGGTTGGCCTGGGCATCGGCTATAACCTCAACCTCCGACGGGCCTGCGGGCATATCGATGGCCACATCCTTGAGTGATACTATCTGCTTGGCGGCGGTAACGTAGGGGTTGCCGGGGCCGAATATCTTGGATACCTTGGGTACGCTCTCGGTGCCGTACGCCATGGCGGCGATGGCCTGTGATCCGCCCAGTTTGAAGAATCGGTTTACGCCTGCTACCTGTGCGGCATAAAGTATGGCGGGGTTGACCTTTCTGTCACGTCCCGGAGGGGTGCATAGAACGATTTCTGAGCAGCCTGCGGTGCGGGCGGGGATAGCCAGCATCAGAACCGTTGAGAACAGGGGTGCTGTGCCGCCGGGTATGTACAGACCTACCTTGGTGATGGGCACTGCCTTCTGCCAGCAGGTTACACCGGGGGTGGTCTCAACCTTGCTCAGCTGGGGCAGCTGTGACTCATGGAACTTGCGGATGTTCTGGGCTGCGCGGTCAATTGCGCTGCGGAGTTCTGCAGGTACCAGAGCGGCAGCCTCGTCAAGCTCGGCCTGGCTTACTGCCAGTGAGTCCAATTGGACCTTGTCAAACTGCAGCTCATAGTCCTTGAGCGCCTTGTCACCGCCTTTACGTACGGTATCAAGCACAGTCTGGACACGCTCATAAAGTCCCTCCACGCTCAGTGCGGGGCGGGAGAGCAGCTGCTTCCAATCGGCCTTGGACGGATATTTTACTACGTTCATAATATCATCTTCTCAATGGGGAGAACCAGGATGCCTTCGGCACCGGCAGCTTTGAGCTTGCCTATGATCTCCCAGAAACGTTTCTCATCAAGTACGGTGTGAACTGAGCTCCAGCCCTTGGTTGCCAGGGGCATTACCGTGGGGCTCTTGATGCCGGGAAGTTCGGCCAGGACCTCTTTCATGCGGTCATCGGGCACGTTCATCATGATGTATTTCTTGCCCTGGGCGGCCTTTACTGCGTCAAAGCGGAACAGCAGTTCTTCAAGGATGGCTTTCTTCTCAGCATCCATGTTGGGATTACCAATAAGGAGAGCCTCGGACTGCATTACAACCTCAACCTCGCGCAGGTTGTTGCTTACCAGTGTGGAACCTGAACTTACTATATCGAATATGGCATCGGCCAGACCTATTCCGGGGGCAATCTCAACGGAGCCGGTTATTACGTGTGTCTCGGCCTTGATTCCGTTCTTCTGGAGGAATGCATTGAGGATTCCGGGGTAGGAGGTGGCAATCTTCTTGCCGTTGAACCACTCAAGACCTTTGTAATCAATGGCTTTGGGGATGGCAAGTGAAAGGCGGCAGCGGCTGAATCCAAGGCGCTTGATGACATCGGCCTTCTCATTGCGCTCCACAAACTCGTTCTCACCAACTATACCTACATCGGCCACACCGCCGGCAACTGACTGCGGTATGTCATCATCACGCAGGAACAGAACCTCGACCGGGAAATTTCCGGCCTGAACCAGAAGGGTGCGCTTGGATACTCCCAGGCTGATGCCTGACTCCTGAAGCAACTCCATTGTCTCGTCGTATAAACGACCTTTTGACTGTACAGCTATTCGTAACATATTATAAAGTGTTTTAAATCTTGTAATTAAAAAGAGGCTCACCGTCAACCGGCAAGCCTCTTGTATATTTATACACCAATTATAGCCTACCGATCAGGATCTGCAGGTATGATGATGGTGATATGATGCTGTATAACTTTTCATTTCGACTGCATAGGTATGCGCC
>JAEEGJ010017138.1_pt1 | contig 16464 bp, 20 predicted proteins | sample 8958761 | NCBI WGS metagenome assembly JAEEGJ01 (sample SAMN16246546, study PRJNA631951) | gut metagenome | biome: gut microbiome; feature: rumen; material: RS-attached | host: Bos | place: Iran: Karaj | collected 2018-10
TCGGGATACTGTTTTTTAAAGTCGGCATTGGCCTTGTCGATGCTGCTGCCGCCCGAAGTGGCGAAGAAGATGACCGTCTTGCCTTTGAAGCCGTATGCCTCGATGAATGTGTTGATGATCGTGGGAGCCGTATACCACCACACGGGGAAGCCGATAAAAATCCGGTCGTAGCTGTCCGCATCCTTCAGATCTTTCACGATGGACGGACGGGAACCGTGGTCCTGCATTTCCACGCTGCTGCGGGAGGTCTTGTCCCTCCAGTCCAGGTCGGCGGCCGTATACCGGACTTCGGGCTTGATTTCATAAAGGGTCGCCCCGGTCACTTCGGCCAGGTCTTTGGCCACGGCTTCCGTAGTGCCCGTGGCCGAAAAATAGGCTACCAATGTTTTCATTTCGGTGTTCGATTTCTTGTTGTTCTGAGCGCAGGCGGAGACGGACAGACCCATCAGGACTGCGGCTGTCATGATCGTGATAATCTTTTTCATGGTTGTTCAGTGGTATTATAGATTATTTAACTTTTATTCCAAGGGTTCCCAGCCACGACTTCAACTCTTCCGAGGATTTCCCATTCAGCCTGTCGCCAGTCTTCCAGCGGATGTCCGGATAAGCCGACTTCAGTTCAGACGCGGCAGAGGAGATTCCGGTTGAACCCGAAGTGATGAAAGGGATGACCGTCTTCCCTTTGAAGGAATACGTGTCCAGGAAGGAGAATACCACTCTGGGCGCTTTCCCGTACCAGATGGGGAATCCCAGCAGAACGATGTCATATCCATCGGCCTCCTCCAGGGTCTTCTTGATGGCCGGGCGGACCGATGCAGGACCGTATTGCTCCTGATAAGCCCGGGTGCTCTCATCGTAATAAGTGCTGTTCTCCTTGCCATAAGGCGTTTCCGGCTCGATCAGATAAAGCGTTCCCTCCGTAAGGCCGGCAAGCGTCGTTGCAGCCGCCTTTGTCGTCCCGGTGAAAGAAAAGCATGCCACCAGGACCTTGCCATCCTGTACCTGGGACGCGGGCTCTTCCTGCCCGCTTTTCCCTTCATCTACAGGCTGTTCCTTGCCGCAGCCCGTGAGGACAGTCAGCAAGGAAAGCAGCACAACCGATAAATGCTTTGCATGTATCATTTTATTCCATCGTATGTTCCCAGTCGCCCCGGGTGTCGATGCCGGCGGCATCGGCCAGGGTCTCCAGGCGAGTGATTTCTTCAGGGGTAAGGACGGTATCCATCACCCGGGCGGCTTCCAGGACGTGACGCTCTTTGGTGGCGCCGATGATGGGCATTGTCCCCTTGGACAGGGCCCAGGCGATAGCGACCTGAGAGCAGGAAAGACCATACTTGGCACCGATTTCCGTCATGGCGTCGGTGAGGGCGGTCAGCTGGCCCAGGACGGGATTGTACTTCTGTCCACGGTCACTTCCCGCCGGAAGCGGATTCTGCACGTTGTACTTCCCGGAGAGGGCGCCTTGCTCCAGAACCATATAGGCCCAGAACCGGATGCCGTTCCGCTTGCAGTAATCCAGCACGCCGCCTTTCTCCGACGAGCGGTACAGCAGGCTGAAGTGATTCTGCACGGCACTTACCTGGAAGCCGGCCTCGCCCAGGATTTCATTCGCCCGGCGGATCTCCTTGATATTGTGGTTGGAAACGCCCACTTTGCGCACCTTGCCGCTTTGGAGCAGCGGAATCAGTCCCGGAGTCCAGCGCTCCACATCCATCGGATTGTGGATCCAGTACATGTCGATGTAGTCCAGCCCCATGCGCTCCAGGGAGGCATCAGCCATCTTCACCACATCGTTGTCGTACATTTCGGCCATCTGCGGGGTGAACTTGGTGGATATCAACACGTCTTCCCGTTTGTAAGCGGCCGCCAGATGTCCGAGGATCCGCTCCGATTCTCCCATCCCGTAGGCCGTGGCCGTGTCCCAGAGGTTCAGCCCGGCGCCCATGGCGGCGTCAAAGACAGGCTTCAGGTTGTTCTCATCGGTGTTGCTGCCGAAGACGGTGTCCCCACCAAACATGCCTGTTCCCCAGGCCCAAGTTCCAAGTGCGATTTTGGTCTCTTTCATAAGTGCGTGTTTTACTGCTGCAAAGTTCGGGAGTTTCTTCCGGAGAGGACTTAACCGCTTTACGGATTTATGTACCACTTTTACGGAAATTGCGCGAAGTTTCCTATCTTAGCGCTATGGAAAAGGTCCTTCAGGTCCAAAGTGTCAATGACTATGCCCGATACGTGGGCGCGCCTGTGCTGCATCCGCTGGTGAGCGTCGTGCACTACGACGAACTTCAGAAGTGCCGCCACTGCCTGTGCGAGTATGGCGTCTACGGACTTTTCCTGATGAAGGAAAGCCCTTATACCATCCAGTATGGCGGAGACATCCAAGAGGTGAAGGCCGGCTCGCTGATGTGCGTGGCACCCGGGCAGAAGGGTGGGGTTACGGACAACGGAGAAATCATCCACATCAAGGGGTGGGTGCTGCTTTTCCATCCGGACCTGCTGCCGGGGACGACGCTGGAACGGCTCATCAAGGATTACCATTTCTTCTCCTACTACAGCAATGAGTCGCTCATGCCGACGCAGGATGAATGGCTCCGCCTGGAGCGGTGCATCGCCGCTATCCGCAAGGAACTCATAGAGTTTCCGGACGACCCGCATCTCAAGCGTATCGTTCTGTCATACATTTCACTCCTGCTTGAACTCGCCGCCCGCTTCTATGAGCGGCAGTTCAAAGGATCCGGCGCCGCGCCCGGTGATTTCGGCAGAAAGATAGACAACGTTCTGGAACGATATTTTGCCGAGGGCCGGCAGTATCTGCAGGGCGTCCCTACCGTCCGCTATTGCGCCGGAGAGCTTTGCCTTTCGCCCAACTATTTCGGAGACCTGGTCCGTACTCGTACAGGAGAAAGCGCCACGAAGTATATCCGGCATTATCTGATGGAAAAGGCCAGACAAATGCTCCTGAAAGGAAAATCCGTCACGGAAGTATCCGATGGGCTGGGGTTCGACTATCCCCAGCATTTCTCCCGGATGTTCAAAAAGGAATTCGGAACAGCTCCGAGTAAATTGGGTGAATAAATGAAGGATTAGTTTATGGACAAGAACGGACTCTTCCTGCAAGCCATCGGCAAGTTCCTGCTCGGGGTTATCGTCATCGGCCTGCTGCTTTTCCTGCCGGCGGGGTCGCTTCAATATTGGCAAGGCTGGCTGCTGATGGGCATTCTGTTTGTGCCGATGTTCTGCGCCGGCCTGGTCATGATGACGAAGAATCCGGAATTGCTTCGCAAGCGGCTGAATGCCAAAGAAGAAGAAAAGGAGCAGCAGACCGTCGTGAAACTCAGCGGCCTCCTGTTTGTCGCCGCGTTTGTCGTGGCGGGCCTCAATCGGCGTTTTGGCTGGTGCGTGCTGCCTGACTGGGCTGTTTGGGCATCGGCAGGGCTTTTCCTGATCTGTTATCTGCTTTACGCCGAGGTTTTGCGGGAGAACACCTATCTGTCCCGGACCATCGAGGTCCAGGAGAATCAGAAGGTCATCGACACGGGGCTTTATGGCGTCGTCCGACATCCGATGTACATGGCCACGACCGTCCTGTTCCTCGCCATGCCGCTGGTGCTGGCCTCCCCCCTCTCTTTCCTCATCATGCTGCTTTACATTCCGCTGATCGCCAAACGTATCAAAAATGAGGAGAAGGTACTGGAAGAAGGGCTGGAGGGTTACAAGGAGTACAAGCGGAAGGTGAAGTACAGAGTGATACCTTTCATCTGGTAAACTCCATATTTCGGTCAAGCCGAGTCCCGCCTCTTTTTCGGTTTCAGAGTGGACAGTAATGAGCAAATATTATTCTGAGAATTCCTTCTCCAGTTCGGTCATGAACGATTCGAGATAATCGCGATTGATCATATCGCTTATTTCAGAGGGCGCCCAGTCCTCGCTATAGTCCTCGCTTTCTTCGTAAGCCTTTTTGAACTGATCATATCTGCTGTCTTCATCGGGATCCTTGACGACGGCTTCCCCGGTCCCTCCATTATAGGTGCAGAAATACGAAAACTGTTTTCCGCCATAGGCATAGACAGTGATGCCTTCGGCCTGGTTGATATGATCGAAGAAGGGGAAAGGCACCGCCCAGGGGGTTTCCATTTCAGCGCTCAGGACGATGGTGTCATCGCGCTCGCATTTCAGCTTCCAGCGCTCGAAATCCGAGTCCCACTTGCAGCCGTAGTGCTCGCAATTCCAGTCATACCACCCGACTACGCCATATTTCTTCTTCTGGTAGGATGCCGCCCGCCTGAATCCCCGTGAATACTTGACGTATTCCGGTATGAGCTCGGGATGCAGCATCCGGACGGCTCTGATTCTGTCAGCAAGTTCGAACCCAAAGGTGATTTCGTCCTCATCCGGATTCGAAAACAGAGGATCTTTTTCCTGCGGGACTTTTTGGAAATCGGACGGATGCGCCTCCATGAATTCCTCAATTTCAGCCACACGTTCATCCATCCACCGATGTTTGAAATGACGGACACATCCATGCACATACCAGTAATAAAGATCGTACATTTTATTCGTCGTGTCCCAGATGTCAAAAGTCTTGGGACGCGGCAGATAGGACCCCATTTGCAGCGGTTTCTCCAATCCGTTCAGCAGTTCAACGATTTCCCCGCCCGTCATGCGGAGGGTCACGCGCCTGTCCGACTTCCGGGCTCTCAGGCCGCGATTCAGAAATCTCGCGACGGCTTTCTTCGATCCCTTGATGAAAAGGGTGGTTTCAGCATAATCCGCCATAGTACGCTTATAATCCGGTCCCGCTAAAATAGACATTCAGGCGTTAAAATGCAAGACTGATCTCTCCTTTCAACAGCGGTGTTTACCTTTTTCAGATACCTGCATTTATAAGCGAAGAACAACTAAATCAAATGCAGTAATGAAAAAGATTTTTGCCTCCCTTGTCGTTCTGCTTGCGATCGCAAGCGTCGCCGTCGGTCTCCGGGCCGCAACAAACGATGAAACCTCCACCGACCTCTCCCAGGTGAAGGTGACCGCCTATCGGGGCGCCACTCCGCTCATCTCCATGTCGGGTACCGACTGCGCCTCCGTCTTTTACGTGCTCCCGCTCGAGGTGAAGACCCGCATCGCTGATGAATGGGACAAGTTTGCCCGGACCGCCCGTGAACAGGGCTCCTATTCCGGAGTGAAGTACTCCTTCAGGAAAGACCTTACTTTTGAGTGGAACGGCTACAAGATCGTGGCGACCAACGTAACGCCCGAACTGGTGAACCGGATTCTTTCGACGATCGAGTAAGATGAAACGATTCGTATTCGTGTTTTTTCTGTCCCTGCTTTCTCTGGGGGCGAAGGCTGCGGACTTCGCCTTCAGGGAGGGGGACATCGTATTTCGCTCCGGAAGGAATTATCCGGTCATGTATATCTCCGCTTCGACAATCACCCACTGCGGGATTATCGTCAACACCCCTTCCGGGCTGAAGGTCCTGGAAGCTTCCGGGAGAGTGAAACTCACCTCGGTCGAGGATTTCTTCGGCAAAAACATCGGAAAAGCGGAACGATTCACCAGACGTGTCACCAACAGGAAGCTGAAGATTGATTACAAACGGTATCTGAACAAAAGGTACGACAACGCATTCTCTCTGAACAACAATGCCTATTACTGCTCCGAGCTGGTGTACTTGATTTACAAAGATCAGTTCCATATCGACCTGTGCACTCCGAAACCCTTGCGGACTTATCATGTATTCGGCTTGAAATGGCTGCTGAAGAAAAGGAACATCGATCTGGACCAGCCCGTCGTAACACCTGCCGATCTGTATAAGAACTACTTGTAATCACCCTGCCATGAAACTCATCGCTTTGCTCTTATTCGTCATCTGCACCGCCTGCGGCAGAAGCTACAACGGGATGGATATTTCCCATCATAACACCGTGGACTGGGACGCCGTGAAAAACGACGGGAATCTGGAGTTCTGCTACATCAAGTCTACGGAAGGAAGCACGCTCACGGACAGCCGATACAGGGCCCATCTGAGAAAAGCGAAAGACGCCCGCCTGAAAGTCGGACTCTATCATTATTTCAGTTCACATAGTTCCGGCAAAACCCAGTTTGAGAACTTCAACAAATGCCTGCAGGCGCACCAATGGGACTTGATCCCGGTGGTTGACATTGAAACACCCGGAAACGACTTCTCAGACATCAGAAAACTCAAAACCATTCTGTCCGAGTTCCTTGACGCATTTCACGCGGAATATGACTACTTCCCTATCGTCTATTACGGAGACCTGAACGCATACAGGCTCCTCGGCACCGCCAGGAAATGCAAGTCCTGGTACAGAACTGTCCATTTTTCGCAGTTCTTACCTCCTGTATGTTTTCAACAAGTTTCCGTGGCGGAGAAATACGGTGACCAGGTCGATCTGAACTATTGTAAAAACCTCGACTACATTCTTGTCGGGCAATAACCGCTTACACCCTACAGAAGAAGGGAAAGGTCTTTCTCTTCGATGGCGTGAAGACCGTTCGAGGCGATGACCTCGGCGGCCTTTTCGGCATTGTCGGTACGGAAGATGAGGACACCCTTTCCGTTCAGCAGGAAGGAGTACAGGTAGGCGATGCTGATGCCTTCGCCCGCGAAGGTCTCGATGGCGTCGGCGGCCTTGCCGGGACGGTCGTCGAGTTCGATGGCGAACACCTCGCATAGCGATACGGCCACACCTGCCTCCTTGAGAACATTATAAGCCTTTTCAGGCTGGGAGCAGATGATGCGGAAGATTCCGTAGTCGAGGGTGTCGGCGATGGTGGAGGCGATCAGCTGGATGTTCTCCTGCTTGAGAAGCCGGAGCACCCGGACGAGAGCGCCGGACTTGTTCTCGATGAAGACGGAAAGTTGATGGACTGTCATGGTTGCGTGGAATCTTAATATTTCTTTCTGGTATCAACGACCCGCACGGCCTTGCCTTCGCTCTTGGGCAGGGTGTTCTTGGGCACGAGACGGACCTTGGGAGTGATCAGAATCTCGTCGCGGAGCTGGCGGGTAATCTCCCGGTTAAGCGCCTGGAGCTTGCTGTAGTCGTCGATGAAGAGGTCTTTCATTTCCACATCGACGGTCATGGCGTCGTTGCCGTCCACGGTCTCGAGCGTGATGAGGTAGTCGGAGGCGAGCTCCTGGAACTGCATCAGGATGGTCTCGATCTGGATCGGGAAGATGTTGACGCCCTTCAGGATGATCATATCGTCGCTGCGGCCCTTCATCCGGTCGAGACGGATGTGATGACGCCCGCAGGGGCATTCGCCCGGCAGGATGCGGGTGAGGTCGCGCGTACGGTAGCGGAGCAGAGGCATGGCTTCGCGCTTCAGCGTCGTGAGCACGAGCTCGCCGACCTCTCCGTCCGGAACGGGTTCCAACGTGTCCGGATCGACGATTTCGACAATGTAGTAGTCCTCCCAGATGTGCATGCCGTTCTGCTCGGGGCATTCGAAGGCGACACCGGGGCCGCACATCTCCGACATGCCGAAGGAGTTGTAGGCCTTGACACCGAGCATGTTTTCGATGCGCTTGCGCGTATCCTCGGAATGCGGTTCGGCGCCGATTACGAGGGTGCGGAGCTTGGTGTCCCTGCGGGGGTCAATTCCCTTCTCGCACATGACCTCATAAAGACGCGCGGCATAAGAAGGGATGGCGTGCACCACGGTGGTGCCGAAATCGGTGAAGAACTTGAGCTGGCGCAGGGTGTTGCCGGCGGCGGCGGGGACGGTCAGCATGCCGACCTTTTCGGCTCCGTACTGGAAACCGAGGCCGCCGGTGAACATGCCGTAGCCGGAAGTGTTCTGGAACACGTCCTCCGGACGGCAGCCCACCATCCAAAGGCAGCGGGCGACGGCGTTGGCCCATTCGTCCAGGTCCTTCTGCGTATGCAGGATGACCGTGGGGTTGCCGGTGGTGCCGCTGGAGGAGTGCAGGCGCACGCATCGGTCAAGCGGAACCGACGCCAATCCGAAAGGATAGGTGTCGCGAAGGTCCTGCTTGGTGGTGAAGGGAATCTTCCTGAGGTCATCGAGCGTACGGATATCCGAAGGCGCCAGCCCGGCTTTGCGGAAACGCTCCCGGTAGAACGGGGAATCCATGCAATGCCGCACCGTCGCCTGCAGCCGCTCAAGCTGGTAGGCCTCGATTTCCGCGCGGGAGAAGGACTCCTCCGGATTGAAGAACTTCTGGTAGGACATAATGGGGAGGGATAAGGGATGGAATCAGATGAAGGAAAGGATCATGTCGGCCAGTTCTTCCTCAGTGTGACCGTCGGAGGTCAGGGCCAGGTCGTAGTTGCGGACATCGTACCGGCTGACGCCGGCATAGCGCCGGATGTAATTCTCGCGGGCCTCGTCCACCCCCTGGATGACCGCGCGGGCGCTTTCCTCGGAGAGTTCCTGCTTTTTCATGACCCGCTCGATCCGGTTGGGCAGCGATGCGCTGATGAAGACATTCAGGATATTGGGATGGTCCCTGAGCACGAAGAAGCCGGAGCGGCCGGCGATGACGCAGGAGCCCATCTCGGCAAAGCCTTTCAGGATCTCCACCTCCGCCTCGAAAATGTCGTCCGTGGTGACATTGAGCCGGAATTCCTGCGTGTACCGGGGATTCAGGCCGAGGGCCTGGGCGGACGGCATCGGAGAGACCTTGTTGATGAAATCGGCCAGCCAGTTCTTCTTCTGCCCCTTCAGCCGCTCGATGGCGCTGGCGCTCAGGTCGAACTGCTTCATGAGCGAGGAGAGCAGCTGCTTGTCACAGTAACGGACGTTCAACTTCTCCGCGAGGATGCGGCCCACGGTATGGCCGCCGGAGCCGACTTCCCGGCTGATGGTGATGACAAAGGGTTCTTGGGTATTCATGGTTGTAAAAGCAATATAAGATTCTTGTCAGTCATGATGGGGATCCGGTCCTCCGGCGGCCCCGGTATCGTCGGGAGACGCATCCGAGGGGGCCCGGTGCCAGAGTCTCCACCACGCGGAACTGAGGACATCCGCAAAGGAGAGGGAGACCCGGAGCGGATAGCGGAAATACCGCAACTTCGGTTTATGGTGATAGAAAATGGTGAAATACTCCTGCTTCGTCAGCTTGAGACCCCATTCGCTGAGATGCTTGACGGAGCGCCAGGGGTGCCAGCCGCCGTAGTCGATCTTGCCCATGTCGTGCATGAGGGCGGTGATGGCGACGCTGTCGGAACGCAGGAACCAGCTGGTAACCTGCATGATCCGATACACTTCAAGGGAATGCTGCGCGAGGCCGCCGACTTCGGTATGATGGCCGCCGGCGCCCCGCGTATAAAAGTCCGTCGTATCCAGGTTGCTGATGACCGCCTCGATTCCGGGGCGGCCCGTCGCACGCAGGATTTCAATGATCCGTTCCCTGTTCTCCATGGCCCGGTCGCTGGCATCCTTCTTTCCCGAACGGCAGCCCGGCACCGTCAGGACGACGGCGGCAAGGGTCAACGCGAGGAAGAAGGGTTTCATATTCGGTCCGTTCTATCCTACAAAGATAATCATTTTTTGGAGAATGGCCGGACCGGGACCGACTTCATGGGAAGCGGCAAAAGGCGACGACCTATTTCTTGAAGAGCTTCTTGAGGGCGTTCCAGGCCCACAACAGGACCACGGCGCCGATCAGGGCACTGAGGATCTGGCCATACCACTGGGACCAGAAGGAACCGCCGGCACCGATCAGGCCGAGCAGCCAGCCGCCGACCAGACCGCCGAGCAGGCCGATGATGATGTTCCAGATGAGACCACCCTTGTCCTTGATCACGAAGAAGCCGGCAAGCCAGCCGGCGATGGCTCCGAAGAGCAGGGTAAGAAGGATATTCATAACTCTAATACTAAATGATTTAGCACAAAGATAGGAAACATTTTGCAGGAAACAAAGGGGCGCATTCCGCAGGAACGGACCGGGCCGTCAGCGGAGCGGGAAATCCCGGACCGGGACCTCTTTCAGCACCGGGGAAGCGGACATTCCCTGGGGATTGGTGCCGGGAAGCCCCTGGGGAACCGGCGTGCCGAGCCGGCCGAAAAGCCACTCCCAATACGGGGGCATCGAGCCGTCGGCAGCCCGGAAGTTCATCGGTTCATTGTCGAAAACCGGCCTGCCGGCGGCGTCCAGGAAACTTTCCCGCACCAGTTCCGAGCAGTACATCGCACCGTTGTCCGGAAGGAAATACAGGTCATAGGGCTGGCCGCAGAAGGTTTTCGCCTTCCCGACCGCCGCTTCGGGATCCACGCCTTCCGCCCGCTTGACGATGAACACCGGAAGCGAGCCGTCCTTGAGCGTGAAATCCGTCAGGAAGGTGTCGAGCGGATGACGGTCGACGCCGTGGCGGAGCGTCGCGTCGATGATCCAGACGCTGTCCGCCTTCACCTCGGCGATGGCCACATGGATGAGGTTCAGCCCGCCGGCGACGCCGGTCGATGCGGCGATGGCCGTGTCCATGGAGTCGGCCGGGGCCTCCACCGCATAGTCGAGCGGGATGCCCACGAAGATGAGGTCGCCGGTCCGGAGCCGGTCGCCGCCGGAACAGGCGGTCAGGAGGATGAGCACGAAGGCTGCGAGGAAAAGTCTTTTCATGTACGCAGTACGGGTTGTTGATTCTCTGCGAAGATACGACTATTTTGGGAAAAACCGGACCGCCTGCGGCCGGAATCGGCGCGGACATCAGAAGGTCCATCCCGCACCCAGGACGACGGAGCAGCGGGAAAGCCGGATGGAGGAGAGGCCCGCAGACAAGGAAAAATGCCCGGTCCGCCAAGTGAACCCGGCTTCAGCCAGAAGGCCTTTCTCCGAAAGGTCCGCAACCCTTGCCCACTGTCCCGCCGTATCCTCCCAGAGGACGGAATCGTCTCCATAGCCCCCGCCGGCATAAAGGCTCCATGCACCGGAGAGTCGCCAGACCGCACCGGCAGAAACGGCGGTCCGGCCGCCGGCGGCCTTTCCGCTGGTCCATATCTGCCCATAGGCGGTCGTCCCGTCGCCGGAACAGGCATACGAAGGCCGGCGGAACGGGATCCGGGCGCTTCCGGAAACATATCCGCCCATGCGCCCGCGGAGCACGGCCAGCCGGAAACCGAACGACGGACGAAGGCCGGCATCCACCAGCCCATAGAGGCTCCATTCCCATGGAAGGTCCTTCAAGACAGGGGATTGCAGTGGACGGGAACCCAGCGCCCGGAGCCGGGAAGTCGGGGCCGGCATGGCAACGACGGGTGCCATCGGAACCGGAGACGGAGGCACCAGCGCCAGGCGTTCGCGCACCGGCGCCTGCCCCTGCCCTGCCGCCGGACGGGGAGGCGCTTTGGGAACGTGCGTCATGGCTCCCGGAGCCGGAGGAGTGGGAGAAGGCCGGCGAAGGGCGTTCCGAATCAGGGCGACCTCCCGCTCGACATTCCGGAGAGGGGCCGTCGCCCGCTCCCCCCTGCCCAGTTCCGCGGCGAGCGAGGCCACTTGCGCATGCGGGGAGCCATCCCCCTGCGGGAGGGAAGAAAGGTACGCCTGCGCCCAGTCGCAATACGTCCGTGCCCGGGCGGCATCTCCTTTCCGGGCCGCCTGCATCGCATGGTCATACAGTTCCCGGACCTTGCGGCGGCGCGGCGCAAAAATCTCCGGGATCTGCCCGCGGCCGATATAGCGGATCACCGTTCCCGCCCCGTCGCTGACGGAACGGCTGCACTTCCGGATATCCGCCAGGTAGGTCCGCCAGAGCGCGAGCCGGAGGTCGTCCGGAAACGGAAGCGCATCCGTCGACGAGAGGACCCGGACCAGGCCGTCCAGGGCCTCTTCATCCGCCTTCATCCGGTCACTGCCATGTCCTTCCGCCCAGACCACGGACGGATCCTCCCGGATCCGCTGGAGGTTCTGGGCAAAGGCGCTGGCGCTCAACAGGAAGGCCAGCAAAATGAGCCATCCCTTCCTCATCGTCTGTACAGGGCGATAAACCGGGATTCGATCCGGGCGAGCCGCGCTTCCTGCTCCGGACCCATGCGGCCCGGGATGCCGTCGAGCAGCGAAACGAGGGCGGCCTTCTCCTCCAGGATCTTCTTGTCGACATGGCGCGGCTTTGCAGCCAGGCAGGATGCACACAGGGCTTCCAGCTGGTCGAGGACCTGGTCCCACTGCCCGGAATCCGCCTCTTTCAGCCCGGAGAGCAGGCGGATATAATCCCGCTCCAAGTCCTCCCTGTCCGCGCTTTCGGCGAAAATGCGGCCGTCCGCCGTGCAGAGATAGAAAAGGCCGGCACGGCCGAGGAGCGCCACATCGTCGTCCAGGAATTCGACCTGCTCCCACTCCAGGGGCAGGATGACATGGCCCAGCGTGTCCGCAAGGCCTTTCCGCCCTTCCGAAGAAACGATCATCCGCCCGTTGAAGCAATACACGGAATCCTCATACGCCGGACGCGCCGCAGCCTCCTGTGTCCGGACGGCGGCACCGTGGCACGATGCAAGCACGGCGGGGAGAAACACCCCCAGTTTTATCCAACTATGTCGAAACATCTTCTTATCTTTGCACGGTAAAACCTTTCATGTCCATGATTCCGTCATCCGGCTTTTTCGTAGCGCCGCAGCTCCCGTCCGAAACCCATGATTCCGGACTCGACTGCCTCTGTGAACCGGCCGACGGATCCTGCATCCTGCTGAAAGGGAGCCGGGAGGACCGGCTCGTGGTGTACAAGGCGCTCAAAGCCGCCTACCGCGACGACCCCGTCTGCCGGCGGATCCTGCGCCGGGAGTACGAGATCGGCCGTTTCCTCAAGCATCCCGGCATCTGCGAAATCCTGGACTGGGTGCACCTCCCCACCTACGGGGACGCCATCGAGATGGAGTACATCGAAGGGTCCACGCTCGATGCATGGCTCGGCGCGCACAGGAACGAAACGGCGAAGCAGCGGAAGATCCTCACCGACCTCTGCGACGCCCTGGAGTATCTCCACCGCAAACAGGTGGTCCACAAAGACCTGAAACCCACGAACATCCTGATAACGAAAGACGGAAACTATCCCAAAATCATCGACTTCGGCCTTTCTGACACCGATTCCATCCTGACGGGGAAAGACCCCGGCGGGACGGTGGCCTACGCCGCACCGGAGGTGCTGGAAGGCGGCGCCGCCGACGTGCGGAGCGACATCTATTCGCTCGGCTGCATCCTGCTGGAGATGGCGCCCGCCTTTTCCCGGATCGCCCGCAAGTGCACCTCCCGGGATGCCGCAAAGCGATATCCTTCGGCCGCCGCGGTCCGCTCCGACATCGAAAGGATGGGACGGACGCGATTCCTCTCCGTCGCCCTGCCGCTGGCCGCCCTGGCCGCAGCAGGGGCCGTCTGCTTCTTCTCCCTGAGGGAAGACCCTGTGGAACAACTCTTTATGGATGCTGTCGAACAAGTCAGGGAAGCCGCTACAAAGTTTTGACAACGAGGATGCCGCCGTCACGCCCGGCGATGAAAGAGGCGGTCTTCTCCCCTTTCCGGTCGATTTCCGGGATGATCAGCGGAAATCCCTTGACGATGGAGGAGAGCTCGAATTCGTCTCCGGGCTCCAGTTTGGAATGCACCGATTCCATCACCCGGAACCTTCTGTCGCCCAGATACTTGAGCGTAACGATCCGGTCCGGCCGCCAGCCCAGCTGGAGGGTATCCCCTTCCTGGAGCGAAGCGGCATCGATCCGTGCGGAATGGAAATACAGCGATGAAACCAGCACGGAACTGCGCAGGTCTTCCACGAAAGCACCATAATCCCGGAACCCCACGTAACGCGACAGGGCGTCGAGCGTCGCTTTGCGCGGCTGCACCTGCATGCCGACATAACCCCAGAGGCGCTTCAGCGTCGAGGGGGATACCTGGTCTTCCATGGCTTCCGACAGGCGGACAAAGTCGGCCGTAGAGGCGACCCTGCCGGCATATTTCCGTTCCACCGCCTGTTTGAGGAACGCGAGTTCAAGTTCTTCTTTCATGCAACTACTTGTATTGGATCCGGGTATGCCCTTCAATATCACAGGATTCCAGGACAATGCCCTCCGGAAGCCAGACCGTCTCCAGCGCAGGGTTGCCGGCAGACTCGAGATGCCGGAACAGCCGGTTGTTGGACAGGTCCAGTTCCTTCAGGGCCGTGCCGCTGAAACGGAATGTATACAGATCGGGATTCGCCGAGAAATCAATCGTTTCCAGCGGGGTGTCATACAGCTGGCAGATGTACAGCATGGGACAGCGGGAGAAGTCCAGGGAACGGAGGCCGGTGGTTCCATTGAGATAGATGGACAGGAGGGAGGGATTGTCCAGGCGGATCTCCTTCAGGAAAGGGTCCCGCTCAATATTCAGGTTTTCCAGTTTCCTATTGGCCGTAAAATCGAGACAGCGCAGACCGTTGGCTGCCATATACAGCCGCTCCAGGTTGACCAACTGTTCCAGGCCAGCCTGGCTTTCCAGCCGGATGTCCGTCAGTTGGATTTCCTTGACCGCCAGCAGTTCCTCCGGGGACATCCTGCCGTCCCGGTCCGCGTCGTAACCGGCGAGCAGGCAGGCCAGGATGGCCGGATCGAAGGTCCGCGCCGGGGTGGTGAAGGAGTACGGTCCCGCCGTGATCTCGTCTTTCCCGTTGCTGAAGATGATGTAATAGGAATACTGATGCTCCGGCTCCAGGGAATGGCATCCCGCCTGGAACGCATCCCCGTTTTGGGTCGCGGGAAGAAGGATACGCCCGCCCTCCTCCGGGGCGATTTCAAACCGCGCGGACGTGATGTTCCCGACGTGGCTGAAAACGGCCGTCAGTTCCACGGAATCCGGCCCGGCCGATTCGCTGACCGACCGGACCTCCGGCCGGAGCAGTTCTTCCGGCGGAACGGGCGAACACGCGGACAGGCATGCCAGGAGAAGGCATGCCAGCATCCGTTTCCCTTGCGCTTTTTGAAGTTTCATCGAGCGCAAAAATAAGCAAAAATTGCGTTATTGCGGAAGATATTCCAATACAATGTCCTCCGAATCCAGGCTCCCCGGACGGATTTCCTGGACGCTGACTTCGCCCGTCGCGTAATGGTGGAACGTGATATAGAATCTTTGCCCTTCATCCCCCGGAATCCAACGGCTGTCCCCATCCAGGCCCTTGGCCGCCTTGATCGCTTCTTCCCGGATGAGGACCGCCCGTTCGTCGTCGGATTCATGGGAACCGCTTTGAGCCGTCAGCACCTTCCCTTTGGAAGAAACTGCCACAAAGATGGTTGTATTGCCATCCGTAGCGGAAACGAAGGACTTCCACAGGGAAATCCGGGGAAGTTTGGGAAGGACTTCCGCCAGGATAACCTCTCCCAGATTTCCGTCGAATCGTACAGGCTGTTTCTCCCGCATCAACTCCTCATCTTCCTTCCGCCTCTGCTCCATGATCCTCAGTTCCTCCTGTTCCCTGACGGCCTTCTGCGCCATCGACTTCCGTACATCGTACGCGGGATAACCCCATGACCTTCCCACGGTTTCGAAGGGCAACTTGTCTTCGCTCAGGAAAGGGCCGAAAACAGAATGGAATCCGAGATTGTACAAATAGCTGCCGATGTAAAACACGTTGTCATAGTTTTTCAAGGCAAGCGGCCCGAAAATGTCGGGGCGGCCCAGCGTGCCATCATCATCTTTCAAGGGCGTATTCTCCCCGGTCGAGTCGTCGTACATGAAGGATTTGACATAGGCCCCGTTCGAAAATACATAGGTATAGGAATAGGGGCGTTTATCCTTGGGCGTCAGCGTCCAAGTCCCGTCTGCAAAACCATCGTCATCGAACTGACCGCTCAATACCCAGACAAAACCATCACATTTGAATGGACCCCTGAACTGGTCCTCCCGAAAAGAACAGACGACACGGTTCGATGGCTCGCGACGGTATTGTATGACCATTTCACCATCCAGCTGATCGTGGAGATAATGGATCGAATAGGTTTCCGTACCATAATTCACGGTCCATTCCCCCTCCTTTCTCCCGTCCACGAACTGTCCCTTGACCATGAGCGCATGGGCGACGCTGAGGGAATTTTTGGACTTCTCCTGGTCATTGATGAAATAATAACTCCCGTTTTTCACCCGCTTCCCCTCGCGGTCGACATAATACTCATAGGAGCCCTCGCCGGAACAGGAGAGATTCTCGTTATCAATCTCCATGATTTTTTCTGTCATTTTCATCATCCCGGAATACTTCATGTTGTTTTGGGCGAAAGAGGATACGGAGAAGCAGAACAACAGGACCGGTACAAATCGTTTCATCGTCATCATGTTATTGGTTTTTATTCAGGACTTGTGAAATAAGAACCTGCACCACCGGTGTCTGCTGCTTCGCAGCCCTGTCCGGGTAAATGCCACCGGTGGTGCAGGTTCTTATTTCCGGTTCACTTACAACATTCGCTGCGAAGCGGGGTAAAGATACGCACAGGGCACAAAACGGAAAGGTCCATTCAAGGTC
>JAEEGJ010017139.1_pt1 | contig 16463 bp, 20 predicted proteins | sample 8958761 | NCBI WGS metagenome assembly JAEEGJ01 (sample SAMN16246546, study PRJNA631951) | gut metagenome | biome: gut microbiome; feature: rumen; material: RS-attached | host: Bos | place: Iran: Karaj | collected 2018-10
TTACAAAAAGATAATATTTAAATTTTAAAATGCAAAAAGGCATAAAAATAAGGCGTTCTATAATTAGAACGCCTTTATTAGTTATCTGATCATTTCTGCTCTGAAAGCATTGTACCCATTTCATTAACATAGGTGATTGCTTCAGAGTATTTGGCTTTGGCATTAAGTGCCAATGTTTCATCATATTCCTCTTTAGCGAAGAAATCATGATATAAACTGTTGGCTTCGGCCATTGCTTCGGCAGCTGCATCTGCGGATTCATCCACATTTGAGAATTCCTTAGGAGCAGTAACTTCTGCAAATTCCTGGAATGCAGCATTGATTGTATCTAATTCTGCAAGCATTTCAGTCTCAGCTTTGTCTTTATCTGTCATATCAATTGCATTGATATTCTGTGATGATGTAAATACTGTATCGTAAAATGTTTCAACCTTGGTTTTATATTCAGCTAATTCCTTGTCTTTCTTGCCACATCCGGCTAATGATAAGACCATAAGAAATAATGCAGCGAAAAATAATGACTTTTTCATATTATTCACTCCTTTCAACTCATAAAATGTACCATATATAGCAAAAAAAATCAATATATAGTATATATATGGTCAAAATATTTGATATAAACCATATAAATGTGATAAAATATGTGGTAATAAGCGTAAAAACGGAGAATAAACTGATGACTGGCGCAGAGCTTTTGGTTAAAGCTTTAGAAAAAGAAAATACAGAATATGTTTTTGGTTATCCGGGTGTTTCAATATGCCCTTTTTATGATGCTCTTACAAACTCAGAAATAAAGGGAGTATTAATGAGACATGAAGCCAACTGTGCTCATGCTGCCAACGGCTATGCAAGAAGTTATGGCAAAGTTGGTGTATGTGCGGTTTCTTCAGGCCCTGGCGCAACCAATCTTATTACAGGAATAGCGACTGCATTTGCAGACAGCATTCCTTTAGTTTGTATTACGGGCCAGGTTAAGAGTGAGCATATAGGAACAGACATGTTCCAGGAAGCTGATATTACAGGGGCTTCAGAGTCTTTTGTTAAATACAGTTATCTTGTTAAGAATGCATCTGACATTCCAAGGGTTATTAAAGAAGCTTTTTATATAGCATCAACTGGCCGTAAAGGTCCTGTACTTGTGGATATTCCTGTGGATGTGCTTTTAAATGAAGGCGGGGATTTTACCTATCCTGAAACAGTTAATTTAAGAACATATAAACCGACAGTTAAAGGTCATGCTGTTCAGATTAAGAAGGTTATTACTCAGCTTAAGAAGGCGAGCCGCCCGATTATCTGTGCAGGTGGCGGCGTAATCTCTGCTGATGCAATTGATGAACTTCGTACCTTTGCACATAAATATAATATTCCTGTAGTTACAACCATGATGGGTCTTGGAATTATGAATTCCGATGATGAACTTTATATGGGAATGGTTGGAAATAATGGTAAGAAATATGCCAACAAAGCCATGAATGAGTCAGATGTACTTATTATGGTTGGCGCAAGAGTGGCAGACAGGGCTGTTAAGCAGCCGGATTTAATAACAAATAACAAGAAACTTATTCATATTGATGTAGATCCTGCCGAAATTGGCAAAAATGCCGGCCCTTCAATTCCTATTGTAGGGGATGCAAAGAATATCCTTGAAGATCTGAATGCATTTGAGGATGAGATGGATTTTACTCCATGGCTTATGAGTCTTCTTAAGTATAAACAGACGAGGGAAGAAAAGTTGGAAAGTACATCCAAGTATGTAAATCCTAATGAACTTGTAAGAGATTTATCAGGTAAACTGGACAGTTCATATGTTTATGTTTCGGATATAGGACAAAATCAGATTTATTCATGCCAGAATTTTATAATTAAGGATAATAAGTTCTTAACTTCCGGCGGAATGGGCTGTATGGGATATTCCCTTCCTGCAGCAATCGGCGCCTCCATGCATGATAAAAATGTAATTGTTGTTATGGGCGACGGGGCTTTTCAAATGAATATGAATGAACTTTCATCATTGAAAGCACTTGATGGAAAGATAAAGATTATTGTTATGAATAATCACAGTCTTGGCATGATTAAGGAATATCAGCATATTTCATATCAGAATAATTATACTATGGAAGAACTTGGTATTTATCCTAAACTTAAACATATAGCCAAAGCATATGACATTAAATATATGCTTATGGAGAATATGGATAAAGAAGAAGAGATGATAAATGAATTTCTAATGGCGGATGAGAGCGTTATCATGGAAGTAATGGTGGATCCGGATGCTTTTACTGCATCTTAAGAGGAAGAAGACATGAAGAAGATTTTTTCTGTATTAGTTGAAAACCGCTCCGGTGTATTATCAAAGGTTTCCGGATTATTCGCAAGACGCTCCTATAATATCGATACACTTACGGTGGGTGAGACTAATGATAAAACCATATCCCATATGACAATCTGCTCAAGCGGCAGCAAGTGGGAGATGGAACAGATTGAGAAACAGCTTAATAAGAAACTTGATGTTATAAAGGTTAGAACTTTTGAAGAGCAGAATGCGATTTTAAAAGAGATAATTCTTGTAAAGATTAAGTATACAGCGGCAAATCGTGGAGAAATTCTTGAGATTTGCCAGCTTACCAAAGCAGAGATTGTGGATTCAAATAAAGATTATATGATTATTTATCTTTGTGCTGAACCTGATAAAACCACAGGCCTTTTGGATATGCTTGGTAAGTTTAATATTACTGAATGTTGCAGAACAGGTACTCTTGCAATGAGCAAATGCTCTTTGGGTGAATAGTCTTTATGAAGAAATGGGATTATGTATTAATAGGTTCTTTAACATTAATATCTGTTATATGGATTATTATAATTCTTGGCAGTCAGTCATCCGGAGAAAAGGTAGTTGTTAAAGTTAATGAAAAGATAATTTACACAGCACTTTTAAGTGAGGACTCTGAATATCTGATAAAAACAGGTAATGACTATAATAATCTTGTGATAAAAGACGGCGAAGCCTATATAGATGATGCCAACTGTAAAGGTCTTGACTGTGTAAGAATGGGACATATATCAAATGGCGGCGAAAGCATAATATGTATTCCTCATTCTGTGATTGTAACCATTGAATCTGATAAAGATAATAATATTGATTTTGTTTCGGAATAATGTATAAGAAAACTGCGTTTCTCGGGCTTTTTGCCTGCCTTGCTTTAATATTTTCATATGTGGAAGCCATAGTTCCACTGCCAATCCCGGTACCCGGGGTTAAATTAGGACTTGCCAATGTATTAATAGTTATTTGTCTTTATACATATGGCGTTAAGGAAGCGGTGGCTATTAATTTTGTAAGAATAATACTGCTGGCGGTGCTTTTTGCCAATCCTTACAGTTTTATTTATTCATTGGCTGGCGCAGTGATAAGCATGGCTTTAATGTATCCTTTATATAAGAGTAAAGGCTTTAGCATTATAGGCGTATCTGTTGCGGGAGCAGTTGGACACAATACTGCGCAGATACTTACTGCCATGGCAGTGACAAGAATTGTCAAACTTATTGATTATCTGCCTGTGCTTATAATAAGCGGTATTATTACAGGTTTAATCATAGGAATCATTGGCAAAATAATCCTGCCGCAGCTTAAGAAAATAGATTTGGAAAGAGTTAAGAGTTAATGATAGGTTATCTTGAAGGTAAAGTTATATATACGGACAGCGAGAATGTGTGTCTCCTTTGTTCGGGAGTTGGATATAATGTCAGAGTATCAAAAAACGTTATGGCCAAAGTACTTCCGGATGACGATATGGCATTATATATCTATACCAATTACGGTAAGGACGGAGAGGTAACATTATTCGGTTTTGAACTTAAGGAAGAACTGGATTTATGCAAGATTTTATTAAATGCTTCCGGTGTCGGACCTAAGAGTGTGCTGTCATTTTATGATAATTATTCATATTCGGAAGTTATTGACGCAATTCTTGCTGAAGATATTGTATTTTTGTCAAAGCCTTCAGGAATTTCAGAAAGAATCGCTACCAAAATCGTCGCCGACTGTAAAAAGAAACTTGAGAAAAGTGGTATATCTTCCGGCGCTGCTGTACTTAAGAGCGATATAGACAATGAGAATGTTGTTAATGTAATAGATGCTCTTGTTTCTCTTGGATATTCCAAGGCCAATGCAATTAAGGCAGTTAAGAGTATTGACGGGGCAGATGGCTTGAATGAAAGTGATTTACTCAGTAAGGCGCTTAGAATCATTATTACTTTATAGGGGTTAGATAATGGCCAAAAGAATTATAGAAACTGAAATACAAAAAGAAGAGCAGAGTAAAGAAGTCTCCTTAAGACCTGTTACCCTGAATAATTATATTGGTCAGGATAATATTAAAAAGGCAGTTCGCATCTCAATTGATGCCGCTAAATCAAGAGGAGAAGCCCTGGATCATATTTTATTATATGGCCCTCCGGGACTTGGTAAGACAACACTTGCTACAATTCTTGCCAATGAAATGGGATCCAAGATCAAAATCACCAGCGGGCCTGCCATTGAAAAACCCGGCGAAATCGCCGCAATTCTTAACGGGCTTAATGAAGGCGATATTTTATTTATTGATGAGATTCACAGGCTTAACAGACAGGTTGAAGAAGTATTATATCCTGCGATGGAGGATTTTGTAATAGATATTATTCTTGGTAAGGATCAGAGCAGTACGGCAAGGTCTGTAAGGCTTTCCCTTCCTAAGTTCACCTTAGTTGGTGCAACTACAAGGGCAGGACTGCTTTCGGCGCCGCTTCGTGACAGATTCGGTGAGATTCACAGGCTTGAGTTCTATACACCTGAAGAATTAACAACAATAATTCTTAATTCATCCAAAACCATGGATATAATGGTTGATTATGACAGCGCCATGGCAATGGCCTTAAGAAGCAGGGGAACACCGAGACTTGCCAACAGAATTCTTAAAAGAGTAAGGGATTATTCCCTTGTCTGTCATGAAGGTGTATTAAATGCTGATATAACAAATGAAGCTCTTGATTTAATTGGAATCGACAGAAATGGTCTTGATGAAACCGACAGAAAACTGCTTCTTACCATTATTGAGAAATTCGGCGGTGGTCCGGTTGGACTTGATACAATATCTGCTGCAATAGGTGAGGATTCGGGAACTGTTGAAGATGTTTATGAACCATATTTAATCAAGAACGGATTCATTAACAGAACACCTAAGGGAAGAGTGGCAACAGCGCTCTGTTATGACCACTTTGGTCTTGAAAAACCATAATTCATATTTTATACTTTAATTGATTAATTAACCGTTGTGTTAAGGAGGAAATATCATGTCTGCTAAAACATATGCTGAAGTTGTAGTAGGTGGAAAAGTTTATACCATTAGTGGTTACGAAAGTGAAGAATATCTTCAGAAGCTTGCATCTTATATTAACAGCAAATATTCTGAATATTCCAAGGAAGATACTTTCAAGAAACTTAATATAGATTATCAGAGTCTGCTTTTGCAGCTTAATATGGCAGATGATTATTATAAAGCCAAGAATCAGGTGGCATTGCTTGAAGAGCAGCTTAATCAGAAGGATGATGAGATTTATACAATCAAAAGAGATTTGATTGCATCTCAGGTTAAACTTGATAACTCAGACAAGAATCTTCTTACACTTCAGGAAACTGCCAAGGAATACGAGAAGAAGATAGCAGTTTTGGAAACTGAATTAAAAGCAAATAAAAAGAATTTATAATTATGAATAAAGCAGAGATTTTATCTCCGGCAGGAAACAAAGACTGTTTGATTGCAGCTGTAAATGCCGGAGCAGATGCAATATATTTAGCCGGTAATATGTTCGGAGCAAGAGCCTATGCCGGCAATTTCGATAATGATGAACTAATCTGGGCCATTAAGTTTGCCCATCTTCATGGCCGTAAGATATATCTTACGGTTAATACTCTGTGCAAGAATCCACAATTCAAATTAATATATGATTATCTTTATCCTCTTTATGAAGCAGGACTGGATGCTGTTATTGTGCAGGATATGGGCGTTGTTTCTTTTATTAAGAAATGTTTCCCTTCCCTTGAAATACATTTAAGTACCCAGGCTACCATTACATCAAAAGAGGCTGTTAAAACTTTGGCTGATTATGGTATAAAACGCCTTGTTTTGGCAAGAGAACTTACTTTGGATGAAATAAAGGACATTTACAGTTTAGGCGTAGATATTGAAATCTTTATTCATGGAGCAATGTGCTATTCATACTCAGGCCAGTGCCTGTTTAGTTCATTTTTAGGCGACAGAAGTGCCAACAGAGGCAGATGCGCCCAGCCCTGCAGACAGATGTATAAGCTGGAAGGCAAGGGAAAGGGTGAATATATTTTGTCCCTTAAAGACATGTGCCTTGCTGAAAATATGAATGAAATCATGGCTTTGGGACCTATGTCTCTTAAAATCGAAGGCAGAATGAAAGATGCTTCATATGTTGGCCTTGTTACCGGAATCTACAGAAGATTAGTGGATTCCTATTATGAGAAAGGTGATATATGCCTTTCTTCAAAAGATATAGAAATATTAGATAATACCTATGTTAGAAAAGACAGAAGTAATGGATATATTCACAGATTTAAGTCTCCTGATATGATAACCATGGACAAGGCAACATATAATCATGAAGAGAAAAATCTGGATGATTATACTAATATGCCAAAAGTTAAAGCAGATTTAAAGGCTCATATTGTAGAAGGCGAGTCTTCGTTTGTGGTTTTAACCACTAAATATAATGGTGAGGAGATATCTGCCAGGGTAGAAGGGGGAGAGGCACAAAAAGCCAATAATTATCCTTTAAATAAGGACGATGTAATAAAGAGACTTTCCAAGTCCGGCGATGCCCTTATTCAGCCGGTTGTTTCTGAAGTAGAATTATCAGAAAATGCATATATGAATATTAAGGATATTAATGAATTAAGGCGTCAGGCAATAGAGAAATTAACGGATACAATTGCAGATAAAGCAAATAATAACATTAAAGAAAGTATCAACCTTTATAATGACAAGGATTTTGATTATAAAAATACATCAAATACTGATGTAATGGTGATCTATGTTAATGATAAAGATCAGCTTAATGTGACTTTAAATTATAACTTTTATAATGGTATAAGTATTCCGTCATATATTTTGAAAGATAAGAATGCATTAAATATAATAAAAGACATTAAGGATCATAATCTGGATTTATTTGTTTATCTGCCTTATGTTGTAAGGCAGCCTCAGGTTGGCAATCTTTGTAAATTAATCGAAAAATATAAAGAATATATTGATGGCATATATGTTAATCAGCTGGATTCATATTATATGATGAAAAACAGATTCCCTGAAATCGGCATTAAAGGGGACATTAATCTTTATATTTATAATAATGAGGCTGAAAGATTCTTTGATGGTCTGTCCACATATACAGCGCCGGTTGAACTTACCGGGCAGGAATTAAATCATCTTAATCTGTCCAGGGCAGAAATGATTATATATGGCAAAATTCCTTTTATGCACAGTGCAAACTGTGTCAAGAACACAAAAGGGCAGTGTATGAAGGGAAAAGGCGATATAAATTATACTTATTTAACTGACCGCCAGAATAGGTCCGAGGCAGTAATTCTTCACTGTAGTGAGGATATATGTTATAATACTATAGTTAATGGTGTGCCGATTTGTCTTTTTGACAGATATAAGGATATTATTAACCTTCATCCGCAATCTTTAAGCATAAGATTTACAGATGAAGACATTAAGGATGTTTGTCATATACTTGATGAGGCTTTAAAGTTAAAGGAAGAATTCGGGGATAAAGTGACCTTTGAACATACAAAGGGACACTTTAATAACGGTATATTATAAATGGGTAGTTTTATATCAGAGACATCCAATTATCTTTTTGTAATAACAATATTGTTATTCTTATTGTCGGATGTGCTTGTTTTTAATAACAGTTTTAATAAATCTGTAAAAGATATTATTAACCTATCTCAGGTTATCTTGGGCATTTTTTTGCATGCCATTGGTTATATAACCCTTCTTATCAGAAGTGATGATATAAGATATTTCTTTTTCTTTGCATTCCAGGAAATAATTATCCTGGCTGTCATAATGATATATCATACTTTATATCCCAAAATTAACAAAACATTATTATATAATATGTTTTTCTTCCTGTTTGTAGGCTCGATTATGCTTTCAAGACTTAAGTTTGATCTGGCCTTAAAGCAGTTTATCTACGAACTGGTAATTCTGGTATTTTCATTTTTTGTTCCATATCTTATCAAGCGTATTCCGAGCCTGGATAAATGGTATTTCATCTATGCCGGTGTTGGTGTTTCGCTTTTATTAATAGTTATTCTTGCAGGAAGGGTTGTTAACGGTTCAATGCTTGCTTTCAGAATTGGCGATATGTCATTCCAGAGTGCGGAATTCGTTAAAATTTCTCTGGTTTTATTCCTTGCATCCTATCTTGCCAATTACAAAAAGGCACAGAATTATATATTTGCAATCGTAATAGCATTAATTCATATAGCTATACTTGTTGTCTCAAGAGACCTTGGTAGTGCGGGCATATATTTTATGTCCATGATATTCCTTATTTTCGTATCAAGTGAAAATATTCTGACCATTTTGACCGGAGCGATTGCAGGACTTGGAAGTTTTACACTTGCCTATATTATGTTTGATCACGTTAAGGTCAGAGTTGCTACCTGGTTAAATCCCTGGGAAGATATCAGAGGTTCCGGATATCAGCTTACACAGAGTCTGTTCGCCATAGGTACTGGCGGATGGTTTGGACTTGGACTGTTAAAAGGTATGCCTTATTCAATACCTTATGTTTCTGAAGACTTTATTTTCTCGGCAATTGGTGAAGAGATGGGCGTATTTTTCTCATGCTCGTTAATATTCCTTTATCTTGCTGTAATACTTTATATGTTTAAACTTGCCAAATCCATGAAGAATGATTTTTACAAATATACTATTTATGGATTCGGAGTAAGCCTTGCAACCCAGGTAGTGCTTACGGTTGGTGGTGGAAGCAGATTTATTCCGCTTACCGGCGTTACGCTTCCTTTAATCAGCATGGGCGGAAGTTCCCTTTGGACAACAATTCTAATGTTCTCCATTATTCAGGGAATGGTACTTGCCAATGAGGCTGAAGAACCTGTAGAAGAAGAGGAGGAAGAAGATGAAATATAATTTAAAAGATGATTTAAAGCATCTTTACAGACATCTTAAGAATCCTGTGAATATTACGGGACTTCTGTTTGCTGCAGTATTTACTGCGATGGCTTTAAATATTGTTTTATACTTAATGAATCACAGTTATGAGGATATAAATAACTCAAGTAATAACAGGGCAGTGATGCTTGCAAAAGAAAATATAAGGGGCGATATTGTTTCAAATGACGGAACTGTTCTTGCCACAACAAGAATTGTGGATGGTGAGGAAGTCAGATATTATCCTTATGCCAATCTTTTTGCCCATGTGGTTGGATATTCAACATATGGAACCACCGGTGTTGAACAGATTGCCAATATGAGACTTGTTACATCAAACGACACACTGCTTAATAAAATCGAAAATGATCTTTATGGCTCAAAAGATAAGGGCGATACCGTTGTGACAACACTGGATGTAAATCTTCAGGAAGTGGCAAGCAAGGCCCTTGGCGTATATAAAGGGGCCATTGTTGTTACAAATGTTAAAACCGGCGAAATACTTGTAATGGTATCAAAGTCTGATTATGATCCGAATACCATTGCAGATGACTGGGATGATGTTATTAATGATACCAAGAGTTCCTGCCTTGTTAACAGGGCAACTCAGGGTATGTATCCTCCTGGTTCCACTTTCAAAATATTCGACCTGATTGAATATATTAAGGAGCATCCCACAGATTATGACAAATATACCTATACCTGCGGCGGTTCGCTTAAATATGATAACGGCAAGAAAATCAGCTGTTATCATGGTATGAGTCATGGAAGTCTTTCTTTGGAGAAGGCTTTTGCCAAATCCTGTAACTGTGCTTTTGCCAATCTGGCACTTAGTTTTGACAGGGGTATGTATGCATCTACACTTAATACAATGATGTTTAATGAAAAACTTCCTTTGGAACTTGAATATAAAAAGAGTTTTGTGGAAATTGAGGATGGCTGTTCAGACAGTACACTTGTACAAAGTTCAATCGGACAGGGTACAGTTCTTATGAGTCCAATGCATCTTAATATGGTTACTCAGGGAATCGCCAATGACGGTATGGTTATGACACCGATGATAATAAAGAGAATTGAATCTTCCGGCGGTGACAGTGTTAAAATCTATAATCCTTCTGAATACAGACGAATTCTGACAAAAGAAGAGGCTGATATAGTTGCTGAATATATGAGATCGGTTGTTACAACAGGTACCGGTGATGTTCTTAAAGGCTCAACCTATGAAGCCTGTGGTAAAACAGGTTCTGCAGAATATGGAACCGTTAAGGGTGACAGTCATGCGCTCTTTACCGGTTTTGCACCTATGAATGACCCTGAAATCGCAGTAACTGTGGTGATTGAGGGGGCAGGATCAGGTGGTGATTATGCTGTTCCTATAGCCAAAAGAATATTCGACGCATATTTTGGTGAAAGTTATAACTGATTGTGTTATAAAAATCCTTATTTTTGCTAATCTTTCGCTTTATTTTTTAATAAATATATTGTATATTATTATAAGAGTATAATGCATATGGAGGGGTAATTATATGATTAATCGTTTATTCGGTAATTATCTGGTTAAAGCCGGTAAATTATCCAGCACTCAGCTTGAGACTGCTTTCGAGGAGCAGAAGAAAGCCAGAGTTAAACTTGGTTTAATCGCTGTTTCGGAGAAATTAATGACACCTGAACAGGCTAAAAAGGTTAACCGCAAGCAGGCAATGCTTGATAAGAGATTTGGTGATATCGCAGTTGATATGGGATATCTTACAGAAGAACAGGTTACAAGACTTCTTGGTCTTCAGGGTAATCCTTATCTTACATTCGCTCAGGCAATTTCAGATCTTGGTTTCATGAGCATTTCCGATATTGAAAAAGCACTTGGTGATTACCAGAAAGAAAATGGTTTCACACTTACAGATATGGAAGCTCTTAAGAGTGGTGACAGTGACAGAATCGTGCCTCTGTTTATGACTCCTGATGCTGACGATCTTATGATTGAGCATATTTCAATAGCTGTCAGGACAATGATAAGACTTGTTGATTCTGATATCTATATTGGCAATGCAACTAATCTTTCAACTGTTAAGGCTTTTGGTTATGCACTTCAGACACTTGATGGGGATACCAAGGCTTCCTTGGGATTCACAGGTATTGAGGATTCACTTTTGGAGATTGCCAATCCTTTCGCAGGTGAGGAATTCACAACAGTTGACGCAGATGCCCTTGATTCAGTTGCTGAATTTATTAACTGTGTAAATGGTATGTTTGCTACAAAGGTTGCTTCAAGAGTAAATATTGACATGCTTCCACCGCAGTATAAGGCTGAAGATGTAATATTTAATGCTAATAATATATGTGTTTTACCAATATATATCAAAGGTAAGAAGGTTAATTTACTTGCTACTTTTGGTGAAGCTTTAGAGGTTTAGGAGGAAAACAACCAATGGCTAAGATTTTAATTGTAGATGATTCAAGAACATCTCGTAAGATTTTAAGAAATATTCTGGAAGAAGCTGGAAACGAAGTTGTAGCCGAAGGTGTTGATGGTGCAGATGGCGTAGAAAAGTTCAAAGAATTTAAGCCAGACATCACAACTCTTGATATTACAATGCCGGTTATGGACGGACTTGAAGCGCTTAAGAACATAAAGGCTATCGATTCTAATGCGAAGATTATTATGATTACCGCCGCCGGTCAGCAGAATAAAATGCTTGATGCCATCAAGCATGGTGCATCAGAATTTGTAACCAAGCCATTTGAGGCTGATGCGGTTATTAAGCTTATAGAGAAGTTATCATAATAATAAATGGTAACAAATGCAGTAAGTTGTGGCGGCGTAGTTATTTTCAGAGGTAAAATTCTTCTTTTATACAAAGATTATTTTAAGAAAAATTGTGGTTGGGTTCTTCCCAAAGGAACAGTAGAAGAGAATGAAACACATGAAGAAACTGCGTTAAGGGAAGTATATGAGGAGGCCGGAAGTTCTCCAAAGATTGTATGTTATGTCGGCAAGAGCGAATATAATTATAATCTTTTTGAGGATGTGGTACATAAGGAAGTTCACTGGTATCTTATGAAGGCCGAGAATTATTATTCAACCCCGCAGAAATCTGAACATTTCTTTGATTCAGGTTTTTACAAATACCACGAAGCATATCATCTTCTTAAATATTCTAATGAGAAAGAGATTTTAGAAAAAGCATATAATGAATATCTGAGACTTAAAGATAATAAGGATTGGGTTTAATTTAAAGCGCCACTTAAGATTTTAAGTGGCGTTTATTATTGTAAGGATTTGGCATGTTTACTAATAAAATGTACGTAGATGAGGCTTTGGAGAAGAAGATTCCGAAGATCTTAAGAAAAATCAAAAGAAGACAGAAGTGTGGTCATACTTATGTCATTGTATTTAATAAAGACTTTAATCGTCTTGAATATACTGATGCGGATATTTTTGCCCATAAGTTTTATCCAAAGAAAGAACAACTTGTTCTTGGAATTGCCGAGAATTCAGAAAATGCCAAATCTCTTATTGTTGCCATATATAATGATATGATTAAAATAAGCGAAGATATAGATGTTAAGAATTTCATCCTTTCTTCCCTTGTATCAAAAAAATATAAAAAAAGAGAATATGTAATAGTTGATAATATTAAGGACGAGGATTAATGATTGTACTAAAAGTAATAGGCATTATTCTTCTTTGTATATTGGCTCTTATTGTTATATTGGCGCTTGTTTTCCTTTTCTGGCCCATATTCTATAAGATTAAAGGCAGTTACAAAGAGAATGAGCCTCATGCCGATTTGAATATACATTATCTGCTATGGCTGTTTAATATTCATATTAAATATGATTATGGCACAGATCCAATGCTGATAGTTAAACTGTTTTTCATTCCGGTATATAAGAAAAGCATAATTGAATTAATAGAAAAATATATGAATTCCGAAGAGACTCCTGCGGAAGGCGAAGAGAGCGAAGAAGGCAAAGAAAGTGAATCAGAAGCCTCTTTGGATGAAACATCTTCAGATGATGTAGCTAAAGAAGATGAAACAGAAGAAGGTATTCAGGAGATTACTGAAAATGAAGGTTCTTTGGAAGATGATGAAAGTTTCCATGAATACACCGAGGAAGAACTTGAAGATATCTTAAATGAAGATGATTATATTGAACATTTATCACTTATTGGTAAATTCAGAGTCTATTTATCCAAAATACACTTAGCTATTTCAAATTTAATCAAAAAGTGTTATAATATTAAGGATTCTTTTGTTCAATTTAAGAGAAATGTAAGAAGATATTATAAGTTAATAAAACATTATTACAAAATACTTAAGATGCCTTGCGTTAAAGGCACGCTTAAGAGGCTAAAGGATGCATTTTTTAAGCTCCTTAAGTTATTAAAACCATCCAAAGCAAGACTAAATCTGCATTTGGGATTTGATGATCCAGCTACTACAGCCAAGGTTTACAGTTATTATTGTATGCTTATTCCATTTATAGGAAGATATGTAACATATAATGCGGATTTTGATAATGTAATATATGAAGGCGATGGCTATGTAAAAGGCAAAGTGGTTGTATTTCCATATTTGTGGCTTACATTTAGATTATTTTTATATAAAGACGTAAGACAGTTTATACGTATTATAATACGGGAGGTCAGAAGAAATGGCAGAAAATAGTTTTAACGGGGTAGTTGAATCTTTAATTAAAGGTATGGATGGATTCTTATCAACCAAGACAGTTGTAGGAGATGCAACAAAGGTTGGTGATACCATTATCGTTCCTTTGGTTGATGTTTCTTTTGGTGTAGGTGCCGGTTCTGCCAATGGTAAAGACAGCAATGGTGGTATGGGTGCCCTTAGCGGTAAGGTTACACCAAGCGCTGTACTTGTTATTCATGACGGTCATACAAGACTTGTTAATATTAAGAACCAGGATAGCATGACAAAGATTCTTGATCTTATTCCTGATATTGTTGACAGAATATCTCAGAAGAATAAGCCTATTCCTGTTAATGATGAAGATGCAACAAAGTTAGCATTTCCTGAAGAAGACGAAGAGTAAGAGATTTAACATACAGGGTAACCTTTATGAATAATTTTATCAGTATATTAAGGGATGCCAATTCTCCTGAAGAATTAGAAGAACTTAAGGTGATGCTTTTTAAAGAGAATGTCAATCTTAAGACTGAAAGAGCTGACATTGAAGATGAATGGGCAAGACTTAAGGCAAAAGAAGAAGAATTGGATAAGAAAATCCTGAATGCTCAGAAAGAATTAGAAGATCTTGAGAAGAAAAAAGATATAATTCTTAAAGAAATAGAAGAGAAGCAAAACAAACTCGAAAAAGACAATGCTTTCCTTCAAAAGAAGCAGTCCATTATTGAAAGCAGTTATAATCAGCTTGACAAAGACAGGCTGCAGGTAAAAAAAGAAAGAGAACTTCTTAACAGAAGGCTTGCAGAACTTGCTACTAATTATAATTTTGATAATGATACTTCCTTCTTTAAGGGTGTAAGTTCTGATAAAGATATTAAGAAAAGATATAAAGAACTTATTAAGGTGTTTCATCCTGATAACGGGGTGGGAGACAGCGATACCTTAGATAAGATAAATAAAGAATATGAATCTCTGAAAAGTGGAAATTAAAAATAGTGCAAAAAAATAAGCTACCGATTAACGGTAGCTTTAATTTTTGTTTTTATAATAAGAATTAAGCTCTTTCTACAGCGTTAGAACGTAAGCATCTTGTACAAACATGCATAGTCTTTGTACCACCATTAACTTTACATCTAACCTTTCTGATATTGGCATTCCAAGCATGGTTAGAACGTCTGTGTGAGTGTGATACATTGTTACCGAAATGAACATTCTTACCGCAACATTCACATTTAGCCATTTTAAGTCACCTCCTAGTCCGATTATCTATTAGTATACGAATCACCTAACCTTAAGGTGAAATCTCTATATACACGCAACATTAAGATATTAACATAAGACCAAGGCAAATTGCAAGAACTTTTTATTATTTCTATAGATTTATGCTCCTTGTAATTTCAGCCAAAAAGGAATATAATGATAAAGATTATGGGTTTTACCAATTTTGTAATAGGGGCATATAAATATATTTTAATGGAGGTGTAAGTTATGAAGAGCTCTGTTGACACACATATGGGCAGTATAATGATCGACAATAATGTTATTGCACAATTTGCTGGCAATGTTGCATTAGAATGCTATGGTGTCCTTGGCATGGCATCAGTTAATGCCAAAGAAGGAATCGCTTCTTTACTTAAGAAAGACAGTATGTCCAAAGGAATCACAGTTTCCCTGGACAATAACAAATTAACCATTAATATGCATATTATTGTTGCTTTTGGTGTAAGTATTTCGGCTGTTGCCAATAATCTTATGAGCGAAGTAAAATATAAAGTCGAACAATTCACAGGACTTACTGTTGAAACAGTTAATGTTTATGTTGAAGGCGTTCGCGTGGCAGAATAGACTTTAGGAGGAAAATCATGTCTAACGTTATAAACGCTGAGCTCTTAAGAAAGATGTTTCTTTATGGAGCCAAGAACTTAGAGAATAATAAAGAAAAGATTAATGAATTAAATGTATTCCCTGTTCCGGATGGCGATACAGGTACAAATATGACTCTTACAATCCTTTCAGCAGCTAAGGAGTTAACATCTTTAACAGATACATCACTTCCTGCTGTATGTAAGGCAGCATCTTCAGGATCACTCAGAGGTGCAAGAGGTAACTCAGGTGTTATTTTAAGCCAGCTTATCAGAGGCTTTACAAAAGTTATATCCAAACTTGAAAAAGAAGAACTTACAGTTGCAGATTTAACACTTGCCGCAGAAAACGGTGTTAAGACAGCATATAAGGCAGTTATGGCTCCTAAGGAAGGAACTATTCTTACAGTTGCCAATGGTATTTATAAGAAGGCTGCTGAACTTAATGAAGCAGGCGTTACTGATATGGATAAATTCTTACAGGAAGTTATTGCATATGGTAACAAAGTTCTTGATGAAACACCTGAACTTCTTCCTGTTCTTAAGCAGGCAGGGGTTGTTGATTCCGGCGGTGCAGGTCTTATGGCATTAATGGAAGGTGCTTACGATGCTTTCATCGGTAAGAAGATTGACCTTAACTTTGGCCAGTCATCACCAAAAAAAGAAGAAGAACCTAAGGAAGTTGAAGTTAAATTTGCTTA
>JAEEGJ010017140.1_pt1 | contig 16462 bp, 11 predicted proteins | sample 8958761 | NCBI WGS metagenome assembly JAEEGJ01 (sample SAMN16246546, study PRJNA631951) | gut metagenome | biome: gut microbiome; feature: rumen; material: RS-attached | host: Bos | place: Iran: Karaj | collected 2018-10
GGGTCGGCATCGGTAAACTGGCGGTTCTGCTTCTCGGCCAGCTCCATCAGCTCGGGAGCGATCGTGCCGGGCACCTTGCCGCTCTTGCCGAGGATCATGCCCCAGATGGCATCGTCCATCATCACGTAGCGGCCCTTGCCCTGCTCCATCGTGAGGAGGTTCATCAGGGCGATATTCTTCGTGTACTGCGAGAACGGCGTCACCAGTGGGGGATAACCCACCTTCGGCCACACGTACTCCACCTCGTTGAACAGCTTCACGAGCATGTCGTCCATCGTCAGCGCGCTCTCGCCCTTCTTCTCGCGCTCCTTGTTGATCATCTTCTGGATCGGACCGAGGTCGGCCATCATCGAACCCATCATACCGCCGGGCAGACCGCTGCCGAGCAGCAGGCTCGACATGTGCTTGTTCGCCGGGTTGATGAAGCAGCCCAGCCAGTCGTCGATAAACTCCTGCGTCAGCGTACGGGCCTGCATATAGGCGTTCATGTTCAGGTCGGCCACCTCGAAGCCCTCGTTCTTCAGCATCGACTGCACGGAGATGATGTCCGGATGCACCTTACCCCACGACAGCGGCTCGATGGCGGTATCGATGATGTCGGCACCGTTGTTGCAGACCTCCAGGATGGAAGCCATCGACAGGCCGGGGCCGGAGTGGCCGTGGTACTGGATGATGATGTCGGGGTGCTTCGTCTTGATGCTCTTCGTCAGGGCGCCCAGCATGGCGGGCTGTCCGATGCCGGCCATATCCTTCAGACAGATCTCCTCGGCACCAGCGGCTATCACCTCGTCGGCGATCTTCGAATAGTACTCCACGGTGTGCACGGGGCTCGTGGTGATACAGAGCGTGGCCTGGGGCGTCATGCCGCCCTCCTTGGCCCACTTGATCGACGGGATGATGTTTCTCGTGTCGTTCAGTCCGCAGAAGATACGGGTGATGTCCACACCTTGGGCATGCTTCACCTTATACATGAGTGCGCGCACGTCATCGGGCACGGGATACATTCTCAGCGCGTTCAGACCGCGGTCGAGCATGTGGGTCTTGATGCCCACCTCGTTGAAGGGCTTACAGAAGGCCCTGACTGCCAGGTTGGGGTTCTCACCTGCCATCAGGTTCACCTGCTCGAAGGCACCGCCATTGGTTTCCACGCGGGCGAAGCAGCCCATGTCGATGATTGCGGGCGCAACGCGCTCCAACTGGTCCTTACGCGGCTGGAACTTACCTGAAGACTGCCACATGTCACGATAAACGAGACTGAACTGGATTTTCTTTTTTGCCATAGTTCTGAGTTATATTTTTCGGATTAATATTCTTTCAACTTGCAAATATAGCAATAAAAATCGAACTACACGCATATTACCGCAGTTTTTTTGATATTTTTACCATTTCGGCACGATAAAGGGGAGCGCACTCACTCGCAAGTGCCCTCCCCTCTTCTGTTGATGACTGTCGGCGCGGCTTAGTCGTTCTCGCCAGTGTCATCGTCACCGCCGCCGTTGTTGTCGCCGCCGCCGGGGTTACCGCCAGTGTTACCGCCGGGGGTGGTTCCACCGCCGCCCTGCTGGCTGGAGTCGCCGCTGTTGGAGCTTCCGCCCTTGGCAGCCGCGATCTCGGCCTTGGTCTTGTCAGTCCACGAGAGCTTGGCGTCCTTCTTCAGCTCGTCGCGGGTGAACTCGCCGGTCGACTGGGCCAGCAGCTTGATGGCCTTCACGGCAGCGCCGGTCTTGGCACCCTCGGGCAGCGTGCCGATGCTGGCGGAAGCCACCTTGTCCTGCTCGGGATCGTAGAGCGTCTCCAGGCCGTTGGCCTCGACGGTGGCCTTGAAGATGGCGAGGTTGTCGATCTTCACGGTGTTGCCCATGAGAACCATCTCGCGCACGCACTTCACGAAGTCGATCAGGATACCCGTAATCGAGCCCTCCGAGAACATCGTGTTGTGTTCAGCCATGTGATGCGCCATGTCCTGCACGCTCATCGTTTGTTTGTAACTAACGCGGGCATAGTACTTACCCGCCAACTCGGACTCCGAAGACTCCGAAACTTGTGATAGATAAAGTTCTAACATCTTTGTAAATGTTTTTTGTGGTATTATATTATTAAGTGGACCAGCTGCATCGGGTGGCCCTTCCCGCCTTTATATTATGGTGCAAGGGAAGTGCAAGGTGAGTGAAAATTGAGCTTGCTCAGGTTTTTCCGAGCCGCCGCCTTCACTCGTAGAGCATTCCCTAATGCTCTACAAAGGTACAAAAAATATTTGAATTACACAAGATTTTCTTCCAAAAATTATCAAATAAATTGCATAATAATTGTTAATATAACAGGGGGACGGTTCTTTTGTTATATCGCCCGATGTAACGAAAGAACCGTCCCCTGTTATGCAAGGGTTATCATTCACCCATGATGATCTTTACCACCTCATTGATGTCGTAATCGGTGATGGTATGGTTGCCGTCAAAGTCGGCATTATTCCATTTGAAGTTGGTTGAGACATTACCGTTCATGGCATTGACCATCTCCACGATATCAGCGGCATCCACCTTGCCGTCGCCATTGGCGTCGCCGACGAGTTGCTGACTGCCTGCCAACTTGGCATAGAGCTTCACGGTACCGTCGGCATCGAATGGGATCGTGCTTACAGGGGTGGTTATTTCAGCGTCAGTGTACCAGCCGTCAAAACCATCAAGTGCAGGTGCATCAATATTGAGGTATGCACGACAGGCTCCATTCGACGGATTATGTTCGTCGAACAGCAACCCTGTAGTAGAGTCGAGCGGGCTATAAGTTCCTGTAAACGTACCACCATCGAAAGCGACAGGTGCAGGTGCCGTAGCATCAATGGTCACATTTTTGAACACAGGATTGACGATGTTCGTGCCAACGATGTTGACCGTCGGTTTCAGTACGAAATCGCCGTTCTCATACGTCCACTGGCTGCCCAGATAGGCCGACACCAACGGATGGGTGCCGCTCGTGTATATGTAGGTCGAATTGTCGCCCTGCGAGCCGACATCTTTGTTCTTCCAGCAATTGGTGACAGTCTTAGTACCGTTGGCCAGCAGCAGGTCGATGCTGCCGCCGTATGAGTAATTTCCGTTTGCCACGCAGTTCTCCACTGTGTGCGTGCCGCCGTTCTCGCCCCAGCCGTAGAGTATGCCCATGTTCGAGGCCGCGATGTTGCCGCCGAACAGACAGTTGGAGATGGTCGTCGTCGACGTGGTGCCGTTGCCCAAGATGCCGCCGACATACGATCCGCTGGTGCTCACCGTCGCAGCGACATAGCAGTCGCGGATGCTGTTCGTGCCGCCCTGCGCCACGCCCACCAGTCCGGCGCTGTGGTTGCCGCCGCTCACCGTGCCCGTCGTCTTCACGTTGTGGATGGTGGCGCCGTTGATATAGTGGAACGGGGCCGCACCCTCGCCGCTGTCGCTGATACTCATGTTCATCGTGTGCCCGGCGCCCTCGAACGTGCCACGGAATGGATGATCCGCCGTGCCCGCCATCGTCGCCACACCGTCGATGTCCGCCGTCAGCATCACCGTCTTGCCTTCATACGACTTGCCGCCGTTCACCGCCTCTGCAAACACATTCCAATCGTCCGTCGAGTTGATGGTCACATTCGCACCGTCGTCCCACTTCACAATGTAGGGCTTGCCCGCCTCGATGCTCGTGGCATCCTCGAAGTTCAGCGTCAGCGTGCCGTTAGAGAAAGCCGAACTGCCGAGCGTCATCACCGTCGCGCCCTCCAATGGCGTGCCCGTGAAGTCGCTCACAGCAAACGGTAGGCACAAAGTATTCCAGTCGCCGTCGGTGTAGAGCGTGCGGCCTTGGAGCCGAACGATACACGGTTCTCCAAGGCTGGCCGCGTCGCTGATGGCCGTCGTGTTGTCGGCATCGTCGGCAAGGACAATCGGCCCTGTGAAACTGAAGTCGTCAAGGTAGAGATATTCGCTCTCCTTGTGGCAGCAGATGACGAGATACTGCGCCTCGGCCGGGATGGTCGTCTCATAGAGCGTCCAAGCGGTATTGGCTATCACCGCGTTATCTACCCAGATGGGATCAGCTTCCTTGCTGCTGGTGTAGCCTACCGAAAAGACGCCAGAGTTGTTTGTACGTCCACTGTAATAGAATGACACCTTCGTGGGCATCCCTCCGGCGAAGTGGGGCGATATGAGATACTGGTACTGGCCTGCATATTCGAAAAGGAAACTATAAGTGCCGCTGTGGGGGCTGCTCACATTCCAGATTTTCGTCATTCCGCCGCAATTGATCATGCGCCAGCCGCCCATGCCGTTCTCGAATCCGTCGGTATAAGGCAGGTCAACCATGTTGGCCTCGGTCAGGAAACGACAGGTGGCATAGTTGCTGGCATTGCTGCCGTAGAGGGCTTTCACGCGGAAGTCGTAGTTCGTGTTGGGCGTCAGTCCGGAGAGGGTGACGGTGTTCGTGTTCAGCGTGGCCTTGGCAGACCATGCGGTTTCGCTCGCCTTCTTGTACTGATAGGCAACGCCCGTGGCACCTTCGGGGACGTTCCACACTATCGTGGCCTCGGTTTCGGAAACGGTGGTGTTGCCTATCGTGGTGGGCTTGGCGTAGGTCGAAGACTCCTCGAAACAGAAATCGTCGATATACATCTCATATTCGTTCGAGGCATATTTGACGGCGAAGTAGCGAGCCCCGGCGGGGAAGGTGTGCTCGTACCTCGTCCAGGTGCTGGAATTGCATGTTATCGCGTCGCCGAACGTAAAGGCGTCCATGTCGTTGGTCGTGGTGGAATAGCCCACGTAGATGGTCTCAGCAATACCGGTGGGGACTCTGTAGTAGAACGACATCGTGATGGCTTTGTCGTCGGGAACACGGGACGAGATAAGGTATTGTGGAATTTTGTTTCCCTCATTATAACAGCCAAACTGGAAACCGACATTACCGTTGTGTGCGGCTAGCGTCCTTCTGCCGGTGCCCCAAATGTCTTCGACCGTATCATCCCAGTTGACATCGCAATCCACCATACTCCATCGACCCATGCTGCTCTCGAAGCCTTGTTCGTAGGGTAGCGGCGTGGCGGTGGAGAAGTTGAGCGGCTGATAGGGGCTATTTCTGCTTCCATAGAGGGTCCGCACACGGAAATTGTAGTCGGTGTCGGGTGTAAGATTACTGAAGGTGGCAGATGTGCCAGTCGTTGTCACTTCATCAGACCAATCTGCATCGCTGGCTTTCTTAAACTGGTAGCCATAGCCCGTAATGGTGTTGACCGTCTCTGGTGCAGTCCATGTCAGCGTGGCCTCTTCTTCGGTACAGCTGCTCAAGGTGAGATTGTCAGGTTTGGAGAAAGTACCGGGAATGATGTTAAAGCGGATCATGTTGCGTTCGTTACTACAGTATGGGTAGTTGGCCCCGTCCAAACTTGGAACATCATTCAAGGAGCTTGCACGGTAGGACATGTTGTCGCCAGTGTTGTCAATACCAAAGTAGTACTGTCCTGTATTGCCGCGTATGGGGTCAAAGCAGCATACCAAGAGGTTGCGGAGGCCGTCATACGCAAATGGCGTGTCAAATGTGATGGTCACCCATCCATCGCCCGATGCAGAGAATGTGCCCTCAAACACCTTGTCATCTGCGCTGACTGGCACCATACTATTGTCATTGAAATTGTTCTTGTCCGTATGCTTCAGAAAGACCTGCACACCATCCATGGAGAAAGACCCTGGACCTTTATAATTGAAGGCGATGGAGGTGATGGTACCCTCCATAGCTATTTCCTCCGCAGTATAGATTTGCTCCGTTAGGGAATAAGGATAAGTCATCACGAAGGGGAGCGAATAAATCTTATCTGAACCATTTCCTATGGTCACCGTCACTGGCCCTGTCACGGTCACTTTCGTCGTGGAGCCAATCTGCAGATTTCCGTCTTGGATGATGCTGATGGTAAAAATCTTCACCCAGTAAGTGCCTGCGTCGGCGATGGGAATGTCGAAATTGAAGCCGTGGTTGCCCGTGATGCCCTTCGCCTCGTTGACGTCGGGCCTCAGTACGTTGGCCGAATGATTAATGTTGACGTCGTACGACTTCGTGCAGGCCTCGTCGGTATAGATAAACACATACAGAGGGAGGGACAGCGCCGGAAAATCGGGGTCATACGCCCAGCCTTGAATGTGGATGAGTTTCTCCCCGCCCGTGCAAGCGTCGAGGCAACCGACTGGCTGTGCAGCCCACGCCGTCGCAGCGGTCATCAACATAAGCAGCATCACAGTGAATGATCTTGTCATTCTCTCGCCCAGCGTCATCGCCGCCCGAGTCAGAAAGTTTTTAATAATAGGTTTAGTCTTCATATCGTTGATTATTTTTATTTGGGGGCAAAGATAAACATTTTATTTCAATTATTGTTCGTTTTTCCCGTTAAACTTACGAAAAGCGGGCGAAATATAACAGAGTCACTTGTAGTATCCGATGCGGATGAAGTGCCTCGGCGTGCCGAAGGGTGTCCAGGAGACGTGAAGCCAGGTGCTGCCCGTGAGCAGCTGGTCGGTGTACTTGCACGTCTTGAGAAACTCCACCAGCTGCCGGAACCGTGAGGGATCCGCCAGATGGATGTCAGCGGCCTGTCCTGTCAGGTGCTGGGAGTTGCGGACACCACCAACCTTGCGGTTCACGGCCTCACAGCGGAACCCGGAAGTGACAATGATGGGACCCGCAATCAGTCGGGCTGGTTCCAGCACCATCAGGCAGCCAAACGTCAGGTTCGCGATGTCCTGCGCCGTCGGGATGTTATCAGGATGCCTCCGCAGATGGATGAACTCCTGTAATAGAAAGTGAGGCGATAAGCGAACGGAATTGAGCTCGCTCAAATTCCTGAGCGCAGCCTCACTCGGCGAAGCCAAATGAGTTGATAGGCGGACGCCATTGAGCTTTGATTCAATAATCTGTTTCATCTGCAAAATCTGTGAAATCTGTGTAATCTGTGGTTTTTAAATTTTCTTCTGTTTCCTTTGTGGTTTCTTTTCCTGAATTTGTCTGGAGATGAATCGCACGTACTGGTCGAGTCCGAAGATCGACCCCGCCAACAGGAACGATTGCGCCACGTAGTAGAGCAGCCCCGAGGCCACGTCGTCGATCTCCACTACCTGATACGCCACCAGCGCGATACTGCTCGCAATGAGCAGCACCGCACAGGCGTACTGAGAGATTTTGAAGCCCTTGTCTTTCATGGCATTGATGTTTTACATCAAAGTGCTTCCGGCTGCCCCGCCCAGAAGCAGGGTGATGATGTAACTGAGAATCTGAAGGATCTTCTTAAATGTCTTGTTCATAATTTTACATGTTTTAAATGGTGAATTACTTGGGTTAAATTGTGGTCAAAACCACGTATCTTTACAGGTGCAAAGTTACGAAAAATTTCTGAATTATGCAAGCGTTTTGGCAAAATAAATCGCAACTTTTTTCAAAGAAAAATAACCCTCCATTATGACACGATAAGGAAGGGTTATTTGACGATAACCTTAGGTTTTTGTCGAGAGATAATACTCGCTGAAATCCTTGCAATCCCGGGGCAGCTGATGATGTACCAGATCTGGCAAGACCTTCTGCAACTGAAGGAAGAGACGTTCGCCAGGCATGTCGTTGTCCGGCCACATGTGGAACTCGATTGAAGATTGAACATTCTTGGACGAGCCAAGCGGCGGAGCCGAGCGGAACATTGAAGATTGACCATTGCCCGTTGAACATTGAGCATTCTTGGACGAGCCGGGCGGCGGAGCCGAGCGGAGCGTTGACAAGAGTTCCACGTCCTTGTGCGTGAGGAGGGTGGCCGAGGGGATGGCGATGGCCTTGTGACCGGCGGAGAGCATCGCCCAGCAGTCGGAACAGCCCTCGGTGATGTAGAGCTGATCGCCGGGCTTTAGCAAGTTCAATACAGGCAGGTTGTAGATGCTGCATTGCGCCCCCTGCGGGAATCGGAAGCGGGGCGTACAGCCTGGGATCAGGTTGCGGTTCTGAATGCCTATCAGCTTGCCTTCGCGACTGTAGTAAGGCGTTTGCAGCCAAGGCACGCCCTGCTTGTCTTTCCATGAAGTCAGCCGACACCAACGCACCACGCGAGGATCCAGCCGCCGCTCCTCAAAGAGGAACTTTCTCGCCTCATCGTTCAACCACGGCCTTTCGAAGAACCGCTCATAGCGGCTGGCATCAAACGGCTTAACTTCTTTAACTTCTCTAACTTCTTTAACTCCCCAATCCAATATCACATTATGCTCATCGGCCAGCCACCGGCAGGCCTCAACGAATTCCTTATTCAGATAGCGCATCACGAGGTCGATAGGACCGCCGCTTGCCCCGCACACAAAACAGCGGTACGTGTTCTTGCTCACCTTGAACGACAGCGAGGCATGATGATCGTTGTGGAACGGACAGAGCGCCTTGTGCCTTTTGACCGCCAGTCCAAGTCGCTCCGCGACTCCCTCAATGGGGAGTTCGCGAAGCTTTTGAAGTTGGATTCTATCCATACCTTTTTTACCTTTTTACCTTTTTACTTTTTTACCGTTAAAAGGTATTCGTCCGTCTTGGTGTACAGTCCCGTCTGGTTGGAGTAAGTGATGAACTTGCGGAACACCCATTTAGCCAACTGTCCTTTAGTACCCTCAGCACTCTTGCCGAGGCTGGTGCGAAGCGCTTCCAGCTGTGACTCGTTGAAGGGGTTCGGCAGACTGTCGAGCATGTTCTTAGGACCACGGCGTTGCGCCTCGCTCAGATGATCGACATCGTGGCCAAGCATGTCGGCGAAGAGCTGCATCTTGCTCCAAATGTCATGATAGACCAGCCATTCCACCATTTCACTCATCGATTTGGTCCATGTCTGATTGTTGAGCACCCAGAGCACACAACCGGCCTTCCATGCCGACACCAGCGATCGGTGTGACATCTCGAACAGCACGTCATCGTCGGCCAGATCGGCCAGCTCGGCCATGTCCTGAGCCAAACAGTCAGTCAGTTTGTTCAGTGGACGGATGATGAAGCGGCCCTTGCAGAGGTCGAGACGCATCAGATACTCATCCAACTTCTGGTAGAACTCGTCGGGGAACTTACCCAGTCGGGGAATCTTCCCTTCGCGGTTACCGCGAGGCTTGTAGGAGAATACCATACGCCCGAAGGTGCCGTTCGTCAGCTCGTATTTGTAGAACTTACGGGTAGACTCCGGATTCGAGGAGATTGTGATGCAAGCGCGGAGAATCGGGTTGCCTGTCACGCCGTCGGCCGTGGCACGCAAGGCACCGGCACGGGCACGGTCGTAGATGTTGCGGAGCATCAGAGACACCATCTTGTGACCACCACACAACTGGTCGGCCATCTCCACCTCGGGCAGGTTGAAGTATTGCGTGCGACCGCCCTGAGCCTCGAGCGCAATGGCGTTCTTGATAAAGGCAGGCTTGGTCGTGTCAATCGGCGGGAACAAGTAGGCCAGTTGCGGCTCAGCCGTCCGTTTCTTGTTGTTGGGCTCGGTCTTACTAATGATCTGCCATTGCCGATATTTGTCCTCCTCAGCTTTGTCGTGCTGACGGAAATCGCGACAAATAGCTTCAACAATAGGTGGAAATTGACCCTTGTTATCACCACTTTTCGCTACGAGATTGGCCATCATGCCAGTCAATTCCTTCCAACTGTTGTCAGGATACTGAAATTCTGCGCCGCTGATATGTGCGCCAAGGACAGGGAAAAACATCGGAACCAGGGGTTCTTGTATTCCTTTTGAGGCCTGCGAGAGCAGTAATTTGATGCATTCTGTCCCTTTTCCGAGGTTCGGCATTGCTGGGGCAGAGGGTTTTGAAATGTCGTATTTCATTGATTTTCTGCTATTTAGATGAATTACTGATGACCGAGTATTCCAGTTATTCCAATTCCAGTTTGCTTTTCTTGATATCCCCATTCCACCAATTATATATATAACTATCTATATATCAATAAGTTATATAATATATAAAGAGAGATTGCACCCTCAATTTTTTAATTGGAATTGGAATAATTGGAATAGCTGTAACAACCGGAACACTCTGATCTGTTTTACTTTTTTACCTTTTTACTTTTTTACCTTTTTACTTTTTTACCTTTCATCGAACCGTCATGTGAAAGCAGCCCTGTTTCACCTCATACTTAATAAAACAGCGATTTTGCTGACGCATATCATTAAGCACCTCACTCAGGATAAATTTCAACGAGTCGTTGCGTACCTGACGGCGACTGGGGCCGTCGGGATCCTCTACCGTCTGATAACGGTTATAACAGATATCTATCGTGGTGCCATAGAGGTGACAGGAGTTTTCAGTGGCATTGCCGTTATGGCGGCGCAGCTTAGCCACATCCTCCTGCGTACGGAGCACGCTGGTCACGATAAAACGATGCAAGGGAACGCCTTTCACCTGCAGACTGTCAAAGAAAGCCTGACCTATATCCTGCAGAAGAACAGCTGCACGTGGCACCAGATATGGGATACTGCTATGCAAGGGGTCTATATAATAATAAGGTGAACAGTCTATGAACACCAGTTCGTCTTTTCTTTCTTCTGCGTCCAATCGGTTCTTCACCGGCTTAACGCCCCATCTGTTAGCTGCAATCAATTGCACACTATTACTATCAGGGAAAGCGCCTTTATAGCTGGACACACTACGAATGCGATGATAGCGCTCGCCATCAGGCACATAGCGGGCTGAAACAGAAGGTGCCAGGACGGTCTCAGACGCAGGTTCAACAGCCGCAGGTTCCTCAACAACCTCAGCAACAGGAAGTTCGTTAGCAATAGAATCTACTGCCAGACTATCTGATACCTCGGCCACGTCGGATGATGATGAAGCGATGCCGGGAAAGACACAACGCGCCAATGCCAGGACCATCACCGACACACCAAATACTTCAAGAAACAGATGTTTACGCTTATCTTGACTCATACCTTCCTTCCGCCTTATCTAACAATGTGTCTCACATCCTCCTCGTCGGCAAGAACAAACACCTTACCAAAGGCACCGACGGTAATGGGAAGTGTCTGACCATGAAAGCTCACGGCACCAACGGTAACTACCAGATAATCATCTACCTGCATATTACTCTGCAGGAAAGAACCGGCAGCATTCATCGCCATATCAGTACCCGCAGCAACCAGTTCATCCGGTAACTGAGCATTAGACACTTCTTGACTTACCACATTCATTGCCAACTGTCTTACCGCAGCCTGATGTTCCCATGGCTCTGGTTTGGAAAAAGCCATTGCTGCCAACAGAATCAGCACCACAAAGGTCAGAAAAACAAAAACTTTCTTAGCCATTCTTTCACATTTATTCGTTTCAGGGTACAAAGTTAGTAAAAAAAAGGTAGAACACAAAAAAAATAAATATTTTTGGCGATTTAAGCAAATATTCGCAACTTTGGCTACGCCGAATTTACTTAGCATTCGGAAATAAAAAGAAAAAAAGAGTTTTCCTTTTGTATTTCGCTCATTTATTCGTAACTTTGCACCCAAATAGAAAATTTTCGAAAATAAGACATGAACATACTTGAACTGAGTGAACAAGAAATTCTCCGTCGACAGTCGCTCGACGAGCTGCGCAAGATGGGTATCAACCCCTACCCCGCTGCAGAGTATCCCGTAACAGCATGGAGCGCAGATATTATTGACAACTTTGAGGACCTGCCCGTCATCGGAAAAGATGAGGAAGGCAACGATGTACGCGAGACGCCTACACCGGAGAACAGCCGTATGGTAAGTATTGCAGGCCGCATCATGAGCAAGAGCATCATGGGTAAGGCTGCCTTTGCTAAGTTACAGGACTCTAAAGGTCGTATTCAGGTGTACGTACAGCGTGATGCTATCTGCCCTGACGAGAACAAGGACCTCTATAATATCGTATTCAAGAAGTTGCTTGACCTGGGTGATTTCATCGGTGTAAAAGGATACGTATTCCGCACAAAGACTGGAGAAATCAGTGTTCATGTGATGGAACTGACCGTACTGAGCAAGAGTCTGAAGCCACTGCCTGTGGTGAAGACTGATGCCGACGGTAAGGTATATGACGCATTCGATGATCCTGAATTGCGTTATCGTCAGCGCTATGTTGACCTGATTGTGAATGCCGGTGTCAAAGATACGTTCCTGAAGCGTGCCACCATCATCCGCACCATGCGTCGCATCCTCGACGAAGCAGGTTATACCGAGGTTGACACACCTATCCTGCAGAATATCGCAGGTGGTGCATCTGCCCGCCCATTCATCACCCACTTCAATGCCCTGAACCAGGACATGTACATGCGTATTGCCACAGAGCTCTATCTGAAGCGACTTATCGTAGGTGGTTTCGAGGGTGTATATGAGATGGGCAAGAACTTCCGTAACGAGGGTATGGACAAGACCCACAACCCTGAGTTCACCTGCATGGAGCTCTACGTAAGCTATAAAGACCTGCTGTGGGGTATGACCTTCACCGAGAAGATGCTGGAGGAAATCTGCACAGCCGTTAATGGTAAGCCCGAGGTTGAGATCGATGGCAATATCATCTCGTTTAAGGCGCCATTCCGTCGTCTGCCTATCCTCGATGCTATCAAGGAGAAAACAGGTTTCGACTGCGATGGAAAGAACGAGGAAGAGATTCGCGCGTTCTGCCTCTCTAAGGGCATGGACGTAGACGAGACCATGGGAAAGGGTAAGCTTATCGATGAACTCTTCGGTGAGTTCTGCGAGGGCACTTTCATCCAGCCCACCTTCATTACCGATTATCCCGTTGAGATGTCACCACTCACCAAGATGCACCGTTCTAAGCCTGGCCTCACTGAGCGGTTTGAGCTGATGGTAAATGGTAAGGAGCTGGCCAATGCCTATTCTGAGCTTAACGATCCTATCGATCAGGAGGAGCGTTTCATCGAGCAGATGAAGTTGGCAGACAAGGGCGATGATGAGGCTATGATCATCGACCACGACTTCCTGCGTGCTCTCCAATACGGTATGCCTCCTACATTTGGTATCGGTATCGGTATCGACCGTCTGGTGATGCTGCTCACAGGCAAGTTCGCCATTGGCGAGGTGATGCTGTTCCCACAGATGAAGCCTGAGAAGAAGATTCCTCAGTCATCTGTAGCTGAGTGGGCCGAGATTGGCGTACCAGAGGATATTGTTCCAGTACTCCGCAAGGCTGGTTTCAACCTGATTACAAACATCAAGGACGAGAAGCCTCAGGGCCTGCAGCAGAAGATTGGGGAGATTTTCAAGAAATACAAGCTCGAACTCCAGAAACCCTCTGTCGACGAGGTCCAGCAATGGATTGAGAATAGCAATAAATAATTTATTAGCAAAAAAAGAAAAAGTCCGATGTTCGACTGTGGTAAGATAGCAATTATTGGCGGAGGCTCGTGGGCAACGGCGATAGCCAAGATTGTGGTGGGACATACCCACCACATCGGCTGGTATATGCGTCGCGACGACCGTATCGAAGATTTCCGACGCCTCGGCCATAATCCCGCCTATCTTACCAGTGTTCATTTCGATGTCAACGAGATTCACTTCGATAATGACATCAACCACATTGTACAGCAGTATGACACACTCGTGTTTGTCACGCCATCACCGTATCTGAAGGGCCATCTCAAGAAACTGAAGACCCGTATCCGCGATAAGTTTGTCATCACCGCTATCAAAGGTATTGTTCCTGACGAGAACCTTGTTTGTTCTGAGTATTTCCATCAGGTATTCGATGTGCCTTACGACAATCTGGCTTGTCTCGGTGGACCGTCGCATGCTGAGGAAGTGGCATTGGAACGTCTTTCCTATCTCACGGTAGGCTGTGCCGATCGTGAGAAGGCACAGGCGTTTGCCGATGTGCTCACCAGTGAGTTTATAAAGACCAAGACATCGTCAGACGTTCTCGGCATTGAGTATTCCTCTGTGTTGAAGAATGTCTATGCCATTGCGGCTGGTATCTGTAGCGGACTGAAATACGGTGACAATTTCCAGGCTGTCCTCATGGCCAATGCCGTGCAGGAGATGAACCGTTTCCTGACGGCCGTCTATCCCATCGAGCGCAATGCCTACGACAGCGTTTATCTGGGCGATCTACTTGTGACAGGCTATAGCAATTTCTCGCGCAACCGAACCTTTGGAACCATGATTGGCAAAGGCTATAGTGTAAAGAGTGCCCAGATCGAGATGGAGATGATAGCCGAGGGTTATTTCGGCACCAAGTGTATGAAGGAAATCAACCGTCACTGGCACGTGAATATGCCTATCCTCGATGCCGTCTACAATATCTTATACGAGCGCATCGCTCCCCAGATTGAAATCAAACTGTTGACAGACTCCTTCCGGTAGAAGCAATCTTATCGTTTACTTGAAGATCTTCTGCGCAAACATCGTCAGATAGATACGCCAGTTGCGCCAGATGTGACCGCCATCGGTTTCCACATATTCATATTTATAACCCTTGCTGTCCCAGTAGTTACGCAGGTCGACGGTACTCTGATAGAGGAAGTCGGTCTTACCCATACCCATCCAATAGAGCTTGGGTTTGCTGGCGAAGAGTTTTGCACTCTGCTGGGCAAAGTCAGGCGAGTTCTTGATCTGATCAGCAAACGGCTGTCCTTGGATGGTGCCACTGTTCAAATGCAGACCGGCAGAGAAGAGACCATAATAGTCGAATGACGTGGGATAGAGCAGACTAACGTGGAAGGTATGTCCACCACCCATAGAAAGACCACAAACGGCACGTCCGGCACGACTCTTAATGGTGCGGTAGTTGGCGTCGACATAGTTCACAATGTCCATAAAACTCTCGGGGATGGTAGCAACGGCAGGTGTCGTAGGACCTGTTCCTGCATCGCGGAAGCCTGGGGTGTACATACCCCATGACCACTCACCAGGGGCAGCCTGACAATTGGGGTTGCCATTGGGCATCACCACAATCATTGGCTTGGCCTTTCCCATCGCAATGAGGTTGTCTAGAATCTGGGCAGCACGACCGAGTTCACTCCAGGCGTTCTCGTCGCCACCAGCACCATGCAACAGATAGAGCACAGGGTATTTACCACCCTTGTTATAGCCTGCAGGGGTGTAGACGGTCATCCGACGTTGCATTTTCAACGTGGGACTATTGTACCAGACCTTGCTCAGGTTACCGTGAGGCACCTCATTCACCTTATACAAATCACCCTTGTCACCCTTCTCGTTGCTGACGATGAAGATATTGGTGAAGGAGACGATATCGCGGTTCACGTAGATATTAGCAGGGTCTTTCACACCGGTCATACCGTCGATGTTGAAGGTATAGCTGTACATCTCAGGAGCGAGCTTGTCGGTAGTGTAGCTCCACACACCATTCTTGCCTTCCTTCAAGGCGGCAACACCCGGGGCATCGTATTTGCCGTAACCCTCTACCTCGATGGTCTGTGTGGGCAGGAAATCACCGGTTACCTCTACCTTCACGGCTTTGGGGGCATACAAATTGAATGTCACTGTACCGTCCTTGTTGACGACGGGGGATTGAACACTGGCACTGTTGAAGAGTTTCTCTTGTGCCGATGCACCTATGCAGCACATCGCTGCCAGGGTCAAAGTCATGATAGTCCTTTTCATACGATTGTAATTCTATTGGTTTTTGTTGTTATTCGAGTGCAAAGATAGGGAAATAAAACTGGAATTCCAAATAATTCATCAAAAATTCTTTGGTTACGAATTAAAGTTGTATCTTTGCAAACGGATAAGATACAAAAGAATCAAAGATCATATTTATATGAGTAACATTAAACTTGACATCACAAAGGCTGCCTGCTTCCTGAAGGAAGGAGCAGTGGAGAGTTTTGAACCTAAGGTAAAAGAGGCTCAAAAGGCATTGGAAGAGGGCACATGCCCAGGTAACGACTTCTTAGGATGGCTACACCTGCCATCAAGTATTACTCCCGCTTTCCTTGATGAGGTAGAAGCTTCTGCACAGGGTCGCCGCGAACACTGCGAGGCCGTGGTTGTGGCTGGTATTGGCGGTTCTTATCTCGGTGCAAAGGCCGTGATTGAAGCCCTGAGCAATTCATTCCAATGGCTGGTGGGTGACAAGAGTAATCCTACCATTCTGTTTGCCGGTAACAATATCGGTGAGGACTATTTAGCTGAATTGACCGATTATCTGAAAGGAAAGAAGTTCGGTGTAATCAATATCTCAAAGAGTGGAACGACTACTGAAACCGCTCTGACATTCCGTCTGCTGAAGAAGCAGTGCGAGGATCAGTGGGGCAAAGACTTTGCCAAGAAGGTCATCGTGGCTGTAACGGATGCAAAGCGTGGTGCTGCCCGTACTTGTGCTGATAAGGAAGGCTACAAGAGCTTTATCATCCCCGACAATGTGGGTGGCCGTTTCTCTGTTCTGACCCCTGTAGGTCTGCTCCCAATCGCTGTTGCTGGATTTGGCATCAAGCAACTGGTAGCCGGTGCTCAGGATATGGAAAAGCAGTG
>JAEEGJ010017143.1_pt1 | contig 16459 bp, 13 predicted proteins | sample 8958761 | NCBI WGS metagenome assembly JAEEGJ01 (sample SAMN16246546, study PRJNA631951) | gut metagenome | biome: gut microbiome; feature: rumen; material: RS-attached | host: Bos | place: Iran: Karaj | collected 2018-10
ACGTTGGTCCTTACGAACGCTTCTATGAGTCGTTCACCGAAGCCTTCCGCTACATAGAGGAGCAAGGGTACAAAGTAGTTGGCCAGCATCGCACATGCTACATCGACGGAGCCTGGAATCAGGAAGACCCTGAGAAATGGCTGTCGGTGATTCAGATACCAATAGAGTGATAATCCGTCCTGATCGTCCCATATAGTTTGGGGCGGTCAGGATTAAAAAAAGTTACGCAATGAAATTAGAATTAGCAAGACAAAACGACTTCGAGACCATCATCGCCTTCTATGATGATGTAACGGAGCGCACGCCAGAGATGGGCACTTACGCTCGCTGGCAAAAAGGCAAGCATCCAACGGAAGAAGGCATCAGTGCCTATATCAATGAGGGTAGCATGTATATTTACCGTGAGCGGGGTGTCATCGTCGGTGCAATGGCAGTGACGATGTATCAGGGTGAGGATTATCACGCCATCGACTGGTCGCAGCAAGTTGCCGATGACGAAGTGGCTGTGATTCATATCCTTGCCGTAAGTCCTGACAGACAAGGCAAGGGCATCGGTTCAGAGATGATTCGCGAGGCTATCTGTATGGCAAAGAGTAAAGGCATGCAGGCCGTCCGCCTCGATGCCCTCGCCTCAAACACACCCGCCCACAAAATCTACGAGCGTCTCGGCTTTGAGTATCGCGGCCAGCAGCACCTTTACGCCGAGAACACTGGCTGGACAGACTTCTATTTCTTCGAGTATAAGTCTGATAATACAAACTTATAAGTGCTCGCCAATCATTTTTTCCATCCAGATCATGTCGTACCAACGATTGAATTTCTTGCCGCACTGGTGGAAATGGGCAACCTTTTGGTAACCAAGGCGCTCATGAAAACGAACGCTGTCCTGAGTCAGGTATTCGTCTTCGGGATCGATAAAGGAAATGCAGGCATTCATGTTCAGAATGCCCTGCATCTTTAATCGTTGTTCGAGGGCTTCGTGCAGCTGCCGACCTATTCCGCTACGTTTATTATTGTTGTCAACGTAGATAGAGGTTTCAATTGCCCATTGGTAAGCATCTCTTGGCTTAAAGGCGCTGGCGTAGGCATAACCAACCACCTTCCCGTTTACCATTGCCACTATCCAGGGATATTTCTGCTGAACGGTCTCGATGCGTCGGCAGAACTCCTCTTCTGATGGCACGTTATATTCAAATGTGATAGCTGTCGTCTCCACATATGGAGTGTAAATAGTCTGAATCGCCTTTGCGTCAGTTACTTTTGCGTCTCTAATAATGATATCCATTGTATAAATATTAATCTTTATTACTGTATGTTACGCCGCATTACAGCAGGCGAGCGTGGATTTCCTGGGTGTACGAACGGGATACGGGGATTGTCTTTTCAACCTGAAACATCTGGAGGGTGCAGCCTGTTGACGGACGGCCAGAGATAGAAGCCACGAAGTTGAGGTTAACCAGAAATGCACGATGGCAGGGTACCAGAAAGTTATAAGTTGCCAGACTCTCTCGGAGCTGCTTCATCGTGATACGCAGGGCGTGGTGCTGAAGAACATCATTGTCGAGATAGCAGACGTCAGCATAGTTTGACATCGACTCAATGTAGATGATACGTTCTGGTACCACTTCCAGTATCGCATTCTTAGCATTTCCTCTTAGTACGCATGGGGATGGCGGTTCATTCTCAGCATCTTTAGGTTCGTCGGTCTGACGCTCTTCGAGCAGTTGGTTGATGGCCTTCACCTCGTCGAGCTCCTGTTGTAGCCGGTTGTTTCGCAGCCGATAGAGTTGCAAGATGAAAACGAAGAAGGAGATCAGCGTCACCTCCAGACATGCCTTCAGATAGTTGATGACCGAGAACTCGCCGGCTGTGCAGTACCAGGCCTTAGTAAACGAATCCCATGTAAACCACGAAACCAGCGTAAGGGTGAGTGCCGATAGCAACGGAATGTTTACTGCGTGCATGATGAGCAATCCCTTTGTATCGTGCCAGTCGTGATGAAATAGTTTTTTTACAATCGCAAACGATACGGCTGATGATACCACGGCGAGTAGCGTACCACCCATAATCAGCAGCATGCGGTTGCTGCTCATCTGGTCGATGCCAAACGGTTGCAGAAACGATAACAAGAATATTACAGCTAGGGCAATCGTAGCCAGCTCTTTTGATAATTGTATCATGATTTCAGTTTAATTACGGCTGCAAAGATACGTTGTTTTTTGTGGCCAAACAAATTTTATCATTGCATTTTGTCCCTGCACCATGCCATTTCATCCCTCAAGTGCAATTTGTATCACAGATTGTTAACCAAGTATCACTCGCTATTGCACGTTTCGGTCATCAGCTGTACCTTTGCGGCAAAAAACAATGAAAAAAATGATGATTTTATTAGTAGCTGTCATCATGGTGATGATGAATCACTCATGCAGCAAGGAAAAATTGGAGTACCAGGCTGGTGACCTGAGTGTATGTATCGAAGCGGGAGACGGATGGTTGCACGACTATCCTCTGTTTTTGGGTATTAACAAGAAGAATCCTCCTCAGATTGCCATTTGGATAGAGGATGCCAATGGACGATACCTGACTACGCTGTATGCTTCGAAGAAAATAGCCACGCAAGGATGGGTTGGCGCACATGGAAACCCGCGAAAGGAGGCCTTGCCATATTGGGGCCATCGATGTGGAAGATTGCCTTTGACTGACGGCATGACCGGGGCCACACCACGAAAATCCTTCGATGTGCGCATGCGGGACAAAGCCGGACTCCGACAGTGTCGTGTGATGATTGAAGTGAATCATTCGATCGACTGGAACGATGCCTATCCAGAGAATGCAGAAGCTGGGGCTGCTAACTATTCTGGTGGTGATGAGGGAAGTGGACAACCCGCCCTCGTCTATAGGACTGATGTAGATATGGATTCTGGCCATAAGACTTTCGAGGCCAATCTGATAGGTCACAGCAGCCCTGACGGAACCGACGGCGAGATTCATCACGACATGGATGGCATCACATCGGCACTCACTATTGTTAAACGAATCACAATCCGCGTAAAATGAAAAAGGTAATATTATTGATTCTACTGGCCTGTATGTCGATAGCCGTACAGGCTCAGAAAGACAGGTTGCGTTTTCAAACGAATATCGTGGCGGGTACCCCTTTGGCAGATTCCGACGTCAAGCCTTTGTCGTTACTCATCTCTGCAGATTATAACGTCCATCCACGATTGTCTGCGGGACTGGGAACGGGATTGTCCAAGTACGACTATCTGATGGTTCCTGTATATGGCACACTCCACTGGAGTATTATCAAACAACATCGTTTCACCCCTTTTATGGCAAGTAACATCGGTTATGCTTTTGCGCCTAAGAAACATGTGAGCGGAGGTTTTTACTTCACGCCGTCCGTTGGTGTCAGGTATCAGTTGAAAGGCCACCATAGTCTGTCGTTATCCATCGGATACGAATTGCAGAAGTACTCTCAACTCCAGTCTTATGAGTCTTCGTTCGTACTCACACAATACATTGAGGATATCAGTAATCACGCCCTCACCGTAAATATAGGGTTCGTTTTTTAACGTAACTCATCACAAATATGTGTTATTTATCCCTAATGTTTGTTTGTCTCGGCAACAATTCGTATTTTTGTAGCGTCAAAACATTAAAAAGAAAGAAAATGCAAGATTTCATGACACCCCCGAAGCACGTAAACTGTTGTGCCAAGAATATGACTCTTCGACCATTTCTGTCTGATGATGCAGCAACAATTCTGAGTTGGTGTAAGGATAAGCATGCCTTCCGACTTTGGAGTGCCGACAGGTATAAGGATTTTCCTGCCAAGCCTGAGGAGATGATGGCGCAATACAATGGCGACAACATGTATCCACTGACGGCAGTAGTGGGTGATACGATTATCGGCCATATTCTGTTACGACGTCCTTCTGAGGATAAAAGCATCATCCGTTTCGGCTTTGTGATTGTAGATAATACGAAGCGAGGCTATGGATATGGTAAGCAGTTGTTACGACAGGCTATCGAATATGCAAGGGAGAAACTCGGCGCTAAGCAGATTACGCTCGGTGTGTTTTGCGAGAATATTTCTGCCGTAGAATGCTACAAATCGGTAGGCTTCCGCATCATAGGCGACGGTTCCTATTTGATCGACGGTGATGAATGGAAAGAATTTGAAATGGAATTATAAAAGTAAAGACTATGTATCAATCTCGTCATCTGGCAAACACTCGAATCGATGTGGCTGATGCTCTGAGAGGCATCGCTGTAGCCGGCATTATCCTGTATCACTCGGTGGAACACTTTAATATCTTTACGCAGGAGCCGATAACCCATACGCTGGCGACTGACCAGATGGTGGCCGATGTACTGGCTTGGCTGCTGTCTGGTAAAATGTACGGCATCTTTGCTATGCTCTTCGGCTTGAGTTTCTTCATCATGAACGATAATCAGCAGCAGAAAGGTAATAATTTCTCTGGGCGCTTTGCTTGGCGCATGTGCCTGTTGTTCCTCTTCGGCATAGTCAATGTGGCTTTCTACGATGGCGACATCCTGATGCTTTATGCCTGTTATGGTCTGCTGCTCATCCCAATCAGTTATCTGCCGTCGAAGTGGGTGTGGTGTATAATAGCCTTATTAGCCATCCAGCCTGTAGAACTCTTCTGCCTGCTGACTGGCACCACCATCGACCACAGCACCTTGTGGGAAGTGTACAGCAAGATTAACAGTGCCCATGAGCATGGTACATTCTGGGAGAATACCCTTACCAACCTGCGATATGGATTTGAGGTGAATTTCCGCTTCAATATCTTCAGCGGGCGACTGACCCAGCTGCTGTGCCTGTTTATTTTAGGTATGCAGTTGGGCCGCCAGCGTATGTTTTATAACGAAGGGCGTAATTTGCAGATATGGCATCAACTGTTATGGCGATCGGCGTTGGTGGTAGTTGTGCTGAGTATTGTGGATTTTAGCGAGATAGCCTCGTGGCTTAACCCGATCTACAATCTGATGATATTGATGATGATTGTGTCGGCCATCGTTTCGGCATGGTATGCTTCTGAGGGCGTGCGCAAGGTGTTGCATCATTTGTGTATTTTCGGACGTATGAGTCTTACCAACTATCTGCTCCAGTCCATCATCGGCTGTGCTATCTTCTGCGGCTATGGCCTGGCTTGCTATCGCCATTTAGGTGTTACCTATGCTGTGATGGTAGGATGTGGCATGGTTGTTTGTCAGTATCTCTTTGCCAGATATTGGTTCTCCAATCATCCTCGCGGTCCGTTAGAGGGGCTTTGGAGAAAACTGACATGGATGAGGTTGTGGCTGCTGACAATCGTTTTGGGGGTACAGGCCTGCTCTGCCTACAATGACAAACCTGTAGCAACAGATGTCCAAACCATCAGTGAGGAGATGGCTGTGGTTCGCGACTATGTACCCCTGTATGCCGTGATAGCTCATCGTGGTTCTACCTATTGGGCACCAGAAGAAACCGAGAGTGCCTGGAGGTGGGCTCGCGAGATGGGAGTCGATTATCTGGAGTCGGATCTGCAGTGTAGCAAGGATGGCATCATCATAGCCAACCATGATGACAATCTGAAGCGCACTACCAATATCGATGAAGTTTTCGGAGCAACGATTCCTGCCACTCGCATACAGTTCTATGAGAGTCTGGGATTCTCGCACGAGGATGCATTGGAACAGTATCAGCGCGATGAGGCTTCTTTCCGGCCTTATTATATGCAGTCGTATTATTATGCAGAGCTGTTGATGCTCGATGCTGGAAAGTGGTTTGCTGAAGACTTTGCCGCTTCGCGCAATGGTGGCATGATTGATGGCAAACTGCACTACAGCACTGGGCAATACGTGTCGGCTCTGCACGACCAGATAGCCTATGCCAGTGGCAGAATGCTGCATCGTAAAGACGATGGCGAGCGGATACTTCCGTATCACATCAAGCCTGAGTATCAGGGAAAGACGCTACACGAAATTTGGCAGTCGATTGCCGAAAAAGGTGCATACAAAGACATTTACATGGATTTTATCGACTACGACTTTGCCGATGCTTATGTGGCTGATACAGAAGACACAGGTCACCGTCCTGGCATCTATCTCGAGTTTAAAGAGCCTGAGGTCAATCCAGAAAACATGGAGCAGCGTGTGTACGACATTCTTGATAGTGAAGGGTGGAACATCATAACCCGTCCAGCCACAGAAACTGCTTTCTATGTCAATGGGAAAGTGAACGTAGGCCGCACGAAAGGCAAGGTGATTCTGCAGACCTTCTCTAACGAGGCATTACGTCGGTCCAATGCCATCTTCCAGGGGCGTGTGCCTATGTGTTACCTATTGTGGCTCAATCATCCGCCACTGCCTGAAGACTTTGCACTGACCACACCTGATGGTTTTGCACAGGCCATCAAGTATGCACAGGATCATGGGGCGCATATCATTGGACCGTCTATTGCTGGAGAGCCAAATAACTATGACGAGTTGAATGCTGTGTGGCAGGCTCGTCTGACGCGTCGAAGCGGTATGCTCAATCATCCTTATTCGTTCGATACCCAAGTGCAGATGAGCAAATACGTGGATACAACAGAGGGTAGCATCGCTGCTGACGGATGTTTTACCAACCGTGCCGACCTTTCACTGCAGTATATGATCGACCATGGGTTACGTGGCCGTTCCGACATTCCCAATCCCTTCCATCCGGGAAGCACTTACGATAATTCCCAGGCTTCTCGCATCGTGCCTGATGCTGTCAAGACATTAGAGAGGCTGGGCTATCTGAATTGCGGCCCTTACTTGAGCCATATTGCTGCGCGAAACGGGGAGTGATTCGTGACAATGCTTGATGAGCAGCTGGGTAGTGCCAGAATGTGAGATAATCTGCTCTACCTGACCTAGGTTGACCATGAAAGCGCGGTGGCAACGGACTATCATTGGATAGGACTCAAGCGTTTCCTCCATGAGTTTCATCGTGGCGCGAAGCATGTCGGTATGTACCTGATTGTTGCGCAGATGACTGACCCTGACGTAATTGCCCACAGCCTCTATATATAATAGGTCGGAAATCTGTAACGTCACCGATTCGTTAGTGGTACCAGTGAGTGTGAGCTCTTGCGGTTGAGAATTCTCAACGGAGTGTTCTGCTTCGTTCGGCAATGATTGTTCGGGCTCCTGCATCTTCTTCAATTCCTCGTTCAGCAGCCGCGTATCTTCCAGTTCTATCGCTAAATATTTGCTACGGTATTTGAAGCGCCAATAGAGTCCGATGGCGAACGAGCAGAAGGCAATGATGGCAAGGGTTTCAAGGAAATTGACAACTGAAAGCTGGTTGCCTGCATCATGTTCGTTCAGCACGAAATGGCGATAGAGGCAGATGCTCAATGCCACGAGCGGTGTATTGATAAGTTGAAATCTGAGGTTGCGGCGGATGATGTATTCGGCGCCTTTCTTGAATGACCTCGGCATCTTGACAACATATTTCAGGATGATGTCCGTCATCATGCAGATGAGGAAGCCAATCACTCCCAACACTATCAGATGTGCATATCCCTGCCATTGCCAATCCGACATCCAGAAAGGCTTGAACACTGCCAGTGCCACTACTGTAAAGGTAGTGCTGATAATTCTCGTTGTTATCGTTTCTTTGCGTCCTTGTTTCATACAAGCCGCAAAGATACAAAGAAGCAAGTAAAAAAACAAACAATTTCTCACATTTTTTAAAATTGTCGTACTCTCTGTTGCATTTCCATGCTGTTATCCCTGTTATTCGTCACAAATAGTTGCAATTCGTTCCAAAATAGGGGAGGATTGCAACTTTTTAATAACTGTGTGCCGTCAAACAGACAAAAAATAAATTGAATTGAAAAATGAAACAGATTAGTTTGAAAATGGTAGCTTTGATAGCTGCAATGATGATGTGTTTATCAGCCGAGGCTATGACCGAGGATGTAGGCGGACGAGTAATTGACGCGCATGGTGAACCTTTGCCATTTGTGAGTGTGGCACTGCTTACAGCCGACTCTACTTATATACAAGGTGCAACGAGTGATGTGGATGGTTTCTTCCAGATTAAAGTCTCTGACGCCTGTTGCATCCTGCGATTCTCGTATATCGGATATCGTACCAAGTATGTTGACGTAAAGGGAATGGAAATCGGTACCATCCAGATGGAGGAAGATCAGGCGATGCTCAGTGAGATAGTGGTGAAGGGCCAAATGCCTAAAACCAAACTGACAGGCAACTCGATGATTACCACCATTCAGGGGACTGTCTTGGGCAAGTCGGGTACTGCTCAGGAAATGCTGGCCAAGGTACCAGGTATGACGCTGAAAGGTGAAGACCTGGAGGTGCTGGGAAAGGGTACACCTATCTTTTATATTAACGGAAGAAAGATGCAGGATAAGGACGAACTGAAGCGCCTGCGTTCGGAGGAGATTCAGAGCGTAGAGGTGATTACTAATCCTGGTGCGCAGTACGATGCCACCATTTCGGCTGTAGTACGTATCAAGACTATTCGCCGGGAGGGAGCTGGTTTTGGTTTCGACCTGATGGCTGCCAACAATCAGAACCTGACGTTCGGCTTCAGCGATCCCAGTAGCACGCTAAACCTGCGTTATCGTCACAACAATCTGGACCTGTTTGGTATGGTTAACTATTGGAAATGGGATAGTCCTAACGATCTGCGTATTACGCAATCTACCTTCCTTAAGACTGATGAAGGTATTAGGAATATTCTTCAAGATAGCTACATTCGCAATGACTGGCAGGGACAGGGCTTGAATTATAATTTCGGATTCAACTGGCAGATTAACGACAAGCACTCGCTGGGTGCCAGAGTGGAACGTCACAACCAGTTTAAAACGCATAATGATATGTGGGTGAATACAGAGAACAATCTTACTGGTCGCGACCTCTCGCATCAGGATGATCATACCCATTATCCATATAACTGGCAGAGCAATGCCTATTATAACGGTCTGGTGGGCAAACTGAACATCGACTTGAATGTAGATTTTACAACAGCTAAGGAAACTACCGACAACCAGATCGATGTGTATTTGCCTGAAGCCCAAACCATGCAGCAGAACTCGCATACATGGTCACGCCTCTGGGCTGCTAAACTGGTGCTGAGCTATCCTGTGTGGAAGGGGCAGTTGCAGGCGGGAACAGAGATGAGTTTCGTGAAGCGACAGAGCAGTTCGGCTATCACAAATTACCCTCTCCCTTCTACTGATACGGATGTAAAAGAAAACAATGTGGCTGCTTTTGTGGCTTACAATGCCAACCTGGATAAATTTGGTACCGTAAGCGCCGGACTGCGTTATGAGCATGTGGGTTTTGACTATATGGACAATCTGGATGCCAATAATAATATGACGCGCTATCAGGATGAGTTCTTCCCCAATATCACCTGGGCAAAGCAGTTTGGTGCTATCCAGACTTCGCTGAGCTATACTATGAAAACCGTTCGCCCGAACTATAGTGCACTGAGCGACCATATTTATTATCTGAATTCGTTTACCCTGTCGCAGGGCGACTCGAAACTAAAGAATGCTATCATGCAGGAGGTGAGCATCAATGCCCGTTGGAAATGGATCAACCTGTTTGCTGCCTACGAACGTCGCGACAACACCATCACTCAGGTGCCCATGGCCTATAACAACGAGGGTATCATGCTGATGAAGCAGGCTAACTTGTCCGATCCCATTCGCAATCTGGCCATCTTCCTTTCGGCCAATCCCACATGGGGTGTATATAGTCCAAGCTGGACGATCGGCGGACAGAAGTTCTGGAACACAATGACCTACGACGATCCTCGTAGTGCCACAGGCAAGACGGATGTGTCTTTCACCAAGCCCATCTTCTTCTTCGACCTGAACAACACTTTCCGCTTTAAGCACAGTTGGCAGTTGGAGGCCAATGCCAGCATCCAGACCAAGGGTGATGTACTGAACTTCCGTATACTCTCGCCTTCATACAACATCCGTTTTGTGGTACAGAAGTGCTGGCTGAAGAACGATGCCCTGTGCCTGCGTGCCAGCATCAACGATGTGTTCCAGCGTAGCGTGCAGGATATGGCTCACGATTGTGGTTTCTTCTACACTGTGCAGAAAACACGAAGCCGTAGCCATCGTCTGGATATCTCTATCCGTTACACCTTCAATGCCCAGAAGAGCAAGTATAAAGGAACTGGTGCAGGTAAAGCCGAGCAGCAGCGCATGAGCAACAGCAACAGATAAACCAGAAGGGTGAAGTTTCATGGCAGGAAAGTCGTAGTTTCCTGCCATGAAAGTCGGAGTTTCCTGCCATGAAAGTCGGAAGGCCTGAAAATCTTTTTATGTTTGTAAAGAATGTTTACTTCTCGGTGTTCACTATCTGGCTGATACATATTTGTGGAGGGTCTTGCGCACGGCTCCAGGGCCAGCGTAGAGTTCCTTCACATAGCCTTCGATCTGTTCGCCTAGGCCAGCCTCGTAGAGGTCGAGCCCAAAGACATCCTTACGGCTGTAGAGCTTCTTCAGAGGACTCCAGTCCTGGTCAGGCTTGCCAATCTCCAGCGGAGCAACGATGGCCTGCAGTTCTGCGAGCATGGGGTCGGGTGACGGTTCGAAGGGTGTGCCGTCGTCCTTGATTCCCTTCAGATAACGGGCATAGCCAGCGAGGGTGAGGGGAATGAGTATGAGGTTCGACATGTCGAGCTTACGGGCGATATACTTCTTCAGCGTCTCACCGAAACGGATGGGCAGCTTCTGCGAGGTGTCCATGGCGATGCGCTGGGGAGCATCAGGCATGAAGGGGTTCGGCAGGCGACGGTTGATGACGGCACCGATGAACTCGTAGGGGTTCAGCACACCAGGATCTGTGACCACAGGCATGGCCTCGATATAGCCGATCTTCTGGATGAAGGGGCGAAGATCCTCGTCGGCCATCTCAGCAGAGATGAGCGTATATCCCAGCATACAACCGTAGATACTCATGGCTGTGTGTAGGGGGTTCAGGCAAGTGGTCACCTTCATGGTCTCCACCTTATCCACAGTCTCACGGGTGGTATAGAGGGCACCTCCGAGATCGAGTGGGGGACGGCCGTTGGTGTAGTTGTCCTCGATGACGAGATACTGCACCTCCTCGGCATTCACAAAGGGAGCCGTAAAGGTGTGCTTCTCGGTCTCGATGTAGTCGTTGTCCTCGAAGCCGTCGGCAGCGAGCATCTCCTTCACCTTCTCGTGGGGACGGGGCGTAATCTTGTCGATCATGGACCAGGGGAAGGTGATCTTCTGCTCGTCCTTCAGATAAGCGAGGAATGCCTCTGGCACGAGACCGTCCTTCACCCAGCGCTCAGCGTAGGCAAAGACACCAGCCTTCACCTTGTCGCCGTTGTGCGAGCAGTTGTCCATGCTCTGAACGGTGAGAGGCAACTGTCCTGCGTTGAAGCGCTCAAAGAGCAGGGCGCATACCTTACCCATGGCGAAGAGAGGCTTCAGGCCACGGGCCAGATCAGCATCGTTGTAGGTGTAGCCCTTCTCTGTGATGGTGAAGGATATCATCTGTAGCGAAGGGTTGCGGAATATCTCGACGAGTCGCTGCCAGTCGGGGAACTGCGGGTCGGCCTTCAGGGCCTCTGTGACGCTGGCGATGACTTTCTTCTCGATGGAACCATCAGAGCAGAGGTTCACGCAAAGCGATAGGTTGTTGTAAGGTGCGTATGCCTTGTCGATGACCTCGAAGTCGAATGTCTCTGCGACGATGACGCCACGGTCGTACTTGCCCGTGTTCAGTGCGTCGTTGAGGATGGCTGCAGGGAAGGCACGGAAGATGTTGCCGCCTCCGAAGTGCACCCATGTGGGCTGCTTGGCGGTCTTCTCACGAATGGCCTTGATGTCAAACTTCGGAAGCTCATAGCCTTTGGCTTCCCAGTCTGTGGGATTAAAATTCCCAGAAAATATATCATTTAACTTCATAGTTTTTATTTTTCTAATTAATCGAAGAATCCAGGTTGTTTGTATTCGATTCCGAGCTCGCGGTCGACGGTGGCGAGGATACCCTGTACCTGTCCGAGGGCGAACATACGACCGAGGAGCGTGTAGCCTGCATTGTGGCCGTGAGAGGACTCGTCCATGATGCCACCAGGCTGGTCGGTGAATGTCATACCGTGGTCTACGCGCATGGGGAGATTAGGATTCTCCTGCTCGAAGATACGGCAGAGTTCGATGATGTCAGCACGTCCACCCAGATGGCTGGCCTCCGTGAAGTCGCCGTTGGGGAAGATGTGACAGCTGCGCAGGTGGACGAAGTGGGTGCGCGAAGCGAACTTCTTGGCCATCTCCACTACATTGTTATAGGCACCTGCCGAGAGAGAGCCTGCACAGAAGGTGAGGCCGTTATGCTTGTTGGGCACGGCATCGAGGAACCACTGGATATCCTCCTGAGTGCGAACGATGCGTGGCAGGCCCAGGATCTCGATGGGGGGATCGTCAGGATGGACGCACATGTTCATGCCGTATTCCTCGCAAGTGGGCATGATGGCCTCGAGGAAATACTTCATGTTCTCGCGCAGCTGGGCCTTGTCGATGCCCTTGTAGAGATTGAGGAACTCGCGGAACTTCTGCACGGGAGCCTCGTCGTTCTCGCTGAAGTTGCCGCTGACGAAGCCCTGAGTCTTGATGACGATGTTCTCCACCAGCTTGTGGTCTTTCTCAGGCGTCATGGTCTTGGCCAGCTCGTCGCACTCGGCCAGCACGTTGCGGCCTTCGCCCACACCAGCAGGGAACTCAAACTTAGCCCATTCCTCACGGGCACCCTCGCGCTTCAGGATGTAGATGTCGAAATAAGCAAACTCGGCATAGTTGAAGTAGAGGTTCGTGGAACCGTTGGGGTTCGTGTGGAAGAGGTCTGTACGGGCCCAGTCGAGCACGGGCATGAAGTTGTAGCAGATGCAGTGGATGCCCTCTGCCGAGAGGTTGCGCAGGCTCTCCTTGTAGACCTCTATCTGGTGGTCGCGGTCAGGGCCTCCGTATTTGATGGTCTCCACCACGGGCAGCGACTCGACGACGCTCCAGCGCATGCCGTAGCTCTCGATATACTCACGCAGGTCACGGATCTTCTCACGTGTCCAAACCTCTCCGAGGGGAACATCGTGCAGGGCGGTTACAATACCCTCCACGCCAATCTGTCTCAACATGGCAAGTGTGATCTTGTCCTTCTTGCCAAACCATCTCCATGTTCTTTCCATTATAGACTTTTTAAATTGTTAAATTGATGCTGCAAAAGTAATTATTTTAGGTGAAACGGGATTGCTTTTTCGGCTCAAATGTTTGTCTATTTGTGCTTTTTTAGCGATTGTCCCACGATTAACTGTCGGAAATCCAGCTTCTTCCGAGGTCTCAGACTCCAGTCGGGCGTGCGCTTGGCGTCACTCTCGTTGCCATAGCGGTCGATGGCGGTGACGGCATAGTGGAGCGCGTGGCCCTGATGGGGCACGATGAGCGACTGAGCCCGCTGACGGATGGCGATGAGGTTTCGCGGATCGTCGGTATCGACAGGGAAGTTCTCAGAGGCATATATATTATATAATAGGTAGTCGGCTCCCGAGTTATCTCTGGCGCCATACCATATCAGCTTATCGGAGGTCTTTCCACGATCCAGTTGCAGGATAGTGACTGGTGCTGGAGCCCGCCTGCCCATCCAGGTCATGGGGGGAATGAGGGCTGGGGCTTGGTTAAAGTCCTTGGTGAAGGTGTAGATGCCCTTGATGTTGTCTGTCAGGAACTTAGAGCGGAAGAAGGTGCATCCTAGTCCCTGCTGTCTCAGCACGCCCATCTCCCTGCGGATGATGCTGATATCCCAGTTACGTTCTGTGGGATGCAGCATGTAGGCGGCCAGTCCTGGGGCCACGATACGGCCATAGCTGTGTTCCTTCCAATCGGCCACGAAGGGATAGAACTGGTTTCCCTGGAAGTACATCATGGGGAAGAGGGCATCCATCAGTCCCTCGCGGAGCCAGCCCTGCGCATCCTGACAGACGGCGCTATATGCATTCCATCCGTTGCTCCTGAATCGGCTCAGGTCGTCGTATTTACCTATGGGCGAGCACGATAGCTTCACCCAGGGCTTCTCGCCCTTCACTGCCCGATAGATCTTACGGACGATGCTGGTGATATTCTGACGGCCCTGCTCGCGGCTGTACTTGAACTTCCACGTCTCAGGATAGCGGATATAGTCGAGGTGGATGCCGTCGATGTCGTAGCGGCGGGTCACCTCACGGCAGATGCCTGCGATATAGTCGCCCGTCTCTGGCAGTTCGGGGTTCATGTAGTACTCGTCGCCGATCTTAACGATGCGACGGGGATATTTCTTGCGGAGCTGCTGACAGCCGTAGTAGTTGGCCTTGCCGATGGGGATGGTGACAATCCACGCATGACACTCTATACCTCGCTTGTGGCATTCGCTGATGCAGAACTGGAGGGGGTCGTAGCCAGGCGACTTCCCTGGGGTGTTGGTGAGACAAGGATCCCATGGCTCGATGGCTGAGGGGTAGATGGTGGTGCCTCTGACACGTGTCTGCAGCAGGACGGTGTTGATGTTGGCTTGCTGGTATTGGTCGAGCATGCGGATGAGGTCGCGTTTCTGTTGTTCGGGCTGGAAGGTCCTCGGCCAGTCAAGTCCCTGTAAGGTAGTGAGCCAGACGGCTCTCATTTCGTGTTTGGGAGTTTGTGCCGAGGCGGGTGTCGCTAGTAAAAAAAGGAGTAAAAACCCTATAATTGTTTTCAAAATAATCGTTTTAACTAAAATTTTGGTGCAAAGATACAAAATAATGCATAATTAATAATGCATAATTCATAATATTTTTGTAATTTTGCCATCAAATTTGACTAATTGGTTATTTTTAAAAATGATTTCATTTTTGTTGAGCTTAGCAGCTCTTGTATTAGGTTATCTGCTTTATGGTCGTTTCGTAGAGCGTGTGTTTGGTCCTGACGACCGTGTGACTCCAGCTGTGGCGAAAGCCGACGGTGTTGACTTTCTCGTGCTTCCTTCCTGGAAAATTTTCATGATCCAGTTCCTGAACATTGCTGGCACAGGTCCTATCTTCGGTGCCATCATGGGTGCAATGTATGGTCCTGCTGCTTATCTTTGGATTGTGCTGGGCTGTATCTTTGCCGGTTCAGTTCACGATTACTTCTCGGGTATGCTGTCTATGCGCCATGGGGGTGCCAATCAGCCAGAGATCATCGGTAGCTATTTGGGCAATACGACGAAGCAGGTCATGCTGGTATTTACGGTTTTCCTTTTGATGATGGTAGGTGCAGTGTTTGTATTCAGTCCTGCCAAGATTCTGGGCGATATGTGGGAACCAGCCGCCATCGTGGAGAGTGCAGGACAATACACCTTCTGGATTGTTGTCATCTTTATCTACTACATCATAGCCACGATGCTGCCTATCGATAAGATTATCGGTAAGATATATCCCTTGTTCGCCTTCTCGTTGCTGTTCATGGCTGCCGCCCTGTCAGTGGTGCTGTTTATGAAGTGGCCTTCTATCCCAGAAATTTGGGAAGGCCTGAGCGCTGAGGCTTTGACGCCGAAAAACATCTTCCCATGCCTGTTTATCACCATTGCCTGTGGCGCTATCAGTGGTTTCCATGCTACTCAGAGCCCGTTGATGGCCCGCTGTCTGAAGAGCGAGAAGATGGGACGCCCGATTTTCTATGGCGCTATGATTACCGAGGGTGTCGTTGCGCTGATCTGGGCAACAGTAGCCATGTATTTCTTCTATAACGAGCCCACGCCAGGCTATCAGCTGGTGGCTGGAGGACAGGATGTGGTGAAGGACGCACCTTCAATCGTCAACGTGATTTGTAACGACTGGCTGGGTGTGTTCGGCGGTATTCTGGCGCTGTTGGGCGTAGTCGCAGCACCTATCACCAGCGGCGATACAGCCTTGCGCTCATGCCGACTCATCATTGCCGACTTTGTGAAGCTGGAGCAGAAGTCTATCCGCAAACGTTTGTATATCTGCATTCCCCTGTTTGCAGCTGTGATCGCCCTGCTCGTCTGGCAGATGTCCGACAAAGAGGGTTTCGGCAAACTCTGGAGCTGGTTCGGCTGGAGCAATCAGACGCTTTCTGTATTCATGCTGTGGGCAGTAACGGTTTATCTGGTACGCCAGAAGAAACCATACTACATCACGCTGATTCCTGCTATCTTCATGACTATTGTTTGCACCACGTTCCTGCTCAGCGAGCAGGTATTCAGCCTCGACCTCTCGTATGCGCTGATCATCGCGGCTGTTACGGGCGTTGTGGCTATAGCCTGGTTCTGCATCTGGTACAGGAAAGAGGTGAAAAAGTAAAAAGGTGAAAAAGTAAAAATTTAAATACTACGAATATGAAAAAGCTAATGATGGCGGCCATCGGCCTGATGATGGCAACGAGTATGAGTGCCCAGT